>ENA-ORXD01000588-ORXD01000588.1-sediment-metagenome-genome-assembly--contig:-NODE-588-length-43867-cov-4.629641_pt1 | contig 43867 bp, 47 predicted proteins | sample MGYA00237862_ERZ511471 | MGnify/ENA metagenome assembly ERZ511471 | reverse complement strand
CAGTGCTCGAGGCCCTCGTCGGCCAGGAACGTGACGTGCGAGCCGCCCATCACGACCGGGATGCCGCGGGCGCGCAAGTCGTCGGCGATCTCGTACGCGGCCGGCGTCGTCGAGGTCGTGCTCGAGAGCCCGACGAGGTCGGCCGCGTAAACGTCGTCCCAGTCGATGGGCGCGAGATGCGGGTGGTAGATCACGACGTCGTGACCGTCGGCCTTGAGCGCGGCGCCGATCATGGGCAAGCCCAAACGCACGAAATACGACTGCGACCACAGGTGCATGCTGGGGGAGTCGGGCTCGATGAGGCGAATCTTCATGGACGTCCTTTGACTCTGACCGCGGCGTCTCCAGGGGCGGTCCGCCACGCGGTGCGTGAAGCTGAAGCATTTACAATAGCAGGCCGAGCGGCCGGTCGCTGCGGCCCGCGCCGCGCGCCGCACGCCCCCGCGATCTTTGGTAGCGTGTGGTTGACCAACGTCAACGTCACGGAGGGTCCCCGCGTGGACTTCGATGCCCTCATCGAACGACGCGGCACGGAGAGCCTCAAGTGGGATGCATACCCGAAGGGAGTGCTCCCGCTCTGGGTCGCCGACATGGATTTTCGCTGCGCGCCTGCCATCGTGGAAGCCGTCAGCTCACGCGCGCGGCACGGTGTCTACGGCTACGCGCACGTCCCCGACAGCCTCGTCACGGCGCTGCTCGCCTGGCTGCGAGATCGCTACGACTGGCAGGTGCACCCGGAGTGGCTCGTCTGGCTACCGAGTCTCGTCACGGGCCTCAACCTCGCCTGCGGCGCCGGCACGACAGCGGGCGGTAGCGCGATGACCATCACGCCGGTCTACCCGCCATTCCGGCGCGCCCCGCAGACGCAGGGCGCTCGCATTATCGAGGTGCCGGCGCGGCTGGAGCACGACACCTGGCGTCTGCCGTTTGAGGACATGGAACGCGCCCTCAGGGCGGACACGCACACGTTTCTCTTCTGCCATCCTCACAACCCGCTGGGACGAGCCTGGACGAGCGAGGAGCTCGCCGCGGTCGTTGAGTTCTGCGCCGAGCATCGACTCGCGCTGTGCTCGGATGAGATCCACTGCGACCTCGTTCTCGATGACAGTCCCCACGTGCCCGCGGCGCTGGCCGCCGAATCCGGGCACGACCTGACCATCACCCTGATGTCGCCCAGCAAGGCCTTCAACCTCCCGGGACTCAACTTCGCTTTCGCCGTGGTGCCCGACCAGGCGCGGCGTGAGCGCTACAAGCGTGCCGCTCGCGGACTGCTGTCCCACCCGGGCTGCTTCGCCGTCGCCGCCGCCGAGGCAGCGTACCGTGACGGCGCCCAGTGGCTCACCGAGCTGCTCGTCTACCTGCGTGGCAATCGCGATCTCGTCGAGGCCTTCGTTGAAGAGCACCTGCCCCGTGTTCGCACCACTCACGTGGAAGCCACCTACCTCGCCTGGCTCGACGTGCGTGATCTCGGGCTTCCCGACGCGATGCAGACGTGCCTCGACGCCGGCGTGGCCCTCTCGCCGGGGGCGGCCTTCGGCGACCCCGGCTGCCTACGCCTGAACTTCGCCTGCCCGCGGGCGACCCTCCACGAAGCCCTGTGGCGCCTGAAGGCCGCCCTCACTTAGGAGTCGCCGCGCTGGCCGCCGATCCCGACAGAGAACGAGCCCGAGCCGAGCGCCGCGCCCGCATGAGGCGAGTTCACCGCCGGCGGCGTATCGCGGCCCTGGTCGTGCTGCTCCTGGTCGCCGTCGGGGTAGTGGCCGGCGTCCGGACGCTGGCCGGCGACGGCGCCCCCAGCGCCTCGCCGTCACCTAGCGCCGGCGCCCAGCCGGCCGCCGCATCGGCGGCTCCACTCGACGGCCCCTCAGACGCGCGCCGCCTCGCGCTCCGCAAGGTCATCGCGAGCTCGAAGCTCTCGCCCAAGTCCGTCGTCTCCAGCGGCACCGGCTACGTCTTTGCGCAGAACATGATGTACCGGCACACGATCAGCGTGTACGACACGAGCTCGCTCAAGCTCGTCAAGACGATCAAAGACGGCGTGCGGCTCGCCGACTTCGGCTACGGTGAGCGGACCGCGGTCGTGCAGGGCGCCCCTGTGGAAGCCGCCGAGTCGCCCGACCACCGCACCATGTACGTCTCGCAGTACTCGATGTTCGGCGAGGGGTTCGGCCACCCGGGCGGCGACGTCTGCTCTCCCTCCAGCGGCGTCGACGACAGCTTCGTGTACCGCATCCCGCTGGACACACTGAAGATCGACGCGGTCATCAAGGTCGGCGCCGTGCCGAAGTACCTCGCCGTGACGCCGAACGGACGGTACTTGCTCGTGAGCAACTGGTGCTCCTACAGCCTCAGTGTCGTGGACACGACGACCAACCGACAGGTGAAGACCGTCGCCCTGGGCCCCTACCCCCGCGGTATCGCCGTCTCCCCCGACTCGCGCACGGCGTACGTGGCGATCATGGGAGGACGCGACGTGGCCCGTGTCGACCTCGAGTCGTTCGCCGTAACCTGGCTGCGCAACGTCGGCGCGCAGCCGCGCCACCTTCTCATGAGCCCCGACGGCAAGTGGTTGTATGCGACGCTGAACGGCGAGGGACGGGTGGCTCGCATCAACCCGGCCACCGGCAAATCAAGGAAGGTCGCGACGGGAAGCCAGCCGCGGAGCATGGCGATGGCGCCCGACGGAAGATCCCTCTACGTCGTGAACTACACGTCGAACACGATGAGCAAAGTGCGCACGCGCGACATGAGAGTCACCCAGGTAGTCAATACCAATCCCGCGCCGATCGGCATCACGTACGACGCTCCCACGCAGCGCGTCTGGGTCTGCTGCTACGGTGGAAGTATCATGGTGTTCGACGACGCCCCGGCACGCAAGCCCTCGCCGAGCCCGTGATCTCAGAGAGCGCGGGCCAACGGGCAGACAAGGCCGGCCTGCGGCGCGCAGCCGCGCCGCCCAGGCCTACTCCCCGCGCCGCTCGGCCTTCTTGCGCTGCTCGGTGGAGAGGATGTGCTTGCGCACGCGGACGCTCTTGGGTGTGACCTCCACGAGCTCGTCGTCGGCGATCCACTCGAGCGCCCCCTCAAGCGTGAGGCGCCGGGGAACCTTGAGACCGGCATCGACCTCCTTCGTTGAGGAGCGGTAGTTGCCGAGTTGCTTGCGCTTCGTGGGGTTGCAGAGCATGTCGTCGGCACGCGAGTTCTCGCCGACGATCATGCCCTCGTAGACCGGATCCATCGGGCTGACGAACAGCGTCGCCCGTTGCTGAAGGTTCTCCAGCGCGTATCCGGCGACCTCGCCCGAGGCCTGGCTGACGAGAGAGCCGCGCTCCCGACCGGGGAGCTCGCCCCGCCACGAGCCGTAGCCCGTGAAGCGCGAGCTCATCACGCCCAAGCCCCTCGTCTCGGTAAGGAAGTCGTTGCGGTAGCCGATGAGACCGCGCGTCGCGATCGTGAACTCCAGCCGCACCAGCCCCGTGCCCGTCGCCTCGACACCGACGAGCTCGCCTTTGCGCAAGCTCAACTCCTGAATCACGCTGCCTTGGTACTCGTCGGGCACATCGATGATGACCTGTTCCATGGGTTCGAGGAGCGTCCCGTCCTCGGCGCGGTGCGTGATGACCTCCGGCCGTGAGACACAGAGCTCGAACCCCTCACGGCGCATCTCCTCGATGAGGATCGCGAGATGGAGCTCGCCGCGGCCGCTGACCTTGACCCCGTCCGGGCGGCCGAGGTCTTCGACGCGCAGCGCGACGTTGACGCGCAACTCGCGCTCCAGCCGGTCCTTCAGCTGGCGAAGGGTCGCGGCCCTCCCGTCCTGACCGGCGAACGGACCATTATTGACGAGGAAGAACATGCTGACGGTCGGCTCCTCGATCTCAAGCGGCGGCAGCGCCACGTCGGCCGCCGCGAGACCGGGCGCCGACAGTGTGTCGCCGATCGTGATCTCCGTGGGACCCGCGAGCCATACGATGTCACCGGCGGCGACATCGTCGACCTCGCGGTTCTCGAGACCTCGCGTTACCCAGAGGTGCGTGATGCGCGCAGTCTCGGCGCCCGCGACCTCCCATTCAGCGTCGACATCGCCGGGCCGGACCGGCCTCGTCGTCACGCGCTGCAGCTCGTCGCCCACACCCAGGCGGCCCTGCAGCACGCGCCCGCAGCCGATGCGGCCGATGTAGTCGCTCCACGCGAGGGTGCTGACCTGCATCAAGAACGGCGCCGCCTGATCTACTCGTGGTGGCGGGACCTCGGCGATCACGGTCCTGAAGAGGTCGTCCATGCCGGCAGCGGCCAGCTCAGCCCGCATCGCCGGCGACAGCCCGCCGCTTCCGTCCGCCAAGTGCTCCTCGCGATCGTGCTCCTCGCGCTGATACTCGTCGAGGTCATTGACGATCCAGCCCTCGAGTCCCGAGCCGTAAAGCACGGGAAAGTCGAGTTGCGCGTTGCTCGCACCCAGCTCGACGAAGAGATCGAATGTCTTGTCGAGTGCCCCCGAAGGGTCGGCGTTGGGTCGATCGGCCTTATTGACGACGACGATCGGCCGCAGCCCCTGGCGAAGCGCCCGCATGAGGACGTAGCGCGTCTGCGGCATGGGTCCCTCGTTGGCGTCCACAAGCAGCAGCACCGAGTCCACCATGCTGAGAACGCGCTCCACCTCGCCGGAGAAGTCCGCGTGTCCCGGAGTATCGATGATGTTGATGAGGTAGTTCTTCCACTCAACCGTGCAGTGCTTGGAGCGGATCGTGATGCCGCGTTCCCGCTCCAGGTCGTTGCTGTCCATGACGCGCTCCTCGACCTGCGCGTTCTCGCGGAACACGCGGGCGGCGCGAAAGATGCTGTCGATGAGCGTCGTCTTACCGTGGTCGATGTGGGCGATGATCGCCAGGTTGCGGATCTTCTCAACGGCGTGCATCGTCGCGCCAGGCCTCTCAGGATCGTGTGCCGACGGCCTGCGGCGGGCGCCGGGCCGGTCGCCTAGTGTACACGCCCGGAGTGATGCGCGCCCGCGGGGCGCCGCCAGAACCATCGTGCGGCGGCCAACGACCGATGAACGGGTACAATCGCACCATCATGTACATCATCCTGGCAGCACTCATTCTCGTGGGCGTCATGATCTGGCGCATCGTGCGGCTCGAGGCACAGGCACGAGAACAGCGTCGCGTCATCGAAGAGCTCCATCAGCGCGTTTGGCAACTCGAGGACCTCGTGGCCATCCTTCACCAGAAGAAGGAGTCCCGTTCCGACTAGAGCGCGTGCTCGGCGGTTCTGAACGCAGAAGAGCACGGCGACGGCCGGCCGGAGCCGCGCGCTACGGAACCGCGCGCTATCTCATCGCGAGCAGTTCTCCGAGGGTGACGAACCGATAGCCTCTCGCCCGCAGGCCTTCGATGATTAAGGGCAACGCCTTACGCGAGGCGTCGCGACTGTCGTACATGACGTGCATGAGCACGATGGAGCCCGGCTTGACCTCGGCGAGGGCGATGTCGGCAAGTTCGCGCGCGTCCGCATCCGGCGGCAGAACGGAGTCCGGCGCGACATCCCAGGTGACACTCGTCCGCTCGTGACGCCATAGGTAGTACGGAGCGGCAACAAGTCTCTTGCCGTTCGGCGGCCGGAAGAGGATCTCTCCGCGATAACCCGCCGCGCGGATGAGCGCGTCGGTCGTCTCGATCTCGGTGGCGATGGCGTCCTGCGACATCGCCAAGAGGCGCGGGTGCGAGAAGGAGTGGTTCCCGATCTCGTGCCCGGCGACGACCAGCCGTCGCAACTCCGCCGGCGACGCCTGGGACTCACCGCCGGTCACGAAGAACGTCGCGCGCACATCTTGGTCGCGCAGCACGCGCACGACCTCCTTCGTGTGCGCTGGAGTCGGTCCATCGTCGAAGGTCAGCGCGACGACGCGTTCGGACGTCTCGACGCCCGCCACGTGATCGCCGAGGAGCTGAAAGCCGACTGCGCGCGAGACGAAGAAGGCCATCGACGCGGAGAGGAAGAGCGCAACAGCCCCGACGGCGACGACCCGCGCGGCCGTTCGCCACCGGCCGCGGGGCCTACCGAGGACAGCCCCGAGCGCCGGCCACAGGCCCAGAGCGAGAATCGCGGCGACGATCGATGCGACAATGACGTCCGGCACGCGCAGATCCTACCAGCGGCGTCACTCCGGCGACGCCGCGCACAAGACGCGGGGACAATCGGCGGCGGGCGCGAGTCTCGACGAACGGACAGCGGCATGCACGACAGCGGGCGCGCCTCGGGCGCAACGAAAGAGCGTGACCTCGGTGCGGCGGCGCTCGCGGCGCTCGCCCTGGTGTGGGGATACGGCTGGATCATCACCAAGATCGGCTTCGACTACCTTGAGCCCTACACCTTCGTGGCGATACGAGGGGTGCTCTCCGTGGCCTGCCTCTTCGCCCTCCTCATCATCCTACGACGTCCCTTGCGACCGGTCGCCATCGGCCTAACGGCGATCGTCGGCCTTCTTCAGACCGGTGCGTTCACAGCCTGCTCGACATGGGCGCTCTCGCACACTGCGGCCGGCAAGACCGCCGTGCTCACGTACACCATGCCGTTTTGGCTGCTCGTCCTCGCCTGGGCACTCCTCGGCGAGCGCGTGCGCGGCGTGCAATGGCCGGCCATCGCCCTCGCCTTTGCAGGCCTCGTGCTCGTCATCGAGCCGTGGCACATCGCCGGCGCCGCCGGGGGCGCAATGGCGGTCGCAGCAGGCCTTGTGTGGGCGAGCAGCGCCGTCGTCGTCAAGATCCTTCGCCGGCGCCGCACGGTCGACGTACTCTCGCTCACCGCCTGGCAGATGCTCTTCGGCACGCTGCCCCTCATCCTGATCGCCGTCTTCACCTACGAACGGCCGACTTGGAGCGCGCCGCTGATCGCCGTCATGGCCTACAACGTCCTGCTGGCCAACGGCGCGGCTTGGGTGCTGTGGCTCTACGCCCTGCGCGCGCTGAGCGCCGGCGGCGCCGGCCTCGGCACGCTCGCCGTTCCGGTCGTCGGCGTGATCGCCGCCTGGCTGCACCTCGGCGAACGGCCGGCGCCTCTCGAGGCGCTCGGGATGATTCTCATCATCGCCGCGCTGGCGCTGCTCAGCGCGCGCGAGCTGGCCGCGGGACGCCGGCTTCGCAGCGTCGCGCGGCAAGGACCGAGCGCCGGCGCCGCCATGGCTGCCGTCTCGAGTCCTTCTGGTACCCTTGATCCATGCTTAGGGCAGTCACGTTCGACTTCTGGAACACGCTCTTTGTCGACTTCCGCGGCAGAGAGCGCCAAGAACGCCGCAGCGAAATCCTCGCAGCAGCCCTCGAGCACGCCGACATGGCGCGCCCCAGACCCGTGATCGATGAGGCGCTGCGCGACGGCTACGGCTTCTTCGACCAGGTGTGGTACCACGAGCAACGCACCCCCTCGTGCGCGGAGATCCTCGACAGCATCCTGGCCTCACTCAACGCGCGCTTGCCACGCGGCGCGCACGAGCGCGTCGTCGAGGAGTTCGAGACGATGGTGCTCGACCTCCGTCCGGACCTGGCACCGGGCGCTCACGAGGCCGTCACCACCCTGGCGGAGCAGTACCGTCTGGGTATCATCTGCGACACCGCCTACTCGCCCGGCAGCGTACTCCGTGCGCTGCTGAACGATCACGGCATTCTCGAGCCGTTCGACTACCTCTACTTCTCGAACGAGCACGGCGTCAGCAAGCCGGACCGGCGAGTCTTCGAGCAGACCCTCGGTGAGCTTCACGCAATCGCCCGCGACGCCGCCCACGTCGGCGACATCCAGCGAACGGACATCGCCGGCGCGCAGGCCGCCGGCATGTCGGCGGTCCACTATCTCGGCGCGAACCGGCACGACGCGACTCGCTCCACGGCAGACGCGCTGATCAACCACTTCGAGGAGTTGCCGACGGCGCTCAAGAAGCTCCCCCGCCGGCGTCTGCGCCGCTGACCCGACGGCCTTTCCAAGGGCGACGACGACCGCGCCGGAAGATCTAGTCCAGCAGTGCGGCCGCCAGCTCCAGGCGAACAACCGCCTCCTCGCGACCCAAGACGTGCAGCGACTCGAACAGGCCGGGCGTCACGCTCTGACCGCTCATGCCCAGCCGCAGCGCCGCGAAGACGGGCTTGGGCTTCGCCGCGAGCTTCGTCGGCAGTTCGCGCACGGCCGCCTCGATGGCAGCCGGCTCCCACTGCGGAAGCTGTCGCAGTTCCGCGGCGGCGGCGCGCAGGGTCGTCGCCGCGCCCGGCGTGGCGGCCAGCTTCTCGCGCGCCTCGCCGCTGATCGCCAGCGGCCAGAAGAACCAGCCAGCAAGCGGCACGAAGTCGGCCAGCACCTCAATCTTCTCTTGCACGAGCGGCGTCACCAGGCGCGTGAGACGCTCTTGCGCCGCATCCGGGGCCGCGGCGCTGATGCGATTCACTTGATCGATGCCCTCGACGGCCTCGGCCAGCACCTGCGCCCCGGCGGTCGCCATGTCGGCGACGCAGACGGGATTGCCGTAGAAGCCCACTCGCGTGAGGTAACCGATCATGCGTTCGGACAGCGCCGCCGGCTCCATCTCACGGATGTAGCGGCCGTTCATCCAGCGCAGTTTCTCGGGGTCGAAGATGCTGGCGCTCGTGCCGAGCTTCTCCACGTCGAAACGCCCGATGAGGTCGTCCAGCGTCCAGGTGATCATGGTCTCGTCGAACTCGGTGCTCAGGAACGCGAGGTAGTTGCGCACGACCTCGACGAGGTACCCCATCGCCGTGAGCTGCTCGAGCTTGGTGGCTCCGTGACGCTTGGAGAGCTTCTTCTTGTCAGTGCCGAAGAGGAGCGGCATGTGCAGGAAACGAGGCACCGCAGCGCCCAAGGCCTCGTAGATCACGATCTGCTTGGGCGTGTTGCTGATGTGATCGTCACCGCGGATCACATGCGTGATCTCCATCGTCACGTCGTCCACAACAACCGCGAGGTTGTAGGTGATGGTGCCGTCCGAACGCACGACGATGAAATCGCCGATCGTCTCGTTGTCGAACTCGACCGGATCGCGCAGCATGTCGTGAAAGACCGTCTTGCCCGGAGGCACGTGCATGCGGAGCGTGTACGGTTGCCCTGCGGACTTGCGGCGCTCGACCTCGTCCGCCGCGAGCGCCCGGCACTTGCCGCCGTACACCCAGTCTCTCTTCTCGGCCTGCGCCGCCGAACGCTCGGCCTCGAGTTCCTCCGAAGTGCAGAAGCAGGGGTAGAGATGCCCGGTCGCGATGAGCTTCTCGATGTGCCGCTGGTAGATCGCCTGCCGCTCAGTCTGACGATAGGGACCGTGGGGGCCGGGCATCTCCGGTCCCTCGTCCCACTCCAGACCCATCTCGCGCATCGAATTGAGGATTTGCGCGATCGCCTCGTCCGTGCTGCGCGAGAGATCCGTGTCCTCGATGCGAAGGATGAATGTGCCGCCGCGGCGCCGAGCGAAGATGTAGTTGTAGAGGCCGGTGCGCGCGCTTCCGAGATGGAGATAGCCCGTGGGGGACGGCGCGAAGCGAACGATGACGGGTGGTTGATCGGCCATCTGTGACTGTTCGGTCATAGGCGGCAGATGATACCGCATCACGGGTGACGCAGTCGTCCTTACTCGGTTCGGGACGACGCCGTTCCCGCCCGGTTGCGTTGCGCCCCCCAGGGACTAGAATGGCCGCCATGGAAGCCTCAATGCCAGCGCCTCAGCGCGCCCGCGTCACCGAGTCGCACGTCAGCAGCCCCCAGTCGCCCGTGAAGTTCACCGTGGGCGACATCCTGGGTGTCGGCCACCGTGACCGGCAGTGGACCACCTACGTCTGGGTCACCGACCAGGGTGGTCATGCCGGCTGGGTCCCGGACACATATCTCGAGATGACGGGCGAGCACGAGGCCGTTGCGATTCGCGACTACGACGCGACCGAACTCACCATCGTCAAGGACGAGATCGTCGAGGTGCTCGAGGAAGCGGGCGGCTGGACGCACTGCCGCAACGCGCACGGCATCGACGGCTGGGTGCCGTCGAGCAAGATCGAGCTTCTTCCGGAAGCCTGACGATACGGAGTCCCGCACCGACCGGGGGCGCCGCTCAAGGCGACGCCCCCGGTCGGTCGTCTACGCCTAGAATCGGTCCGCGGTTACGGCTCACCGAGACGTGAGTGACGCCGGGGGAGCGCGACGCGAGCCCGGCGCCCAGAACCGGCGGCGCATCGCCACGGCATTGTGACGCCGCCCCGCTTTTTGATAGCGTGACGCATTCGCAGTCAACGAGACGGGGAGCCCGGAGTCACATGCCACAACTGCGTATCGTCGTCCTCGTGAAGCAGGTCCCGGACACGCAGAACGTGACCGGCGACGCCATGAAGGAGGACGGCACAATCAACCGGTCGGCCTTGCCTGCCGTCTTCAATCCCGAAGACCTCAACGCGCTCGAAGAGGCCCTGCGCCTTAAGGACCGGCACGGCGCGCGTGTCACGGTCATCACCATGGGGCCGCCGGCTGCCGCGCAAGTGCTGCGCGAGTCGCTCTACCGCGGCGCCGACGAGGTCATCCTCCTTACGGACAGGGCCTTTGCCGGCGCCGATACGCTGGCCACCAGTTACGCCCTCTCTCGCGCCGTCGAGAAGGCCGGCGGCTGCGATCTCGTGATCTGCGGCCGCCAGGCGATCGACGGCGACACGGCCCAAGTGGGGCCGCAGACGGCCGAGAAGCTCGGCTTGCCGCAGATCACATGCGTCAGCCGCATCGACGAGGTCGTGGCGCCCGGCTCGGCCACGCCCAGGGCGACCGGCAGCGTGACGGCAACGCGGTCAATTGAAGGCGGCTTCGAGACGCTGACGTCCAGCCTCCCGTGTCTGCTCACCGTGACGGGCGAGGCGAACGAACCAAGACCGGCGAGCGTCAAGCTGGTCATGACCTACAAGAACATCGAGGCGGAGGCGTCGCCCGTCTACGACGACAGCTACCTCGATCCGGAGAACGACGCGGCGGAAGTGTGCATGATCGGTCGCGACGGGCGCCCGGTCTGCCGAGCGCGCATCGTACAGTGGGATCACGAGGCCGTCGGCGCCGACCGAGACCTGCTCGGCCTGCGCGGTTCACCGACGCGCGTCAAGGAGATCGAGAGTGTCGTCCTCGCGCAGAGCGAGGCACGCATGGTCTCCGCGGACGAGGAAGGCATCGCCGATCTCGTGCACGAGCTTATCGAGGAGCACATCCTTGGCTAGCCGGCCGGTCGAGACCGGCGCGCGCGGCGGCGACGTCTGGGTGTTCGTAGAGCAGCACGACGGTACCGCCGCCGAGGTAAGCATGGAACTCCTTGGCCGCGCGGCGGAACTCGCGGAGACGCTCGGCGTACGCGTCGGTGCGGTGATCGCCGGGGCCGGCGAAGCTCCTCGCACGTTGGCCGGCTCCCTGATTGCGCACGGCGCCGACACCGTCTACCTGGCCGACGACCAGGCCTTTGCGCACTACCTCGCCTTGCCGTACACACGGCTGATGTGCCACCTCATCTCAACGCACCAGCCGCAGATCGTGCTCTACGGCGCTACGACAACCGGCCGCGACCTGGCTCCCCGCGTCGCCAGCGCCCTGCGCACCGGCCTCACCGCCGACTGCACCGATCTGCGCATCGGCGACCACCACACCAAGGACGTGGACTACCGGGATCTCCTGTATCAAATCCGGCCCGCCTTCGGCGGCAACATCGTCGCCACGATCATCAGCCCCGAGCACCGGCCGCAAATGGCGACCGTGCGAGAAGGCGTCATGGTGATGCCGGCCGCCGATGCGGCGCGCACCGGCAGGATCGTCGATGTGCCGGTCCATCACGGTGCCGGCGACGGCGCTCCTCCCGCGGATACGGTCGGGCTGGCGGAGTCCGACTTCGCCGTCCGCCTGGTACGTCACGTACGCGAGGAGAAGAAGGTCGACCTCAAGGGCGCACGCATCGTCGTCGCCGGCGGCGTGGGCGTCGGCTCGCGCGAGGGCTTCGCCCTCGTCGAGGAGCTCGCGCGCACCCTGGGCGGTGTCGTCGGCGCCAGCCGTGCCGCCGTCGATGCCGGCTGGGTCGATCACGACCATCAGGTCGGACAGACGGGCACGACCGTACGCCCCAAGCTCTACATCGCCTGTGGCATCAGCGGGTCAGTCCAGCATCGCGCCGGCATGGACCAGAGCGCGCGCATTCTCGCCATCAACGACGACCCGGGCGCGCCCATCTTCTCGGTCGCCCACTACGGCGTCGTCGGCGATCTCCACAAGGTCATCCCGATGCTCATCGCCGCCTACAAGGTCAAAGGCGGCTCTTCGAGCGGAACGGATCAGGGAGGCGCGTCATGAGCAACTTCTTCACCGACAACGCCGACCTCCAAGAAACCCTGCGCCGTCTCGACCTCAGCCACGTGGTTCGCCTTCGCGAGGACGACTATCGGCTATCGCGAGACTTCGCGTACGCGCCACGCGACTACGAGGACGCGCTCGACTCCTATAGCCGCTCGCTGGCGATCGTCGGCGAGATCGCCGGCGAATTCGTTGCGCCGCGCGCCGAGGCGGTCGACCGCGCCGGCAGCGAGCTGATCGACGGCGAGGTTTGTTACGCACCCGCCATCAGCGAGGCGCTCGAGCGCCTGCGGCGCGCCGACCTGATGGGCATCACGCTGCCGCGCAAGTACGGTGGACTGAATTTCCCGGTCTCCATCAGCGTGATGATCGTCGAGATGGTCTCACGCGCCGATCCCGCGCTGATGAACATCTTCGGCCTACAGGACATCGCCGAGACCATCAACAAGTTCGCCTCGGAAGAGGTCAAGGCCGCCTACCTGCCGCGCTTTGCCAGCGGCGAGGTCACCGGCTCCATGGCGCTCACCGAGCCGGAGGCCGGAAGTGATCTACAGAACGTGCAGTTGAAAGCCACGCAGGCCGAGGACGGCACGTGGCGCCTCAACGGCGTCAAGCGCTTCATCACCAACGGCTGCGGAGCCGTCTCACTGGTGCTGGCGCGCTCTGAGGAGGGCACGACCGATGCTCGCGGCCTCTCCATGTTCCTCTACGAACGTGACGAACACATGCGCATCCGCCGACTTGAGGACAAGCTGGGGATCCACGGCTCACCGACGTGCGAGCTCCAATTCGACGACGCGCCGGCGCTGCTCGTCGGCGAGCGACGGCGCGGCCTCACGACCTACGTGATGAGCCTCATGAACGGCGCACGCATCGCCATTGCGGCGCAAGCTCAGGGCATCGCTGAAGCCGCCTATCGAGCCGCCACGAAGTACTCCGGCGAGCGCGTGCAGTTCGGCGCGCCCATTGCCGAGCTCACTGCCGTCAAGGGCATGCTCGCCGACATGAGCGTCAGCCTCGAAGCGGCGCGTGCCCTTCTCTACGAGACGGCCGTGATGGTCGACACTAAGGAAGCGCTCGAACACCGGCTCGAGGTGCTTGCCCTCGACCCCGATGCCAACGCGTCCGAGGTGAAGGGACTCAAGGCTGAGCTCAAGACCGCAACGAGACTGGCAGCCCTCTTCACGCCGCTGGCCAAGGCCTGCTGCACGGAGATGGCGAACTCCGTCACCTACGACTCGTTGCAGATTCACGGCGGCTCAGGCTACATGCGCGACTTCGCCGTGGAGCGTCACACACGCGACGCCCGCATCACGAACATCTACGAGGGCACCACGCAGCTACAGGTTGTGGCCGCCATCGGCGGCGTGCTCGGCGGCACCCTGACCGCCAAGCTCAACGACTACGACGCCGAGGACTTCTCCGCCACGCCGGAGCTCCTTCACCGGGTGCGCGAGGCACGTGACCGCTTCCTCGCAGCCGTCGCGCGCGTGCGCGACCTCGACGACGTGCGCTTCCGCGACTTCCACGCCCGCCGACTTGTCGACATGGCCATCGACGTCGCCTGCGGTTTCCTGCTGCTGCGAGCGGCGCAATCGGATGCCCGCAAGCTCCTCGTCGCCCAGTACTACGTGGACGGCATGGAGGCCCGCGTCGACGCCGGCGCCACCCGCGTCCTACGCAGCGAGCCCGCGGCCCTCGACACGCTCACGCAATTGGGTTCCGCATAGTCAGGGCGACGAATCACTCAAGCCAGATGGGCCTCTGCCGATACCTCCGCGCAGAGACCCCCCTCTCCAAGGGCCGCGATCAGACGAAGTCCGGTCGCGGCCCTTCCCCTTCCCTAGCCGCAGCTCCCCCCTTTTTGCTAGAGTGTGAACACCGCATGGGGAGGGCGAGATGATCTACTGCGTTGTACCGCCTGAGCTCGGTGAGGACACCTTCAACCGGCTCGTCGAGCACTACAAGGACAATCCCAACGTCAAAGTGATTCTCGAACGCCGCCGCGCCGAGCGCCGCAACAAGACCCCTCAGGGCGCTCAAGACCACCCAGCCCGCACGCTTCGCGACCGTCGCCAGAAGACACCGGGGTCGTCGGGGGTCTGAGTCTCGAACGACCTGCTCAGATGAGCCACTGCGGCGACCCCTTGCCGAGAGGCAGCGAGACCAGCCTCGTCCTGACGCATCTGATGATGCCTGCCGATGCCAACTATATGGGGCGTATTCACGGCGGCATCATCATGAAGCTCATCGACGAAGCCGCCGCGGCCTGCGCCTATCGCTTCTGCCGCAACCACGTCGCCACGGCCGCCATCGACCGCATCGACTTCCACCACCCCGTCGAGATCGGCAACCTGGTGCGCCTGCTCGCGAACGTGAACTACGCCGGTCGCACCTCGGTCGAGGTCGGCGTGCGAGTCGAGTCGGAGGACCTGCAAAGCGGGCACGTCACACACACGAACTCCGCCTATGTCGTACTCGTCGCGATTGACCGTGACGGACGACCGACTCCCGTGCCGCCGCTCACGCCGGCCACCGCCGAGCAACGCGAGTGGCTGACCGCGGCCCAACAGCGACGTCGCAAGCGCCTTCAGGAGCGCGAGCCCGCCGACGACTGAGGCGCGACCGCCGCGGCGCCACGCCTCAGACCGCGGGACTCGCCCCTTCCAGCCGCAGTAGCTCCCGAAGCGCGCTGTCGGCGACGTCGAGTTGCTCGAGCGAAGGCTCGGTGGTCGTGAAGAAGCGCTGCATCTCGATGCCCGGCCTGCGCAGCGTCCTGGCGAGCGGATGAGTCTGGTGTCGGCCCATCCAGCTGAAGAGCTCCACGGCCGTCCCGATGCTGACGAGGCCGGCGACGAGCGTCGCGAGCGGCTTGTTCTCCTTGCCGGCGGCGCGAAGCAGCATGTTCGCGGCGATGGTCGTCACGGCCATTGGGGCGATGAGATTCGAGCCGCAGCGGGGATGCTCCTTGCCGGCGTCGGCTGGGCTCACATCGCCCTCGTACGCCGCGATGCTCTTGTGCTCGGCGCCGTGGTATCGCGAGAGCCGCGAGTCGCGCAGCAGCAGAAGAACAGGCGCCAGGCTGATGCTCGTCGCCGCAATCTCTCGGATGAACGGCGAGCCCTTCATGTGGTGCCGAACCGCGAACGTCCCTGCGGCGCTGGCCATCGTGGCGGCGAGCATGCGCGGGTCCTCCTGCGGCAGGACGGGACCACCCGTGGCCCGGCGAACGGCCGGCAGGACGGCGAACGCTTCGCCCAAGCGCACGAGGCCGCGCATCACCGGCACGCGAGCGGCGAACTCGTGCCCGGGCACGAGCACTCGGTCACCCGAGCTGACTTCGATACCGTGAGATCGACGGACGGCCGCCGCCCAGTGGCGCTCACTCTGCAGGAGCACGCCGTCGCGCAGCGCCATGCCGCCGAGGTTCACGCGCCCGCGCCCGCCTTGCCGCCGGCCTCCATGACCTTGCGAATGCCGCGCACGGCCTGACGGATGCGCTCGTCGTTCTCGACCAGAGCGAAACGCACGAACCCGTCTGAGGCGACACCGAAACCGACGCCCGGACTCACAGCCACGTGCGCTTCGTTCAGCAGGACCTTTGAGAACTCGAGCGAGCCCAGGTGACGATACGGCTCCGGGATTGGCGCCCAGACGAACATCGTGCCGCGCGGCTTGTGGACCTGCCACCCCGCGCGCGCCAAGCCCTCGCACAGCGTATCTCGCCGCCTCTCGTAGACGGCCGCCGCCTGTGCCGGCACGTCGTCACAGTCGTTGAGTGCGGTGATGGCGGCGATTTGGATGGGCTGAAAGACGCCGTAGTCGAGGTAGCTCTTCAGCCGCTGGAGACCGCCGACCATCTCGGCGTTGCCGGCGCAGAAGCCTACGCGCCAGCCGGCCATACAGTGGCTCTTGCTGAGCGAGATGAACTCGACGGCGACGTCCTTGGCGCCGGGCACCTCGAAGATGCTCGGCGGCTTGTAACCGTCGAAGACGACTTCCGCATAAGCGAAGTCGTGGATGATCGCCACGCTGTTCTTCTTGGCGAAATCGACAAGACGCTCGAAGAAGTCCAGGTCGACGCAATGCCCGGTGGGGTTGTGCGGGAAACTGGTAAGGATCACGCGTGGCCGCGGCCACGTGCGCTCGTACGCCTGCTTGAGATCGGCGAAGAAGTCGGCGGTATCGTGGGAGAGAGGTACGCTCGTGACCTCAGCACCAGCGAAGATGCAGCTGAACTGGTGAATGGGGTAGGAGGGCTCGGGCACGAGGGCAGTATCGCCCGAACGCAGCAGAACCCACATCAAGTGGGAGAGGCCCTCCTTCGCGCCGATGGACACGACGATCTCTCGCTCGGGGTCGAGGTCGACGTCGAAGCGCCGGTCGTACCATTTCGCCAGCGCCAAGCGCAGCTTGGTGATGCCTCGCGAGGCGGAGTAACGGTGGTTGCGCGCGTTCTGGGCCGCTTCGGACAGCTTGTCGACGATCGGCTGGGGCGTGGGCAGATCAGGATTCCCCATCCCGAGATCGATGATGTCCTCGCCCCGCCGCCGCGCCTCGCTCTTCATGTCATTCACGATACTGAAGACGTAGGGCGGCAAACGGTCGATGCGGCGGAGTTCCACGCTGAGCCTCCTAGCTGAGCAGTCCCTGCGGACACACACTGAAGTGCATCAGTATGACCGATGGGCGAGCCCGAGGAAAGCGACCTCCGCCCGCGGCGCGACGACCGCCCGGGACCGCGCCGCGCCGTAGAATGGGCGAACTGCGACCCGAACAGCGACCCGCGACGTGGGCAGCGCGCCGCCAGACAAGGAACAACCGTGCTCGATCTCGATCGTGACCTCAAGCTCATGGCCGTTTCGGTGCTGCTCTTCGCCTTCGCGCTCGGAGTGTACCTACGCCTCCTCTCCACATACGCGCTCGAGCTCGGCGCCTCCGGCGTCCACGTCGGGCTCATGAACGCCACCATGCTGGCGATCGTCATGCTGAGCGCGGCTCCGGGTGCGTGGGCAGCGCGCCGCTTCCGCCTCAAGCCCGTCATCATCGCCGTCTGGTGGATCGCCGTCCTAGCCCCCGTGTGCTTCCTCCTCGCGCCGAGCTGGCCGTGGCTGTTTCCCGGCTATGCCGCCTCCGGTCTCGCGTTCGCCAACAACCCCGCCATGAAGTCGTACATCAATCTCAAGTCGGAACCGGCGCGCGCGGCGCGCAACTTCGCCATTCTTTACGGCGTCTTCCCGCTTGGTCTCGTCGCGGCGCCGCTGGCGGGAGGCTTCGTTGCCGAGCGACTCGGCATGCGCTTCGTCTTCGCGGTCAGCATCGTGCTCTTCCTCATGTCCTCCGCCGTCGTCTCACTCATCCGCGATACTCCCTATCACAGCGCCGACGATCCCTGGTCCCTCTCCGGCCTCTGGCAGCGGCGGCGATTTCGCCACTACGTCGCCTTCTTCCTCGTCGGTTTTTTTGCCGTTTACGTCGGCCAGGACTTCGTCAACCCCTACCTCGCACAGGTCCACGATCAGAGTTTCGGGCGGCTGGGGATCTACGCGAGCCTTACGGCGCTCGGAACCGCCGTCCTCACGTTCGGCATGGGGCGGCTCACGGACACGCGCGGGCCGCGGGCGGGTATCACCGGCGTCCTGATCGCTCTCGGCGCCGGTTGTGTGCTTCTCCTCATCGGCACTGGTGGCGTTTGGTGGGGCCTGGCCGCCTTCGCCTTGGGCGCGTTCGACGCCTTGCGCTACGTCGCCAACGGCATGGTCGGCGCCTCCTTCAAGGGCATCCCGTTGGCCTGGGGCTACGCGATCTTCGACACCGCCATGGGCGTGCCGATGATCCTCGGCGCGGTGATGGGCGGAGGTCTCTATCGTCTCTCGGCCTCCCTGCCGTTCCTGATCGTTGCCGCCATCGCCGTCGGCCTGCTTGCGCTTTTGCTCGTAAGGGGTAAAACAAGAGTCGACCAACGTTCGGGCGAACGGGCCCAAAGCGTCTCGTACCGCCGAGACGCCGCGTGAAGCTCGCCCCCTTATAGGAGGCGCCATGGGGTTCTTCGATACCGTCAAAGCCAAGGCAGGCGATCTCGCCGCGGATGCCGAGCGCGCCAGCAAGGTCGCCGCCATCCAAGCGCGCATCGCCGTGCTTCAACAGGACCTCAAGAAGGCCGAGCGGGAACTCGGACAGGCGACGTTCTCACTCGTCGAGCGCGGCGAACTCTCGCACCCGGAGCTCGCTCTGGCGGTTGACGGCGTGCGTGCCGCGCAAGCGGCGATCGACGCCAAGGAGACCGAGATCGCGCAGCTTCGCACGGACGAAGCTGCCGCCACGTCCGCGGCGCCACCGGCCGCCGAGGCACCAGTTACGCCGGCGGCCGCCGAGGCGTCGGTTCCACCGCCTCCCGCCGCGGCGCCGGCAAGCCCGGACCAGCCTCCAACCCCTCCCCCCGCGCCGACCGCTTAGGGGCGGACGAGCCTAGGATGCGTGTTCAGACGGAGGGCGAACGTCACCGAGATCGCCCTCCGTCACCCTCCCGCGACGTCGTCCATCTCTGATAGCCTGGGAAGCATGCGGAGCCAACCGTGAACATCGACACAGACAACCCGGGCTCGGTCACCGACCGAACGCCGGTCTCCGAGATGCGGTCGGGGCAGACGATCAGCGGCTGCTACGCTTGCGCGGAGATCGAGAGCGCCAGCGACCGCAACGGGAAGACGTTCCTGCGCCTACGCCTGCGCGACGCGTCGGGCGAGGTGAAGGCCATCCACTTCGATCCCTCAAATGAAGCGCTCGCCATGTGCGCCGGCGACGTCGCCATCGTGTCCGGAACATTCAGCCAGCACCCGCAGTACGGCCCGCAGGTTCAGATCCGCCGTCTGCGTCCGGCCGACGACGACGAGTACGATCTCGCCGATCTCGTGTCCGTGTCGCCCGTCGATCTCGGCGAGCTCACCGAGCGACTGCACGCTCTGCTCGATTCCGTCGTCGACGTGCACCTTCGGGCCTTGCTGGCATGCGCTTTCGACGGCTCCCGCGAGCCCGGCGCCACCTTCGCCGTCGCCCCGGCTGCAGTCCGCCACCATCATGCCTATCGCCACGGGCTGCTCGAGCACTCGCTCGTCGTTGCCGAGAGCGCCGCCGATATCGCCTCTCGATTCGCCGCCGTGAATCGCGACCTGGTCATCGCCGGAGGCCTCCTCCACGACGTCGGCAAGACGCAAACGTACACCAGCGACGCCATGGTTCCGCAGATGACCGACCTCGGGAGACTCCAGGGAGAGATCGTCCTCGGACACGGCATCGTGCAGCGCCTGATCAACGAGGTGCCCGGCTTTCCCGACGAGCTCGCCGTCCAGCTCGCACACATCGTTCTCTCGCACCACGGCATGCGCGAGAAGGGCAGCCCGGTCGTCCCGATGACGCGCGAGGCCGTCATCGTGCACTTCTGCGACGACATGACGGCGCGCGTCACCGCCATCGACGAAGCCGAGCGAGCCACGCCGCCAAGTGAGCCGTGGTCGGCGCGCATCCTCATGCTCGACGCGCCGGCGTTCTTCGGTCGCCGCCTCGAGCCGGATCAAGACTGACGCCGGGTCGGCACCTCAGGCCCAGATTTCACGAGCGTCGGCCAGCACCTTCGCCGCATGTCCTTTGGCGGCCACCTTCGGGTACACCTTGCGAATCGTCCCGTCCGGATCGATGAGCCACGTCGTGCGCTGCGCCGTTCCGGCCGGCGGCCGTGCGACACCGAAGGCGGCGACCACCTCCGTCCCCCCGGGATCACTTATCAACGGCATCCCGAGACCGTGCTTCTCCGCCCAACGCTGATTCGCGCGCGCGGAGTCGGCGCTGGCGCCGACGACCTGCACATCCAGACCGGAGAACTCCTCGAGGAGGCCGTTGAACTCAACGGCTTCTGTCGTTCACCCTCCCGTGCTCGCCTTGGGATAGAACCAGAGCACGGTGCGCCTGCCTGGAACGCCCAAGTTGAACCGCTGCCCATCGTAGGAGCTGCCCACCACCGCCGGCGCCTTCTCGCCCACATCGAGCATCCTGCCCTCCCCTCCCGCTTGCTGTAGTCTTAGTGCATGGCTCGAAAGCTAAGAGTAACCATCGACTACGACCTCTGCACCGGTGTCGGCGCGTGCGAGCAGGTCTGTCCGGAGGTGTTCTTCCTCCGCGAGGACGGCCTGGCTGAAGTTGTCGATGCGGAGCCGCACGAGACAATTTGGTCTGGCGTGGAGCGCGCTGCTGAAGCCTGCCCCGAAGAGGCCGTCGTCTTGGAGTGGCTCGAGGACTGAGGCGCGGCCGAGGCATTGCCGCCCCCGCGGGGGCTACCAGCGCTCCACCGGAAGGATCTTCACGGGCAGCCGGCAGAGCTCGGCGAATCTCTGCGCGTCCTTGATCCCTCCGACGATGTCTCCATAATGCATGGGCACGACGAGCTCTGCCCTCAGGAGCTCGCACGCATCGGCGGCCTCGTTTGCCGTCATCGTGTAGGTGCCGCCAACCGGCAGAAGCGCGATGTCGCAGACGACGCCCCCCATCTCCGGAATCACGTCCGTGTCGCCGGCGTGATAGATGCGACGATCGTCGACCTCGACGACATACCCCAAGTACCCCGCCTCACGTGGATGGAAGTGCTCTCCAGGCCGGCGGTACTTGTTCGTGTTGTACGCGCGCACGGCAGTCACGATTGCCGCGCCGGCAGTCGTCGATTGCCCCGCCTCCAGCGTGTGGAGCACCAGGCTCTCGTTGCCGGCAAGACATTCCGTCACCGGCGCGGGCCCAACGACCACCGTGCCCGGTCGCGCGATCTTGGCGATGTCCTCTTCACTGAAGTGATCGTAGTGATCGTGCGTGATGAGAATCACGTCCGCCGGGGGCGAGCCTGCAGGGAGCTTCCAAGGATCGATGTACACGCAGCAACCCGACGCATCGATGCGGAACGTGTCGTGACCGAGCCAGTGAAGACCAGCGATCATCGCGCCTCCTTCGTGTGACGGACGTAGCGTGTAGGCGGAAGAAGTAAGGGCCGGCTAACGGGGTTCCCCCCGTTCCACCGGCCCCCGCAAACGAGCTGCCGCGTATTACTCTGCGGCGGTTTCCTCAGCCGCCTCGGCGCCTGCCGACGCCCCCACCGGCCGAACATTGGTCGCTTGCGGACCTTTGCGCCCCTGCTCCGTCTCGTACTCGACGGTCTGATCCTTCTCGAGAGTGGTTACACCTGACGCGAGGCCGGTGACATGCACGAAGATGTCGTTGTCGTTCTCCTGCTCGATGAAGCCATAGGCCTTCTCCGCCGAGAACCATTTGACTTTACCTTGAGGCACTGCACTCTCCTTCTGTCTCGCAGCGCATCCATCGGAGCACGGGTGAAGTGGATGGCGCTCGCTGTGGCACTCGCGCCGGTCTCTGGGGCGCGAACCGTACTGGTAGTGTAGCCCCTCTCAACGGCGCCACAAAGCACTTCTCGTCTACGGACGTGACACTGCGAAGATGGCGATTCGGGCGAGGAGATTGGGCGCCGCCGGACGCGGTCGGGGCGCCTTGTTGACGTTGCTGATGAAGACCTCTTGGGTCACGTGTAGGCCCTCCTGCGCGCACAGCCGGCGGAAGTCCCTGATCGTGCAGAGATGGATGTTGGGCGTGTCCCACCACTCGTACGGAAGTTCCTTTGACACGGGCATCCGCCCGAACACGCAAAGCTGGGCCCGGGGAATCCAATGAGCGAAGTTGGGGAAGCTGACGATCGCCAGTCGGCCCACGCGCACCATCTCACGAACGATCATCCGTGGGCGCCGCAACTGCTGCAGGCTCATGCTGAGGATCACGACGTCGTGCGAGCCGTCGCCGAAGTCCGCGAGACCCTCGTCTAGGTCGCCGTGGAAGACCGAGAGCCCCTTGCCCACGCATGCCTCGACCGCCTCCTGAGAGAGATCGACGCCGCTGCCGCGCACCCCCTTGACGGCAATGAGCTCGCTCAGAAGCTGGCCGTCACCGCAAGCGAGATCAAGCACCGTGGCGCCCGCCGGAACGAGATCCTCGATCAGTGTGTAGTCGATGCGCCGCATGCCGTTAGCTCCCCGCGGCGTACGTTCGCGCGCCGCTGGCGAGGAAGGCGCCGATGATGCCTTCCATCTTCTCTCGCTCGAGCAGGAACGCGTCGTGACCATAGTGCGTCGCGACCTCGTAGTAGCTGACATGCTTGTGACTGGCCCGCAGTGCGCCGACGATCTCCTTGAGCTGATACGGCGGGTGAAGCCAGTCGCTGCTGAAGGCGAGGACCAGGAAGCGCGCCCTCACGTCACGGAATGCCTGCACGAGACTGCCGTGCTGGCGTGACAGGTCGAAGTAGTCCAGTGCGCGCGTGATATACAGATAGGTATTGGCGTCGAAGCGATCCGTGAACGACAGGCCCTGGTGCCGCAAGTAGCTCTCGACCTCAAAGTCGGCGGAGAACGTGAACGAGTAGTCGTGGATGTTGCGCAGCCGGCGGCCGAACTTCTCCTGCATGGCTTCGTCGCTGAGGTACGTGATGTGGCCGACCATGCGGGCGACGCTGAGGCCCTTGGCGGGCGGCGCCCCGTCGTAGTAGTGGCCGTCGCGCCAATTGGGATCGGCCATGATCGCCTGCCGCCCAACCTCGTTGAAGGCGATCGCCTGCGTCGGCTGTCGAGCGGCGGTCGCCAGAGGCACGCAGACGTGCAGGCGATCGGGATGCGAGATCGCCAGCTCGAGGACCTGCATGCCCCCCATGGAGCCGCCCACGGCGGCGAGCAGCTTGTCGATGCCGAGGTGGTCCAGCAGCATGATCTGCGCGTTCACCATGTCGGCGATCGTGATGATGGGGAAGTCCGTCCCGTACGGCCGGCCCGTGACCGGATTGACCGACGCCGGCCCGGTTGAACCGCTGCAACCGCCGATCACATTGGCGCAGATGATGAAGTACTTGTCGGTATCGAGGGCCTTGCCCGGCCCGATGAGCATGTCCCACCAGCCGGGACGCCTGTCGCTGGGATGGTGCCGCCCGGCGCAGTGCGCGTCGCCCGAGAGGGCGTGGGCGACGAGGATCGCGTTGTCCTTGCGCGGACTGAGCGTGCCGTACGTCTCGTAGGCGAGGGCGAAGGGCCACAGCTCGCCGCCACCTTCCAGCTTGAGACGGTGGCGCGACTGATCAAACGTGACCGACCGCGTGGCGACGAGGCCGGCCGAGCCGACGTCGTCGCCGATGCCCAGGGCCACATCGCCGATCTCTTTCCTGGTTGCGGGTTTCTGACTCATCATCATCCAAGGAGAGGGGCCGCGGGGCGGCCGATACTACCGCCCGCGGTCAATTCTACGCGCTCGGCGCGGCGGTGGTACGGCGCGCCCCAGACACGGCTTCTGCTGTCGCCCTGCTACGCCCGCGCCAAGGCCTGGTCGATGTCGGCGAGGATGTCGTCCACCGCCTCGATACCGATCGAGAGCCGCACGAAGTCGTCGGTCACGCCGGCCAAGAGTTGGTCCTCCACGTTGAGCTGCGAATGGGTGGTTGTGGCCGGGTGGATGACGAGAGACTTCGCATCGCCGATGTTGGCGAGGTGCGAGAGCAGCCGCGTACTCTCGACGAATCGGCGACCGGCCTCGCGACCGCCCTCGATGCCGAAGCCTATGATCGCCCCGTAGAGCCCGCGGTAGTGGTAACGACGAGCGACCTCGTGGGCGCGATGCGAGGTCAGCCCCGGGTAGCTCACCCAACTCACCTTGCCGTGTCCCTCTAAGTGCTCGGCCACTCGATGCGCGTTTGTGCTGTGACGCTCCATGCGCAGATGGAGCGTCTCAAGGCCCTGCAGAAGCAGGAACGCGTTGAAGGGAGAAAGCGCAGCACCGATGTCTCGCAGCAGGCTGACGCGCAGCTTGATGATGTAGGCGATCGGTCCGAGCGCCTCTACGAACCTGAGGCCGTGGTAACTGGCGTCTGGCTCCGCGAGCCCCGGGAACTTATCGTTCTGCGTCCAGTCGAACTTGCCCGCGTCGACGACCACGCCGCCGATCGACGTACCGTGCCCACCCATGAACTTGGTCGCCGAGTGCACGACGATATCGGCGCCGTGGTCGATGGGGCGCACGAGGAAGGGGCTCGCCAGAGTGTTGTCGACGATGAGGGGCACGCCGGCATCATGAGCGATGGCGGCCACGGCGGCGATGTCCAGCGTGTCGAGCTTGGGATTGCCGACGGTCTCGGCGTAGATGGCCTTGGTGTTCGGCCTGAGAGCGCGGCGGAAGTTCTCGGGATCCACGGGGTCCACTAGGTCGATCTCCAAGCCAAAGCGCGGCAAGGTGTGCACGAAGAGATTGTACGTGCCGCCGTAGAGGCTGTTGGCGCTGACGATGTGGTCACCGGCGGCGGCGATGTTGAGAATCGCGAAGGTGATCGCGGAGGAACCGGAAGCGAAGGCAAGAGCGCCGGCTCCCCCCTCCAGCGCCGCGACGCGCTTCTCGAACACGTCGTTGGTGGGATTCATGATTCGCGTGTAAATGTTGCCGAACTTACGCAGGCCGAAGAGGTCCGCGGCGTGCTCGGCATCGTCGAATACATACGACGTCGTCTGGTAGATCGGCACGGCGCGAGCGTTTGTCGCGGGGTCAGGTGACTGCCCCGCGTGCAGAGCCAGAGTCTCAAAACCCAGGGCGGACTCGTTTAGCTCGTTCGTCATAGTGACGTCTCCTGTCAGATGTGATACATCGGCGCCGTCACGACGCGTAGCGCCGCATCGGCAATCGTGGCCGACTGGAGGATGCGCGACACGCAGGCGCGCACCTCATTCCAGACGGGCGCAACCAGGTCGTCGGCCTGGCTGCCGCCGTGCATTCGGGCCTTTCCGCCGTATGATCCCTCGATGAGGTCGACGATGTCGTAGAAGGTGATGGCAGCGGGGTCGCGCACCAACACGTAACCGCCGCCGATACCGCGCCTGCTCTCCACCAGGCCGCCGTGACGGAGATCGTGCATCACCTGGTCGAGGTACTTCGGCGGCACGCCGGTGAAGGCGACGATGTCGCGCGCCTGTAAGGGCTCGTCGCGCGGCGCGAGGGCGAGGCGCACCAACGCCTTGATCGCGTACTCGCTCTTCGCCGAAATGTTGAACACGGCAGTCGCCATTCCTAGTTCTTACTAGACTTTGGGAACTTTATACGCGGAGGCAACGCCCGTCAAGGCTGTCACGCGCGGCGGCAGCGGCGGTGCGGCGGCCGCGGCGGGGCGCTCGTGCTCGCTGCTCGGAGCGATGCTGGTACGATGCAGGAGTGAACACCAGCGCCGACATCCTGCGGCGCGAGCTGGACGGCCTCGAAGAGGCCGTGCCTCTCGCGCCGTACTCCGCTTACCGCGTCGGCGGACCGGCCGAGTTCCTCTACCGCGCCGAGAGTACCGGTCAGCTCGTTCACGCGGTACGCACCGCGCGCCGACTCGACCTGCCCCTCACCATCCTCGGCAGAGGCACGAACGTCCTCATCGGCGACGCCGGTCTTGGGGGACTCACGATCCTCGTGCGCAGCTCAAGTTACTCGATCGACGGCGCCCTGCTCCGCGTAGAGGCCGGCGTCGAGCTTCCCGTGCTGGTCGCCGAACTCGCCGCGCGGGGTTATGCCGGCCTCGAGTTCGCCGGCAACATCCCCGGTTCGGTCGGCGGAGCCGTTGTCGGGAATGCCGGTGCCTACGGACGCTGCGTCAGTGACTGCCTCGTCGAGGTCCACTTCCTCGACGGCCTTACCGAGCACGCAAAGGAGCCCGCGGAACTCGAGTTCGCCTACCGCTCCAGCATCTTCAAGCGATTCCCGGAGCTCGTCGTGCTCTCCGCCGCGTTTCGTCTTACCCGCGCCGACCCGGCCGCGCTGCTCGCCGAGGTAGCGGCGGACGCTGAGCTTCGTCGCAGCAAGCACCCGCTCGACCAGGGAAGCTGCGGGAGCTACTTCAAGAACCCGTCGCGCGAGCTCCCGGCCGCGCGCCTCATCGAGGCGGCCGGCCTGAAGGGGCTGAGGATCGGCCAAGCCCAGGTCAGCGAGAAGCACGCCAACTTCCTCGTCGGCCTCCCCGGAGCCACGGCCGCCGAGATCGCCGCCCTGGCTGCTGAGGTCGTGCGTCGCGTGCGCGAGCACAGCGGCCACGAACTCGTCGAAGAGGTGCGGCGCCTGGGCATCTGACGAGGAGCCCTCGGCGACGCGACCAGGTCGCCCGAGACGGCCGGCAGGCCCCGCCGGCTATACTTGCTCTCGTCCACGAAAGTGAACGAGAGCGCCCGAGCCGGCGTCTCTCACTCTGCAATGGGAGGAAGGCGATCGAGGACCTGCCGCACGGCTTGGCCGAACGGCTTCGCAAGGGCGATCCGGAAGCGCGCATCGAGTTCTTCCGCCGCTACGCTCCGCAGGTGCGGCGCATCCTCTTCCTCCAGGGGTACTGCGAAGAGGTTGACGACGCCGTGCAAGATGTCTTCTTGAAGGTCTTTCGGACCAAGACCCCGGAGCAAGCGACGTTCCTGCCCTGGTTCTACCGGGTCATCCTCAATACGGGACGCGACCACGGGCGCCGGCGCAAAACGAGGGCCGGCCTTGAGGCGCGTCTGCACAGCATCTCTGGGCCGGCCAGCGTCGATCCTCCTAGCGGCCCCGTCGACCCGGCGCTGAGGGCCGCACTCGAGCAACTGCCCGTGGAGCTGCGCGAATGCGTCGCCTTGCGGTTCTTCGCCGACCTTGCCCTGGAAGACATCGCTACGGCCCAAGACGTTCCCGTCGGCACAGTCAAGTCGCGCCTGCACACAGCCATGAAGCGCCTCCACTCGACGCTGGAGAGAGGCGGGTTCGAGCGCCGTGCGTAACCCGCCGTCACCTCACCCCCAGAGCGACCGCCGGCCGAATGACGAGCGCCTGTTCGCGTACGTGCTCGGACTCGAGGAGGATCCGGAGCTGGTCGCGGCCGCAACGCGCGACGAGGAGCTGCGCGGCCGCATCGAGGCTCTGCGCGCCGACCTCGGCCGCGTTACCGCGGACGTCGCAGGCACCGTCCCGGAAACACCGCCGGACTACACCGACTTGGCCACGGCGCGCTGGCAGCGTCTGCGCGAGGCCATCCGCGAGGCGCCGGCCAGCGCCGACGAACCCGAGGCAACGGCGACACAAGGACGTGCGACACGAGGGACGCGGCGCGCCGCGTGGCGCTGGGTGCGCGTGCTGGCGCCTGCCGCCGCCGTCCTCGCGCTCCTCGTCGTCGGCGTCGGCGTGCTTCAGGAGTCGCGTCAACTGAGCGCGACCGAGCAACAAGCAGACGGCGCCTACGACAAGGCGCTCGGCGCGACCGAATCCGGCCCCAGCTCGCCGGCGAGGACGACTACGACGCCGCCGAAGTCCGAGGAATCCGCGGATGCGTGGTTCGACACCGTGATCGTCGCGCGGCCGCTGGCTGCTCGCGACGACGCCCAGGCCTTCGACGTCGTGAGGACGCTGCGCGGCAGCGCCGACGCGATCATACGCCTCCATGTGGTGACGTCGGCGGCCGACCCCAGGCGGCTCTACGCAATCTTTCTTCGCACGCTGCCTATCACCGGGGAGGCCGAAGCGGGCAGTCGCGCCGCTGCGGAGGCCGCCTCGGCCCCTCTGACGATCCTGCTCACGAGCGAAGTGCCGGCGACGGAGGACTCCTCGCGCGAGACCGCCGGCCCCGGCCCCGCGCGGAGCAGCGCCGCGTCGCCCGGCGCCGCGGCAAGCGCTCCCTCCACAGTCGCGCTGGCATTCGGCGAGGACGACCGCATCGTGTTCGAGAACGGCATCTCCGCCATCGCGGTTCAGCTTCCGGCCGGCGTGCAGGCCGGCCAGGTCGCCCTGCCCTAGCGAGCCGCCCGAAGACGCGCCGCGGTCGCGGCGGCTGCTAAGATGCAGCCGTAGCCGATGAAGAGCGCCGTAACATCTCCCCTCACCGAGGCCGCTCGACGGCGCTACTTCGGCGACGCCAAACCCGCCTTCCTTGAGCTCTTCGATCCTCGTGGCATGCGCATCCTCGACCTCGGCTGCGGCGGCGGACAGAACGGCGACTTGCTCAAACGCGCCGGCGCGCGATGGGTCGGCGGGGTGGAACGCGACGCCGGCGCCTGCACAGAAGCGCGGCTGCGCCTCGACTGCGTCGTTGAGGCCGATCTCGCGAGCTTCGACCCCGCCGCGTTCGGCGCCGAGCCGTTCGACGCGATCCTCGCGAGCGACGTGTTGGAGCACGTCTTGTGCCCTGAGGAGGTGCTGCGGCGCGCCGTTGCCCACTTGCGACCCGGAGGGTTCGTCGTCGCATCGATCCCGAACGTCGCGCACGTGTACGTGTTCGCCAACCTGCTCCTCAAGCGCTGGCCGCGCAAGGACTCCGGCATCTTCGACCGCACGCACGTACGGTTTTTCGCGAAACGCGACATGACCGCACTGATGCGCTGCAGCGGCCTGCAGGTCCTTCGCGCGGAGCCGTACTTCACGCGCTACAGATCGATTCGCGTCGCCTGCCTCGTGCTCTCGCTCTACGTCTTTCGCGACTTCTGGGCACGCCAGTTCCTTCTCCTGGCACAGAAGCCCTCACCATAAAGGGCAGCCTACGCTGCGGCGGTTGCCGCACTCCGCTAGCGGCCGCGCGTCCTCTCGGCATTTGCTTCGTCAAGCATGGTCCGCAGGCCGGCGCGCTGCTCGTAAGTCAGGGAGAACGGCCGCGCAGCGGACCGCAGGTGGGACACTCTGGCGCGCACGCGATCACCAAGCGTCGTCGCGCCGGCCGCCGCCCATCGGTCGTGGACGGCGCGGTCAAGCAGACCGGGCGTCCAGAAGTCGCGGTAGTGACGGCGCGTGTACTTCCTTGCAAGGTGGCTGCCGCCGGGCCCAACACCAGCGATCTCGTCGAGCGCCAGCGCATCCTCGTCGACGGCCACAGCCGCGAGAAACCGGCGCGCGTAGCCGGCCAGCTCGTCACCCAGCACGATGGACTCGTAGGAGCTCTGCAGGCCGCTCTCGAGGTAGCCGACGTCGTGCAGCAGTGTGGCACGTGAGAGCGAGCCGTACACCATGCTTAGCGCCGCCTCGGCGCTCCACTGTTCGTCGAGCACCTTGGCGTCGGACATCCCCGCGTACGAGAAGCTCGGCAAACCATAGTGCCGCGCCATGTCGATGCCCGCCTGCTGCGCCAGCAGGGCTTCCGGCGCAACGTAGGGATCGGTCATCGTGCGCATGTCCATGGCGCCGGCGCCGGCGCCGTAGACGAACGGCGCCCCCGGACGCACGGCCTGATGCAGGACCAGACCGCTGAGGGTCTCGGCGTTCCCTACCACGACAGAGCCGGCGATGCTGCGCGGCCCGGTGGCACCCATGTTGGGCGCCGGCGCGTACACGAGCGGAATTCCCAGCTCCGCACAGCCGATCACCTTCGTCAGCGCGTCGGCGTCGTGCATGAGCGGCGGCGAGGGCATGGCGTAGACCGCGACGCTCCGCTTCTCGCCGCAGAGCTCCGCCATCTGCTGCATGCTCGACAGGACGCTGCCGTCCCGGGGCGCAACCAAGAGCGGCTTGCGCGTGCCGCGAAGCATGGCAACGACCTGCGCCAGATCATCGACCGCCTGAGGCGCGTCTTCCGGCAGGCCCATGCTCATGACGAAGTCGATGTTCGGCAGCAACTCGCAGAGCGCCGCCATGCCCTCGACGTCGGCCTTCAGCGCACGGCGACGCTCGCCGGATTCTGGGTCGCGCACATAGAGGACGTCCGACCCAGTGCCGAAGTACACCTCACCGTCGCGCAGAACGAGGGGCTCGCCGCCGCCGCGCGAGCGCAGTACCGACTCGCGCGGCGCGCTCGCGAGCGCCTGCTCAAGCAATCGCGCCGGGATACGCACACGGTGCTCGCACACCTCGGCGCCGGCTCGCCGAAACCGCTCGACCGCCGGTGCATAGCGAGCCTCGACGCCCACACCGGCGAGCACCTCAAGCGTCGCCGCATGCAGCACGCGACAATCGTTCGGAGTGAAGAAGGTCAACTTGGCGCTCGGCATCGCGTCGCTCCTTTGAACCACGAGCCGGGACCGACCCCGGCACACCGACCGTGCCGAACGTACTCGCCGTTCGCGAGGCGCGTCAACCAAGGACCCGGAGTGAGCCGCGGAACGGTCGCCGCGGCCACCGCGCGTACCGCCCGCCGTGAGCAAAACGTCACACGCACTGGCGGTGTGAGAGATTCCCCTCTATCTTCTACGCACGCGCTTTGCCGTCGCCGCAGGCGAGGGGCTATGCGCGTCTCTCGTGGCCCGATCGGCGTGGACGGCCGCGAGGAGCTATCGCCAGCGAAAGGAGCACCTGTGGCACGCGAGTTCCCGGAAACCCTCAACTTCACCTCGGCGTTCGGTTTTGCCCTGGAGGTCGAGCGTGCCTGCGCCGACATGGCGGCGGCAGCCGGAGTCCTTGCGCCCGACGATGCCTGGCAGGCCAAGCTCGAGGAGCTCGTCTGCGGCCACGACGATCGCGTCGAGAAGCTCGGCGGCAAGCGACTCAGCGGACCTGAGCCCGCCATGCAGATCGACGGCCGCAACTACCTGAGCACGCTCTCGGCCGAACCGGAGACCGCATGGCCCGAGGCCGTCGAGCAACTCGCCCTGGCTGAAGAGGATGCCGCCCGCTATCACGAGGACTTCGCACGCGTCTACGGCGAGGCCCTGGGTGGCAACGCCCGCCTCTTCCAGAAGGCCGCTCAGCAGGCCCGAGGGGCGGCCGAAGCTCTGCGCGAGATGCTCGGCTAGGCGAGACCGTCGGCATCGCCGACGTCCGCCGGTGACGCGCCGGAGGTGGCGCGCAGTTCGTCCAGCGCTGCCCTCACTTCGCCGGTGTCGGCGTAGAGACGGATGCCGGCGCCCTCGAGCGTGCGGGTCACGCCGGTGAAGTCCACATCAGGCAGACCGGCCGCCGCGAAGACCGGCTTGCCGGCGGCGACGGCGTACAGCGCGGCGGTGATGTTCCTCTCGTTGCCGTGACTCACGGGAACCGCGGTGACCACCACCAGATCCGCCGCCTCGATGAGCGCCAGGTTCTCGGCGTGCGCCTCATCGCCGACCGGCGAGAACGGCGCCTCCACCGCCATCGGCAGGCCGAGCTCACGGCCGGTATCCTCGTCGCTGTCAAGGGCGTTCAACACGCCGGCGGAGACGTCGTACCCGGCGTCCACCAGCTCTCGCAGCAGCCCGGATCCGGTACCGCCGCCGCAGATCACGTGCACGCGCCCGAGGCGTCTCCCGCGCGGGCGCGGTGAGAACGTCAAGTAGGTTCGTCCGGCGTGCTTGTGCAGGAACGCGCGCACACCATAGACGGCCTCCACGACCTCGGGACGCAGCACCTCTTCCGGCAAACCGTAGGCGGCGACCTCCCCCTCCGAGAAGATGAGCAGCTTCTGGAAGTAGTGCAGCGCCAGGTTCAGGTCGTGGAGCACGCAGAGCACCGTCAGCCCTTCGCCGTTGAGCTCACGCAGCAAGTCGAAGAGCCGCAACTGATGCGAGACGTCGAGCGCCGAGGCGGGCTCATCGAGCAACAGGACCTGAGCGCGCTGCATAAGCGCCTGGGCCAGCACGACGAGCTGTTTCTCGCCACCCGAGAGTTGCGAGAAGCGGCGCTCGCTCAAGTCGGAAACGCCCAGACGTGCAAGTGTGCGCTCGGCGTCGTCAGCTGCGGCGGCGCCGGGCCGGCAGTAGGCGCCCATCTCGACGACGTCACGCACCGTGAGGTCGAAGTCGAGCGCGAAGTGCTGCGGCACGAGCGCCACTTCGCGGGCCATCTCCCGCCGACGGTACGCGTCCGTGCGGCGGCCGGCGACAAGCACCTCACCGGAGCCCGGCCGCAGGACGCCGTCGATCAGATCCAGGAGGGTACTCTTGCCGCTTCCATTTGGTCCCACGACACCGACGAAGTCGCCCCTCGCGACCTCGAACGACACCCGGCGCAAGACGGGTCGCACCTCGTAGGAGAACCCGACCTCTCGCACCGAGATGAGCGCCGCGCCCACTACGACCTTCTCCTCCGCAGGAGGTAGATGAAGAGCGGCGCCCCGACGAAGGTGGTGACCACGCCGACCGGCACTTCGGCGGGCGCCACCAGGGTTCGTGAGAGGAGGTCCGCGATGCCCATGAGCGCGGCGCCGCCGAGAAGGGCGATCGGCAACAAGCGCCGATGGCTGGGGCCGACGAGCAGCCGCACCACGTGCGGCACGACGAGGCCGACGAAGCCGATCACGCCGGAGACGCTGACGGCGATCGCCGTCAGCGCGGCCGCGACGATCAACAGAACGCGTTTCGCGCGCTCGACCTCGACGCCGAGCTCGAGCGCGCGCTTCTCGCCCTGAAGCATGATGTCCATCTCGTTGGTGAAGAACAGCGGCACGACCATGATGGGGAGGACGAGCAACGCAACCTGCACTTCCTCCCAGCCGCGCCCGCTGAAGCTGCCCAGCAGCCAGTACACGATCGCGCTCATGTCCTCGCCGGCGCGAATCATCAGCACACTGATCACGGCGGTCACGAGGTAGGAGATCGTCACGCCGGCGAGCAGGAGGACGTAGATGTCGATACGGCCGCGCCGGCGCGCCGCGACCCAGACGACGGCGAGCGTCGCGAAGCCTCCGGCGAGGGCCAGCGCCGTTACCCAGGGCAGCATCGCTAGTCCGAGCACGATGCCGACGGTGGCGCCCAGCGCCGCTCCGGACGAGACGCCCGTGACATAGGGATCGGTCAACGGGTTCAGGAACAGGTCCTGCAGAATCACGCCGGCCACCGCTAGGGCGGCGCCGACGATGAAGGCGAGCAGGACGCGCGGCAGCCGGATCTGCCAGAAGATGACGCCGCCGGGTTCGCTCGTGCCCGGCCCCGCGCCGATGTACTCAAGGAGCTTGTCGAGCGGCAGCGAGGCCGGGCCGAACGCGAGCGAGATCGCCAGGCACGCGACGAAGACGACCAGCGTGAGACCGAGCCCAAGACGCCCGGCGCCGCGTGCCCCGCCCGTCACTGGGTCTGGAACGCCTCGGGATGAATCATCTCGGCCAGCTTCCGCAGGCCCACCGCGAGACGCGGACCGGGCCTGGCGATGAGGTTGTCCTCGATGACGTAGACTCGGTCGCTCTGGACCGCCGTGAGGTCGGCGAATCCCGAGCGTTTCGCCAAGTCACCCGGCTCACCCATTGAACCGGACATCGCGACGTAGACCGCCGGATCTTGCTCGACCAGCACCTCGGTACTGAAGTTGGGGTAACCCTCTCCGGCCGAGGCGCCGAGATTGGTGCCGCCGGCCAGGCCGACGAGGTCGTCGATGAACGATCCCGAGCCGGCGGTCATCAGCGGCTTGCTGTAGATCTCGATGAAGGTCACCGGCTTGTCCAGTGCGCTCACCTTCGCGGCCGCGTCCGCCTTGGCGCCCTCCATGGCCGCGACCACCGCGGCCGCCTCGCCCTCAACTCCCATCAGCCTGCCGAGCTCGCTCAAATCTTCCATCACGCCGTCGTAGCTCGTGGGGTCCACTTCGTAGACGGCCACGCCGAGACCGGTCAGCTTGTCGCGAAGCGCTTCCTGGATGCCGCCCGCGGCCAACACGAGGTCAGGCTCGAAAGCGACGATCTTCTCGACGCTGGGAGTGGAGAAGTCGCCGATCTTGGGCAGCGCCTTCGCCTCCTCCGGATAGTCGTCGTAGGAGGTGCCGGCAACGAGCTTCGCACCCGCGCCGATCGCGAACGCCGTCTCCGTGTTGGAGGGGGCCAGGCTCACGACTCGCTGTGCCGGAGCGGCAAGGGTCACTTCCTTGCCCGCATCGTCGGTGACGGTGATCGGCCCTGCCGAGGCCGACGGAGAAGGGCCGGCGCTGTCGCTGGCCGACCCGCAACCGCTCAAGACTGCGAGTAGGAGCGCTGCGAGAACCGCTGAGGCAAGAACAAGTGGCGGCCGCCGGAGGCGTCGGGGACGTGTGGTGGGCATGTGATCGATACTCCCTTCGTGTGTTTAGTCGCGCTCTGCGCGGTACTTGAGGACGTAGTGGTCGTCACGCTCCTCGTAGCCGTCCCACGGCAGTCGGACCTGCCGCGCGAAGAGAGGCGCAACGGTTACGACCGTGTGGTACTCGCCGTTCTCGCCGCAAACGTCCGCTCCAGCGACGATGAGGTCGTCGATCAGTTCGACATCGAGCGGGCGGCCGAGAAAGGCCGGGCCTAGACGTCGCGCATCAACGGCCACGACGGTTGCCCCAACCCCGGAGTCGATAAGCTCGTCGACCAGCCTACGGCGAGGTTCACGCCACAGCGGCAGATGACACGACAGGCCCGTCCGCGCGCACACGGCCTCAACCCAGTCGCGATGCCCCTCGAGGTCGATGTCGCCGAAGACGGCGGCCTCAACTCCGCCGGCCCGCAACTCGTCGAGCGCGGCAACAAACCGCTCCTCGTACTCCGACCAGGTGGTCGAACGAGTCACGAGAGGCACCCCAAGCGCCTCGGCCTGCGCCTCGAGCAGCGAGAGCGGAAGACCGTGCCCACGGCTCGATGCGCCGCTCTCGTGCAGCATGCACAACAGCGCCGCGAGACGGCCGCCTGCGGCGACCGCTCGCTGCAACGCCAGGTAGGCGTCCTTGCCGCCGCTCCAAGAACAGACGAAGCGACGGCCGCGCAGCCCCATGCTCCCCCCAGCCTGCGCTGGAGCAGAGGACGGCGGTGTGGGGAGCGGAGAGGGCGACTCAGCCGCCATGGCTCGCCTCGCGACGGGCCCGGCACTCGGGACAGACTCCGTACACCTCGAGATGATGACCGTAGATGAGGAACCCCGTTTCCGCGGACAGCCGCCGCTCGAGCTCGGCGACATCGCCGTCACCATCGAACCGCACAACTCGACGACAGGTCCCGCAGATCAGCGGGTGACTGTGGCCGATGAATGGGGCGGTGTAGCACGTCACCCCGTTGCGATCCTGCACGCGAGCAAGGAGTCCGAGCTCTGACAGCAGCGTGATCGTCCGGTAGACGGTCGCCTGGCCGACGCCGGCAGCTCGCAGCGCGTCAGCCGCCTCAGCAATTGTGGCGGCGCGATCTCCGCCGGCGAAGTACTCCCAGATGAGGCGCCGCTGGCGCGTGTACGGGATGCCCTTCTCACGGAAGAGAGCGGCGATGCGCAGTTCTTCGTCTGATGGCGTCGACGTCACCCCTCGCCCCCACCCCTTGGTCGTGATGAGATCGACTTGAGAACGGTTCTCAAGTGATCTGAGAGAAGTTATCAACGACACCGAGCGGACGTCAAGCCGGGCGGACTAGAGCGGCAACCCCGTGATCGCGGCGAGCTTGACCAGATCCAAGTGCGCTTCGACGTGGTCGGCGAAGCGCTCGATATCGGCGGTTCCCACACTCGGCTCGGCCAGCCTGCCTGGCCGTCCGAGAGCCACGCGCAAGCCGTTGAGAAAGCCCTCAAGGATCGCGGGCTCATCGAAGAGTCCGTGCAAATACGTACCCAACACGCGCCCCGCCGCCGGCCGGCCCGTTTCTGCCGAGACCGCGCCGTCGAAGTGAGGCCGGTCAGCGGCCGCACGCAGCCGAAGCGCCGGTGCGGCAGCGGCTCCCAGCTTTGTACTGCCCATGTGGATCTCGTAGCCGCGCACCGGCGTGCCGGGCGCTCCCAGCATGCCGCCGGCCACCAGTTCGCCGGCAACGAGCGCCGTGCGTTTGGTGGCGCCGAACTCCGTCTCCACGTCGAGCAGCCCGAGCCCGGCGATCTCCGGCCGATCGCCCTCAACCCTCTCTCGGTCCACGATACGCCGGCCGAGCATCTGATAGCCGCCGCAGATACCGATGAGCGGCGTTCCTGCGGCGACCTCCGTGCGGATCGCCTCCTCGAAGCCGCTGCGGCGCAGCCAGGCGAGATCGGCGATCGTGCTCTTCGTGCCCGGCAGCACGATCGCCGACGCTCCTCGTACCATCCGCGGGTCATCCACGTAGCGAACCTCGACGTCCGGCTCCCTCGCCAGCGCCTCGAAGTCGGTCGAGTTGCTGATGTATGGGAGCCGAACGACCACGACGCGGACCGCCGCGCCGCGCTTAACCCCGCGCGCCCGCTCCTCCAAACCGACGGCGTCCTCTTCCTCGCCGTGCCAGCAGCTGAGATACGGCACAACGCCGAGCGTCGGCACCCCCGTTCGTCCTTCCAGAAAGGTGATACCGGACTCCAGCAGCCCTGCGTCTCCGCGGAACCTGTTGATCACGAAGCCGCTGATCAGCGCCCGTTCCTCGGCGCTGAAGAGCTCCATGTGCCCCACAAGCGAAGCGAAGACGCCGCCGCGATCGATGTCGCCGATGAGCAGCGTCGGACTCTGGGCATGGCGCGCGACCCGCATATTGGCGATGTCGTCCTCACGCAGATTGATCTCGGCCGCGCTGCCGGCACCCTCGATGACGACCAGATCGGCGGCTTGACGAAGCCGGCTCAGCGCCGCGGTCACCTGCGGCCATAGTTCGCCTTGAGCGTAGCGGTACTGCTCGGTGGTCATATGGCCGACCGGGCGGCCCAGAAGGACGACCTGGCTTCCCCACTGGTCGCTCGGCTTGAGGAGCAGCGGGTTCATGTCGGCGTGCGGGTCAACGCCGGCGGCCCGCGCTTGATAGGCCTGTGAGCGGCCGATCTCCGCCCCGTCTTGCGTCACGAAGGAGTTGAGCGCCATGTTCTGAGCCTTGAAGGGCGCGACCCGGTACCCGCGCCGTGCGTACATCCGGCAGAGCGCCGCGACAAGCGCGCTCTTGCCGACATGCGATGCGGTGCCCACGCACATCAAGGTCCGCGCAATGGGAGCGGAGGGTCGCAGCGACGCGGCCATCTCGGTCAGACGGAAGGCGAAAGCGCCGCCCAGGCCCGCAGCAAGAGATCGTTCTGCTCGGGCAGGCGAGGGCTCACGCGCACGAAGGCGGGCAGACCGAACGATGTGCAATCGCGCACCAGGCAGCCGCGAGCGAGCAACTCGCGGCGGACGCCGGCGGCCTTACCCACATTCACGAGGAAGAAGCCCGCCTGCGAGGGCTCCACGCGCCAGCCGAGCCCTCGCAGCGCATTCATGAGGCGATCGCGTTCTTGCACGAGCAAGCTCACCGCCGCCCGGTGATGCTCCTCGTCGGCGAGCGCGACGACACCGGCCGCCTGCGCGCAAGCGTTTACGGTCCATGGTGGCGCGGCTGCGCGCAGCGCCGCCGCAGTCTCAGGCGCCGCGACGGCAAACCCGACGCGCAGCCCCGCCAGTCCCCAGGCCTTCGTGAGCGAGCGCAGCACAACCAGATTGCCCGCGGCCAGCGTGGCCGCAGACCACTGCGGCGCCTCGAGAGGGTCGCAGTACGCCTCATCGAGCACGAAGAGCGTCTCGGGATATGCGGCGATGAGCTCCTCGATCAAGCCGCGCGCCACCAACGTGCCGGTGGGGTTGTTGGGCGAGCAGAGCCAGCAGAGCCGCGGACGGTTCTCCGCCGCCGCCAAGCTGCACGTCGACGCGTGGTAACGAAAGCCGCGGCCGAGCCCCACGTAGTTCGCGCGCACCTCCCCGAACTGCCCACCGGCGAGGCGCGTGGCCACCTCATACTCGCCGAACGAGGGTCCCAGGGAGAGCGCCCGGTCTCCCGGGGAGAGCGCCAGCTGTGCGAGCAGGCGAATCAACTCCGTGCTGCCGTTGCCGGCCACCACGCACTCTGGCGCAACCCCGAGTGACACTGCCGCCGCCGCGCACAGCTCGCCGGCGCGTGGGTCGGGGTAGGAGTCCAGCGCCGCAGCAGAAACCGCTGCCCTCACCCCTGGCGCAGGCCCGAGCGGGGATTGATTCGAGCTGAAGTCGACGATTTCGGCGGCCCGTACGCCCTCGGCCCTCAGAGCGGCGGGATCAACGGCGCCGTGCGTGGCCGCGGCCACGGCGCGCAGCACGCTCACCCCGTGAAGGCCCAAGCGATGAGCGCCGCGAGTCCTGCCGCGGCGGCAATCGCGATGCCTCCGCCCGTCCACACCAGCGCCGCCGCGTCACTGATCACCGCCGCGGTCAGCGGGCGCTCCGCTGAGCCGACCTCGTACGACCCCAGGCGAATAAGACGTACGCGCAGGGCGCCGGCCATGGGCGCGATCGTCCAGAGCTTGTTGGGGCTCGACGAACGATGCCGCTCGCACCGTAGCATCTTCCATGCCGACCGAGTGCTGCCGTGAAACGAGGCCAGCGCAACCAGCAGAAGGCCGGTAAGCCGCGCCGGTATCCAGTTGGCCACGTCGTCGCTCCGGGCCGCCGCCTTTCCTACATACTCGTAGTCGCCACGATAGCCGATCATCGCGTCCATCGTGTTTAGGGCTCGATACACAAGCGCACCCGGAAGACCGAAGAGGGCGAAGTAGAACAGCGGGGCAACGACGCTGTCGACCAGATTCTCGGCCAGCGACTCGACCGTGGCCGAGACGATGAGCGGCGGGTCGATCTCGCGATCGCGACTGACCAGAGCGGCAAGTCGGTTGCGGGCCACCTCGAGATCGCCGATCAACGCCCGGCGAACATCCTGCGCGGCCGCGACCAGACCGCGCAGCGAGAACGTCGTCTTGAGCACCGCGGCCCCGATAGGCAGCGCCAGCCACCAGGGCAGCCAGTTCAGGACGACGACCAGCGCCAGACCGGCCAAGGCGCTCGCGCCCGAGAGGACGAAGACGATTCCGACACCGTACCAGAACTCGAGCCGGGGCCGGCCCTGCGGGCGGCGCGCTTCGAGCGCGCCGATGAGCCGGCCCATCCACACCACGGGATGCCAAGCCGCCCAGGGTTCGCCGAAAGCCACATCGATGACGCCCGCCAGCAGGACCATGGCGAGCGCCATCTGCCACCCATGGGGAAAAAGCGTCACTCCACGCCTCCGGTGGCAGCCACCTCGCCGCACGCGGCGAGGTGGCTGGTGTCGTTGATGAAGCGCACGTTCACCCAGCCATCAGCCCATTCAAGGAGCGAGATCCCTCCGTGCGTTGTCGTCAACGCCCACCACTTCTCAGGGATCACGCCAAGATAGTGATTCAGGATGGCGCGAATAGGCCCCTCGTGGGCGACCACGCATGCCGCCGCCGCCGACTCGCCGCGCATGAGAGCGCCGCTCGGAACGGAGCTCTCTTCTTGGCGCTGCGCGGTCGCGCTGCGGTCACCGTGCCGAGCCACGATGTCGTGCACCGCCGCCAGCACCCGTGTTTGCATTTGCGCCACGGACTCGCCATCCGGAAGCACCGTGTGGAACGGCTCCGCGGTCATGGCCGCGTTCAGCTCCGCGTCGGCAAGGAAGTCCGCCCAGGAACGGCCCTCGTACTCCCCAAGATGAAGCTCCCGAAGACGCTCGTCGTCGTGAACGGCCGGCGGCTGCACACCCCACACGGCCGCGATGCGCTCGGCCGTCTGGTGGGCCCGAACGAGATCGCTGCAGTACACGGGCATGGGTCCAAGCGCAGAGAGCCGCGCCGCGGCAGCCTCCGCCTGAGCGACACCGAGCGGCGTCAAAGGGTGCGGCCCGTGCCCGAGCAGATTGCCGGGTGTGTTCCCGGTGGACGCCCCGTGTCTGACGAGATAGAGCTTCATGTGTCCCCTTGGCGCGGCTGTGTGGCCCGTCTCACGCGACCACAGCACAGCCTACGACGAGAGCCGCTACTTCCGCGACCTGGACGCCCATTCCGTACACATCGCCGGTGAGGCCACCGAGGCGCCGCGCGATCAAGGCCTGCAGCCCAAGCGTGGCGCCCATTCCCGCTCCCACGACGACCAGCGGCGCCCACCAGCCCGACGCGGCGCCGAGGGTCGTGGCGACCGCCGCGGCGACGACGAGCGCTACGGCGAGGAAGCCGAGCGCGACAAGGACCGGCCCGGGCGTGCGCTCGCGGGTGAACGCGGCCCCGGTCCCCTCGAGCCGCGCGTACGGCCAGAGGTACACGCCGAGCGGCGGCAAGGCACGGGCCGCCGCCCATCCGGCGAGGAGCGGGGCGGCGGCATCGGCGCGCGAGAGCGCGCCCAGCGCCGCCACCTTGAGCACCACGACGAAAACCGCGGCGAGTACTCCCAAGGCGCCGGCGTGGCTGTCCTTCATGATCTCGAGCGCGCGCTCGCGGGGAGCGCCGCTCAGCAAGCCGTCGGCGGTGTCCATGAGGCCATCCATATGCAAACCGCGCGTCACCAACTCGAGCGCCGCTATGACGAGCGCTGCGGCGACAAGACCGGGCAGCACGACGAGCAAGCCGCTGTAGAGACCCCAAGCCGCCGCGCCGAGCGCCAGACCGACGAGCGGGTACCACGCCATGCTTCGCCAGAGGTCGGCGGGCGTCGCCTCCGAGCGCACCGGCAGGGGAATCCCCGTGAGAAACGTGACGGCCAGCGTGAGCTGAGTGAGAGTGCCGCTCCGCGCGCCCGACGTGAGAGCGTCGCCGGAGCCGGCAACGCCGGGTCCGGGGAGGGGGGGTCGCGCTACCCCCTCGGCCTGCGAGTCCGTGTCGCGCCTGGGCTCAGTCTCGTGGTTCACGCGCAGCTCCCCGCCGGCGGCGATCCGTCAGCGCGACAGATCGCCGTCCGCCGCCGACGGATCACCCGCTACGTCGGCGCTCTCGAAGGTGGCCATCTCGCTGAGGATGCGCGCGGCCGCCTCGATGATGCTCATCGAGAGAGCCGCGCCGGTCCCCTCGCCAAGCCGCATCTGTAGGTCGAAGAGCGGCGTGAGCCCGAGCTCGTCCAGCACCACTTGGTGCCCTGCCTCGATGCTCACGTGGCTCGGCAGGATGTAGTCGACGCACTCGTGACATAGACGCACGGCAGCGAGCGCCGCCGCGGCACTGATGAAGCCGTCCATCACGACGGGCACCCGGGCGGCCGCGCCGCCGAGATATACACCGGTCATCGCCGCGATCTCGAGTCCACCGACCTTGGCCAGTACGTCGACGGGATCCTGCGAGTCGGGCGCATTGACCGCCAGGGCGCGTTCGATCACCGCGACCTTCGCCGGCAGCGCCTCGGCGCGAATGCCCGTGCCGCGCCCCGTCACGCGCTCGACGTTCTCTCCAGTGAGTGCGGCGATCACGGCTGATGCGGCGGTCGTATTGCCGATCCCCATCTCGCCGGTGGCGATGATGTCGAGTCCGCGCTGGGCCTCCTCCTCGACCAACTCGATGCCGACCTCGATCGCCGCGAGACACTCCTCACGCGTCATCGCCGGCCCCTGAGCCATGTTTGCGGTGCCCATGCGGATCTTGCGATGTCGGATGCCCTCCGCGGCGGAAAGATCGGCGTTCACGCCGACGTCCGTCACGATGACGCGGGCGCCGACGTGACGTCCGATAACGTTGATGCCGGCGCCGCCGGCGGCGAAGTTGAGCACCATCGCCGGCGTCACCTCCGGCGGGAAGGCGCTGACCCCCTCCGCCGTCACGCCGTGATCGGCGGCCATGACGGCGATTGCCTTGTGCTGGATCGTGGGTAGCGCCAGACCTTTGATGCCGGCGAGATGAATCGAGAGCGACTCCAGGCGGCCGAGCGCCTTCGGTGGCTTGGTGAGCTGCATCTGGCGTGCTTCGGCGGCGCGCATGGCCTCGGCGTCGAGTGGACGGATTCTGCTGATGGTCTCTGTGAGGACCGCGGTCACGGGCACTCCTTCTGCGCTTCTGAGGACAACTGAAGAGGCGGATCTTCTGCCGAGAGACGCCTGAGTTCGAGCGGCATGCCCGACACAAGGAAGTAGACGCGGCCGGCGGCCGCCGCGAGGCGCTGGTTCGCCCAGCCGAGCTGATCGCGGTAGAGCCGCGCCAGCGGGTACTCGGGGACAACCCCGAGGCCGACCTCGTTCGAGACGGCGACGAGAGTGGCGTCCGTGGCCGCGAGCGCCGACAACAGATCCGCGACCCCGTCGGACACCCTCTGCGCTGCTCGCGCCTCCTGTTCTCGGGTCAGCAGCGACTTGTCGTAGTTGAAGTCGTCACCCGGATCCGTGCCGCCGAGATCACCGCCGGCGAAGACCAGGTTGCTGACCCAGAACGTCACACAGTCGAGGAGGAAGATGGTCCGCCGGGCAGTGAGGGCGTGCTCGCGTATGGCCGCCGGCACGCGCAGGGGACACTCAACCGTCACCCAACTCGCCGGGCGAGACGCGCGGTGCGCCGCGATGCGCGCCGCCATCTCGGCGTCGTTCGCCTCTGAGGTCGCGAGGTAGACAACGTTGCGGAGCGAGAGGCCGGAATCACCACCCGCATTTCCCGTGGCCAGGCGCGCCACGAGACGCTCGGCGAACGTGCTCTTGCCGCTGCGAGCTCCCCCGGTCACCAGGACGAGTCGGTCTGAATGCTCCACCGCAGCCCTCCCTCGAGGCATCATCGCGATGCGCTCTCAGCCGAGGTGTCCTGGCTCGCGCGTCATCCTACTGGCCGCGCCTTCCCGCCCCCAAGGGCAGTGGCTTCGTTGCGACGGTCGTCGGCGCCTACAGTTGCGGGGCAGCGCCGGCCTGTCACCGGCTTCCCGTCAGCTGAGAGACAACGAAGGAAGGCTACGCCGCCGCCGTGGCGTCGTCAATCGGCAGTGGTCGGCGGCTCGCTATACTCTGCGCGATGAGCACAGAGGACTATCAAACGCTTGAGGATCTGCGCGCCGCAGAGCTCTTCACCCGTCTCGACGAGGGACAGCGCCGGAAGATTGCGACACTCGCCCGCCGCGTCACCCTGCCGGCGGAACGCACGATCTTCCTGCGCGGCGACGCAGCGAACGCCTTCTACCTGCTTGCCGCCGGCCGCGTCAAAGTCTTCAAGCTCTTTCCCGACGGTCGTTCGGCGACAATTCGCCACGTCGGCGCCGGCCAGACGTTCGCCGAGGCGGCCCTCTTCCACGACGCTTATTCCTCGAGCGCCGAGACGATGACGCCAAGCCGCATCTACCGCTTCGACACGCACGCCTTCCACGACCTCTTGCTCGCGGAGCCGGAGCTCGCCGTCAGCCTCCTCGAGACGATGGCGGAGCTCCTGGCGCTGTTGAACCGGCGCGTCGAGGAGCTTCTGCTGCCGGTGCCGGCGCGTCTGGCGCGCTACCTGCTCGCGCTCTCCGACGAACAAACGCCGGCTTCGTCGATCGTGAAGCTCCCGACGAGCAAACGGGAGCTCGCGGCGCGCCTCGGCACCGTCCCCGAGACGCTCAGTCGCACGTTCTACCGCCTCAAGCGAGGCGGCGTCCTGCGTATGAGCGGCGATCACGAAACGATCGAAATCGCCGACCGCGAGAAGCTCCGGCGCCTCGCGCAAGACTAGCCGCCCCGCGCGCCGTCCGGCGCCGCCTAGATCATGCTTCTCAGCACCTCGCGCACACGGGCATCGACATCGACACCTTGCTCGCCCGGCGGCCGAAACCCGGCGCCGAAGATGGGCCGATCGCGCACCAGCATCGTGCCCAAGGCGATCGGCCCGTCGGACGCGTAGTCCCATTCGCGGACCTTCATCAACGCTGCCGCCTCGTCGCGAGGATCGTGACCCTCGAGCTGGTAAAC
>ENA-ORXD01000586-ORXD01000586.1-sediment-metagenome-genome-assembly--contig:-NODE-586-length-44046-cov-18.637290_pt1 | contig 44046 bp, 35 predicted proteins | sample MGYA00237862_ERZ511471 | MGnify/ENA metagenome assembly ERZ511471 | reverse complement strand
TGTGGTCTGAACACCGGGACCCCCTTTTGCTGGAGTGGAAAAAATCAGGAAAGAAGGGCCTCCCTTGGGCCGAAAAAATTGCCACGGGGGGATGTTTTCATGAACTTTGACCTTTACATAATAAAGAATGTATAATATGCTTTTTTTGAATAATGTAAGCCCTGACCTGTGGGAAGCTGGCGGGGAAGTCGGGCCGACAATCGAAAAGCTGCCCTGTGGGAAGCAGGGGGCCGGAGGGCTGGCGGATCGGCGGAAACGGTCCTGACCTGTGGGACGCTGGAAGGGATCGGCGGGAAGTGGAAGTAAAAAAATTAAAAACTTAGGAGACTCATATCATGGATTTGGAAATGAAAGCACTTTTGGAAAATATAGGCAAAGAGGCTGTCGCCTTTCGTGAACGTTACGATAAAAAACTCGGAGACGTTTCCTCACAGCTCGAAGCCATCGAAACGGCTGTGGCCCGTGGAAACTTCAGAGGCGGCGGCGGATCGGGGGACGGCGGTTTTACGTCGGCGGCCTCCAAAGAACATAAAACCGCTTTCCTGGCCTGGGCCAGGCGGGGCGGAAATGAATCCGATCTTCGCTCTCTTGAGGTCAAGGCGAACCTGTCAACTCTCTCTGATCCTGACGGGGGCTTTCTTGTCCCTATTGAGATCGAGAAGAACATCGAACGGCTGGCTCTGGCATCCGTCGCTATGCGCCGAATTGCCCGGATCGTCACGAGCAAAGGGGAATACACCAAGCCCCTGAGCAAAGGCGGCGCCACGGGCGGGTGGGTTGCAGAGAAGGCGGCACGTCCCGAAACAGACACGCCGTCGCTCCAGCTTTTCAGCCCGGCGATGCACGAGATTTACGCCATGCCGAGCGTTACGCAGAAGCTCTTGGACATGTCGGATTTTGACGTTGAAAATTGGCTCCTGGAAGAGATCAACGATGTTTTCGTTACGACAGAAGGAACCGGCTTCATCACCGGCAGCGGTGTTTCCCGGGTCAAGGGGATCATCGACGATGCCCTGATGATTGCTAATGCCTCCTGGACATACGGACACACCGGATATATCGCCGGGGGTCATGCTTCGCTCTTGAACAATGCCGACAAGCTCTTCGAACTTCAGCACGCATTAAAGCCAGCTTATCGTCAAAATGGCACCTGGCTTATGAATGACACTACCCTTGAGGTCGTTCGGAAGTTCAAAGACGGTGATGGAAATTATATCTGGCGGCCCGGTCTCCTGGAAAATGCCCCTGACATCCTTCTGGGAAAGCCGGTGGAGATCGACGACAATATGCCGGACATCGGAGCAGATGCTTATCCTATCGCCTTCGGTGACTTCAAGAGGGCTTACACTATCGTTGACCATGTTTCGGGAACCCGGCTTCTGAGGGATCCCTACACGACTAAAGGTTTCGTCAATATTTACGTGACGAAAAGACTTGCAGCGGGAATTTCCAATTACGAAGCGCTGAAGTTCTTGAAAATCGCGGCGGCCTGATAAAAAGCCGCACATGAAAAACGGGACCGGTGCTGCCCGTCGGGGGTTTGATGATTTCCCCGAGAAAGGCGCTTCGACAAGCCGGCGAGTGTCGAGGGCGAGTTCACCGAAAAACCCCGGCTGCCGGCGGACCCTCTCCGGGGTCCTGACCCGGCCCGGTCCCCTGCCTGTCTTGAGTACCCCGAGAGGGGCATCCCTACACAAGGCCGGAATGAACGGGGGACCGGTTTTCTTAAAAACGAAATATGGCGGGGGGGCCTGAAGAGAGGCCGAAGACCGGTTTCCGGTCTGTTAGAACTTACGTCCCGTCATAAAAAAAGGGGGCCGAGCATGATTCAATCGGTTTTTCGGGAGACCGTTTCGATTATGCAAGGCTCCCTCTTTTTTGCCTATGACAGAACCCGATGACCTCGATCTTGCGCAGAATCTCCCCGAACCCGCACAGGGGGCCTTCCGGTTATGGCTGCGGGTCTTCCGTGATAGTCTTGTCATTCTCCAGGACGGCGGCTTCCCGGGCCGGGTGGAGCTTTCCAGGAACTTCCTTTTCGATCCCTCGAATGACTTTTTTGATTTCGTCGCCTTTGGCCTGGGGGTCTCCCCGGACGGTCTCCGGGAACGGGTGAGGAAGGCGATCCGGGAGGGGTCAAATCCTTCGGGAAGGTGAAAAAGCGGAAACCCCGTGTGGCCCCATGCGCAGAATTAATTTCCGCTTTGAACATTTCGTTCAAAAAGGGCTTGACATTCGTGAGGCATTGCCCGATTCTGTGAAAGTCAAAATTCTTGTACGGGAGGCCATCCGTTAATGGCTATCATTTTTTGTACCCTAAACATCAACTTGGCTGTGGAATCCGGTAACGGTAACGTCCGGGAGGATTTACAAGATCCTTGACAATTCCACGGCCATTTGACGTTTGGAGGGTAGAATCATGAAAAAGGTGATCGGCAGCAAGCGGTACGACACGGACGCGGCGGAAAGGGTCCATTCATGGCATAATGGCTATCATGCCGGGGATTTCCATCAATGCGAAGAGGCCCTTTACCGGACCAAAAAGGGGACCTTCTTTCTTCATGGTGAAGGGGGAGCATTGTCAAAATATGCTACTCCCCACGGAAACATGACCGGTGGCGGGGAAGACATTACTCCCATGACCCCGAAAGAGGCTATGGAGTGGCTTGAATCCCATGACGGCACGGAGGCCCTTGAGAAATACTTCAAGGACGCTATCACGGAGGCGTGACGGAGTGGAAAAGGGCAAACCGACCTTACAGGATGCCCGTGGTTAAACAATCTCCCCCGGGTCCGGGTCATTCCTTGACCTGGGGGAGAAAATCGAAAAATATCTTGACAAACAAAAATACCTATATATAAGTAATCACATTGAAAGTGATTACATTATCCTAATGTAACGGGCCGTAATTCAAGTATTTCCTTTTGATGTTCATTATCTTAAGTGGGGTGGTCACGATATGGCGGAAAAAAAACCTGGCAAAAAAGCAAAAGGCGATTCGTTTGCTGATCGTATTGAGGTAAAAATACAGCCAGAACTTAAACCAGATACACCTACTTACTATATTAATTATGCCAGTGTGTCACGTTCGGAGTATGATTTCTCAATTATGGTTTTACATACTCCAAATCAATTAACGCCAGAGCAGACCGAGTTAGCTAGAAGTGGGGCCTCTGTGCCATTTGAACCGCTTTTGCAATTAATTATACCCCCAAGATTGATCGATGGACTCGTAAGAGCATTAAGCGAACAAAAAGAAAAGTATGAAAATGAGTTTGGTCTTATACGACAAGAAAAATTAAAATCAGATAAGGTTTAGAAGGATGCCCCGGAAAATCAATTTGGAAAAAACCCCTGCGGAAAACTGGCTAACCACAGTATCTTCAAGTAGCAATACTAGCAGCAATATAATTATATCACCATCTGCGGCTCGTTATTCTGTTCCTAAAAAACAAATGCAACATGCAATTTTGGCTCATATTAAAGCCGTTCGGGTGTTAGGTCGAACAGAAATTAATACTCAAGAAATTGCAAATTCTTTAAACATATCCGTAAAAGAAGTGAATGACACTATCGACGCATTAAAAAAACAGGGAGTCCGGCGACGATAAACACCATGTCAAGAGATAGTATTACAATACCCGTGAAGATAGTTAATGGCAAAAAATGGGGGCAATTATCCTCTTTTGGATTAAAACATTCAATCTGTGGAGAGAAATTTTCTCTTAAAAACCAAAATTTTTCCTTTGCCGATGGCCATCGTGTTCGTCTCTATAGCGCAGAAAAAAACGTTCATTGGCAGATTCCAGAGGGCATTGAACTTGATATTTCGAGAGTAAGTCCTCCGTGTCCACCTCGACGCTTGACAAGATAATACTCCGAGATAAAATCTATCCTCTGAAAGATTTGGGAGATAATGAGATTGCAGGGCCGTCCTATGGGCGGCCTTTTTATTTTCAAAGTAGGGGGGTAAAAAAATAAGGGGGTACAAAAAACTATCTTTCAAGGGATAAAATAATTGTACCCCGATTTGTACCCCGTCGAAATATGCTTCAAAATATGATCGGTAAAAACCTCGTAACCTATAGAAATAATTGGTCGGGACGGCGGGATTTGAACCCACGACCCCCTGCTCCCAAGGCAGGTGCGCTACCAGGCTGCGCTACGTCCCGACGGTTCAGGCTCTATCCGATCTCAAGTTCCCCTGCAATCTTTTTCTTCAATTGTCCCAGGGCTTTTGCACGGTGGCTCAGGCTGTTCTTGACCTCCGGGGGAAGTTCGGCCGCCGTTTTTCCGTATTCGGGCGCGAGAAACACGGGATCGTACCCGAAACCGTTCTTTCCCCTGGGAAGCGTTGTGATTTTTCCCTCCCAGGAACCTTCGAAGGCTTCAAACGTCCCGTCCGGCCGGTACAGGACGAGGACGCACCGGAATGACGCGTCCCGATGAACGGAAGGCACGTCCTTCATCTCTTCCAGGAGTTTTTCCAGGTTTGCCCGGTCTCCCGCTTTTTCCCCGGCGAAACGGGCGGAATGGATGCCCGGTTTTCCTCCCAGGGCGGCGACCTCCAGCCCCGAATCGTCGGCGACGGCCGTTTCCCCGGTGAATTCCGACACGGCTTTGGCCTTCTTCAGGGCGTTTTCAAAAAAAGTCTTCCCGTCTTCCACGACGTCGGCCATGCCGGGGTAGTCGGCGAGGGAAGAAATCTCCAGGGCCGGATCCCCGAGAAGAGCCCGCAGTTCCCTCAGTTTTCCGGGATTTTTCGTGGCGAAGACGATTTTCATGAAACGTTTCCGTTCAAGGGACAGTCCATGGCCCGTTACGGGTGGAGGGGGCCCAGGCATTCCCTCTGACGATCGATGAGGTGCGTAATTCCTTCAGCGGCGGCCTCCCGCATCCCGTCGAAGAGGTCCCGGCCGAAGGGTTCTTTTTCCGCCGTTCCCTGGATTTCGATGAACTTCCCGCTTCCCGTCATGATGAAGTTCATGTCCACGTCGGCCCGGGAATCCTCGGCGTAATCGAGATCGAGAAGAATCTCTCCCCCGACGACGCCGATGCTCAGGGCGGCGACGTAGTCCCGGACGGGAAGGTGGTCCAGGCGACCTTCCTGCCGGTAACGGCGGAGGGCATCCACCAGGGCGATGAACGATCCCGTGACGGCTGCCGTTCGCGTCCCGCCGTCGGCCTGGATAACGTCGCAGTCGATGTAGAGGGTCCGTTCCCCGAAGGCGTCGAGATCGGTGACGGCCCGGAGAGACCGGCCGATGAGCCTCTGAATTTCATGGGTCCGCCCGTCGATTCTTCCCCGGGTCGATTCCCGGAGCTTCCGGGTCGGGGTAGCCATGGGCAGCATGGCGTATTCCGCCGTAAGCCACCCTCGGCCGGTGTTTCTCAGAAAGGGCGGGGCGCCTTCCTCCAGGGAGGCCGTGCAGATGACCCGGGTGTCTCCCATTTCAATGAGAACGGACCCCCCGGGGTGGAGAAGAAAATCCCGGTGGATCGAAAGCCGCCGGATTTCATCCCATTTCCGGCCCCCGGCCCTCATTTCTTTCCTCCGGACTTATCAAAAAATTCCTTGATGGCCGAAGCGACAGCCTCGGCTATCGTCCCGGGATCGTTCCTGTCCTGAAGGCGCTTTCGGTCTTCCAGGTTCGTGGCGAAACCGATTTCCAGAAGAACGGCAGGCGTGGACGGATTTCTGAAAATGACCATGGGGGCGTCCCGGAGATTACGATTGCCCCGGGGAAAAATAGGATCGAGGTGTTTCAGGACAATGCGGCCGAAACGGTTGCTTTCGTTCAAGGCTTCATTTTTCAACATATCCCGGGCGATGGACCCGCCGTCTCCGGAAGGTTCCGCCAATCCCCCGAACCCGAGATAATAGACCTCGAAACCCGAAGCCTTCCGGTCAAACCCGGCATTCACATGAAGACTGATCAAAAGATCCGGTTTCTCCTTTTCGGCGATCTGAAGGCGGGCGGACAGGGACCGGTCCCGGTCTTCCGGACGGGTGAGAAGAACGCGGATATTCTTGTCCCTTTCCAGTGCTTTTTCAATGCCTCGCGCTATTTCCAGCGTGAAGTCCTTTTCAAGGAGGGTCCCGGAAATCCTGACCCCGGAATCGTTTCCTCCGTGTCCCGGGTCAAGAAGAACAAGGGCGGCGGCGGCGTTGATGGGGAAAAAAAGTAGAACGGTTATAAGAAATAAGCGGATATAAGGTTTACTGGCACGCCCTGTCATTTCACCCGGTCCCCGGTTAGAGTATTTTTAGAGGAAGCCTTTCTTACAGGAGTTCAGCGGTCCTGTCAATGCGTCGTACGCCGGTTGGAGGCGCCCATTTTCTTTTTCTGCGCCACGCCCCGGACCCGTTCAATGGAAAGGACGCTTTTGAGTTTTCTCAAGCTCGACGTCACCATGTTCAGCTGTTCCAGGTCGCTGACGTCGAGCTCGAAATTGCAGAGGGCATCTTCCCCCCGCATGGTTTCCACCGTGGCCGTGCTGATGTTGACACCCAGGGTGGAGAAGACGGAACTCAGCTCCGCCAGGAGTCCCTTCTTGTCCCGGCAGTGAACACGGATATGCACGGGGTAGGTCTGCTTGTGGTCCACGTTCCAGTGGACCTCGATGAGCCGGTCCGAGTCCATTTCGCGGACCTCAGGGCAGTTCACCAGGTGCACACTCACTCCCCGGCCGCGGGTGATGAACCCGATGATGTCGTCTCCCGGCAGGGGATTGCAGCATCGGGCGAAGCGGACCATGACATTGTCTATTCCCGTAATGGAAATGCCCGCGGTAGGGCTTTTACGGGTCCGCTTCCGGGCTTTTTCGAGGGCTGCCCCCGAGTCTTCCTTCGGCTGTTCTTCCGGCAGGAAGCGGTTGATGATCTGCCGGGGGGATATTTTTCCATAGCCGATGAGGGCCAGAAGATCATCGAAGGTGATAATGGAGGTTTCTTCCATGTACTTCTTCAGCTCGTCCGACTTGACAAGCTGGGTGAACTTGAGGTGATTTTTCCGGGCTTCCTTTTCAAAGATTTCCCGTCCGAGTTCGATGCTTTTTTCTCTTTCTTCCGTTTTGATCCAGGCCTTGATCTTGGAGATCGCCCGGGTCGTGACGGCATTTTTCAGCCAGTCCTTGCTCGGGTGCGCCCCGGGCTGGGTGATGATTTCGATGGTATCGCCGTTTTGCAGCTTGTATCTCAGGGGGACGATGGCCTTGTTCACCTTGGCCCCGACGCACTGGTTTCCCACGTCCGTATGAATGCTGTATGCGAAATCGAGGGGGGTCGCCCCCTGGGGGAAGGCCTTCACGTCTCCCTGAGGGGTGAAAACGTAGACCTCGTCGGGAAAGAGGGCGAGCTTGAGGTTCTGCATGAATTCCCGGGCGTCTTTCGTGTCGTGCTGAAAATCAAGGAGTTCCCGGAGTTTCTTGATCTGTTCCTCCTCGTTGCTGGACATGGAGCCGCCTTCCTTGTAACGCCAGTGGGCGGCGATCCCCTTTTCAGCCCATTCGTGCATCTCTTCCGTCCGGATCTGTATCTCCACCCGCTCCCCGTAAAGGCCGATGACCGTCGTATGAAGAGAGCGGTAGTTGTTCGCCTTGGGCATGGCGATGTAGTCTTTGAAACGGCCCGGGACGGGTTTCCAGAGGGCGTGGACGATGCTGAGAACCTCGTAGCAATCCCTCACTTTATTGGAGTGGACGATAATCCGGAAGGCGATGAGATCGTACACCTCGTCGAAATGGATGTGCTGTTCCTCCATTTTTTTGAAGATACTGTAGAAATGTTTCGCCCTTCCTTCCACATGAGCCTCGATTCCGTATTTGGCCAGCTCCTTGTAGATCATGGCTTTCACTTCTTCGGTGTACCGGTCGCGCTCCTCCTTTTTCGTGGCCACGCGGTTCATCAGGTCGGAATATTCATCGGGATGGAGATACTTGAAGGACAGATCCTCCAGCTCGATCTTCATCCAGTTGATTCCGAGGCGGTTGGCGAGGGGGGCATACAGCTCCAGCGTTTCCGTGGAGATGGCTTTCTGCTTTTCAGGAGTATGAAACTCCAGGGTCCGCATGTTGTGCACCCGGTCGGCGAGCTTGACGACGAGAATCCGGATATCCGACGACATGGCGAGCATCATCTTCCGGAAATTCTCCGCCTGCCGTTCGATCCGGCTGCCGAAGGTGATCCGGCTGATCTTGGTGAGGCCGTCCACCAGAAAAGCGGCGTCCTTTCCGAAGGCATCCCGGATCTGGTCGAGGGTGGCCAGGGTGTCTTCCACCGTGTCGTGAAGAAGGCCGGCGATGAGGGAAGCCGTGTCGAGCTTCATGTCCGCGAGGATCACCGCGACGGCGAGGGGATGAACGAGGTAGGGCTCCCCCGAAAGACGGCTTTGCCCCTTGTGGACCGTGGCGGTGAAGATATAGGCCTTTTCGATCATTTCCACGTCATGCTGGGGGAGATACTTCTGGGTTTTGTCCAGGATGTCCGTGATCCGGATCATTTTGGCCGTCTGGATTCCTGCTTCCATGGCTTATGACTCGATCCTTCGCCCTTTCCTGTCGAGGCCGGTCAAGTCGAAGTCTAACCGGTATTCCGGGGTCAGGGACAGGGAGATGCCCTGTCAGACATCAGGATCCGACCCCTCATTACGTTCAGTAGCTCTGCAACTCTTCGTCGATGGCGTTTTCCAGGTATTCCCGGACCTGGTCCAGAGGAAGAACGGCCACCTCTTTCGATCTCCGGTGGCGGACCTCCGCCTTTCCTTCCTCGATCCGCTTCGGCCCGAGGGTCACCCGCCAGGGAATTCCGATGAGATCCGCGTCCTTGAACTTCACCCCCGCCCGTTCGTCCCGGTCGTCGAAGAGAACTTCCAGGCCGCTTTTCGTCAATTCGCGGTAAATCCTTTCTCCCCCTTCCATAAGCCGCCCGTCGTTGATGTTCACCGGTGTGACCACCGCTTGAAAAGGGGCTAACGACACGGGCCAGATGATGCCTTCCCCGTCGTGGTTCTGCTCGATGCAGGCCGCGGCCGTTCGCCCGATGCCGATGCCGTAGCACCCCATGATCATGAGCTTCTCCTTGCCGTCCCGGTCGAGGAAGGTGGCCTTCATGGCCTTGCTGTATTTCGTTCCCAACTTGAACACGTGGCCCACTTCGATGCCCCGGGCGAAGCGGATTTCCCTCTTGCACCGGGGACAGGCATCCCCTTCCTTGACCATCCGGAGATCGGCGAAGGATTCCACCCGGAAATCCCGCCCGAAGTTGCAGTTCTTGATATGATAATCCTCCCGGTTCGCCCCCATGACGACGTTTTTCATGTTCATGAGGGAATAGTCGGCGACGGTGCGGCACTTGATCCCCAGGGCGCCGGCGAATCCCTTGGGCGCCCCCGTCACCTCGTTAACGATGTCGTCCGTCGCCAGTTCCACCATGTCGGCGTTGAGGAAATTCTTCAGTTTGATCTCGTTGATTTCCTCGTCGCCCCGGATCAGGGCCGCCACGGGCTTTCCGTCGCAGGCAAAGATGAGGGTTTTCACCACGTCCCGGGGGGTGACGGCGAGAAAGGCACAGACTTCCTCGATGGTCCGGACATCCGGCGTGTGAACTTCCTCCAGGGGAAGAAACGCGGCGGGGTCCGCCTTGATTTCATCGGGCCTGGGCACTTCCGCTTTTTCCAGGTTGGCGGCGTATGTGCAGGCGGTGCAGTAGACCATTCCGTCTTCTCCCGAGTCGGCGGTGACGAGAAATTCGTGGGAAAAGCTTCCCCCGATGCTCCCCGAGTCCGCCTCCACGGCCCGGAACTGCAGTCCGCAGCGGCTGAAAATACGGTTGTAAGCCTCGAACATCTTTTTGTAACTCAACTCGGCGCCCTTTTCGTCCACGTCGAAACTATAGGCGTCCTTCATCGAGAACTCCCGGCAGCGCATGACGCCGAAGCGGGGGCGGATCTCGTCCCGGAACTTCGTCTGGATCTGGTAGAGGTTCTGGGGAAGCTGCCGATAGGTCTGGACTTCGTTTTTCACAAGGTCGGTGATGACTTCCTCGTGGGTGGGGCCGATGCAGTAATCTCTCATGTTGCGATCCTTGAACCGGAGAAGCTCCTTCCCGTACATTTCCCACCGGCCCGATTCGACCCACAGTTCCGCAGGCTGGGCGGCGGGAAGAAAGACTTCCTGGGCGCCCGCCCGGTTCATCTCCTCCCGGACAATCTTCTCTACTTTCCGGATCACCCGAAGCCCGAGGGGCAGGTAGGAATAGATCCCGCTGGTGAGTTTCCGTATCATGCCTGCCCTGAGCATGAGCTGGTGGCTTGCGACCTCCGCATCCGAGGGGGTCTCACGACCCGTTGGCAAGAACATTTCCGAGTAGCGCATCATTCCTCCTTGTGTCCGGTCATTCGTTCGATTTCATCCATGAGCCCGGTGACGAAGTCCTCCTCCCGGATCTTACGGACGGCCTTTCCTTTTTTGAATAAAAGTCCCGTTCCCCGGCCGCCGGCGATCCCGATATCGGCTTCGGCGGCCTCCCCCGGCCCGTTGACGACGCATCCCATGAGAGCAATCTTGAGATAGTCCCGCCTTCCCGAAAGGCGGTTTTCCACCGCCTCGGCCAGCCCGGAGAGATCGATTTCACATCTTCCGCAGGTGGGACAGGAGATGATTTCAGGGCCTACCTTCCGGATGCCCAGGGCCCGCAGAATCCCGTAAGCCACGCGAACCTCCGGAACGGGGTCCCCCGTGACGGAAACCCGGATCGTGTCGCCAATCCCTTCATATAGCAGGATTCCAAGGCCAATGGAAGATTTGATCGTCGCCTGGAGCAGGGTTCCCGCTTCCGTCACCCCCAGGTGAAGAGGATAATCGGTTTCCCGGGACATCCGGCGGTACGCTTCGATCATGGTGGCCACCCGGGAGGACTTGAGGGAAAGCTTCACATTCGCGAATCCCGCCTCCTCGAAAGGGATGAGGTTTCTCAGGGCGCTTTCCACCAGGGCATCCGCCGTGGGACCGCCGTATTTTTCAAGAAGGTCCTTTTCCAGGGATCCGGCGTTCACGCCGATGCGGATGGCGGCCTCTCGCTGCCCGGCGTGGTGGATGATTCTCCGGATGCTATCCTTTCCGAGGTTTCCCGGATTGATACGAATCCCCTCGGCGCCTCCGTCGAGGGCCTTGAGGGCCAGGGCCTCATGAAAATGTATGTCGGCGATCAGCGGTATCCCGATTCCCTTTTTGATGGAGGGAAGGGCTTCGGCGGCTGCCATGTCCGGGACGGCCACGCGGATGATTTCACAACCCGCCTCCTCGAGCCTGCGGATCTGCGCCACCGTCGTTCTCACGTCCCGGGTGTCGGTATTCGTCATGGATTGGACGGCCACGGGGGCGTCACCGCCCACCCGGACGGGACCTATGTGGATCGATTTCGTCTTCTTCCGTATGATTTCGTCTTCGTCCAGAAGTTATTGCTCCTTTTCCCTGGAATTCAATGGGGGTTCCTGTGAAATATAGCACAAAAATCGAATAAGCATCAACAGGTTCTCCTCATTAAGCCGGAGGGGGAAGCCCTTCTTCAAACCTTTCCATGGCGGTGAGAATTTCCTCCTGCATTTCCAGGGAAGGGATCGGGGGGCGGCCGGGAGCGGTCGGAAAAGAGGCTTTGAAGGCTTTGAAAAAGACTTCCAGAGCCTCGAACATGGAAACGGGCGGGAAGGCCGCCTCGGAGAGAAATCGGATGAACTTGAAGGTTTCGAAGCCGTCGAACCACCCGTGGAACTGCCTGATGAGCTGCCGTTCGTCCTTGGCGTTCCGCCGTATTTTTCCCCAGGCCGCCGGGAAATCCCTTTCTTCGAGGAACGTGCGGACCGCGGGATGAATCTCGCCGGCTGCGGCGAGGAGGGTTTTTTCGTTTTCTGCTGGGTTTCGGCAGACGACCCGGAGCCAGGATTCGAGAAGGGAGAAAACCCGGGGATGGTAAAGGATATATTCGTCATATTTCTCTTCGAGGAAGCGAAGGACCCGCCGCCCCGTCCCAAAAGGAACTCTTCCCGACCTCCGGGGGGAGGGGTATACCGTGGTGGAGCGGATGTCGCCCACCGCCGTCACCTTCGCCAGCTTGTTCAGGAAGTAGAAATCCTCGCCGCCTTTCCGGCGGTTCATGCCCCGGACGGCCACATACGCCTCGGGCCTGAAGACCATGGTGGAGCCGACGGTATGGAAGGCATAGGGAGACCGGGCGGATTTGAGCCCCAGGACATAATAGCGGAGAAAAATCTCGTAACAGACGATGGCCCGCCTTTCTTCCGTATCGCCGGGACGGCGGTGGCGGAACCGGATGACTCCGGCACCGGGGCCCTTTTCCCGGAAGAAGTTTTGAACCGAGGGGAGATAGTCCCCCTTGACCAGAGTGTCGGCGTCGAGGCAGAAAAGAAGTCCCCTTTCCCCGTCCCGGGGCGACAGGATGTCCAGGGCCCTGTCCAGTCCTATTTTTCTGGCCAGCCCCACGCCGCCCGTCTTGTCCGGAAGCTCCCTTCCCGGAGACGATGCATCGACGACGGCGAGGTTCAACCGGCCGGGAAGGCTTGCCGCGGCGGCTTCCGCGGAAGGGTCGAGGAGCCCTCCCGGGGGGGTGTTGCCGGCCGCCAGGTCCCGGAGAATCCTCAGGGTCCTGTGATTGTCCTCCCATTGCCCCGGCCCGAGAAAATTTTTTTCCCGGTTGTTGATGACCACGAGAACGACCGTTTCCGCCAGGTCCCGGGGAGGATTCGCCGCGAGACTCTTCAGGGTGTGGAACAGGTGGGACGACTCGGCCAGGGCGGGAATGACGACGATATTCCGTGTGCCCTCCCGTGGAAGGGATAGGGCCGTCCATTTTTTATCGGCGCCGTATCGGGCGAGGTAGGTCTTTTTCATGGGATGCCGTCCGTTTCCGTTCTATACCGGGAAAGCCTGCGGAGGGCAACAGGCTTTTCCTGCTGTTCAGAGACCTTCTTGACCGCGACAATCCTCCGTGTCATGTGCCCGGGCGGGAATTCCCTCCCGGAGACAGGTGGATGATAATCAGTAATGGAAGACTCATTCATCGGGATATTGACAGCGGCAGCGGTTTGTTGCACTATCGTTTCATGTCTTTGCGAATATGAACCCGAAAAGGAGAAATCATGACCGCGAAAATCGTCTCGAATGCCGCCCCGGGAAAAAAGCGCTCCGTCCTTTCCGCTTTTTTCAACCCCGAAAGAATCCTGTTCCTGACCCTTTTCGTCCTGTCCCTCATCGGTATCGGCGTGTCCGATTTTTCCCTGAAATTCGGTTTCTGGTACTGGCTGGCCATGGTCCCCGTTTTCGGGGGCGCCAGCATCTATAATGAGTGGAAAGAAGGGAAGAAAGAAAAAGAGGGCACCAGGACACTTCTCGGCCGTCAGATTTTTCATTGGCTGGCCCTGGTGGCTGTGGTTTACCTGGTTCACGTGCTTCAGGGCACCGGGAGGATGAACCAGGAGGATGCCGGTCTCGTCCTTCTTCTGGCCCTTTCGCTCACCGTGTTCCTGGCGGGGGTTCACTTCAACTGGCGGTTCGCCGTTCTCGGCGTCGTCCTCGGGGCCGCTGTGGCGTTGGCGGCCCTGGTGGATCAGTATTTCTGGATCATGGCCATGGCGATTGTCGTGGGCGGCCTTACGGTTACTTTCTGGAAGACCAAAAACTCTAAATGACGGGGGTTCTTTTTGAAGACCGTTCTCTTTGTCTGTCAGGAAAACGCCAACCGGAGCCAGATGGCCGAGGCCTTCGCCACGGTCCACGGAAAGGATGTCCTTCAGGCCTGGAGCGCCGGGTCGAAGCCGGCCGGGAAGGTCAATCCCCGGGCTGTGAAGGCCATGGCGGAGAAGGGGTACGACCTGCGCCTCCATTCGTCGAAGGCTCTCGACGAAGTGCCACGGGGACCCTACGACTTCGTCATTACCATGGGTTGTGGCGACGCCTGTCCCTTCGTCGCGGCACACGTCCGCGGGGACTGGGAGATTCCGGATCCCGCGGGAATGGCCCCGGAGGCTTTCAACGAGGTCAGGGACGAGATCGAAAGGAAAGTGATCGCCCTGGTGAATGAAATCCGCCGCGCAGAGCCTTATAGGATGCATCGACATCCGGGATGAACTCATGCTGGAACCGAGGGATTAGGGGTTCTTGCGCTCCGCCATCCACCCGATGAGGGGCGGAAGCCAGCAGAGATTGGCAAGGATCGTTTCCAGGGCGGTACGGACCTGGGTGGAGGGAGAAAAGCCCATAAGCCGGGCGAGGAAAAGAGCGGCGGGCGCGACAAGGAGCACGGCGAGGCCGGTCATCATGACGGGATGATGGAAATACCTCGAGACGGCTTCCCGCCATCCCGTACTCGCCTTTCGCAGGAAAAAGAGCCCCGATACGTTGGCCCCCGCCTGGTCGGACAGGGCATAGAAAAAGGGGATGTAGAACCCTTCAATTCCGTAAACATCGACACCAGTGAGGCGGCTTGCCCCGTCGATGGCCCAGGGAAGGGCCATGCCGAAGAGCTTCCCCCAGCCGTATGCCTCAGCCATGGACGAGGTTCCTCCACGGAAGCGCTTCCGGAAGGCGAAAAACCCTTCGAAAAGACTTTCGCCTTCGCCGGAAAGGGTCCGGACGACCCACTGTCCCGCTCCGCTTTTCGCAAATCCGAGATAATCGAGGAAGAATCCGAAAGCAAGGCCCCCAAGATAACCGCCCAGGGTGTAGCGGATCAGTTCGCCGAACTCCTCGCCCGGTTCCTCCCCGTGATTTTCTCTTTCTTCCATTTTCACGGCATACTCCCCGACAGGGCCTCTCACCGGCAGCGGACGAGCACGATGCCATAAGCTCCGGGTCCATGGCGGAAGGAACATTCAGGAAAAGGAGCGATGGCCCGGCAAGACGCCCGGTTTTAATTGACACAGGAGAAAAGGGTGTGTCAAGAAGTGAATGAAGATCGGTGAAATCGCCGGAGAGCGGGAGGCATGAAAGACAGGGACGTTCTTGAATTCAGAACAGGAGGCGGCTGCCTCCTCCTTTTCGGTTTTCCCTTCCTTCTCGCAGGACTGTTCATCCTCGGCTTGGCCTTCCGTCTTGTTTCCGTCGAGGGGGGACAACCGCCGTTTCTCCTTCTTTTTCTATTCGGCCTTGTTTTCGCCGCTGTCGGTTTCTTCCTCATGTTCGCCCGGGAGAAGACCGTCCTTAATCGCGGGCAGGGTCTCGTCATGAAGGGAAGGGGTTTCCTGTTCCCCTGGAAATGGAAGAGGGAGCCTCTTGACGATTTCCGGAGGGTGCTCATCCGGGGGGAGATCCGGCAGGCGGGGGAATCCTCCGATGAAACCTATTCGGTGGTCCTGGAAAGGGTTGATGCCGGAAAGGATTTCGTTATCGAAGTATCGGGCGATTACATCGCCGCCCGACAGACGGCGGAGCGGGTGGCCCGGGTTCTCCGGTTTCCCCTCTGTGATCTTTCGTCCGGCCGGGAGGTCGTCCGGGAGCCGGACCGGCTGGACGAGCCCTTCGGCGCGCGGTTGAAAAGAACGGGCGAGACCGTGACCGTTTCCGAACCGCCCCCGGTCGTGCGGGCGGTCATTCGGGAAGACGAAAACAGGCTGTTCATGGAAATCCCCCCTCCCGGCCTCTCGGGAACGGCGGCCCTGAGGCTTGTCCCGCCGGTCCTGTTTTCTCTTTTTGCCCTTTATTTCTTCGGCGGTGTCCTTGAACTTCCCATGCCCCCTCCGGTTCGCATCGCCGTTACGGGATTCCTGGGGCTGTTCCTCGGATTCCCCGTCATCTTCGGGTTTCGGGATTTCCTGGCCCACGCCCGCCGGTCGGAACGGATGACCCTGACGGCCGACAGGATCCGTATCGACCGCCGGCGGGGTTTTCAATGGAAAACCGTGGAAATTCCCCTCGACGAAGTCGAGGACCTGTCCCTTGCGTCTCCGCCCCGTCTGGAGGGAACCCGCCTTCCCGGGGGAAAACTCCGGCTTCCGGACACGTTTCTGCAGGACGGGCGGACCTCTTCGCCTTCCCCGGGGGATCTCGGCCGGGGGGTCGTCCTCGGGGAGAAGACGGTAGCCTTTCTTTCCTGGCTTGTTAAAATATTCCCGGGACAGAAGATCGTCCTTCTGACCGATAAACGGATGGAACGTTTCGGTGAAGGACTGAGTCCCGAGGAACTGGCCTGGCTTTTCGCAAAGCTGAAGCGGTTCATGGCGGACAACGCCGGCCCTGGGAGTCCCCGCGCTCAATAGGCGGCGGCTCCGGGGACGGCCATTACGAAGGGGCGGGCATAACGATTATTATCATGGCGGGCCGTCGGAAAATGCTGAAAGCGTTTCTCCTTTTAATCATTTTTCTTCTGGCCTGTTTTCTATACGGCCTGATCAAGATCCGTTTTTTCCCGCCTTCCATACCGGAAAAGGTCTGTCATGACCCCGGGGCCGGGGAGACCCCCCCTCTCGTCCGCCATGTGTGGGAACTGTCCCGGAGGATCGGATCCCGGAGCGTTTACGAGTATGAAAAGCTGGAGGCGGCGAAAGACTATATTATCGGGACGGCCGGGTCGTGGGGATTCGATCCCGAGGTTCAGCGTTATGAATACGACGGGAGAGTTTACGCCAACATCGTGGTCACCCTGCCCGGGCGTGAGAAGGCTGATTCCTGGGTGGTCGTGGGCGCCCATTACGACACCGTCGCGGGAACCCCCGGGGCGGACGACAACGGGAGCGCCGTGGCGGTCCTCCTCGAAATGGCCCGGTCGCTCCGGGAAAGATCCTTCGACCGAACGGTGAAATTCGTCTTTTTCACCCTCGAGGAACCTCCTGTTTTCCGGTCTGAATTCATGGGAAGCGCCGTTTTCGCCAGGGAGGCGAGAGGCCGGGGACAGGACATTGAGGCCATGGTCTGCCTGGAGATGCTCGGTTTCTTCGGCGACGAGAAGGGAAAACAGTCGTTTCCCTTTCCGCTCATGAATCTTTTCTATTCCTCGACCCCGAATTTCATCGCCGTGGTGGGGAACTTGAAATCAAGGAAACTCATCCGGGCCGTGGCGGACGTTCTCAGGAAAAACAGCCCGGTTCCCGTGGAGACCCTGTGGGCTCCCTCCCTGGTTCCGGGAATCGATTTTTCCGATCACCGCTCCTTCTGGAAGATGGGATACCCGGCGGTGATGATTACCGATACGGCCTTCTATCGCAACCCCTTTTACCACACCTCCCGGGATACCCTGGAAACCCTCGATTCGCGCCGAATGGGGGAACTCCTCCCGGGACTGGTCGCCCTGGTCCGGGACCTTGCCGGGGGGGAGTGACGGCCATGCCGGGAGCGAAGAGAACTCCCGTTGAAAAACAGTCAGCGAAGGTCCCCGTCGATGGTGGCGGTCATCCGTTTCACGGGCACGTTTTTCCCGGAAAGGGCGACGGCTTCCCGGACCGCTCTTTCCAGTCCCTGGCAGCAGGGGACTTCCATGGCGCACACCGTGATGTCCCGGATATCGTTTTCCCGAAGGATACGGAGGAACTTCTCCCGGTAACCCGGCAGGTCATCGAATTTGGGGCAGCCGAGAAGGACCACCTTTCCCGGTACAAGCTCTCCGTGAAAGCGGGGAAAAGCCACGGCGGTGCAGTCCGCGGCGATCAGAAGACGGGCGTTCTCAAGGAAGGGGGCGTTGGGCGGTACCAGGCGGATCTGCACCGGCCAGTGGGAGAGACGGGAACGGGCGGATTCAGCGGGGGGGGCTTCCGGCGCCGGGGAGAGGGTCGGAAAGAGGGTTCTGACCTGGGTTGAGGGACAGTCGCAGGGAAGGGACCCTTCCCCACGGATGTCATGAATGGATGGAGAAAGGGTCGCACCGGCGGCCGGGGTTTCGTCGAACGGTTCGGCTTCCTTTTCCAGGAGGGTCAGAGCCCCCCGGGGGCATTCGCCGATGCAGGCCCCGAGGCCGTCACAATGGCCCTCGGAAACCAGCCGGGCCTTGCCGTCGATGATCGCAATCGCCCCCTCTTCACAGGCGGGGACGCAAAGGCCGCATCCGTCGCACTTTTCCTCGTCGATATGGAGAATGGTTCTCGGGATTTTCATGAGAGTGCTCCTTCAATTTATTTTTATCCTGCGGGAACCATTGTATCGACGGAACAGGAAGGATTCCTTGACTTAAGTCAAATCCCGAAAGGAGAAATCAGACCATGAAGACGGAAGGACTTCTTTCCCGGTCCGCTCTTTTCGAAAACATGCCGGAGGAGCATCTCGAAGCCCTGGCGGGAATTACGGAAAGAAAATCCTACGGCCGGGGCGAAACCGTTTTTTCCGAGGGGGATCCCGTCCGGGGTTTTTACATTGTTTCCTCCGGTCGGATCAAGATTTTCAAGCTCTCCCCCGAAGGAAAGGAGCAGACTCTCCATCTCTTCGGCGAAGGGGAACCCTTCGGGGAAATCCCCGTCTTTTCAGGAGGCAGATACCCCGCTTCCGCAACGGCCCATACGGAATCGAGGGTCCTTTTCCTTCCCCGGACCGCTTTTCTCGATCTGGTCCGGAAGGAGCCTTCCATCGCCCTGAACATGCTGGCGATCCTTTCCCGGAGGCTCCGGAGGTTCGCCGGGATGATCGAGGACCTGTCCCTCCGGGAAGTTCCCGGCCGCCTGGCGGCCCACCTCCTTACCCTCCATGACAGGAAGGGGGCGGGGCCTTCTTTCCCCCTGGAAATGCCCAAAAGGGAGCTGGCCGCCCTGCTCGGGACCATCCCGGAAACCCTTTCCAGGATCTTTGGAAAAATGCGACAGGAAAAGCTGATCCGTCTTGATGGATCGACCATCGAGATCCTTGACCGGACCCGCCTCGAAGGCATTGCCGCGGGGGAGGAAAAAATCTGACCCTTAATTTCCTCCGATGGCCTTGCGGCCTTTCGTGGCCAGGTCATATTTCATTTCCTCAACGGCCATGGTCAGGGCGATATAAACGAGATTTCCCAGGGCCACATCCTGGGGATTCCGGGCCGGGGTCATGAAACTGAAGATGCCGGCCTGGGAAGTGCCGGACATCTGCTGCGCCGACGCTTCCCGGGTATCACCCTTCCGGCTGACCTTGACTTCCCCCTTCCAGAGGCGCTTGTCCTTATGGTCATAGACCTCCCCCACGAGGTGAATTTCCGCCGTGTGTTCGTGAAACATGGTGGGGCCGAAGAGGAAAGAGGATCCCGGGCCGAAATGGAGAACCAGGATCCGGTCCGTTCCGGAGAGAACGGACTTCCGGTCAGGAAAGACCTGGTAATTTCTGAAGATATCGGAGAATGTATAGGAGGACTGTTCGAAAAGCTCTTCTCCCACGGGGAAAACAGTCCCATATTGAGTGATGGTGAATTTTCGTGTCGGTTCATCGATGACGACGGCAAAGCGATGGGGGAACTTTTCCGGCTGCCGTTTGAAGAGGGAATAATCCTGCGGCATGACTTCCGGGTCTTTTTTGACGGGTACGACATGGGCGCATCCCGTCAGGAAGAAGAAAAGGATAAGCCCGAAAGTAACGGTAACAGCACCTGCCGATCGAATTGAAGAGACCATGGTACCCTCCCGATACTGTGCTTTTATGTTTTATATACTAAAAGTCTCATAATTAACTGGACATGTACCGCCAAATAAACAGGTGGCCATCATGAAAATATCGGAAGAGATCCACGCCGATCAGCTCCATGTTCATGATGTCAGATAGCCTCTATCGCGCTGCCTGAAAATCCCGACAAATATGAGACGATCAGTATATTTGACGGCTTGGTAAAAAATCCATAGGTTGCGTTGCCCTTCATCCCCCATCATTGCGACGTGCCGCTCGGTACGTCCCGTTCCTCGGGATTCGGGCGCCCTGCCGTGACTGGAATCCTCGCATTTTAACGCGCCTTTTACAAGTCCCGCATGACGAACCCGACATGGGCCGTCTCGATGTTCCTGAAGCCCTTTCCTCCCTTGACAATGTCAAAATCATGAGTATATTGACCACCAATAATCATAAAAGATATCAAGCTGTTTTAATATGCGGAAAGACACATTCGAGTCATCTTCTTATCCAGCGTAGAAACAAATGAAAAAATAAAATGATAAAAGGAGGTAGGGTACTGATGAAAGTGAGGCCTTTGAACGATCAGATCATCGTCGAGCGGGTGGAAAGCGAGGGAAAGACCGCGGGGGGGATCATCATCCCCGAGACGGCGAAGGAGAAACCGAGAGAAGGGAAAGTGATTGCCGCGGGCAGCGGGAAAATGAACTCCAAAGGGAAAAGGCTTCCCATGGAAGTGAAGCCCGGACAGCGGATCCTTTTCGAGCGTTATGCGGGAACGGAGATCAAAATCGACGGTGAGGACTATCTCATGATGCGAGAGGACGACGTCCTTTGCGTCGTGGAATAACTGAGGAGAAAAATGCAACATGGCAGCCAAGGAAATTAAATACGACAGTATCGCCCGGGAAAAGATTCTGAAGGGCGTGGATACTCTCGCCAACGCCGTGAAGGCCACACTGGGGCCCAAAGGGAGAAACGTGGTCATCGAAAAGACCTGGGGGGCTCCGACAATCACCAAGGACGGCGTCACTGTGGCCAAGGAAATCGAACTGGGCGATAAATTCGAGAACATGGGTGCCCAGATGGTCCGTCAGGTGGCTTCGAAAACATCGGATGTGGCGGGCGACGGGACCACTACCGCGACGATCCTGGCCCAGGCTGTTTACCGGGAAGGAGCGAAGCTGGTGGCGGCGGGATTGAATCCCATGTCCCTGAAACGAGGGATTGAGAAGTGCCTGGACGTCGTTCTGGTAGAACTGCAGAAAATTTCCAAGCCCGTGGAGGACAAGAAGCAGATCACGCAGATTGGAATCATTTCAGCGAACAACGATGCCGCCATCGGGAACATCATCTCCGAGGCCATGGAAAAAGTGGGGAAAGAAGGGGTGATTACGGTGGAGGACAACAAGGCCCTTGAAACGGTCCTCGACATGGTGGAAGGCATGCAGTTCGACCGCGGGTATACGTCCCCTTACTTCGTCACCAATCCTGAGAAGATGGAGGTGGTTTATGACGATCCCTATATCCTCATCCATGAAAAAAAGATCAGTGCCCTGAAAGACATGATTCCCCTTCTCGAGCAGATCGCCCGGACGGGAAACCCTTTTGTGATCCTGGCCGAGGATGTCGAGGGAGAAGCCCTGGCGACCCTGGTGGTGAACAAGCTCCGGGGCGTTCTCAAATGTGTCGCCGTCAAGGCCCCCGGCTTCGGAGACCGGAGGAAGGCCATGCTTGAGGACATCGGTATTCTCACCGGCGGCAAGATGATTTCCGAAGACCTGGGGATGAAGCTTGAAAAGATGTCCCTGCAGGATCTCGGCCGGTGCAAACGGGTCATCGTCACCAAGGACAACACGACGATCGTGGACGGCGCCGGGGACAAAAAGGCCATCGAGGGCCGGGTCAGCCAGCTTCGGGCCCAGATTGCAGAAAACACCTCCGACTTCGACCGCGAAAAACTTCAGGAAAGACTGGCCAAGCTCGCCGGAGGGGTGGCGATCATCAGGGTGGGTGCAGCGACGGAAATCGAGTTGAAGGAAAAGAAGGCCCGCGTGGAAGACGCTCTGAACGCCACCCGGGCGGCTGTGGAAGAAGGGATCGTTCCCGGGGGCGGCGTTGCCCTGATCCGATGCACGCCCGCCCTGGAAAAGGTCAATCTTCTGGAAGATGAAAAACCGGCCCTGTCCATCATGAAACGGGCTCTCGAAGAACCGGTGAAGCAGATCGCCAATAACGGTGGTTATGTGGGGTCCATCATCTGTGAGAAGCTGAAGGAGAAAAAAGGCGATTACGGATTCGATGCCGACAAGGGCGAATTCGTGGATATGATGAAGGCGGGGATCATTGATCCCACCAAGGTCGTGAGAACGGCTCTTCAGAACGCCTGTTCCGTCGCCTCCCTGCTTATTACTACGGAAGCGATGATCGCGGAAAAACCGAAAAAGACACCCCCCTCCATGCCTCCCGGCGGCGGGATGGGAATGCCTCCCGACATGGGTGACTTTGACTGATCGGCAACAATCCTTACGGAAGTGAAACGGATGCCCGGATGACCAGTCGGTCATCGGGGCATCCGTCGGGTTTTATGGCGACGGTTCCTGAATCTTCTTGACAAGATTCAGGAACCGTCGCCATTCCAAGGAGGAACGGATGATCCATGCTGAATCCCTGACCAAGTATTATGGAAATCTCTGTGCCGTCGACGGGATCACTTTCGACATCTCGAGAGGGGAGGTTCTGGGTCTTCTCGGACCCAACGGTGCCGGGAAGACGACGACTCTGAGGATGATCACCGGATACCTGGCCCCTTCGTCCGGGATAATACGAATCGGAGATCGGCCTCTCGGAGAAAACCTGGTGGAAACCAAGAAGACCATGGGATATCTCCCCGAATCAGCCCCCCTCTACAAGGATATGCTTGTCTTCGACTACCTCGTTTATGCCGCGGAAATCCGGGGGCTGAAAGAAGAAGAACGGCTTCCCCGGCTGAAGGAACTTGCCGGGCTGTGCGGGATCGGTGAAATCATGCACCGGACAATCGGGGAACTGTCCAGGGGCCTGAAACAGCGGGTGGGGATCGCGTATGCCATGATATCCGACCCGGAAATCCTCATCCTCGACGAGCCCACCGCCGGTCTCGATCCGAACCAGATCGTGGAGATCCGGGAGATCATCCGGGAAATCGGGAAGAAGAAGACGGTCATCCTCTCCACCCATATCCTGAGCGAGGCGGAGGCCACTTGCGACCGGATCATGATCATCGACCGTGGACGGATCGTCGCCGACGATGCCACGGAAACGCTCAAACAGGCAGCCGTCGGCCGGCCGGTCATTCACCTGGGCCTCCGCAAAATCGGCGATCCCGATGGGGTCGTGGCCCGGCTGGGTGCCCTGGCGGGGGTTGAAAAGGTCGAACTGGCGGACGAACAGGAACCGGGGGTATTCCATTTCCGCCTCTTCTGCGACCCGGCCTCGGATATCCGGGACCGTATCTACGGCAGCATCAAGGAAACGGAATGGTTCCTTACGGAATTCTACCGGGAAACCCGGACCCTGGAAGCGATCTTCAGGGAGCTGACCAAGGAGGGCTGACATGAATACATTCCATATCTTTGCCAAGGAACTCCGGGATTATTTCATCTCTCCCATCGCCTACATCGTCATTTCCGTCTTCCTTCTCGTTACGGGCTGGTTCTTCTTCACGCCCTTCTTTCTTTTCAACCAGGCGAATCTCAGGGACTTTTTCGCCCTTCTGCCCATCGTATTTTCCTTCATCGTCCCGGCCGTGACGATGCGTCTTTTTTCAGAGGAATTCAATGCGGGGTCCTACGAGATCCTGCAAACCCTGCCGGTAACCACCCGGGAAATCATTGTCGGAAAATTCATGGCCGGCGTGGCCCTCGTGGCCGCCCTTCTGATTCCGACACTGGCTTATCCGCTGACCGTTTCCTTCATAGGCGACCTCGACTGGGGTCCCGTGGCGGGAGGATACATGGGCGCCCTCTTCCTGGGATCCGCCTATGGAGCCATCGGGATCTTTGCGTCGTCCCTGACGAAGAATCAGATCATCGCTTTCATTACGGGGGCCGTGCTCTGTTTCGCCCTGACTCTGATCGACAAGATGCTTTTTTTCTTTCCCCCCGCCCTGGTCTCCTTTGTGAGCTATCTCGGGGCGGATCCCCATTTCCAGAACATTTCCAGGGGAATTCTCGATTCCCGGGACTTTCTCTATTTCTTGAGCGTCATCTTCCTCGGCCTCTACGGAACCTCCCTGGCCCTGGAAGGGAGAAAATAGGAAAGGAGTCAAGAACCGTTGAGAAGAAGACGAAGCTCTTATATCAAACTCATCCTTTACGGCATCCTGGTGGTTCTGATCAACCTGGCGGGCTTGAATCTCTTCATGCGGGCGGACCTGACGGGCAACGGCCTGTATTCCCTGTCAGAGGCCAGCCGGCGGGTGGTCTCCACCCTGTCGGAACCCCTGACCATCAAGGTATTTTTCACGAGAAACCTGCCGGCACCTTACAACAGCACGGAGCGGTACCTCCGGGACCTTCTGGAGGAATACGGAATTTACGGGAACCGGTATTTCAACTACCAGTTTTACGACATCAACCCCGAAGGGGCTTCCGGAAAGGCCAGGGAAAGTGAGGAAACGGCACAGAATTACGGAATCCATCCCCTTCAGATCCAGCATATCGAACAGGACGAGGTCAAGTTCAAAAAGGCCTACATGGGGATGATCCTCATTCACGGGGACCTGGTCGAAAAAATTCCGGCGATCACGGGATCCGAGGGTCTGGAATACCGGATCACCACGGCGATCATGAAATTGAACGACAAGATCAGCGCCCTTCTCGCTCTGAAGGGAAAGGTGTCGGTGAAGCTCTTTCTCTCTTCCTCTCTCAACCGCGTGGCACCGTACATGGGAGTGACGGAACTGCCTCAATTGCCGCGGAAGATCGAGGATATCGTCAAGTCGTTGAACGTCAAAAGCTACGATAAACTCGAATTTGCCTGTATCGATCCGGAAAAGGGTGAAGCGGAGAAGGCGGAGGCGGAAATATACAGGCTCATGAGCCTCAAGTGGCCGGCCCTGGAGGAGGGCAGAGTGGAGGCCGGACAGGGGGTCATCGGCCTCGTCATGGAATACGGCGGCAAGACGGCGGAAATCCCGATCATGAATGTGGTCCGTATTCCCATCTTCGGGACGCGATACAGCCTCATGCAACCGGATCAGGTCCGGGAACTGGTCGAGGGAAATCTCGACGGCCTGATCAACATCCATGAGAACATCGGGTACCTGGCGGATCACGGAACCCTGGAAACTCTCAGTGTTCCCGGAATGGAAAGCAAGGAGAGAAGCGGTGCGAATTTCCATGCCCTCCTTTCCCGAAACTACACGGTCAGGGAAGTCCGGTTGAAGGATGGTCCCCTGGTGGACAATATCGACTGTCTCGTTATCGCCGGCCCGAGGGATACATTTTCCGACTATGAGCTGTTTCAGATAGACCAGTTCCTCATGAAGGGGAAAAACCTGGCCCTTTTCGTCGACCCTTTCGAGGAAACATCGCCTCAGGCAAACCGTTCCCCCCAGTTCAACCCCGGCGGGACCTTCGTTCCTCTTGAAACGGGGCTGGAAAAGCTCATCGAACATTACGGCGCTTCCGTCACCCGGGCTTTCGTGCTTGATGAAAACTCCTACCGGCAGCGCATGGCCGCCCGTTTCGGCGGCGGGGAGCGGCCGGTCTATTTCGCCCCCATTATCAAAAACAGGAACATCAACCACGATCCCCCGTACATGGAAAATATCCGGGGGCTTGTCGTCATGAAGATCGCTCCCCTGGAACTGAACGAGGAGCGGCTGAAGGCCGGAGGTCTCTCGGCGACGGGGCTGTTTTCTTCCTCCGAGCGGTCCTGGACGGCGAAACAGGTTTCGAACCTGAACGCCCTTTTCATGCAAAGCCCGCCGCCGGATAAGGAGATGAAAAAATATCCCCTGGCCTGTGTTCTCCAGGGAGAATTTCCCAGTTACTTCAAAGGGAAACCCCTTCCGGAAAAAGAAATGAAAGAGACAAACGAAAACGGGAAGGAGTCATCCGGGGCCCCTTCGGCCGTTTCCGTGGAACAGCGGGGGGCGGTTATCGAACAGGGAAAACCGGGCAGGATTTTCCTCATCGGGACTTCGGAGATCCTGACCGACCAGATGGTGGACGAACAGGGTACGACCCCGAACAGCGTTTTCCTTCTGAACATTGTGGATCACCTGAACAACCGGGACGACATCGCCGTCATGCGGGGGAAGGAACAATCATTCAATCCTCTCCAGGACACGAGTGCATGGGCGAAGACGGCCGTTAAAACATTCAACATTGCAGGTCTGCCGATCCTGGTGGTTTTCTTCGGTCTTGCCGTCTGGTTCCGGAGGACTTCCCGGAAAAAGGCCATCCAGGCCCTGTTTCAGTCCGCCAGGGAGGGTTGATCATGAAACTGAAAAAGGAATACCTCATCCTGACTCTTCTCATCGCCGCCCTGGCCCTCTATCTTTTCTTCCGGGACCGGGACCTGACCCGGTATGAACTGCCGGAAGCGGCGAAAGTGGAAGGAAAGAACGTTACGGGAATCGAAATCTCCGGGGGCCGGGGAAAAGACTTCCAGGTGGTCCGGAAAGGGGAGGGATGGATCCTCTCCCCGGGAGATTACCCCGCCGACGAAAAAAAGGTTCAGAACATCCTGGATGAGATCGGAAAGTTCACCCTCACGGCCCTCGTGTCGGAATCAAAGAATTATGAACCTTATGATCTCGGCGAAGACAAGAGGATCCATGTCCGGGTCCGGGCAGGGGAGAGGGACGCCCTTCAATTCGACCTGGGGAAGGCCGTTTCCACCTACCGGCACACCTTTGCCCGGCTGGGGTCGGATCCCAGGGTGTATCATGTCCGGGGCAACCTCCGTCCCCAGTTCGATAAGACCGTTGATGACCTGAGGGACCGGAAGGTTCTTTCCTTCAACAGGGCTGAAATCAGCGAGATCGCCTTCATCACCGGGGGAAAAACGGTTACGTGGTCCCGGAAGGACCTTCCCGTGAAGGAAACCGATATGCCTGCCAGGGAAGGAGAGGAACCGGAGAAGAAAAAAGAGACCCTTTGGGTGGATGGAACGGGAAAAACGGCAGACGGGGCAAAGGTGGACGCCCTCCTCGGAAGCCTTTTCAATCTCGAATGCGAAGGTTACCTGGAAGGGAAAAAGAAGGAGGATTTCAAGGATCCTCTGTATGTTCTGGTTCTCAAGGGTCCTCAGGAACACCGCCTCAGCGTCTACCCGAAAGGCGGGGAAGGGGAAAAGGGCTGTCCCGCCGTGTCCTCCGGAAACGACTATCCATTTATGCTGCCCGACTACCGGGTGGATGCCCTGAAAACGGCTCTGGAAAAAATGACAGGCGGCAATCCTTCATGAGAAGGGACGGCCGTTGAAATGTCCATGAAAGGCGGCCAATGAGGCGGGTTTTTGTCCAGGTCTATGAAATCCAGGAACCCCGGGAGGCGGAAAACCTTCTCGGGCTGGGCGTGGACCACACGGGATCCGTCCTTCTTTCCCGGGAGACATGGAAGATCCAGGCCATCCGGGATGTGATGACCCTTCTGGAGAAGGAGGACATCAAAAGCTGCCTCATCCCCCTCTTTAACGACAGAGAAGACCTCTGCCGGGCCCTGGACTATTACGAGCCCCGGATCCTTCATTTCTGCGAAGCCCTCCCGTTTCCCGATTCAGGAAGTCCAGGGGCGCACCAGCGGCATTGGAGGCCCCTGTATGCCCTCCAGGAAGAGCTGAAACGACGTTATCCCGATCTGGAAATCATGCGTTCCATTCCCATCCCGAGACCGGGGAAAACGGGCTTCTCCCGGGCCTCGGAAGCGATCAGGCAACTTATAGAGGAATTCGCCCCGGTGAGCGACTGGTTCCTCACCGACACCCTCCTGGGGGACCATTCCAGCCAAGAATTTAACGAGGAGCCCGTGGCGGGGTACGTAGGGATCACCGGGGAAACCTGCGACTGGGACCTCGCAGCGGACCTCGTGGCGAAAAGCCCCATTCCCGTCATCCTGGCGGGAGGGATCTCCCCGGAAAACGTGTACGAGGCCATCCGGAAGGTTCGCCCCGCCGGTGTCGACAGCTGCACCCGGACCAATGCGCTGGACACCGAAGGCCGTCCTGTCCGTTTCCGGAAGGACCGGGAGAAGGTCCGTCGTCTTGTGGAAGAAGCCCGCCGGGCCGTGGCCGGGCCGTGGGGTCGGACCAATCCAAGTGCTTAATATATTAATATAATAAGCCATTTTGCATGGCTATTCCAGGCTTGGAAGATTGTTTTTGACCCCGAAAAACGGCATTTAACCGGATGCCCCTGAAGGGACAACCGCCCTGTGGACCGGCATGGCTGGAAGCCAAAAGAATCCGTGGCAGGTGCGGGAAAAATCTCTGCACCCTTAAGATCCGGTGGATCAAAGACCCACCGGATTATTTTTATTCTGGAACTATCGGCTGGAAATGCGGGTTTTTCTCGATTTGAAACGGGCCGTGCCGAAGAACGACTTTCCCGTGGAAAGAAAGGGCTGAGTACCGGCGGAACCGGGGGCTTGCCCGACCATCGGGGGAGGGCTGGAGATCTCCCGGGGCGGTGATGAAAGATTCCGCCCGCTCATTCCCGCTTTTCTCCTTCTTGCCGACCCGGTTGTGACCAGAGGGACAGGCAGGGAGTAATCGAAGTCGTCAAGGGTTCTTCTTTCGATGGCTTCCCCAAGCATTCTCTCGAGGGTCCAGACAAAGGCCCTGTCCTGAAGAGTCACGAACGTAAAGGCGGTTCCCGTCTTCTCAGCCCTTCCGGTGCGGCCGATCCGGTGGATGTATGCGTCAGCGGTATCGGGCATGTCGTAATTGACTACGTGGGATATCCGGGAAACATCGATTCCCCGGGCAGCGATATCCGTAGCCACAAGAACCTGATATTTACCGTTACGGAAACCGTCAAGAGCCTCCTGACGCTGTTTCTGCGACAGGTCTCCCTGAAGGGATGCGACAAAAAATCCGGCTTTCTTCATCTGTCTTGCCACGCGGGTTGCTCTGTCCTTGGTCCGAGTGAAAACCAGTACCGATTCGGTTTCCGTCTTTTTCAGGACCTTCATAAGAAGAGCTGTCTTCCGGTGGGATTCCACAGGGTAGATGGCATGGGAAACGGTCGATACGGGAGCGGATTCGCCGACTTGGATCGTTACGGGATCGTTAAGAATTTCCCGGGCCAGCGACCGGATGTCGTCGGGCATGGTGGCCGAGAAGAGGAGCGTCTGGCGCTCTGCCGGAATGCGTTTTATGATTTTCCGGATGTCAGGCAGAAAACCCATGTCGAACATGCGATCCGCCTCATCGATGACAAGCACTTCCAACCCGGACAGGTCGATGGCGCTCTGGCCCATGAGATCGATGAGCCGCCCGGGACAGGCCACAACGATGTCCGCGCCTGCACGGAGTTTCTTCAGCTGAGATTCGGTTTTCGTTCCCCCGTAAACCGTGACGCTTCTCACTTTCGTCTTTGCACCCAGAAGGCCTATGGACTCATGGGTCTGCTCCGCCAGTTCCCGGGTCGGTGCGATGATGAGCGCCCGGATGCGTTTCCGGGATCCTCTCATGAGACGCTCAAGGATGGGGAGAACGAAGGCGGCCGTTTTGCCCGTCCCGGTCTGCGCAAGTCCCATGAGGTCTCTGTTCTGGCGTATGATCGGGATGCACTGTGATTGAATGGGGGTGGGGTCTATGTAACCCGCTGTTTCGATACCCGATTCGATATCGGGGTGTAACTGAAATAATTTGAAATTCATTAAATGTCCTTTTCTAATGTTTGATGCGAAGGCCGGCAAAGGTAAAGCACACATGCGCCTGCTCGGCTCCCGGGGTGGGGGCTTTTCTTCTGCTTGTCGTCAGTCTTCCCGGGTTTCTTCTGATGGTTGATCCGTGAGGTCTGATGATGGACTCATGGAAGGTTCGTCGTCCTGCTTCTTCCTGTTCTGGCGCTTCGCCATTTTCTCCATGGCTTTTTGTTTCTTTTCCATTTCTTTTTTACGCTTGATGAATTGATTTTGATTTCTCCGGGCCATTGTCCTCCTCTTCATGAATGAAACGACAGGTCTTAAAAAAAACCCAGAGGCGTTTCACAGCTCTGGGTCACGAACCAAAACCGTTTCTGAAAGTGTCGTGAATATAGGTTATTTCTACGCCGATGTCAAGGAGAAACAGGAGCAAACCCCTTTCCGTCTTCTCTTCGCAGATCAGTCTCCTTAAAAAGGCAAATTCGGCCTTGAAAAGGACCTTCTAAGGCTGAAAAAGAGGTTTATTCCGGCATAATTGCTTTATATATCAAGTTTTTGGCTTGGTCCGACCCGACCCCCCCCCATTCCCCCCCATTTGACGATTTTCAGGTCGAGGACGGCGATGGCGTAAAGAACGGGAACCATAAGGAGGGTGATGAAGGTCGCCACGGTGAGTCCCCCGATCTGGGCATAGCAGAGAGGCTGCCACAGGGGACCGCCGTGAATGGCCAGGGGAAAAAGGGCGAAGACCGTTGCCGCCACGGTGATCATGACGGGCCGCAGGCGGACGATTCCCGCATCCAGGAGGGCCTGCTCCAGGGGTTCTCCTTTTTCATGCATCTCTTCGATGAAATCGAAGAGGACGATAACATGGCTGATGATGACGCCGATGAGGCTCACGATGCCGAGAAAGGCCATGAAACCGAAGGGGGCTCCCAGGAGGGCCAGGGCGGTCATTGCTCCGGCCATGCCATAGGGGATGGCGGCGAAGACGATAAAGGGTTTCACGGCGTTTTTGAACTGGATTACCAGGGCCATGAAGATGGCGAAGATGGAGATGGCCATAACCATTGCAAGCTGCCGGAACCCCTTGACCTGCTCTTCCTGCTCCCCACCGATTTCCAGGCGGTATCCCGGGGGCAGGCCTTTTGACAATTCCTTCAGGGCCGGTCCGGCTTTCCCGATGATTTCCGAGGGGAGGAACCCCCCGGCGGGAAAACAGGAAACGGTAAATGTCCGGAACTGATTCCGCCGCATGATTTTTCCCGTTTCCATGGTGTAGTCGACGGTCGAGACCTGGCGCAGCGGAACCTTCTGGGTTCCTTCCAGGGAATAGACATAAAGATTCTGGATATCCGAAAGCCGGGAGCGTTCCTGCTGGCGGAGCCGGACGAGCAGCGGGATCTGCTTGTTCCCCTCCCGGAGCATCGAGACGGGAATGCCGCTCATGCCCGCCACGGAGGACACGGCCACGTCGAGATTGCTGATCCCGGCGAGGTTTGCCCTGTCCGGATCGACCTTGAGACCGACGGTGAAACTTTCCGCCCCCCAGTCGTCCCGGATACGCTCGGCCCCTGGGATGGCCCGGAAAATATCCTTGACCTTCTCGGCGAACTGGCGGAGCGTGGGAATGTCCTCTCCGGAAAGGCGGATCGAAACGGGGATGCCGACAGGTTTGGCGTTCTCAAGCTGGCGGACATCGATGCGGGTTCCGGGAACCCCCCGGGAAAGGGCTTCCTGAAGGGGGTCGGCAAGTTTTCCCGTGTCGTGCTTGTCGTTCAACTGGAGGATGAGTTCGGCGTAATTAAGCTCCTGCTGTTCCGGCTCGACGGAGAACCAGAAGCGCGGCCCGCCGCCGCCGACAAAAGTGGTGATGGAGTGAAGGATATTCGGACCGGAGCCTTCCGTGAATCCCCGGATGACTTTTTCCGTCTCAACGGCCGAGGTGTCCGTTGACGAGAGGGTGGCATCCTCGGGAAGCCACACGTCCACGTAGGAGAGATAGCTCAGGTCCTTCGGAAAGAACTGAGTCTTCAATTGGGACATGAAAAAGCCGCCGGCGGCCAGAAAGACGAGGGACCCGGCCAGGACCTTCCAGCGATGCGCGATGGCCAGGCTTCCCATCCGGAAATAGAACCCCGTGAACCCCTTCGCCCGCCGCTCCTCCAGGGACGGCTCCGTTTTTCCGCCAGGCCGGAGGAGGTGGTATGAAATGAGGGGCGTGAAGGTGAGGGAAATGATCCAGGAGGAGATGAGGGCGCAGGTCATGACCACGGGCAGCGTGTAGAGGAACCGGCCGATGTCCCCCGATAGGATCAGGAAGGGAAGATAGGCCACGATGTTTGTCACCGTGGCGAAGAACATGGCCTTGGCGAGTTTCGTGGGGCCGATCCAGGCGGCGGCGAGGGCGGGCCTTCCCGTGGCGAGTTCCCTTTTTATGGCGTCCCCGGCGACGACGGGAACGTCGACGAGAAGTCCCAGGGCAAGGATGAGAGATCCGATGGAGATCTGCTGGAGATCGAGCCCGAGGAGGTGCATCATTCCGAAAGTCATGGCAAGGGCCAGGGGGATGGCCGCCGCCAGGAGCAGGGCGGAACGCCATTCCCAGAACCCGATGAGAGCGACAAGAACGACCAGGATGATGGCTTCATAAAGGCTTTTCATGAACAGGTCGATATTTTCCCGGACCTGGAGGGGCTGGTCCGAGGTTTTGGCGATGATCAGGTCTTCCGGGAGGCGTTGTTTCATGTTCTCGAGGCTGGCATCCACGGCCTTTCCGAATGCGCCGATCTGCTCGCCCGGCCGCATCTGGACGGCCAGGGTGACCGCCCGGTTGCGCTGCCAGCGGCCTGACCCGTCCCGCCAGGTGTAAAAATTAAGAAACCGGGCCGGACTTTCGTATCCCCGGAAAATGTCCACGAGGTCCCGGAGATAGACGGGAACCCCCTGGGCCGTGGCGGCGATGATCACATCGCCTATTTCCTTCTCCGTCTTGAATTCGCCGGAAGGGTCTATGGTGAGATTTTTCCCGGTGACTTCTATGATCCCGCCGGGCAGGGTGATGTTTCGGGCATTCAGAATGTTTTTTATCCTCCCCGGCTGGAGGCCGTAGGCGGCGAGGCGCTCCTGGGAATATTCGAGATAGATCGCTTCCGGGAGAATCCCGTATCGGGAGATTTTGGAAACCTGGGGGACCGTGTGAAGGGTCTTCTGGATCAGATCGGTGAAATCGTCGAGTTCACGATAGGTATACTTCTCCCCGGCTGACTCCGCGAGGACGTCCCCGGTCTTTCCGGGATCGCGGATAAGGACGGGCCGCCATGAGTCGGGGTGGAACTCCGAGGCGTGAAGGCGTTCACGGATGAACCGCTCGCCGTACGCCCGGAGTTCATCATCGGTCGCATCGGTGAGGCCGTCTAACCCGATGAACCACCGCCCCTCCAGGATCCGGCCCTGCCTCATAAGATCGTCCCCCTCGACGGATCGGGCGAAGATTTCGAGGGCGGGACGGCCGATCTTCGGGCTGATGGAGGCGGGAAAGTTGTAAACGATGGTAACCGCCTGGGGATTGCCGGCTCGGCCGGAACGTTCCCGGACCGCCTCGATGGCCTGTCTGACCCGGGCGGATCTGAGCGCGATTTCCACTTCCCCCGCCCTGGGGCTGGCCACGGTGAGCATGAGGGCCGCCGTGTCCCCGAAGTCCTTGATGAAGGTGACGGGTCCGGCACCCTCGGGAAGGTCTCCGATGCCGTCGAGCTTCCCTTTGATATCGTCGAACTCCTTGCCTGTGTCCGTCACGTTTTCGTCCAGGGTGACGTACACGACGGACACGCTTCCCCGGGTGTTTGAGACGATTTTTTCGACCTGGGCGTTTTCGGCGATCTTCTCCTCGATTTTCCGGGTCACCAGCTGTTCCATCTTTTCGGCGCTGGCCCCGGGCCAGGGACAGATGGCCACGGCCACCCGGACGGGGATCTCGGGGTCCTTGCGCTTGGGCATCTCCAGGACGGCGAAGACGCCCCATAAAACCACCGCCACAAGCAGGACCCAGGATACATGGCGATTTTCCACGAAAAACCGGGCGCCGTTCCAGCCGCTGGAGTCGGGTCTTGAATCGTTCATTTTACGGAATGATGTTCACTTTTTCGCCATCGACGAGGAGGGGAGCGCCGGCAGTGACGATTTCCTCTCCTTCTTCCAATCCTTCCAGGATCGCCACCTGGTTGGCCAGGATGTTCCCCGGCCGGATGACGCGAAGCCGGGCAACGGCGGCATCCCCTTGTCTTTCAATGATAAAGACGGCATACCCCGACGGGGCGTTCCGGGGCCGGATAATGGCATTCAGCGGGACGGCGGGGCGGGCGGTCGATGCTTTCGCCATGTCCATTTCGAGGGAAGCGATCATCCCGGCCCGGAGGCGTTTCGTGTCGTTGGAGAGGGTGATTTCCACTTCGAAAACCCGGCTCATGGGATCCGCGGAAGGGGAGATGCTTGAGATCTTTCCTTCGAAGGACTCTCCGGGAAAAACTTCCGTCGTGATTATCTGAGGGCTGCCGACTTTCAGGTTTTCCATTACGACGTCAGGGACCCCGAAGACGGCCTTCACGGAAGAGATGTCGGCCAGTATGAAGGCGGGTGACCCCGGACCGGCGAGGCTCCCCACTTCGATCAGCCGTTTCAGGATCACGCCTTCCATGGGGGCTTTCAGGCGGCAGTCCCGGAGGGCCGTTTCCGCCTCTTCCAGAAAGGCCTTCGCTTTTCGAACCTGGGATCGGGCAACTTCGAAACGGGTCCGGATCCCGTCGTGGTCCGCCCGGGTCATGCTGCTCTCGCGAAAGAGGTTTTCCGCCCTTCCCAGGTCTTCCCGGGCCTTGGAAAGAGACGATGAGGCTTCCGAGACACCGGCCCGTGCCTGGCTTACCCTGGCGGCATATTCCGTTTCCCGGATACGGGCCAAGACGTCGCTGGAGAGAACGGCATCCCCTTCCTGGATGAGGCGGTCTCCGCTGCCCGGAGGGCCCTTCCGAATCTCTTCCACATAGCCGCCCACCCGGAAGGCAAGGGTCACCTGGCGATAGGGAATGATGCTTGCGGAATAGCGGGAGGTCTCGCCGCCGTCCCGGGCGGTGACGGCGGTGACTCGGACGGCCTTGAGGGGGCTTTCGTAGGCCTCTTTCCGGTCGCATCCTGAAATAGATAAACAGGCGGCGATTATGAACAGTGAAAGGATTCTTTTCCCGGTCATTCAGTCTTCTCCCATGGCTTTTTCCAGGTCCGCCCGGGCGGTCCAGAGGCCGAGCACCGCCTGGTCGAATTTTCGGGTTTCATCCCGGCAGGAGGCTTCATCCTCCAGGACGTCCTTCAGGAGGGCGGATTGGTCCCGATAGCGGTTCACGGTGATTCGACGCCGTTCCCGGGCCGCTTCCGCCATAAGCCGCGCCGTGTCGACGGCCCATCGCGCTTCCTCCATTTTTCGGAGCCGGAAGCGGACATCGGACAGAATCAGGGCTTCCGTTTCGCGGAGGCCGTTTTTCGCCTGGAGGATGGTCCGCTCCCGTTCCCCCAGCTCACGCTGTTTTCTTCCCCAGTCGAAGAACTCCCAGGTCAGGACCAGTCCCACCGAGGCTGTTTCTTCCGGCAGGACCTCCACATTATGAAGCCGTCCGTAATTCAGGGAGAGATCGAGATCGGGGATGTATTCCGCTTTTTTCAGTTTCTTGCCGCACTCGGCCTGTTCGATCCTGAGACGGGCCTCCTCGATCTCGGGACGTTTCTTCAGGGCCCTCATGACGGCCTGTTCCCCATCGATTTCAAAGGGGGCGGGCTCCGGGATGGAGACGATATCGAAGGTCCTTTCAATGTCCCGGCCCATGAGTCGGTTGAGATTTTCCTTCCGCGAACGGATGGCGTTTTCAAGGGTGCGTTTTTCATCCTCCGCCCTGGACAGATTGGCTTCCACCTCCATCCTGTCCACTTCGAGGGCCGTTCCCTGGCGGACAAAGTTTTCCACCACCCGCCGGAGTTCCCGGTAAAACGCAATGGTATCCCGGGCGGATTCAAGACTGCTCTGCAGGTCCAGGATCTCGAAACAGTTGTGTTTGATCTCGTTTGCCACCGTATGGCGGCTGATCCGCAGAGCCTCCCGGGCGAGGTCCTTCGAAACTTCGAGATATTCGATACCCAGTCCGATCCTGTACTGCTGGGAGAGAGGCTGGGTGATCCGGGCCAGGGCGTAAGTGGCAAAACGGGGTTCCGTATCGATGGTCGTGTCTTCCGCCGGAATGGGGCCGATGACGGGATTGTTCCCGAACACGCCCTTCTTGAATTCGAAGTCCATGGTCTTGAGAAGGCGGGACTCCATGACATAAAGCTCGAAGGCGGGCAAGCGCCTCGTCCGGGCGGCGGCAATCCTGTATTCCAGCTTTTCGACTTCCAGGGCGGCATTTTGCGCCTGCCGGTTTTTGTCCAGGCCGCAGCGGATGGCCTCCTCCAGGGTGAGCGTCTCGGAACGGGCCGGCGGAATACCTTCGAAAATAATGAAAATCAGCACAAAAAGAAAGATTCCCTTCCGACCGGCGCCATGATTCATGGAAAACACCTCTTATACGAGACTGACGATGACCGTCCCCCAGATGGTGAGGAGGACATTGGCAAAAGCATAAGGGGCCGCGTATCCGAGGACAGGAGTGGCACTTTCCGCATCTTCCTGGAGGGTGTTGAGGGCCGCCGTGAGGTTCCTGCCTCCCGCCAGGGCCCCCATGAGAAGGACGGGGTTCATTTTGAGGAAAAGCCTGGCGAAGAGAAGACCGGCGATGACGGGGAGAAGGGTGACGATCACGCCCGCAAAGAAGACGGAAAGTCCCATCGTTTCGAGGGCCTTGAGGGCCTGGGCTCCGGCGCCGAGGCCAATGCAGGCGACGAAGAGATTCAGTCCCAGGTCCTGGAGGATCCATCGCCCTCCCCCGGGGATCTGGCCGAAGGTGGGATGAACGGACCGGAGCCATCCGAAAACGAGTCCGGCGACGAGGACGCCTCCGCCGACGCCGAGGGTGATGGGAATGGCATCCACATGAACGGCCAGAAGCCCCAGGAGGGTCCCGCCGGCACACCCGGCTCCCACCATGATGAGGTCCGTAGCCTCGGTGGGACGCTCGGCATACCCGAGAAGCTTCACGGCCCGTTCCACGTCCTCCTTGGCGCCGATGATCTGGAGAAGGTCGCACTTTTCCACCACCGTCTCCAGGAGGATGGGGACCTCGTGACCCATCCGGGTGATCCGTTTCAGAAAAAGCCCGTGACTGTGGGGGTCTCCTGCCAGGTCCCGGAGGGTTTTGCCCGCATATTGTTCATTCAGGACGCAGATTTCCATGACTTCCCCGATGACATCGGCGATGTCCGAAATATCCACTTCCGGGCCGATGATTCCCGGCGCTTCGAGAAAACAGGTTCTCATGGCGCCGCCGACGAGAAGGATATCCCCGGCCCGGAGGACCGTCCCGGGAGCAGGAGAGAGAATGTCCTCTTTCCTTTTTATTTTTTCAACGGCCACCCGGTAGGGGAAGAGGGCCTCCATCTCCGCCACTTTCTTCCCCGCCGTTTCCGGGTTCTCGATCCGGTAGGCCCGGAGAGACAGTTGGCGGGTCCAGGAAAAGAGTTCCGGGCTTTTATCGGCCCCGGAAGCCCCGCCGGACATGGTTTCTTCCAGCTTGCCGGCTTCTTTTTTCAAGTCCAGTTTCATGAGGCGGGGGAGGATGCTGAAGGAAAGGATGCCGCCCACGGTGCCGAAAACATAGGTGATGGCGTAGGCCACGGCGATATTCGTGTCCAGGGCGGCCCGGGCCGCATCGGTCAGTCCCAGGTGGGCCACCGCCCCCTCGGCGGTGCCGATGGCGGCGGATGTGGTCATGGCCCCGGCAAAGAGTCCGGCGGTGGTTCCCTTGTCGAAGCCGAAGAGCTTTCCCAGGACGACGGCCGTGGCCAGGGAGGTGAAAGCGATGACCAGGGAAATCCAGACGTAGTTAAGCCCTTCCTTCCGAAGGGCCCCGAAGAACTGGGGACCCACCTTGTATCCGATGCAGAAGGTGAAAAGGGCGAAACTCACATTTTTCAGGAGCGCCGGGATCTGGAGGGGGACCTGGCCGAGGACGAGAGCTGCGAGAAGAACCGACGCGGTGGACCCCAGGCCGAAGCCCCGGACCTTGAAACGGCCGATCGTGTAACCGGCGGCCAGGGAGAGGAAAACAGGAATCTGGGGATAGGTTTGAAAGAGATCGACAATCGCCATGGTCATATGAACCCCTCCGGTCTCATTTCCCTGATTTCTTCCGGCCCTGCTCCCACAGGCGGTGGTATTCCTCTAAAATTTCATTGATGCCCCGGCCGATTTCCTCGTACATCCGGTTCGGGAGGTTGGCGAGAGATACCCGGATCGACATGTTGGGGGCATCAAATCCGCCGCCGTCGAGAAGAACCACCGATTTTTTCTCCGCGAGACGGACAATGAAGTCGATGGGCTCGAAATCCTTTCGGAGATACCTGGCAAAATCCCGGCTGTAGCGGCTTTCCGCCAGAGCGGGGACGTCAATGGTGGTGTAATAGCGGGTGCCGTGTACGTCTTCGGGCGGGGTAATCCCCATGGCCGCATACAGCGTGTTGTGGCGGTGGGTGACGATGTACTGGGCCGCTTTCTTGTAGTCTCCTCTCTTGTCGGTGAGGCAGTACAGACAGAAGAGCACCATAAGAATCTGTTGAGGAGTGGAAAGGCCCGCCGTGTGGTGAAGGGCCACGGAACGGCTGTCCGCCACCATGCGGTCAATGATCTTCATCTTCGCCGGGTTGAGAGTCACCGTGCTGTACCGCTGGTTCAGCTGCTTCCGGATCTTTTCGGGGAGAGACGCGACTTTCCCGTCGAAGACATTGTCCTGGTGGATGCCGATGACGCCGAGCCGCCAGCCCGTCGCCCCGAAGTACTTGGAGAAGGAGTAGACGAGAATGGTGTTTTTCGGGGCTACGGTGATGAGGGACTTGAAGCCGTTGACAAAGGTTCCGTAAACGTCATCGGTGATAATGATCAGGTCCTTCCGTTTTGTCCGGACAAGCTTCCCGATTTTGTTCAGCGTTTTCTGGCCCATGGAGACCGATGTGGGATTGGAAGGATGGACGACGAAGAAGGCCTTGACGGCGGGGTCGGCGAGTTTCTCGATTTCCGAATCCGGATATTGCCATCCCGAGTCTTCGTCCTGTTTCACTTCCAGTTCGACGAAACGGTAGTCGTTGAGTTTCGGAATTTCCAGGTAGGGGGTGAAGATAGGCGTTCCGAGGGCGATCCTGTCCCGCTTCTGGAGGAGTCTGTTTTCCATGAGGGTGGTAAAAATGTAATCCATGGCCGCCGTGCCCCCCTCGGTGGCGAAGAGATCGAATCTACCTTTGGGCGGTGAATTTCCGCACATTTCCTGATCGAGGTAACAGTGGACGATCTTTTCGCTCAGGGCAAGCATCCGCTCCGGGACGGGATAATTGTCTCCCAGTATCCCGTCCACCATCTCCCGGAGGAATTCCTCCGGGTCCAGCTTCAGATCGTTCCGCACATAGTCGAAAGCATTCCTGAGAAAGGGTATGCCCGGAAGTTTCTCGTTCTTTTTGAGAAAGGATTCAAATCTCTTGACGATCTCCGATTTGTCACAGGGGCCGCCGATGGCCGGAAGATCCTCCCCTCGGAGGGATTCTTCCAGGGCGAAAAGACCGAACTGGAAGAACCCGTGCCGGGGGGTGACGGCCACCCAGTTGGGGTTTCCCCGGCCGGCGTTGAGCATCATCCGGTCCTGATGGGTCCGGGCGATGCTGATGAGCTTGTTCTTAAGCTCGAAAGGGCTCAGCTTTTCATACTTCTTCTCCTCGGAACGCTTCATGGTGCCCCCCCTTGATATATGTGTAAATCGGATAAAGAACCTTTCGGCAAACTGTGGGAATTATACATGAATTTCGTTGATATGCAAAAGAATACTTGACGGTTTCGGAAAAAACGAGGGTTTTGGATCATTTTGCCTCACGGATGACCCCGGAAGATCGTGCCGTCGAGACCGTGCCCATGAGTACCCCGGCCGGATGAAGTGGTGCGAATTGCATTTATATGTGCTATTATTCCGGCGGTTCATATTCTGGGGACGTCCTTAAATAATTCAATATCTTTTTTCCGAGAAGATATTGAATTATTTAAGGACGTCCCCCTATAATAAAAAATGAAACAAGATCGCCTTCTCGAAGATTATTTGACCTGTCAGGACAGGCTTTTCACCGTGACCCTTTCAGAGGCCCGGGAAATCATCGGCCGTTTTCACGAGGAAATGCAACGCGGCCTGTCGGGGGGAAAGAGTTCGCTCAGAATGATACCCTCCTTTGTCTCCCGGCCCCGGGGAACGGAGCAGGGTCGCTTTCTGGCCCTCGATCTGGGAGGGACGAACATCCGCGTCCTGTCCGTAACACTGGACGGCAGAGGCACCGCCGAGGCCGAGGCCGTCAGCAGATTTGTCATTCCCGGGGGGGTGATGCGGGGGGATGGCGACGCGCTTTTCGATTTTATCGCCCGCTGCATCTCAGAATTTTTCGAAGAACACGACCTTGCCGGCGGCCGGTGCCATGATCTCGCCTTCACCTTTTCGTTTCCCGTGGCGCAGACTTCCGTGGCGGCCGGAACGCTCCTGACATGGACGAAAGGATTCACCGCCGCCGGCGTCGTGGGCAGGGATGTGGTGTCTCTTCTCTCCTCGGCGCTCCGGCGCAGGAAGATGAAATCCGTCGGTGTGGCGGCCCTGGCAAACGACACGGTGGGAACCCTGGTGGCCGGAAGCTATGCCGACCCCGCCTGCGACATGGGCGTGATCCTCGGGACGGGCACCAACGCCTGCTATCCGGAGAGGCTTGACCGGATCACGAAATGTCCGGAAACGGGTCCCGCCGGGGAAATGATCGTCAATATGGAATGGGGGAACTTTGACAAGTTGAGGATGAATGCCCATGACGAAACCCTGGACCGTACCACGTTGAATCCCGGGCGGCAGCGCCTGGAAAAAATGGTCTCGGGGATGTATCTGGGCGAACTGGCGAGGCGATTGGTCCTGGAATCGAGAACCCGCGGGCTTATTCTGGCGGGAATGGATATCTCCCCTTTGTCCCGGGAATATGCCCTGACCCCGGAGCATCTCGCGAGAACGGCGCAAGGCGGGGAGTTTTTCTCCGAATTCGGTCTCAACCAGGTGACGGACCGTGATCGACAGGCCGTGGCGCACCTATGCCGATTCGTTTCGAGGCGAGCGGCGCGGATTGCCGGGACGGCCATCGCCGCTGTCGTCACCTGGATGGATGCCGGTCTGGACGGGGAGCACGCCGTTGCCGTTGACGGGTCCCTCTTTGAAAAATATCCGGGGTTTCGGGAAAACATGATGGAAGTCATTAAAGAACTTTTCGGGGCACGGGCGGGAAGGATCAGACTCGTGCAGACCAGGGACGGATCGGGAATCGGTGCGGCGATCATTGCCGCCGTGGCCGTGAAGACACGGGAACGTCAGCCCGTGAAATCGTTATTATGAGGAATCTCTCTATGGAAAAATCATGAACGCGACATGGCTGATCCTGTTTTTTTCCGTTCTGACGTGGTCGGTTGTTCACCCGAAGGATTACCTGACCTGGATCCTCGAAGTCTCCCCCGCCCTGGTGGCTCTCGTCGTTCTTATGGCTACCAGGAAACGTTTTCCCCTGACCCGTCTATCCTATGTTCTGATCCTCATTCACGCCGTCATTCTGATGATCGGCGGCCACTACACCTATGCGGAAGTCCCGCTTTTCAACTGGCTGCGGGATGCCTTCGACCTTCAAAGAAACAATTATGACAAACTCGGTCATCTGGCCCAGGGTTTCATTCCGGCCATCATCGCCCGGGAGATCATCATCAGGAAAAACATCGTACGGGGCGACCGGTGGATCCGATTTTTCGTCATGGCCACCTGTCTGGCCATCAGCGCCTTTTATGAACTCATCGAATGGGGGGTTGCCCTCCTGGCGGGAGCGACATCGGAAGCGTTCCTGGGAACCCAGGGGGACGTCTGGGATACCCAGTCGGACATGGCCATGGCCCTGGCGGGCGCTTTCCTGGCGCTGCTCTTTCTCAGCAAGGCACAGGACAGGCAGATACGGGGATTGGCGGTACTTGAGGAAGAAAAAAAGTAAAGGGAAATAAGAAAAGGAAAAGCCCCTGCCGTCGCAGCAGGGGCTTGAGTTTCCTGGAGGCGGCAACCGGATTCGAACCGGTGAATAACGGTTTTGCAGACCGGGATATGTCCTTGTAACAATCCGTTATTTCTGAATATAAAGCACGTTATTTTCAGATGATGGGACTTTTGATGGGGCTCGATCCAGAGTCCGGATCGCGTTAAGTTTATGATCCGGGGCGGAGTGCTGGTATCGAATGACCATTCGGGTGGTTCGATGCCCGAGTATTTCCATGATTGATTTCAGGTCCACTCCTGCCATTACTTTCAACCCCCACGTGCGTGGGGAATGTAACAGTCTTGGTGTCACGGAGATTGCGGCCATTACAGCTTTCAACCCCCACGTGCGTGGGGAATGTAACTCTGAATCACGTTACCCATTTCTTAACCTCCTTACTTTCAACCCCCACGTGCGTGGGGAATGTAACCCTGGGAACGCTTGAGGGCTGCGGGGTCGGGATTCTTTCAACCCCCACGTGCGTGGGGAATGTAACGCGCCCTATTTCACTTGAGCCGTGATAGCCGTCCTGCTTTCAACCCCCACGTGCGTGGGGAATGTAACACCCAGGGCTACGGCACCTTCTTTCTGTGCATCAGTCTTTCAACCCCCACGTGCGTGGGGAATGTAACGGTGTTGATATCGATAATTCGTAAGGGGGACGAGCTTTCAACCCCCACGTGCGTGGGGAATGTAACGAGACGAAAGGCCCTTTGGCAAAAGGGATAGCGGACTTTCAACCCCCACGTGCGTGGGGAATGTAACATTGCCGGCGGATCGATGACCACCTGATCTCGGGCTTTCAACCCCCACGTGCGTGGGGAATGTAACCTGGCTGGGAACTATCGAAAGCCTGACGGAATCGCTTTCAACCCCCACGTGCGTGGGGAATGTAACTTCGGGGAGACGGTAGCCCTCGGGGTTTTTCACTTCTTTCAACCCCCACGTGCGTGGGGAATGTAACATGGATATGCTTCTGATAGATCCCGATCCGCCTCTTTCAACCCCCACGTGCGTGGGGAATGTAACTCCCGAAATCGGCGAGATTGTGGTACTTTGATTCCTTTCAACCCCCACGTGCGTGGGGAATGTAACGGCGTGACCCAGGATTCCCGGCACGGGGAGAAGGTCTTTCAACCCCCACGTGCGTGGGGAATGTAACTGCTGGTTCCCGGCAACAATGACAAGCGGCTCATCTTTCAACCCCCACGTGCGTGGGGAATGTAACGTAAACTTTTGGCATGTACGTAGAATCACTCATTTCTTTCAACCCCCACGTGCGTGGGGAATGTAACAGTTTGTAGGTGACAAGGGGGGTCCCATCAGAAACTTTCAACCCCCACGTGCGTGGGGAATGTAACCGGACGGCACACAGATTGCGAGCCAGCGATAGTTCTTTCAACCCCCACGTGCGTGGGGAATGTAACACGCTTGTGTCCTCCACCGGGACGCTGACTCTCGCTTTCAACCCCCACGTGCGTGGGGAATGTAACCACGATGTATCCGCGGCTTTCCAGGGATTGGACCACTTTCAACCCCCACGTGCGTGGGGAATGTAACGCGCGTATCCGGCTTTTCATTGCACCAATCAATGACTTTCAACCCCCACGTGCGTGGGGAATGTAACAGGAGAGTCCCGCCACGGACTCCATTTCGCCGATGACTTTCAACCCCCACGTGCGTGGGGAATGTAACGGGAATCCGCCCCCGAATTCACCCTCTCGGAGATCTTTCAACCCCCACGTGCGTGGGGAATGTAACACCATTGTCCGGGCGGCACGCGAGGTCGTTCAGGGCTTTCAACCCCCACGTGCGTGGGGAATGTAACACACGGCCATCGCCAAGACATACGCTAAAGGCCGCTTTCAACCCCCACGTGCGTGGGGAATGTAACGATCCAGACGCCGCAGACGCCGCCCCAGGTCCACCACTTTCAACCCCCACGTGCGTGGGGAATGTAACGACGGGCCGGTTCAACCGCCGGGGTCTTCCCTCGCTTTCAACCCCCACGTGCGTGGGGAATGTAACATCAAAGAACAGGGTAATTGCCGACATCAGGTTATCCTTTCAACCCCCACGTGCGTGGGGAATGTAACGGTCTATCGGCCCGAGCATGGGTTCAATGGAAATCTTTCAACCCCCACGTGCGTGGGGAATGTAACCGTCCATAGCGATATGCCATGACGACAAATTGCACCTTTCAACCCCCACGTGCGTGGGGAATGTAACGTTTACAGGGCAAGCTTTCAACGTGGACGTTGCTCTCTTTCAACCCCCACGTGCGTGGGGAATGTAACAATTGCTTTCCGAGGATCGCGCAACCGGCAAAGCCTTTCAACCCCCACGTGCGTGGGGAATGTAACA
>ENA-ORXD01000585-ORXD01000585.1-sediment-metagenome-genome-assembly--contig:-NODE-585-length-44139-cov-10.273705_pt1 | contig 44139 bp, 38 predicted proteins | sample MGYA00237862_ERZ511471 | MGnify/ENA metagenome assembly ERZ511471 | reverse complement strand
GGCAATAATGTCCTATTTTCCCCTGCAAAGGAGACCGAAATACAAAATATAGTAATCAGAAATACATATATTAATTTTTTCATTTCAATTTTTTCCATAACGCACTGCTCAGGGGGGGCACGGTTTTTTGCGCCATTTCTTGCACCAGAAGGTTATGTGTTGATTAATCATATTTTGCCGTGTATCCACCAGTTTTCAGGGTCATTTCTAGGCAGAGTATTTTCTATATTATCAACCTCTTCTGCTATGGATAATGCTATTTCAGCAATCTGACCAATATGAAAATGAATGTGTCTATCAAGCTTGCAGGCCCAATTGACATAACTTACTAACGCTTGTTTCTGCGTCATTGGCCAAGCATCTGTTAGTTTCCCAGTTTTGTATTCATGGACATACCCTGATCGAACCTCCGTATATAAAAGGCTAGCATAACTGTGATCCCTAAGAACTTTTAGATCTAATGTATTGAATAGCATCATTATTTCTGTTTCTGATTTATCTATGTCATCGCCAGTTAGAACAAGTGTTGAATCATAATCAAGAAATGCTTTTTCAAATCCCTCTTTTTCCTCATCACTTATTTTATTTTTTAAATAGGCAAACAACAACGGGATACTTATTTTGGTAACCTGAAATTCTTTTGGTGAGAATTCTTTAAGCAATTCTATAAACCTTGCTCTGTCTTTTTTTTCGCCCGGCCATATTTCTGCTGCAAGAGAAGACAAGACAGCGCAAAGGATAATCATGGATTCTTCATATGAACCGCCACATTCTCCACCGTCAAGCCGAAGAGCAATATTAGTTTTTTTCTTAACCCAATCTTTTCTCCATTTTTCCATAATCCTTATTCCAACACATAACGATGTTTATCTGGATCCTGGTAAAAACCCAAACACCGCAATTTTTCCGTATAAGACCCCTCGAAACAACTTTATGAATATCAAACTGTGCATTAGCAAAAAAACCCCGCCACGGTGTGTGAAGCGGAGTATCTGGGTCAGATCATAGGGCCCTCTTTTCTGTTTCAAAAAAGCAACTCCAAGCATCAACCGAATGAACGTAACGCTTGGATACTACTCCTGTTGTAACAAAAGTCAAGAATTTTAAGAATGAAGCCCTTCACTGCCGGGAGTCGAAATCGTCCCGGAAGAAGCCCCTGTCCGGGGCCTTCTTCTGTTCTTCGCCGGCCTCCCTGGTCGGTTCCGTCCCCTCCAGGAAGCATTCGAAGATGTACTTGTCGGAGGATGGATCAGCAGGCAGTCCCGTCTCCGGATCGATCTTGGCGAAGACCACCCCCTCGGGGGGCGAGAAGGACTCGACCGGGGTGCCGGCCAGCGCCTTCTCCATGAAGTAGAGGAAGATGGGTGAGGCGGCGCGCGAACCGGTTTCATATTTGCCCAGGGGTTTCAGGTCGTCGAACCCGACCCATACACCCGCGACGAGCGACGGGGTAAAGCCCATGAACCAGGCGTCCTTGAGGTCGTTGGTTGTCCCCGTCTTCCCCGCCACCGGCCGGCCCAGGGCCCTGACCCGCCACCCGGTCCCTCCCCGGACGACCTCCTGGAGCAGGTGGGAGGTGATATAGGCGATCCCGGGGTCGATCACCTGCTCCACCTTCGGCTTGTTTTCTTCCACGATGTTGCCGGTGCGGTCGACAATCTTCTTGATGAAGAAGGGCTGCACCCGCTTGCCGCCGTTGGCGAAGATGCCGAAGCCCCGCACCATCTCCTGCAGGGTGACCCCGGAGGTGCCCAGTGCCAGCGATAGGTCCCTGGTCAGGGGGGTGGTGATCCCCATGTTCACCGCGTAATCGGCGGCGTAGTCGATCCCGATCTCCTTGAGGAGCTTGATGGTCACCAGGTTCCTCGAGTGGATGAGGGCGGTCCTGAGGGTCGTGGGACCGTAAAACTTTTCCGAGAAATTCTGCGGCTTCCACAGGCTGTCCCTCAGGGTGTCGCGGTAGATGACGGGGCTGTCCATGATGATCGTCGCAGGGGTCATCCCCTTGTCGAAGGCCGCGGTAAAGATGAAGGGCTTGAAGGCTGAGCCGGGCTGTCTCTTTGCCTGCGTGGCGCGGTTGAATTCGCTCTTCCCGTAGCTCCTCCCCCCGACCATCGCCCTGACCGCCCCCGTGCGGGCGTCCATGGCGAAGAGGGCGCCCTGCACCTGGGGTTCCTGCTCCAGGGCCAGCTCCAGCGTGCCGTCCGCGATGCCCAGGACCCGCACCTCCACGACATCGCCCTGCCTGAGGACATCGGCCGGATCCTTCACCTTGGCCGTGTTGTAGGCGACGTCCGGATCGGGGACCCGGGCCCACGACATCTCTTCCAGCGTCATGATCCCTTCGTAGGCGCCCGTCTGCAGTTTCACGATCTTCTGCTCGCTGTCCACGTGCGTCACAATGGCCTGTACGATGCGCCCCTCCAGCGGCATATCCGTGTCAAGGTACATGCCCGCTATAAAGGAATCGATTTCCTCCTCCGGCACCCGCTGCAGGGGACCCCGGTATCCCTGCCGCTTGTCCAGCTCCCTGAGCCCCCGCATCACGGCGTCACGGGCCGCCTTCTGGGCAGTGACATCCAGCGTGGTGTATACCTCGAGTCCCTCGCTGTAGAGGACATCGCTGCCGTACGTGGTCTGGATATACCGGCGGATGTGCTCGGTAAAGTAGGGGGCGATCTTCTCCTGTTCCTCGGCCTGCTTCAACTGGATCGGGACGGCGAGAGCGGCCGTCTTTTCCTCATCCGTTATGTACCCGTTCTCCACCATCCGCTCCAGGGCATAGATCTGCCGCTGGCGGGCGCGATCGGGGTGAAAGGAGGGGGAATACCGGCTGGGGGCCTTGGGGAGCCCCGCGAGAAGGGCGGCCTCCGGCAGGGTAAGCTCTTTGGCGGGCTTGCCGAAGTAGTGCTGCGAAGCGGCCTCGATGCCGTACGCCCCGTGTCCCAGGTAGATGTGGTTGAGGTAGAGATTGAGGATTTCATACTTGTTCAGATACCGGTCGATCTTGTAGGCCAGGATGGCCTCCTTCAGTTTCCTGATGTACTTCCTCTCGGGGGAGAGGAAGAGCGCCTTGGCCACCTGCTGGGTGATGGTGCTTCCCCCCTGGACGATCTCACCCGCCTCGATATTCTTGAAAAAGGCCCTGAAGATGCTCTGGAGATCGATCCCCTGGTGCCGGAAGAAACGCGCGTCCTCCGCCGCCACGAAGGCCTGGATGACGAACCTCGGCAGGTCGTTGACCCGGACGACCTTCCGGTCTTCGAGGTAGAACTCGTCGATGAGCCGGCCGTCATTGGCGTACACCTTCGTGATGATGCTGGGCCGGTAATCCTTCAGCGAGGCGATGCTGGGCAGATCATTCATGAGGGAATAGACAAACCCCGCCCCCGCCACGACCATGAGGAGGGCCGCCAGGGAGAGCCAGAGGAAGACCCTCTTGAGGGTCCATCCCTTCCGTGTCTTTGTGTGCCGCGGTGGCCGTGTATTATTCGTCATGTTCCTTTTCAACTTCCGTATCGCCGTCTTCGTCGTCTTCCCCGGCGGCGCGCTTTTTTTCTCCCGCCTTGACTACCCAGATACTGATCTCGTACAGGAGCAGAAGCGGCACGGCCATCAGGCACTGCGTGACAACGTCCGGGGGGGTGAAGATGGCGGCGACGATGAATACCATGAGGATTGCATATTTTCTCTGCTTTCGCAGCATCCGCGAATCGATCATCCCGATCCTCGCCAGAAAGAACATAAAGATGGGGAGCTCGAAGATGATGCCGAAGGCGAGTAGGAGCTTCATCGAGAAGGAGAGGTACTCCCTCAGGGAAAGCATGGGGCGTATGAAGTCGGTCCCGAAACCGACGAAGAACTTGAACCCGAAGGGGAAGACCACGTAATACGCGAAGAGGGATCCCCCCAGAAAGAATATGGTGGAGAAGGTGACGAAGGGCGCCACCTGTTTCTTTTCGGATGCATAGAGGCCGGGCGACACGAATTTCCATATCTGATAGAGGATGTACGGACTGACAAGGAAAATGGACGCGAAGAAGGACACCTTGAGATAGGTGAAGAACGCCTCGGGGAGACCGGTGAATATCATCGAGCTGCCTTCGGGCAGCACCGCGGCAAGGGGGAGCGTCAGGACCCAGAACAGCTGTTCCTTGAAGAGATAACACACGACGAATCCGGCGGCGACCGCAATCAGGACCCGTGTCAGCCTGGTTTTCAATTCCTCCAGGTGATGGGTAAAGGGCATCTTTTCGTCAGTCTGATCGGCCATACTTCAGTCTCACCCCATCGGGTGGCGGCTGACACAGTCGCCGCCGTCGAAACAAACTCCGGTATTCTTGAAAAAAATAATAAAAACGTCAACCATTTTTAGGCTCCGGAAGAATCACATCATGAATACAGTGAAAGGATGGCAGGTGATCAGGTGCGTTCACAAGGATACAGGAAAAATCACCGCGGATCAGTGCGAATCCTTCTCCGCCGGCTCCGGACTCTCCGTTTTCGCCTCCGGACCACCGTCTTCGGCTTCTTCCTTTTTCCTCCCGTAGAGGACCGACTCCTTGAAATCACTCGCCTCGTTTTTGATCTGTTCTACATTGAGGCTTTCCTTTACATCGTCGGTGGCGCGGCGGAATTCCGCGAGACCCTTCCCGAGAGATTTCGCCAGGTCGGGGAGTTTCTTCGGCCCGATGACGAGCAGGGCTACAACCAGTATCAGTATCAATTCCGGCATTCCGATGCCAAACATACCATCACCCAATCCCCGTAAGAATCGGATCATAGTATAGTACTGTCGGGAACTTTGTCAATCCGAAATCGGCCGAACGGATTGCAACTCGCACGGTTCTGTGATAGGAGATTCACCTCACGTGTGCGGATGAACGCACCGGCCGAGAGGGGTGACGCGATGAAGATAACGACACGGGAGGTGGGGTACGTCGCCCACCTCGCCCGGCTCGACCTCGGGGAGGAGGAAAAAGAGACCTTCACTTCACAGCTCAACGACATCCTGCAGTACATGGAGAGATTGAACGGCGTTGACACGGAGGGGGTCCGGCCCATGACGCACGCCATCTCCCAGGCCAACGTCCTCAGGGACGATGTGAAGCGGGAATCGATCGGGGTGGAACGGGCGCTCGCCAACGCCCCGGACGGGGAGATGGGGTTCTTCGGCGTCCCCCGGATCATAGAATAAACGGCGACGTCCCGGTTTCGTCTCGGATCGAGACCGGGCGAGGAACGAGAGATGGAGCTGCACCGGCTCACTATTCACGAACTGCAGGAACTGCTCAGAGACGGGAGTGTCTCCTCCGTCGAGATCACCGAGTCCGTCTATGGCCGGATCGCGTCCGTCGAAGATCGAGTGCACGCGTATATCACCCTGACGGAGGAGGCCGCCATCGAGCAGGCACGCGCGGCGGACCGGCGGATACAGGAGGGAGCCGGAGAGGCGCTGACCGGGATCCCCATAGCCCTCAAGGACGTCCTGTGCACCCAGGGCGTCAGGACGACCTGTGGCTCTCGCTTTCTCGAAAACTTTGTCCCCCCCTACGACGCCACGGTGGTCAGGAGACTGAAGGACGCCGGCGCCGTCTTTCTGGGGAAGACCAATATGGACGAGTTCGCCATGGGGTCCTCGACCGAGACCTCCTGGTTCGGTATCACCAGGAACCCCTGGGACCTGGAACGCATCCCCGGAGGGTCCAGCGGCGGTTCGGCAGCAGCGGTCGCCGCCGGCGAGTGCATCGCCTCCCTGGGCACCGACACGGGAGGGTCCATCAGGCAGCCCGCCGCCCTGTGCGGCGTCGTAGGCCTGAAACCCACCTATGGGAGGGTTTCGCGCTTCGGCCTGGTGGCCTTCGCCTCCTCCCTGGACCAGATCGGACCGATCACCAAGGATGTGGAAGACTGTGCCATCATGATGAACGCGATCGCCGGTCACGATGCCGGCGACTCCACCTCCGTTCCCGCGGAGGTCCCCGATTACCGGGAGTTTGTTTCCAGAGATATCGAGGGGTGGACCATCGGCATCCCGAAGGAGTACTTCGTCGAGGGGATCGATCCGGAGATCAGGGCCTCAATGGAAGGGGTCATCAGAACCCTGGAAGGGCTCGGCGCCCGGTGCCGCGACATATCGCTCCCCCACGCCGAATACTGCGTCGCTGTGTACTATATCATCGCGCCGTCGGAGGCCAGCTCAAACCTGGCCCGGTACGACGGGGTCCGGTACGGATTCAGGGCACCCGACGGAGCAAACCTCCTCGACATGTACAAGAAGACCCGCTCCGCGGGATTCGGGGCGGAGGTCAAGCGGCGGATCATGATCGGTACCTACTCCCTCTCCTCCGGTTACTACGACGCCTACTACAAGAAGGCCTCGCAGGTGCGGGCCCTGATCCGGCAGGACTTCGACCGGGCCTTCACCGAGTGCGATGTCATCCTGACCCCCGCGACGCCGACCCCGGCGTTCCGGATCGGGGAAAAGGTGGACGATCCCCTCCAGATGTACCTCTGCGACATCTTCACCCTCTCGGCGAACCTGGCGGGGATCCCGGGGATCTCGGTCCCCTGCGGATACACGAAGGACGGTCTCCCCGTGGGGGTCCAGTTCATGGCGAGCCACTTCGAGGAGGGAAAGCTGCTGCAGGTAGCCGCCGCGTACGAGAAGCACTCAGACAGAGAGAAGAGGAGTCCTGATCTGTAATGGAATACGAGCCGGTCATAGGGCTGGAGGTGCATGCCCAGCTTCTGACCACGACCAAGATATTCTGCGGCTGTTCGACCCGGTTCGGCGAGGCGCCGAACAGCAACACCTGCCCCGTCTGCCTCGGGATGCCCGGCGTCCTCCCCGTGCTGAACCGGAAGGTCGTGAAGTACGCGATGAAGATGGCGATCGCGACCCGCTGCACGGTGAACCGGGAAAGCACCTGGGCGCGTAAGAACTACTTCTACCCCGACCTCCCCAAGGGCTACCAGATCACGCAGTTCGACCACCCCCTCGCTGAGCACGGATACGTCGACATCGAAATAAACGGAGGAAAAAAGAGGATCGGGATCACCCGCATCCACATGGAGGAGGACGCGGGGAAGTCCATCCACGACGAGGCGAGCAACTCCAGTTACGTCGACCTGAACCGGGCGGCGGTCCCCCTGATCGAGATCGTCAGCGAGCCGGACATGCGCAGCCCGGAGGAGGCGGCCCAGTACCTCCGCAGGTTGCACGAGATCCTGGTCTATCTCGAGATATGCGACGGCAACATGGAGGAGGGGAGCTTCCGCTGCGACGCCAATATCTCGCTGCGGCCTGCGGGGCAGGAGGCATTCGGGATCCGGTCGGAGCTCAAGAACATGAATTCCTTCAACAACGTGCAGCACGCCCTCGAATACGAGATAGAGCGGCAGCGAGCCATTCTTGAACGGGGGAATCAGGTGATCCAGGAAACCCGCCTGTGGGACGCCGCGCGGGGAGTCACCCACTCGATGCGGGGAAAGGAGGAGGCGCACGACTACCGCTACTTCCCCGAACCCGACCTCGTCCCCGTCGTCATATCCGACGAGTGGATGGAAGAGATCGCCCGGACCCTCCCCGAGCTTCCCCTGGAGAAACGGGAGCGATTCACCGGCGAGTACGGCATCCCCGCCTACGACGCGGGCGTCCTGACGGCAAGCCGCGCCCTGGCGGATTATTACGAAGAGGTGGTCCGGCTCTGCGGGAGGCCGAAGGTGGCCAGCAACTGGGTGATGGGAGATTTCCTGGCATACCTGAACGAGGCGAAGATGGAGATCGGGGAGGCCCCCGTCAGCCCCGCGGCCCTGGCTCAGTTGATCGGCATCATCGAGGACGGGACGATCAGCGGAAAGATCGCCAAAGGGGTCTTCGAGGGGATGTGGCAATCGGGGAAGCAGCCGAAGGAGATCGTCGAAGAGCAGGGCCTCGTCCAGATCACCGACACCGGCGAGTTGGAGCGGACCGTCGAGGAGGTCCTGGCGGCGCACCCGAAGCAACTCGAACAGTACCGCAGCGGCAAGGATCAGCTGTTCGGGTTCTTCGTGGGACAGACGATGAAGGCCACCGGCGGCAAGGCGAACCCGAAGATCGTCAACGAACTGCTGAAAAAGAAACTGTCCACGCCATGATCGAGACCATATCCTGGACCGGGAACACCGTGGTCATGATCGACCAGCGGGCCCTCCCGCACGAAGAGCGATACCTGACCTGCCGGACGTACCGGGAGGTCATCGACGCCATCAACGGCATGGCCATCAGGGGCGCCCCCGCCGTGGGGATCGCTGCGGCGATGGGGATCGCCCTCGGCGCTCTGGCCGTTCCCGAGGGAAGGCTGCAAAAGGAATTCCCCCGGATCTGCGACGCCTTCGCCCGCACCCGCCCCACCGCCGTGAATCTCTTCTGGGCCATCGACCGGATGAAGGCCCGCTTTGAAGATACCGCACCCCCTGTCGATGAAGAAAGTGTCAAAAAGGCTTTGATAGACGAGGCCCGGCGGATCCATACAGAGGATATCGAGACAAACCGGTCGATCGGCGCCCACGGGAAGGAACTGCTGCGGGACGGAGACACCGTCCTGACGCACTGCAACGCCGGGGCGCTCGCGACCGGCGGGTACGGAACGGCGCTGGGCGTCATCCGCGCAGCCCAGGAAGAGGGGAAGAAAATCCGCGTCCTGGTTGATGAGACCAGGCCCGTCCTCCAGGGGGCGCGCCTGACCGCGTGGGAGATGCAGCGGGAGGGCATCGACGCCACCCTCATCACCGACGGGATGGCGGGCGCCCTGATGCACCGGGGCGAGGTGGATCGCGTCCTGGTGGGGGCGGACCGGATCGCCGCCAACGGGGACACGGCCAACAAGATCGGGACCTACACCCTCGCCGTCCTGGCCCGAGAGAACAAACTTCCCTTCTACGTGGCGGCCCCGATCTCCACCATAGATCCCCGGACGCGCACCGGCGGAGAGATCCCCATCGAGGAGCGGAATGAGGAGGAGGTGCTCGAGTTTCACGGCACGAGGATCGCCCCGCAGGGGGTCCATGCACGAAACCCGGCCTTCGACGTCACCCCGCACCGGTATATCACCGCCATCATCACACAGCGGGGGATCATGACGAAACCGTTCGGCGGAAAGATCAGGGCGCTCTTTCGCCCCCCTGCGGCCTGAACCAAGACGGCAATCGCGAAGAAGTATGCAACGATTATTTATCTTTGATTTCGACGGCGTCATCGCGGACTCCCTGACCTTCTACGAGGGACTCGTCAAGGAGCATCTCGAACAGATCGGCGCGCCCGCCATCACGACACGCGAAGAGTTTCTCGATCTCTTCGACGATAATTTTTACGAGTCCCTCCGCGAGCGGGGAGTGGATACAAAGGCCTTCAACGACGCCGTCATGGGCGCGGCGCCGGGGACAGACTATGGGAAGATCCGCCCCGTCGACGGCATCCGCCCCGTTCTCGGCACCCTCGCCCGGGACAACACTCTCCTCGTCATCTCCTCGAACCTCTCGTCCGTCATACGGACTTTCCTCTCACGGTACCGGTTCGACGGGATCTTTGCCGACATCCTGGGGGCCGATTTCATGCTCAGCAAGATCAGCAAGATAGATCACGCCGTGGAGGAGCGGCACGCCCGGCGCGACCGGACATACTATGTGGGGGATACCGTCGGCGACATCAGAGAAGGGCGGGCCGCCCACGTCAGGACGGTGGCCGCGGCCTGGGGGTGGCACCCGCGGGAGCGGTTCGAGGGGGCCGGCGCCGACTACGTCATCGATTCGCCCGAGGAGCTCCTCTCCATCTGATCCGTGAGGCATACCATACAAAAAGAGGCCCCCCGTTCACACGAGGGACCTCTCTTCATCTTACGTCTTTGAACAGCCCGGCTACATCATGCCGCCCATGCCGCCCATGCCGCCCGGAGGCATCGCCGGCATCGTCGATTCCTCTTTCGGTTTCTCGGCAACCATGCACTGGGTCGTGAGCATCAGTGCCGCGACGCTCGACGCATTCTGGAGCGCCGTCCTCGTCACCTTGGTGGGGTCAATGACGCCCACCTTGACCAGGTTCTCGTACGTATCGGTCCGCGCATTGAACCCGTAGTCGCCCTTCTTCCCCTTGACCTTCTCGACGACGATCGCCCCCTCAAAACCCGCGTTGGCGGCGATCATCTTCATGGGCTCCTCGATGGCCTTCTTGATGATGTTCACGCCGATCTGCTGGTCTCCTTCAAGCTTCACCTTCTCGAGGGCCGGAAGGGTCCTGATGTAGGCTACGCCGCCGCCGGGAACGATCCCCTCCTCGACGGCCGCCCGGGTGGCGTTCAGCGCATCCTCGACCCGCGCCTTCTTCTCCTTCATCTCCGTCTCGGTGGCCGCGCCGACCTTGATGACGGCAACGCCGCCGACCAGCTTCGCCAGGCGTTCCTGGAGCTTTTCACGATCGTAATCGGAGGAAGTTTCCTCGATCTGCGCCCTGATCTGCTTGACGCGCCCTTCGAGGCTGGCCCGGTCGCCGGCACCGTCGATGATCGTGGTGTTGTCCTTGTCGATGACGATCCGCTTCGCATTCCCCAGATCGGCGACCTGGACATTTTCCAGTTTTGCTCCCATCTCTTCGGAGATAACCTTCCCGCCGGTCAGGACGGCGATATCCTCCAGCATCGCCTTTCTCCTGTCGCCGAAGCCCGGGGCCTTGACGGCAGCCACATTGAGGGTCCCCCTGATCTTGTTAATGACCAGCGTCGCGAGGGCCTCGCCCTCGAGATCCTCCGCTACGATCAGGAGCGGCCTGCCCATCTTGGCGATCTGCTCGAGAATGGGGAGCAGGTCCTTCATGCCGCTGATCTTCTTGTCATGGACCAGGATGAACGGGTCTTCGAGGACCGCCTCCATCTTCTCGGCGTTGGTGACGAAGTAGGGGGAGAGGTATCCCCGGTCGAACTGCATCCCCTCGACAACCTCAAGCTCGGTCTCGAGACCCTTCGCCTCTTCCACCGTGATGACGCCTTCTTTGCCGACCTTCCCCATCGCCTCGGCGATGATATTCCCGATTGTCTCGTCGCTGTTGGCGGAGATGGTCCCGACCTGGGCGATCTCCTTCTGGTCCTTGGTGGGGCTGCTCATCCCCTGGAGTTCCTTTACCACGACCTCTACGGCCTTTTCGATCCCCCGCTTGATATCCATGGGGTTGCTGCCGGCCGCAACGGCCTTGACCCCTTCGCGGTATATGGCCTGAGCGAGGATCGTCGCCGTCGTCGTGCCGTCACCGGCCACATCGCTCGTCTTGCTGGCGACTTCTCGGACCATCTGGGCGCCCATATCTTCGAACTTGTCTTCAAGCTCGATCTCCTTCGCGACGGTTACCCCGTCCTTCGTTACCGTCGGCGCGCCGAAGGATTTCTCCAGTATCACGTTGCGTCCCTTGGGGCCGAGCGTCACCTTGACGGCATCGGCAAGCGTGTTCACGCCCGCAAGGATCGCCTTTCGGGCTTCTTCATCATATTTTATAATTTTTGCTCCCATCAAACCTTCCTCCTTCTCACAATCAAAGTATTATTTTTCAATTATTCCGAGTATGTCATCCTCGCGCATGATGAGGTGTTCGACACCGTCTATCTTGACCTCGGTCCCGGCATACTTGCTGAACAGCACCCTGTCGCCGGCCTTCACATCCATCTTGATGATCTTCCCGTCGTCCGCCTTCTTGCCCTTGCCGACGGCGATAACCTTCCCCTCCATAGGTTTTTCCTTGGCACTGTCGGGGATGATGATCCCCCCCTTCGTCTTCTCCTCTTCCTCGAGGCGTTTCACGATAATTCGGTCATGCAGTGGTCGTATCTTCATCCTTGCTATTCTCCTCCCTTACAATTATTTGTGTTTTAAGTTAAAAATACGCAGGTACCCCTTGACACACCATAACATAAACATCAATCCGTCCCTGTCAAGGGCCGGCGGCGAAATTACGTGTTTTTTATCTCCACGGGGACCTCGCACAGGTCTCTGAACCGCCGGGCATCCTCCTCGGAGCCGACGATATCATCGTAGTGGATGGGGATGGCCGTCCCGGGACGCACGGTATTGACCGCACGCGCGGCCTCCTCCGCGGTCATCGTATACGTCCCGCCGACGGGGACCAGCATGATGTCCGCACGCATGGTCTCCATCTCGGGGATGAGGTCGGTGTCGCCGCAGTAGTAAATCCTCTTGCCCCCCACCGTTACCACGAACCCGAGCCAGCCGTTCTCCCGCGGGTGAAAGTCCTTATTCGTGTTGTAGGCGGGCACCGCCTCGACCGATATCCCTTCCACCTGTACCACGTCACCCGGCTTAACGATCCGCACGTCACCCGAAAGCCGGGCGGCACTGTCCTTCGTCGCGATAATGACGGTATCATCCTTCTGTATCTTTGCGACATCCTCCACCGACAGGTGATCGTAATGGCTGTGGCTGATCAGGATCAGATCCGCCTTTTTCGGATTCTTGAGTTTCCAGGGGTCGATGTAGATCACCTTCTCCCCGTCGATCCTTACGCTTGAATGGCCGAGCCAGACGATGTTCTCCACCATGACACACCTCCTCGATGTTTCAGGCTTCGTGTAAGAATGATTCTCAATCGGGCGGGCGAACCGAAGCGGTTACCGTTTCCCGATATGCAGGATCCCCTTGGTAATATTACACAGATGATCGTTCATCCGGTCGATGGCCGTGAGGACATCCGAATAGACGAGGCCGGCGTCGCTCATGCATTCCCCCTGCCCCAGCCTCTCGATGTGATTCGTCCGGTATTGCTTCACCAGGGCGTGCGTCTCCCGGTCGATATTCAGGGTGATGGCGGCGGCCTGGTGATCGTCCTTTTCGAGGGCCTTCTTCGCCTGCCGCATCAGGGCATGGGTCTTTTCGAAGAGCTTGGACAGCTCCATATGCGCGGGGGCGGAAAATTTGAGATTGTTTTCATACCCACGCTGCGACAGCTTGACGATGCTCTCGCAGTAATCCCCCACCCTTTCGAGGTCGTTCACGCTGTGAAGGAGCCCAGGGACCAGGTTCCGCTCCCTGTCGGACAGTTCCCCCTTGGTGATCTGGACCAGATACTCGGTGATGTTCTTCTGCATCTCGTCGATGGAATCCTCGTCAAGGGTGACCTCGTTTTTGATCCTGTGATCGTAAGCGGTGATACACTGTTCAGCCTTCTCGCACATTTCCTGGCACAGGCCCAGCATCGAGACCATCTCCCTGATGGCCGCGTTGATCGCCAGATTGGGTGTTATCAGCAGGTTTTTGTCGAGATGCTTCATCTCCTTCTTCTCATAATCCCTTCCGGGTATCATCCGGTTTAAAAGATTCACCAGAAGGGGCGCCATGGGCAGGAAAATGAGGGCATTGATCACATTGAACGCCGTGTGGGAATTGGCGACCTGCCTGGCGATATCCCCGGAGGTCAGGGGAACGTACTGCAGGTAGAGTGGAACGAGGGGGAGCATGATCAGGGCCCCCGCTACGTTGAAGAGGGTGTGGCCCAGAGCGAGTCTCTTACTGGACAGGTTCCCCCCGATGCTGGCGAGGCCTGCCGTCACGCAGGTTCCGATATTGACCCCGAAAATCAGGTACACCGACGCCGTGAGGTCCAGAAGCCCGACGGATGCGAAGGCGATGATCATACCGGTGGTGGTGCTGCTGCTCTGGAGGACGGCCGTCACCACCAACCCCGTGAGTATCCCGAGGAGGGGACTTGAGCCGAAACTGACAAAGGCGTCCCGTATCATGTCGTTCTCCGCCAGGGGCTTGACCGATGAACTCATCATCGCGAGTCCCAGGAAGAGGAGGCCGAACCCGAGGAGCGCCCTGCCCTTGTTCTTGTGCTTGTCCTTTTTCGCGGCAAGGGAGGTCACGGCGCCGATGAAGACGAAGAGGGGGGCTATCGCCGTGAATTTGAAGGCGATCAGCTGGGCGGTGACCGTGGTCCCCACATTGGCGCCGATCATGATCGCAATGGCCGCTACCAGGGGTATGAAGCCGGCATTGAGAAAACCGATGACGATCACCGAGGTCGCGCTCGAGCTCTGGATGGCCGCGGTGACAAAGGCCCCCATCATCGCTGACCGGATCCTCCCCGTCGTCACCTTCTCGAGCATCGCCTTCAGGAGTCCCAGGGACAGGCGCTTCAGCGAATCGCTCAGCAGAAACATCCCGAAGATGAACAGGCCCAGTCCTCCGATCACACCCAAGATAATATTGAAATCCATCAGATCTCCTGTATGGTGACTCTGCCAGACACCCCATTGTATGGAGCGGTATTGAGCAACATCGCGATCAGGAACGGCCCCGTTCCGCGGGGACGGGGATGCCTATGATACCCTTTCGGACATCCGTTCCCCTCCCAGGAATGTGACTTTTATATTACACGGCAACAAAATGTCAAGACAATCAACGTATACCATCTCCCGGGAACGGCGTCTCTCCGGGGCATCCTCTCAATTCTGTTGAAGTAACCCGTCCGTTGTGATAGGGGGGAGAAAATTTTTGCGATAGCGATGGAGAGTGCATGGAAGAGAATCTGGGAAAGATGCTGGAGGATACCCGAGCTGCCTGTCCGGACCGGGTATCCCTTCTATATAAGGGCACAACCGTTTCCTACGCGGATCTCGACAGGGCGGTCAACGCCTTCGGCAACCGGATGAAGGCTCTCGGCGTAAACAAGGGAGATCGGGTGGCAATCATGCTCCCCAATATACCGGAATTTATCGTATCCTATTTCGCCATCCTCAAGATCGGGGCGGTCGCGGTCACCATCAACATCATGTCCACCTCCCATGAACTCCTCTACCTTCTCGACAACTGCGATGCCAAGGTGTGTATCACCGTTCCGGCGGCGGCAAAACGGTTTACAGAGATACGGGAAAGGTTGCCGCGCTTCGAGCATCTGATCACTACCGACGAGATTCCCGGGAATCTTTCCATAGACGGCTCTTTGGAAAATGAGGCCGAAGAATTCGAGATGCCGGAGATTACCGGCGATGATCCCGCCGTGATGATCTATACCGCGGGTCTGACGGGAAGGCCGCTCGGCGCCGTTCTCACCCACCGCAACCTGTCCACCCAATCCGTCCTGCTGCAGGAAATCTTGTACGGAACGCCCGATGACCGGGGCCTGGCCCTCATACCCCTCTTTCATTCCTTCGGGGCCACCGTCAACATGCTGATGATCGTGAAACTGGGCGCCAGTGTTGTGATGATTGATCAGTTCAACCTTGAAAGCATCTTCAGGGCCATAGACGAGCAAAAGGTCACCTATATAGCGGCGGTCCCACGGGTCTTTCTGGGGATGCTCCTCTTTGAGGGGACGAACCGGTACGATCTCGGCTCCCTGAGATTCTGCATCACCGGCGGATCGGCAATGCCACCGGAATACATACCCATGTTCGAAGAGAAGTTCGGCGTCATTCTGGTTCAGGGGTACGGCCTGACCGAGGCATCCCCTGTCTGCTCGGTCAACAGGATAGACGGCGTGCGCAAACCTGAGTCCATCGGCCTTCCGATCCCCCGTATCGAGGCGCGGGTCGTCAACGGAACGGGAGCCCCCCTCCCGGCGGGAGAGGTGGGAGAGCTCATTATCAGGGGGGACAACGTCATGCGGGGGTACTACGGGAATGAACAGGCGACTGTCGAGGTCATACGGGACGGGTGGCTCCACACGGGAGACCTTGCACGCCTCGACGGGGAGGGGTACATCTTTCTCGAGGGGCGCAAGAAGCGCATGATCATCACCAACGGGTTCAACGTCTACCCCACGGAGGTCGAGAACGTTCTGAGAATGCATCCGGCCGTTCTCGACGCACAGGTTGTGGGGAAAGAAGACCTGATGCGGGGAGAAATCGTCAAGGCCCAGGTCATCAAAAAAGAGGGCGCCTCCGTGACCGAAAAGGACATCACGAAACACTGCAGGCAGTATCTGTCTTCATACAAATCCCCCCGGGAGGTGGAGTTTGTAGAGCGGTTTCATTGAATACCTCCCTGAGACCTGATAAGCAAAGGAGATACTTTTATGAAAGAGGTAGTCATCGTAAGCGGAGCGAGGACCGCCGTCGGGACGTTCGGCGGCTCTCTCAAGGATGTGCGGTGCGTCGATCTCGGGGCACTCGTTATCAAGGAAGCGATCAAGAGGGCCGGTCTCAGGCCAGCCATTACCGACTTTATCAAATCGTGCCGTGCGGACGCATTCGGAGAATTCGCCAAGACGCCGATCAACGAGAAACACTACGACTATGACGATTCCCTGACGCCGGCATACTTCGACGAATGCATCATGGGGAATGTCCTCCAGGGGGGACAGGGTCAGAACCCCGGACGCCAGGCGGCCATCTATGCCGGTCTTCCCGAAGAGACGACCGCGATCACGGTCAACAAGATCTGCGCGTCGGGGATGAAGGCCATCGCCCTGGGCACCCAGGCCATAAAGGCGGGGGACGCGGAGATCATCGTCGCCGGCGGGATGGAGTCGATGAGCCAGGCCCCCTACGCCCTCCCGAAGGCCCGGTGGGGGTACCGGATGGACATGCCCTTCGGTCAGATCACCGACATCATGGTCCACGACGGTCTCTACGAGATCTTCAACAAGTACCACATGGGATTCACCGCCGAGAATATCGCCGCCCTCTACGGGATCAGCCGTGAGGAACAGGATGAGCTGGGACTGATCAGCCACCAGCGGGCCCTGGCGGCAATCGCCCGCGGCGAATTCGCCGATGAGATTGTCCCGGTCGTCATGCCGCAGCGCAAGGGCGACCCTAAGATCTTTGAGGTCGACGAGCGCCCCATGGACACCACGCTGGAGAAGATGGCCAGGCTGGCCCCCGTCTTCAAAAAGGACGGAACGGTCACCGCGGGGAACGCCTCCGGGATCAATGACGCCGCCGCGGCAGTCGTCCTGATGAGCGCCGAGAAGGCAAAGGAGCTGGGGCTCACACCCTTGGCGAAGATCAAGGGATACGCCTCGGGCGGCGTCGATACGGCCTATATGGGGCTGGGACCCATCCCGGCCACCAGGAAGGTCATGCACCAGCTGGGGTTGACGGTCAAGGATATGGACTACATCGAGTTGAACGAGGCCTTCGCCTGCCAGGCCATCGCCTGCATGCGCGAACTGGGGATCGGCCTCGACAACTGCAACCTCAACGGGAGCGGGATCTCCATCGGGCACCCCATCGGATGCACCGGCGCGAGGATCACATACAGCCTCGCCATGCAGATGCAGAAGAAAGATTTCAATCTCGGCCTCGCCACTCTCTGTATCGGAGGCGGCCAGGGGATGGCAATGGTGCTTGAACGGGTATAAACAACAGCACGCAAAGGAGAACGGAACATGACAATTCAGACTTTCGGCGTCGTCGGCGCCGGTCAGATGGGTAACGGGATCGCCCAGGTCGTCGCGCACCAGGGCGGTTTGAAGGTGATCATGAACGATATCGCGGATGAATTCGTTGAGCGGGGATACAAGGCCATCGCGAAGCGCCTCGACGGGATGGTCGCCAAGGAGAGGATAACGGCCGACGAGAAAGAGGAAATCCTCGGTCGGATCACCACGAGCACAAATCTTGAGGACATGAAGGGTGCCGATTTCCTCGTAGAGGCGGCCACCGAGCGGCAGGACCTGAAGCTCGATATCTTCAGGAAGCTGGACGGCATCTGCCGTCCGGGGGTGGTCCTCGCCTCGAACACCTCCTCGATCCCGATCACGCGGATCGCGAACGTGACAAAGCGGCCGGAGCTGGTCATCGGGATGCATTTCATGAATCCCGTCCCCGTCATGAAGCTGATAGAGGTCATCCGGGGACTGGCCACGGCGCAGGCGACCTTCGATCTGACGGAACAGCTGGCCCGGAAGTTCGGAAAGACACCCGTCGAGTGCAACGACTTCCCCGGCTTTATCCTGAACCGGATCCTCATCTCGATGATCAACGAAGGGATCTATACCCTGTACGAGGGGGTGGGGACCGCCGAGGCGATCGACAGCATGATGAAGCTGGGCGCCAACCACCCGATGGGGCCGCTGGAGCTGGCCGATCTCATCGGTCTTGATGTCTGCCTCGCGATCATGGAGACGATGTACACAGGGCTTGGCGATCCCAAGTACCGCCCCTGCCCGCTCCTGAAAAAGTATGTGGACGCGGGATTTCTGGGGAGAAAATCGGGAAGAGGTTTTTACGATTACACGAGTTGATCACACGATCCTATCAATGTGCACCCTGCACGAGAGAGGTGTTGTATGAACTTTGCGCCGACAGAAGAGCAGCAGATGGTCAAGGAGATGGTGACGAGGTTCGTCAATGAAGAGATCAAACCGGCGGCCGAGGAGCTGGACCGCACCCACCGCCACCCCCAGGAGATATGCCGGAAGCTGGGCGAGATGGGCCTCATGGGGGTCGCGGTTCCCACCGAGTACGGGGGAGCGGGGATGGACAACGTGACGTATGTCATGGCCCTGATCGAGATCTCCCGGGGATGCGCGAGCTGCGGCGTCATTACGTCGGTCAACAACTCCCTGTACGGGCACCCGGTCAAGACCTACGGAACGGACGCGCAGAAGAAGAAGTTTCTGGCGCCCGTGGCCGGCGGCGAGGTGGAGGGCTGCTACGCCCTCACGGAGGCAGGGGCTGGGTGCGACGCCGCCGCCCTCCGGTGCCGGGCCGAGCTCAGGGGAGGCACGTACATCGTCAACGGCGTCAAGAAATTCATCACCAACGGCAATGTGGCGAAGTACTGCGTCCTGGCCGCAACCGAAGATCCCTCAAAGGGGTACAAGGGGATCCTGAACCTCATCGTGGACCTGGAGAATACCCCCGGCTTTTCCGTCGGCACCATCGAGGAGAAGATGGGGATCCTGGCCTCCGGCACGGCCGAACTCGTCTTCGAGGACGCCGAGGTCCCCGCCGAGAATCTCCTGGGAAAACCGGGAGAGGGGTTTCACCAGATGATGGAAGGGCTCAATGCCGGACGGATCGGCATCGGGGCTCAGGCCTGCGGCATCGGGAGGGCGGTCCTCGAGGATTCCCTCGCGTACGCCAAGGACCGGGTCCAGTTCGGCCAGCCCATCACGTCATTCCAGGCGATCCAGTGGAAACTGGCCGATATGGCCACCGAGCTGGACGCGGCGGAGATGCTCCTCCTCAAAGCCGCCTGGCTGGAGGACAACGGCTACAACTTCGAAAAGGAATCGGCGATGGCGAAGATGTACGCCTCCGACGTGGCCATGAGGGCCGCCGTTGAAGGCGTTCAGATATTCGGCGGCTACGGCTACTGCAAGGATTACCCCGCGGAGCGGCACATGCGGGACGCGAAGATATGCCAGATATACGAAGGCACCAATGAGATCCAGCGGGTCGTCATCGCCAGAAAGCTGCTGGGGTCGCGATAGCTTCCCTTGTGAGGGCCGCCATGCGCTTGCAACTGAACCGTCTGTCAACCTATGAAGGGGTGCAGGGGCCCCTGGTCCTGGTGATTATGGACGGTGTGGGGCTGTACCGGGGAAAGAAGGACGGGTACCCGGGCAACGCCGTCGATATCGCGGCTCCGCCTACCCTGTGCCGGCTCATGAACGAGGAGCGGATCGTGTTCCGTCTCAAGGCGCACGGTACGGCGGTCGGGATGCCCTCCGACCAGGACCAGGGGAACAGCGAGGTCGGTCACAACGCCATCGGGGCGGGGAGGGTGATCGCGCAGGGGGCGAAGCTCGTCGATGAGGCCATAGCGAGCGGCCGCCTCTTCGAGGGCGAGACGTGGAAGCAGCTCATCGCCAACGCCCGGGGGAAAAAGACACCGATCCACTTCATCGGACTCGTATCCGACGGGAACGTCCACAGCAACATCGCCCACCTGATCGCCCTGATCGGACAGTGCGACCACGAAGGGGTGGAAGAGGTGTACGTCCACGGCCTTCTCGACGGGCGGGATGTTTCTCCCGTGAGTGCCCTGCGCTATTTCGGCGAACTGGAAGACTATCTCTGGTCGTTGCGCCTGCAGGCCATCGACCAGGGAAAGCGGCGCCGGTACTTCGTCGCCTCCGGGGGAGGCCGGATGGTGACAACCATGGACCGCTACGAGGCGGACTGGTCGATCGTCGAGAGGGGCTACCACGCCCACGTCCTGGGAGAAGGGCCCCGCTTCCCCGACAGCCTCACCGCCATCAGGACCCTGCGTGAGCAGGAAAAAACGGGCGATCAGTACCTCTCCCACTGGGTCATCCACGATTCCGGGGATCCGGAACGGCCTCTCATCCGGATCGGGGACGGACAGGGCGTCGTCCTCTTCAACTTCCGGGGGGACCGCGCCATCGAGATCAGCCGCGCCTTTGTGGAGACCGACTTCAGCGGGTTTCACCGAAAGAGTCATCCCGCCGTCTTCTATGCCGGGATGCTCGAGTATGACGAGGATACCCACATGCCCCCCCACTTCCTCGTCCCCCCTCCCGCGATCGATCGGACGATCTCGGAGTACCTGGCGGCGAGCGGCGTCTCACAGTATGCCGTCAGCGAGACGCAGAAGTTCGGGCATGTCACCTATTTCTGGAACGGGAACAACTCCGCCAAGTTCGACCCGAAGACCGAAGAGTGGGTGGAGATCGAATCCGACCGGGTTCCCTTCGATCAGGCCCCGCAGATGAAGGCCGACGAGATTACCTCCCGGGTGATCGAGGCGATGCGGTCCGGTGCGTACCGGTTTCTGCGCCTGAACTTTCCGAACGGGGACATGGTGGGACACACCGGATCGCTCACCGCGGCGGTGGAGGCCGTCAAGGCCGTCGACCGGGCGGTTGAGCGGATCATCGAAGCGGCCGACGAGATCGGCGCAACGGTGATCGTAACCGCCGATCACGGAAACTGCGAACAGATCTTCGCCGTGGATGAAAAGACGGGGAAGCCCGTCATGGGGCCCGGCGGGGAGTATAAACAGCAGACAAGCCACACGCTCAACCCGGTCCCCTTCATCATCCACGGTCCCGATACCGGCCGGTATGAACGGGCCGAAATCACGGACCCGGGGCTGGCCAATATCGCCTCGACAATCCTCCTGCTCCTCGGATACGAACGGCCGGATGACTACCTGGAGCCGCTCATAAGGGTTCAGGGATTCCAGGGGTCAAGGGGTCAAAAAGCTAGAACACTATAAAGCAAGATCTTACCCTCGAATCCTCGAACCCTTGAATCCTCTTTAGTAGATTCCCGCCTCGATGCCGCCGGCGATCGTCTGTCCCAGTTCGCGGCACATCTCGAGGACCTCGTCCGTGACGCCCCCCTGTGAGTTCCGGGCAATGACGGGATCGTACACCTTCTTGAACTGGTAGCCGAGGGCGATCCGCTCGATGCTGTTCAGGGCACCTGTCCCGTCGTTCCCCGCGCTGATAAAGACCACGTAGGGCTTCCTGAACACCTTCCCTTCCGCCGGGTAAAAGGTGCGATCGAAGAAATCCTTGACGGCGCCGGACATATACCCGAAGTTCTCCGGCGTCCCGATGGCGATCCCGTCGCAGGCGATGAGATCCCCAAGGGACGTGTCGGCCGCCCTCTTCAGGATCACTTTCGTGTTCTCGATGCTCGCCGCCCCCTGCGCGACTGCCCCCGCCATCTTCTCGGTGTTCCCCGTCTGTGAATGGTACACGACCAGTATCGTAGGCATTCTCTCTCCAGTGCCTCTCCGCAGCGCTCCCTATTGATTCTCAGGTTTCTTCTGTCTTCTCTTCTCCCACTCTTCCTTACGCAACTCAGCGCGGAGTATCTTTCCTGTTTCGGTCTTGGGAAGTGTTGTGCGGAATTCGATCTCCGTCGGGAGCTTGTAGGTGGCCAGCCTGCCGCGGCAGAATTCGATCAGCTCCTCCTCGGTCGCGCGTTCCCCCTCCCTGAGCACCACAAAGACCTTGATATTTTCTCCCCTCCGAAGATCTGGAATTCCGATCGCACAGGCCTCCCGTACCTTCGGATTTTCGTAGAAGACCTCGTCAACATCAACCGGATAGACATTGTACCCTCCCGAGATAATCACCTCTTTCTTGTGGTCCGTGATGTAGAAATACCCGTCACCGTCCATGGTAGCGACATCGCCGGTATAACACCAGCCGTCTCTGAGGGTGTCCGCCGTTTCATACGGCATATTCCGGTATCCCTTCATAACCTGCGGCCCCTTGACGATAAGCTCTCCCGGTTCACCGACGGGGATATCGGTCAGACCGTCCTCCAGATCGACGATCCGGCAGAGCGTGTCGGGGATGGGAACCCCGATACTGCCCACTTTGCGCATCTCCTTTTCGAAGGGGTTGATGTGCGTGACAGGCGACGTCTCCGTCAGGCCGAATCCCTCAATGATATACACACCGGTAGTTTTTTCAAAGGCCTGCACGGCATCAACCGCAAGAGGGGCGCTCCCGGAGAAGCAGGCCTTGACGGAGCTCATGTCCGTCTTGCCGATACCGGGATGGTGCAGCATCCCGATGTACATGGTCGGCACCATCGTCATAAAGGTGGGTTTGTATGTTCGTATCGCCTGCAAAAGCTCATCCGCCCGGGGTTTCGGCATCAGGATATCGGTCCATCCCATATAGACGGACAGGTTCATAACGGCGGACAGACCGAAGGTGTGGAAGAAGGGGAGCGCGCCCAGCGTCCGTTCCTTCCCTTTCTCAAAGGAGGGAAACCATGCCGCAAGCTGCTGGACCTGCACGCTCAGGTTGGCGTGGGTGAGCATCGCCCCCTTCGAAATCCCCGTGGTGCCTCCCGTGTACTGATACATCGCCACATCTTCCCAAGCAGGTTTTATCGAGGAGGAATCGGGGGAGTGCGCCTCAATACATTCCTTCCAGGTATACAGATCGGGAGATGCTTTCACGGAGGCGGCGCGCCCCGTCCTCCGTGCCGTCAGGAGAAACAGGATATTCCGGGGGAAGGGGAGGTAGTCCCCGGCGGAGGTGTAGACGATCTGCCTGATCCGTGTCATCGGACGGAGGTCGATCATCCGATCCCCGAGGAGATCGGTCGTCACGAGAACCTTTGCGCCGGAATCGTTGAACTGGTGCCTCAGCTCGGCATCCGAGTAGAGGGGATTGGTCATCACCGCCACACCCCCCACCTTCAGGATGGCGTAGTAGGCGGCGACACAAGGGATCAGGTTGGGCATGAGGACTGCAACGGCGTCCCCCGGGCCGATCCCGAAAGAAGTCAGGCAGGCGGCGAAACGGTCGACCACCTCCACAAGATCCCGGAACGTAACCGCATACCCTTCGCAGATCAGGGCTGCCCGTTCGGGAAACTGACGGGCCGTCCCCTCCAGGATCTCCGGAAGGCAGATCTCCTCATATTCGATGCATTCCGGAACTCCCGCCTGGTACGCCTTGAGCCATGGTTTGTCCATATACCGTGTCTCTGCCACGCGCGCTCCCTCCGTGCACATTCCCCGCCGTTATGACAAAGAGGGCTCCCGACCTCAAGATCGGGGGCCCTCTTCAGCACACACACAAAAGATCATATTCTACTCTACAGGTTAGGCGGTAGTCTCTTCTCCCGCTGTCTCAGCGGTCTCTTCCGGCGGAGTCTCGGTCCTCACCGCTGTCTCGATCCCCATGGCATTCCATACGATCTCGGCGATATCGAAGGCCTCCATCTTCTCCTCCATCTGGCGATCCTTGATCCCGTCGGCCATCATGGTGAGACAGAAGGGACATCCCACCGCTATCGTGTCCGCCTTGACCGCGATGGCCTGGTCGGCCCTCATGTCGTTGATCCGCTCTCCGATATCCTCTTCCATCCACATCCTCGCGCCGCCGGCACCGCAGCAGAAGCTCCTGGAGTAGTTCCGTTCCATCTCTGCCAGCTTCATGCCCGGGACGGCCTTCAGGACCTTCCTCGGCTGTTCGTAGATATTGTTGTACCGCCCCAGGAAGCATGAATCATGGTAGGTGAACAGCCCTTCGACCGGCTGCTTCAGCGTGATCTTCCCCCGGGCGATCAGGTCGGCGATAATCTCGGTGTGGTGATAGACCTCGAAGTTGCCGCCGAAATGCGGATAGTCCTTCTTGATCATATTGTATCCGTGGGGACAGGTGCAGATGATCTTCTTCACGCCGTACCCGTTCATCACCTCTATATTCATCTGTGCCAGGGTCTGGGAGAGATACTCATTGCCGCCCCGCATCGCGGAATCGCCGCAGCATCCCTCCTCACCTCCCAGGATACCGAAGCTGATCCCGGCCTCCTTGAGAATCTTGGCGAAGGCGACTGAGACCTTCTTGCCCCGGTCGTCAAAGGATCCGGAGCATCCCACATAGTAGAGGTACTCCACGTTCGGGTCCTCGGCCAGCGTCTTGATCCCCAGGTCCTTCGCCCAGTCGGCCCGCAGGTGCGTCCCGATTCCCCAGGGGTTGGAGTTGTTCTCCATATTGCGGTACGTGAGCTGGAGTTCCGGAGAGAAATCGGCCTCCATCAGCACCTTGTACTGCCGCATCCCGGTGATCATCGGTACATGTTCGTTGAAGACCGGGCAGGCCTCCATGCAGTACATGCAGTTCGTGCACGCCCACAGTTCGTGGAGATCGATGACCTCGCCCACCATCGCCTTCTCCGGCTCCGGGATGACGGGTTCCTCGCCCTCCTTGGCGGCCTTCTTCGCCGCCATCACGACGGGCGCACGCTCCAGCCAGTACTCCTTGATATCCTGATGGATCTTCTTCGGAGAGAGGGGTTTCCCCGACAGGTAAGCGGGACATCCGTCCTGGCACCGCCCGCACTTCAGGCAGGCGTCGGTGTTGAATATCTGCTTCCACGTGAAATCTTCCAGCTGTCCCACCCCGAACGACTCGGCATTCTCGAAGTCGGCGATGGGCTCAAGATACCCCGTCGGCTTGAGCGACCGCATGTACTGGTTGGCGGGGGCGAGGAAAATGTGCCGCAGCCTCGAGAAGGGGATATACGCGATGAACCCGAAGGCGATGAAGCCGTGTATCCACCACGTCACCTTGTGAAGGATCCTGACCGTATCGTAGTCGACACCCGCCAGGGTCTTTGCAAAGGCGTACCCCACGAAGGACCACTTGCCCCAGGTGTACCCGTCCACGTTGATATTCACATGGAGCCGGAACCCCTCGAGGATGAATCCCGTCACGATGATCCCGGCGATGAGGAGCAGGACGATCGCGTCGTCCGCGGCGGCGTCCATCACCCCCCGGTAGCCCAGCCGGTCCGGTTTCTGGATATACTTTCTCCAGACCGCCAGGACGACACCGGCAAGGACGGCCAGACCGAAGATCTCCATGATCAGTGAGAACCAGAGGTAGAAGGTGCCGTTAAAGAAGGGAACGAGGAAGGGGAGATGGAAGTGCGTTGCATCGAAGGCCGCCCCGAAGACCAGGATAAAGAATCCGAAGAATATAAGGCCGTGCATGATCCCGGGAAACGCCTCCTTGGACGTCCTCACCTGCAGCAGGCCGTTGAGAAGGAGGGACTTGATCCGCTCGCCCGGTTTATCGGTCCTGTTTTCCGGTCGACCGACCGTCTTCCACATCTGCCAGCGCAGGTAAAAACCATAGGCACAGATCGCTATGGCAATCGCCGCAAATACGAAGAGTATCGGTTCGGATGGGAAAGGGGCATTCCAGAACACCTCTCTCCCCTCATTTCCCACAGAGTACACCTGTCCGCCGTGTGCCATGATGTTATTGCCTCCATATGCAAGTTTCAGATTTCCAACCCTGGTGGGTCCCAGAAACAGAAGGGCACGCCACCGTCTTTTATGAGCCCACCAGGATCAAAGACCTCGGCACCGTCTGAGCGTATCGATCAAAAAAGCGGGGGCGGATACCGTATATCCGCCCCCGTGTGCATGTTACAGGATCTTCTTACACGCCGCGGTAATCTCGGGAACGACCTTGAAGAGATCGTCCACGATACCGTAGTCGGCCTTGGCAAAGATCGGTGCCTCTTCATCCTTGTTGATGGCGACGATATACTTGGAGGAGCTCATCCCCGCCAGGTGCTGAATGGCTCCGGAGATGCCGCAGGCGATATACAGGTTGGGGGAGACCACCTTCCCGGTCTGTCCCACCTGGTCCGTCTGGGGTCTCCACCCCGCGTCGACCGCCGCCCTCGAGGCGCCCACGGCCGCCCCGAGAAGTCCTGCCAGTTCTTCGAGGAGTTTGTACTCGTCGGGGCCCTTCATGCCGCGCCCGCCGGAGATGATGATGTTCGCCTCCGTCAGTTCGATCTTGCCGCTGGCATCCTGCTGCGTCTCAAGGACCTTGGTCTTGAGGGCATCCGCGGGGATGGCAGCGTCGAACTTCGTCACCGCGCCGGCCTTGGCATTCTCCACGACGGGGAAGACATTCGGCCGCAGGGACGCCATCTGGGGATAGCTCTCGACAACCACTTCCCCGAACGCCTTGCCCGCATACATCGGCCTGACGGCAACCATCTTGCCGCCTTCGATCTTCAGATCCGTGCAGTCGGAAGCCATACCGGTGGCCAGTTTCCCGGCCAGGGCCGCCGAGAGATCCTTCCCCTGAACCGAAGCGGCCAGTAGCAGGATCGACGGATCGTTTTCCTTCACCACCTTGGCGACCGCCGCGCTGTACGCATCGGTCGTATAATCGGCAAAGATGGCGTCATCCGCCACATACACCTTGTCCACACCGTATTTGGCCAGTTCCGGGGCGAGTCCCTCAATACCGGACCCCACCAGAACCGCGCTTACCTCTTCGCCCAGTTGATCAGCAAGTTTTCTCGCCGCGCTGGCAATCTCGAACGAAACCTTGCGAAGGGCGCCACCTCTCTGTTCAGCAACTATCCATACACCTTTTGCCATTGTTCTATCCTCCTCTTCCCTCCGGTTAAATTACCTTGGCCTCTTCCCTCAGCAACTTGGCCAGCTCAGCAGCCTTCACAGCCGGATCATCGCCTGCGATGATCTTTCCTGGGGCCCTCTCCGGAGGGGGAGTCATCTTGACAATCTTCGCCTTCGGCTCAACGGATATACCAAGTGCCGCGGCGTCCTTCACGTCGACCGGTTTCTTCTTCGCCTTCATGATGCCGGGGAGGGATGCGTACCGCGGTTCGTTCAACCCCTTCTGGGCGGTGATAACGCAGGGCATCGAGCTCTCTATGACCAGCTGTGCACCCTCTATGGGTTTGACGGCCTTTACCTTGCCGTCCGCCACCTCGAGTTTGGTCACGATGGTGATCTGCGGAATCCCGAGCAGTTCGGCCAGGATGGACCCGACCTGAGCGGAGTCGTCGTCGATCGCCCTCTGCCCGCAGAAGATGATGTCGGGATTGATCTCCTTGATGGCGGCTGCCAGGGCGGCTGCCGTGTTGTATTCATCTGCCTTATCAATGGTGATATGAACCCCTTTTTCCGCGCCCATGGCGAGGGCGGTCCGGATGCTCTCCATCGCCCGAGCGGGGCCGAGCGATACGATGGTCACCTCTCCGCCGTTCTTTTCTTTCAGCTTCAGGGCCTCTTCGACACCGTACTCATCATAGGGATTCATGACCCACTTGATCCCGCCCTCTTCGATACCGGAGCCGTCCGCTTTTACCTTGATCAACGCCTCGGTATCAGGGACCTGTTTTACACATGCAACTATGTTCACAATTGCCTCCTTTCACCGATGAGCGCGGCTCCCGTTACGCTCCCCGCGCCCACCTTATGTTGTTTTTTTCATACCCTGCCACCTCCCCCCGCCGCTGGCGGGGGGAGGTGGCGTGACACGCTCTTACAAACGGTTTTTCACGATGTCGTCCACGACGGAGGGATCAGCCAGGGTCGAGGTGTCGCCCAGATCACCGATTTCGTTGGCCGCCACCTTCTTGAGGATCCTGCGCATGATCTTGCCGCTTCTGGTCTTGGGAAGGGCATCCGCCCACTGTATCTTCTCGGGAGTGGCGATCGGGCCTATCTCTTTGCGCACGTGAGCGACCAGTTCCTTCCGCAGATCATCCGTCTTTTCAACGCCGGTGTTCAGCGTGACATAGGCATAGATGGACTGCCCCTTTACCTCGTGAGGATACCCGACGACGGCCGCCTCCGCCACTTTCGGATGCTTGACCAGCGCGGATTCGACTTCAGCCGTTCCCATCCGGTGACCGGAAACATTGATAACGTCGTCGATACGACCCGTGATCTGGTAGTAACCGTCGGCATCCCTCCTCGCGCCGTCACCCGCCACATAGTACCCGGGGAACTGCTCGAAGTAGGTCTCCTGGAATCTCTTCGGGTCGCCGTAGACGCCCCGCATAAGCCCGGGCCAGGGTTTCTTCATGACGAGGGCGCCCGACGCAACGGTATCCGTCAGTTCCTTCCCCTCATCATTCAGGAGGGCCGGCCACACACCCATGAAGGGGACCGTCGCCATCCCCGGCTTGATGGGTATGGCACCGGGCAGGGGGGTGATCAGGATGCCGCCCGTCTCGGTCTGCCACCAGGTATCGACGATGGGGCACTCCCCGCGTCCGATCAGATTGAAGTACCAGTTCCACGCCTCGGGATTGATCGGCTCGCCCACCGTGCCGAGGACCCTGAGGGAGGAGATATCCGCCGCCTTGACCCACGTGTCACCTTCCTTGGCGATGGAGCGGATGGCCGTGGGGGCCGTGTAGAAGATGTTGACCTTGTATTTCTCCACGATCTTCCAGAACCGGCTCATGTCGGGGTAATTGGGGACCCCTTCGAACATGACCGAGGTTGCTCCATTGCAGAGCGGTCCGTAGACGATGTAGCTGTGTCCCGTCACCCAGCCGATGTCGGCGGTGCACCAGTAGACGTCGCCGTCGTGATAGTCGAAGATCATCTTATGGGTATAGGCCACGTAGGTAAGATACCCTCCCGTGGTGTGCATAACGCCCTTCGGCTGGCCCGTTGAACCGGAGGTATAAAGAATGAAGAGCGGATCTTCCGCGTCCATCCATTCCGGCTCGCAATTGGCGTCGACCTTCGCCATCTCGTCGTTCCACCAGAGGTCTTTCCCTTCCGTCCAGTCGCACTTGATCTTGTCGCCTACGCGATTGACGACGATCACCTTCTCGATCGAGGGGCATTCCTTCAGAGCCGCGTCGGCACTGGCCTTCTGGGGAACCGCCTTTGCACCGCGGAAGGTGCCGTCACACACCACGAGGATGCGCGCCTTGCTGTCCTGGATCCTGTCCCTGAGGGCGTCGGAAGAGAATCCGCCGAAGACGATGCTGTGAATGGCGCCGATTCTCGTGCACGCCAGCATCGCAATCGCCAGTTCCGGGACCATCGGCAGATAGAGGCATACCCGATCACCCTTCTTGATGCCGTGGGCCTTCAGGACATTGGCGAACTTGCAGACCTGCTCGTGGAGCTGCTTGTAGGTAATGCCCTTCTCTTCGCCGGGCTCGTTCCCCTCCCACTGGATGGCGACCTGATTGCCTCGTTTTTCGAGGTGCCGGTCGAGACAGTTATAGGAGACATTCAGTTTCCCGCCTTCGAAGTACTTGATATAGATGGGGCCCTTACGCATATCGAAGTTGTAATCCTCGACCGTGTCCCACTTCTTGAACCAGGTCACATACTGCTCCGCTATCTCACCCCAGAACCCGTTCGGGTCTTCGATGGAACGCTTATAGAGCCTTTCGTACTCTTCCTTACTCTTGATATGGGCCTTCGCTTTTATCCATTCAGGTACAGGATAAACCTCTTTCAACGCTACCTTCTCTTCCGCCATTGCTTTGCTACCTCCATTTTGTTGTTTTCTGTACAGTACCTCTCTAGGGCCAGCAACATCTCCACCCGTTCCGACCGGAGAAGCCCTCCGCAATCCGGGATTTGCCACCGGGAAGCAACCCAAGGTCAGAATATGACTAAAGGTCATTTAGCTGAGTGAAGTAATCAAAAAAAGGGGTGGATGTCAAGGAAAAAAACTCAAGGGCCCTGGCCGGATAATTACACCTTGACAAATAGTCCAAATTATGGTGAAAGGAGCAGCTTACACATATTGAGAGAGGCCTGAGCTGATGAAAAAGAACCTGACCAAACTGAGCAATATCAAGAGGAAAAGGACCCACGGGTTCCGCGCCCGGATGGCGACACGGTGGGGTCGACAGATACTGAATCGAAGAAGGGCGAAGGGGAGGAAACGGCTTGCAGTGTGACCCTCTGCCAGAGGGCGATGCCTGGAGAGCGCCTTGTAGCGGCGGGGATGTACTCCGCCGGATCACATGAAAGAACAATCCTTCGGAAAAAAGGAACGAGTACGCAAGAGACAACAGTATCTGGACATATACCGACGGGGGGGGCGGCTTCACTCACGTAATTTCATTGTCATACTGAGCCCCAATCCATCGGGGGAAAAGAGGCTCGGAGTAGCGATCAGCAAAAAGGTAGGAAACGCGGTACAGAGAAACAGGATCAAACGCCTTATACGAGAGTTTTTCAGATTGAACAAGGACGGGCTGCCTGATTCAAAGGACATGGTAATCATAGCAAAAAAGGACGTCTCTTCACTCAAGTATCAGGATGTATGCGTGGAGTTGACGGATCTTTTGAGAAAAAAGTAAAACCCATGCGGATCTTGGAAGATGTGCTCATATCGTGCATACGGTTTTATCAGGCAGCCATATCTCCTTATTTTCCCCAACGTTGCCGTTTCTATCCTACCTGTTCTGAATATGCCATAACGGCGATCCGCCGCTATGGTCCTTTCAGGGGAACCCTCCGAGGGCTCCTGCGCATACTCAGATGCCATCCTTTCCATCCCGGCGGATACGATCCGGTACAATAGTCAACCATGGAGGTCTTGAATGGACAAGAGGACACTGCTTGCCATCGTCCTGTCATTGGCATTGCTGATAGGATACCAGATTTTGTTTCCGAACGCCCGGCCCTTTACACCGAAGCCCGCTGAGCAGACCGGAGAGGCACAGATCGAGGGACTGGGGGCCCCGGGCGGCCAGACAACCCAGGCGGCACCGGCCATCGAACACCAGAAATCACTGGTCGCACAGGAAGAAGACAGGGGAGCCGGCAAGGATGTCGTCGTCAAAGGGGAGCTCTATACGGCGATCTTCAATTCACGGGGTGCAGGGCTGAGATCTTTCACACTGAACGGCTACCGTCAAGATCTCAGTGAAGAGTCCGCACTGGTCGAGCTCGTGCATACAGTACCAGGCGAGCACTACCCTCTCGCCATAACCTTTCCGGGATCCAGCATCAACATTCCCGCCGATGTCCTCTACGAGGCACGCACGGACTTGATCACATTAACCGCCGCTGGCCCGCAGGAGTTGATGTTCTCCTGGTCGTATCCGGGGGCACTCAGGGTGGACAAGGTCTACACCCTGTATCCCGACCGGTACTCCTTCGATCTCGAGATCAGGGTGACCAACCTGTCGAACGAGACTATCCGGCAGCAGGCCCTCCTCATCTGGAGCCAACATGTCGATCCGGAGGACAAGGGAAGCAGATACAGCCATGAGGGGCCCATCGCATACGTCAAGAGCAAGACCGTCTCGGAGAAGATAAAGAACCTGGGAGAGCCGGAATTCAGCGACCCCGACGTGTCATGGGGAGGATTCGAGACGAAATATTTCATAGCGGCCATGATTCCGGAGCAGCCGTCCCTCACGCGGTTTGTCACCTCCAAGGATTCGAGCAACACGGTCTTTACCTCGCTCGAAGGGCCGAAAAACATCATCCCCCCCGGCCAGGCGGGGGCGTTCAGATACGCCCTCTATCTCGGCCCGAAGGAGCACGACCGGCTCAAGGAGCAGGGCGTCGGGCTTGAAAACTCCATCGACTTCGGGTCGTGGGTCAAGTGGCTTGCCCTCCCCCTCCTCAAGGCCCTCAATTGGATCGACACCTATGTCCACAACTACGGGGTCGCGATTATCATCCTGACCATACTGGTCAAGCTCGTCTTCTGGCCGCTGGGGAACGTGAGCTACCGTTCGATGAAGGGGATGCAGAAACTTCAGCCCCAGATGAAACAGCTCCAGGAGAAATACAAGGACGACAAGGCCAAACTGCAGCAGGAAACAATGGCCCTCTACCGGGCCAACAAGGTAAATCCCATGAGCGGGTGTCTTCCCATGCTGATACAGCTCCCCGTCTTTTTCGGACTGTATCGGGCACTGCTCTACTCGATAGAGCTGCGGCATGCGCCGTTCGTTTTCTGGATCCAGGACCTGTCGGCCAAGGATCCGTACTACATAACCCCGATCGTTATGGGAGCGACCATGTTCCTCCAGCAGAAGATGAGTCCGACGCCGGGAGGAAACGAGATGCAGGCGAAGATGATGCTGTGGATGCCTGTCATCTTCACCTTTCTCTTTCTCAGTTTCCCGTCGGGACTGGTCATCTACTGGTTGTTCAACAACATCCTGAGCATCGGTCAGCAGTATTATATCAACAGGACGAGTTCCTGACATGAGGGAGCGGCAATGAGAGAAGACGTACTGGAGATAGAGGAGAAAACAATCGATGAGGCCATACAAAAGGCCTGCGAAGCATTTAACGTCCCGCGGGAGAAGCTGGACATCGAGATCCTCTCCGAAGGTTCAACGGGTTTCCTGGGTATCCTGGGGACAAAAACGGCCCGCATCAGGGCAAAGATCCTGTCAATCAATATCGATATGGACACCGCAGCGGCGGAAGAACCTCCGCGGGAGGGGACGGTGTACGATGCGGAAATCGCCGGCGAGGCAAAGGCCTTCGTGGAGGGAATGCTCTCGCGCATAGGGTTTGACTTTCCCGTAACCGTTGAGGACGCCGACGACTGTATCGCCCTCAACATCCAAGGCGATGGGGGCGGTCTTCTCATCGGAAAGGGGGGGCAGACCCTGGATGCCATCCAGTATCTCACCAACAAGGTCGTCAACAAGAACGGAAACGGCGGGCAACGGATCATCCTTGATACGGAAAATTACCGGCAGAAACGGGAAGAAAGTCTCACAGCCCTGGCCGAGAAGCTGGGGGAAAAGGCCAAGAGGACGAGAAAACCCGTTACGGTCAATCCGATGAACGCCCACGACCGCAGGATCATCCACATGGCGCTCCAGGATGACAAGGATCTGACCACCCGGAGTCGAGGAGAAGGCGCCTTCAGAAAAATCGTCATCGTCCCCAAAAAAGCGGCAAGACAAAATCCTGACACGGGGGGACACCGGAAGTGACGCCATGCCGGCACACGACGACACAATAGCGGCCGTAGCCACGCCACCCGGCGTGGGGGGAATCGGTATTGTGAGGGTGAGCGGTCCGGGCGCCGAGAAGATCTGCCGGGTCCTGTTCAGATCGGCGGCGGCAGCGGGACCACTGAAAAGTCACCACCTCTACCACGGGGATATCGTATCACCCGAAACGGGGGGCATCATCGACGAGGTGCTGATCGCCCTGATGAGGGGTCCCCATTCCTACACGGGGGAGGACGTCCTTGAGATACACTGCCATGGCGGGCACCTGATCCTGCAGGCGGTCCTGGACGCGGTCCTCAAAGCGGGAGGCCGGCCGGCCGAGACGGGCGAGTTCACCAGGAGGGCCTACCTCAACGGCCGCATGGATCTGTCGCAGGCGGAAGCGGTCATAGACCTGATTACCGCGCGGTCCGACCGGGGACGCGCCCTCGCCCTTGCCGGGGTCAAAGGCGGCCTGTCGGAAACACTTGCCTCCCTGCGGTCCGATCTGATCGATATTCTCGCCCCCCTGGAATCCACGATAGATTTCAACGAGGACGACATCTCCCCCCAATCCGATCCCGCCGCACCTCAGCGTATAGAGGACATCCTCACCCGTATCGACGATCTCCTCGCGACCTACCGGGAGGGAAAGCTCTCCAGGGACGGACTGACCGCAGTTATTACAGGACGGCCCAACGTGGGAAAATCGAGTCTCCTCAACAGGCTTATCGGTGAGCGGCGCGCCATCGTCACCCCCCTCCCGGGGACCACGCGGGACTTTATCGAGGAGACGATAAACATCGAGGGAATCCCCGTCACCCTTACCGACACGGCGGGGGTCAGAAAGGCGGCGGGGGCGATAGAAGAAGAAGGGATCGCCTTCGTATGGGAAAAGGTCCGCGCGGCCGATATCGTCATCATCCTGATCGACGGGAGCGAACCGCTGACGGAGGAAGACCTCGAGGTCATAGAGCGGAACCGAGAGAAACGCACCATCCTGGCCGTCAACAAATCGGATCTTCCCCACCGGGTGACCGACGCCCGGCTCGCCGAACTGATCCCCCCCGTGGTACCGCTCCGGATATCGGCAAAATATGGAGACGGCATCCCCGCGTTGAAGGAGCGGATCCGCGCCCTGGCGACAGAGGGAGGAGACACGATGCAATCGGATGTCATCCTGACCAACCTCCGGCACAAGGCCGCCCTCGAAAAGACCGCGGCATCTCTGGCTGCAGCACACGCCAATCTCTCCCGCGGCACCTTCCCGGAACTGGCCGTCTTCGACCTGAAAGAGGCCCTTGATCATCTGGGCGATATCGCGGGGGAGACGACGGCCGAGGCCGTCCTCGACAGGATCTTTGCAACGTTTTGCGTCGGGAAGTAGGGTATGGTATCATTTCACTGGACTGTTATCGCGCCCTGATCGGAAAGGAGGACAGGTGGTGGAGATACGGATATCGGTTGCCGGGTATGAATTCATCGCTCACGTCGAGGAGGATGCTCCCCGCACAGGGGCAGCATTCCACAGGCTCATGCCGTACCGGCAGAAGCTCATCCACGCACGATGGAGCGGAGAAGCCTGCTGGATTCCCCTGGGAGACTTCCCGCTGGATGTCGACTGCGAGAATGCCACGAGTTATCCGGCGCCCGGCGAGATCCTGTTCTATCCGGGCGGCTTCAGCGAGACAGAGATCCTCCTGCCCTACGGACCAACCCGTTTCGCCAGCAAACTGGGACAGCTTGCCGGAAACCATTTCCTGACCATCACCCACGGACGGGAACACCTGAAGAGCCTGGGCAGGAAGGTCCTCTGGGAGGGCGCTCAGGACATCATATTCGAGGAGATTTGATGCAGGCTCGGGAGCCTGCGTCGCGTCGTCATCTGTGCCCGGCAGCGGCGCGCATGGAGCAAGGATAGAGGATCATGGAAGAACATATCCACGAAGACCTGAGCGAAGAGGTCCGCTCCATCTCGGGGTATTACCTGCATCTCGAGGAGGGAACACTCCCCGTCAACGGGCGGGCGGTCCTGTATCTGGCGGGGGTCGGAATCGTGGATAACTCCTGTTGCGGTGCGGGGGGATTCCCCTTCGTCAGGGTGCCGGGGTACATTCTCTCCTGGAAGGAGAAAACGGATGCAGCGGGGCGCCCCGTCAGCACGGTCGAACCGATCGCGGATGAAGCCGACAGGGCGGAGATACGCCGGCTCCTCGGCAGGAAATATCCCTACGCGCAGATTATCTTTCAGTCCCATTCATAAGGGTAGTTCCCGATGCCGCACGAGAAACCCGGCCGGTTCTTGCAGCGGTATTGCACCTTGATCGAACAAGGCATGAATATTACTGCATGTATCAGCATATCCTTGACATTGTCTTTTGTTTCGTATAAGAATAATCTGAATTCAAATATATTACTACCGCGAAAACCTTCCCTCAGATGAGGGAGGGATAGTCGTGCGATTGCTCGCGTGTTGGAACCGCTTGCAAGACGACGCCGGCCGGCTTTTGTAGCTCTGTCCTTTCGCGGCGCAGAGGGCGGTTGTTCCATTGACCCCGCCTGTCATGAGCGCCGTAACATATCCGCTGCATCATAATCGCACCGAAACGGCCGGAACGAACGGCAGAGGAAGATCCTTATGAGCACAGATGCGCCACACACGGAAGCCCTTTCATTTCGAATGCCGGAACTCGGCGACGGTGCAGCCGTCTACGAACTGGTGAAGCACTCGCCTCCCCTCGATCTGAATTCGCGCTACTGTTACCTGCTGTTGTGCGATCATTTCAACACGACCTGCATTGTGGCGGAGCACCTGTCACAGATCGTCGGCTTCATCTCGGCGTACCCCCACCCGAAGAAACCGGCGACGCTGTTCGTATGGCAGGTGGCGGTGGCCGAGGTCATGCGCGGGCGTGGCGTTGCCGGCGCCATGTTGGACCGCATCATTCAGGACGGAGCACCATGGGCATCCTGTATCGAGACGACGGTCACACCGTCGAATCGGGAGTCGCTGCGTTTTTTCCAGTCCTTCGCGGATACCAGAGGGGCCACGTGCCATCGCCGGTCCTACCTGACGGGGGACCTCTTCGGCGCCGGCACCCATGAAGAGGAGATCCTCCTTCGCATCGGTCCCCTGAACGCGGCTTAACAGCAGACACTATCCACAAGGAGAAACCATGAGAATATTTGAACAGATAGAGTCACAAGTCCGAAGTTATGTGCGCCATTTCCCGACGGTATTTACCAGTGCCAAATGGGCCACCCTGCGCGACGAGCAGGGGAAGGAGTATATCGACTTCTTCGCCGGAGCCGGGACGCTCAACTACGGACACAATAACCCCGCCGTGAGTGACGCCCTCATCGAGTACATCAAGAATGACGGCATTATCCATGGCCTCGACAAGGCAACGACGGCAAAGAAACAATTCCTCGAAAAGCTCTACTATACGATTCTCCAACCCCGCCACCTGGAGTACAAGATCCAGTTTTGCGGGCCTACGGGAACCAACGCCGTGGAGACGGCGCTGAAGATCGTGCGGATGGTGAAGGGGCGGTCCAACGTCATTTCCTTTACCAATGGCTTTCACGGCCTCACCATGGGTTCGATGGCCGTCACGGGAAACGCCTTCTATCGGGACGAGGCCTTCATCAACCGGGCGAACGTTACCTTCATGCCCTACGACGGCTACTTCGGAAACGGGACCGATACGGCCCTCTATATGCGGAAGTTCCTCGAGGACACGAGCAGCGGTGTCGACCTCCCCGCTGCGGTCATCCTGGAAACGGTCCAGGCGGAGGGGGGCGTCAACGTGGCGAGTTTTCAGTGGCTCAGGGACATCGAACAGGTCTGCCGGGACTTCGACATCCTCCTCATAGTCGATGACATCCAGGTCGGGAACGGCCGGACGGGGACCTTCTTCAGTTTTGAAGAGGCGGGGATCAACCCCGACATCGTCATCCTGTCAAAGTCGATCGGCGGCGGGCTCCCCCTGGCACTGGTCCTGATGAAGCCGGAGCTCGACCAGTGGAAACCGGGGGAGCACACGGGGACCTTCAGGGGAAACAACCTGGCCTTTGTCGCATCGACGCAGTTGCTCAGTTACTGGGATAACGAAGATTTTCCCGATGCCATCCGTTATCGCGAAGGAATCCTAAAGGAAAAGCTGAAGCAGATCACGGAAAAGTATGCGGACCTTGGAGTTGAGATGCGGGGCCGCGGGCTCATCTACGGCCTGCACTTCCCCCAGCAGGGGTTCAGCGGAGCCGTGACGGCAGAGGCCTTCGAACGGGGCCTGGTGATCGAGCGGGCTGGAGCGAAGAATGACGTGATCAAGTTTCTCCCTCCGCTGGTGATCGACGAGGAGCTTCTCCGTCAGGGACTGGAGGTCATCGACGAGTCGATCGCCGCCTGCCTCGAGAAGAAGGAAGACATGATGAAGGGGCCCTTCACCAATGATTATTAAGACAATAGACGAGATACGCGGCACCGACCGGGAGGTCTTCGCCGAGAACGGAAACTGGGTGAGCCGGCGGCTGCTGCTGAAAAAGGACGGCCTGGGCTTCTCCTTCAACGAGACGACCATCTTCGCCAACACGGAGACTCTCATCTGGTACAAGAACCACCTCGAGGCGGTCTTCTGTGTCGAAGGGGAAGGGGAGGTTGAGCTGGTGCAGACCGGCGATATCATCCCCATCGCTCCGGGGACCCTCTACGCGCTGGATCAGCACGACCGTCACCTCCTCCGGGCTCACGACCGGGATATGCGTCTCCTGTGCGTCTTCAATCCCCCGCTGGTGGGACGCGAGGTACACCAGGCCGACGGCTCGTACGCCCTGCCGGACGAAAAACCGACGCATGAAGCATGATATCGGACCGTACGACCTCCCACGGCGCTACCGGACCGGGGACGATCCGAAAGAGGGGGTGCGGTTCGAGAAGAGCAGCGGGCCCTATCTCCGCCAGCCATGTGGGTGCCCGTACGCGCAGTTTTTCCATAAGATGCGCCCACTCGTAGTGGAGTTGCCCCCGGGTGACCTCGATCGATTCGACAACAGGTCTTGCCGGTGATATCTTCGCCGCGTCGAAACGATACCCCCGCCGCGCGGCCTCAGCATGTATTTCCCACAAATAGGAGGCAATCGACACGACGGGAGAAGCCGTTTCGCGGAAGCGCATCAGCTGGGGGTGATTCGCGTAACCATGCGTTCGCCCCCTGAGCACCGCCTGCGCCAGCAATGCCTCACGCCAGAGCGCGACCAGACCCCGGGGGTCCAGGTATTTCGGGTGCAGGGTCCAGAGTCGCACGGGACAGTCCCTCCTTATTCAGTCGCATACCCAGTGTATAGAAGGCAGTCTCGAGGCGGTATGGCGTCATCCGACCCTGTACATCAGTCGTGTTGCCTTGCAGCCTCGGTTGAATTTGTCTTGTGAGGCAAAACAGGGCTCTCTTCCGGTTTATCTGGTGCAGCCCGGGATCCGATTTTTTCACCCCGGGCTGTTCTGAGTTCTATACGAGAGTGGCAGGGTTAGTCTTCCTCCAGGCATAGATGGGTACTCTTCACTGCTGCTATGCCCTGATACCCCTTCTCGGAAACAAGCCTCACGCAAGCGTCAACTATCTCGGCATCATACAACATACCCTTATTCCGTCTAATCTCTTCCAGGGCCGTCTCCATGCCGAGCGCCGGACGGTACGGCCGGTGAGAAGCCATGGCCTCCACGACATCGGCAACCGTTAAGATGCGGGCCTCCAGCATGATGGACTCACCGGACAGGCCCTGGGGATATCCGGACCCGTTCATTCTTTCGTGATGTTGCAGGACCATTCGGGCGATATCCCATGGAAATGCTATGTCCTTCAAGATATCATGGCCGACCTGCGGATGGATTTTGATAAGGTTGAATTCCTCTTTGGTTAACGGTCTTGGTTTACTGAGCAACTCCGCCGGCACCGCGAGTTTGCCGAGATCATGGATGGTCCCGGCCAGGTAAATCGATTCAGACACCCCCTCCGACAGCCCCATTTCCAGAGCAATGGCGCGGGCCAGATCGGCCACTCCCTGCTGATGCCCCGCTGTATAAGGGTCTCTCACTTCAACGGTCATTGCCAGGACATGGACGATCTCATCGAGTGCTTTTTTCAAATCTTCTGTCGTCCTGCGCAGCTCGGCAGTGCGCTCGGCGACTATCTGTTCCAGGGCCTCTTTGTCCAGAAGGGTCTCCCGGACGTTCTGGAAAACGGTCTGTCGTTCTTTGAAAGAAGCCCCGAGCGATTGAACGATCAAGAAATCCCTTTCTTCGACACGGAACGCCGAGGCTTCCAGGGCGTATTCGTTTCCCGATGAGTCGGTCTCGGTCCATATGTCCGAGGTCAGACGTCCCGGTGCATCGTTTATCCAGTAATCCCGGGCCTCCTCCATAAACACCGCCAGAAAAGAAGCCTCCTCTTCCGGCACCATCCTCCCGCTTTCCCGGTCGACGGCGGGGTACAGTTTCCTGAACCACTGCGGGACGGTCCCGACCTCCCGAAGGGAGCCGTCATCCAGACGCTCCATGACGACAAAATCCATGGCTGCAAAAAGACCGGCAACGTCGAAATCGGCCATCACATCTCCCTCGTATTTGATATCTTCAGGGATCACAGACGATCCCAATGTGTCTTTCTCCCGTTGACATTGCTGTCCCTGATGCACCGACGATCATCCGGGTAAGGGCGAGAAAGGCCTCTTCCACTCCCTGGCCCGTCTTGGCGCTGGTCTCCATGACAGTCCAGTGCCGCTCCACAAGCGCTCCCACTGTTTCGTCCGCCAGGCCCCATATGTCGGCGAGATCTCTCTTATTCAAGAGAAGGACGAAGGGAATCTCTTTACCGAAGAACTCATCTACCTTTTTCTGAAGGGTTATTGCCGTCTCCAAGGTACCGGGGCGGGTTCCGTCGACTACCAACAGATACCCCGAAGCGCCCCGCAGGTAGGACATCCGCATCTGCGTGAGGTTATCCTCCCCGGCGATATCCCACAGCACGAGGGTCACCTCCGCATCCCCCAGCCGCACCTCCTTCTTGTCGATCTTTACCCCCACGGTGGTCAGGTACTTTTCGGAGAAGATGCTCTTGACGAAACGTGTCACGAGACTGGTCTTGCCGACCGCAAAGGCTCCGACCATGCATATCTTTTTCTGGATCACGGCCCGTCCCCTTCCGGAGGTGATGCATCGGTAAGGATGATATTGAACGATACCCTGCGGTTCGATTCCCTATCCTGCACGGTGACTTCTTCGCGCAGGGGCTCGCTGTGCCCCGCACCGACCGTCTTCATACTGATCCCCCCCAGCCCCTCGGCTACCAGTACGGAACGTACGAAATCCGCCCGCTCCCGGCTCAGGACCAGATTATACTCTTCGGAACCGGACCGGTCCGTATGTCCCTTGATTTCGACGGAGAATCCCTTTCCCAGGAGCCGGGCGCGATCTTGGAGTGTTCTTATCTCCTTCGCCAGGGCACGCACCGTATCGTCCTGCCCCGCCACCAGGCCGGCGGCACCCTCCGGGAAGAAGAGGTTATGCTCCTCGATCCATTTTTTGCTCGCGGCAAGGGTCTGCATATCCGTGTCAACAAGATCTTCGTCCCGGAATCCCGCAATACCCGGAATAACGTGTACGAGAGAGCGGACCTCTTCGATCCATCGGTGAGGGGCGGAACCGGCGGCATGGAGAACCGTGTCTTGCAACTCCAGTGAAACGGTCTCGGGGGGGTTCAGTACGTTCCTCGCCCGTGCAATGACGAATTCGGGATGCAACGAATAGTAGGATTCCCACCGGCTTTGCACCTTTTCGGGATCAAGTTTTGATGCCCCCAGGAGGGTCGACGGATCAACCGCCAGGGGATCGCGGAATCCGGCAATGAAATAGCGGCCGTCGCGTTTTCCGGTTTCGGTGACCACGATACCCCGCTGGGCGGCTATCTTTTCCAGGTAATCCGCCCAGAGGAGGTGGTTTCGGACGGAGAAGAATCCCCACGCCCCGAGAGAGACAAGCAGGACTGCCAGTACCACCCATAATAAAGGAGAGGTTTTTTGCTTCTTTTCCTTGTACCGGGTCTGGAGGCAGGCCTCGATGTGATGCCTGCTCCCCTCAAACGGGGCCGTATCGCCATCGAAGGATTCCAGCGTCCGGCTTTGTTCAAGGTGGATGTTTTCAAGTGTCTCCTGGAACACCAATTTCAATTCTTCCGGGGCGGTCCCCCGAATAGCGGCCGCCAGGACCAACTCAGGTCCCTGCGTGACCCAGACGGTAAACTCGCCTATCTGTATGCTTTCAATTACATTTTCGCTTTCCACACCGAAAGAATCACGAATGAAGTCCTGGATGGCCGTCAACATGCCGGAGACCATATCCGCGTCCTGAAAGGCTATCTCGGCCCCCACCACATGCTGGAGCAACAGGCCGGTTTCCCGGTGTATGAGGAACACCTGCTCAACGCGATAGGCAAGGTTGTGGAGGAGGACAACCTCGCCGAACGATTTTCCCGTCCGCATGGCCTCCAGTCTCCACTTCAGGCCGTCAACGGAGAGACTCTTTTCAAGGGCCTGGTTGAGGGACTGCAGCATACCCCTCAGTGTCTCGGTAATGGCCTTTCTGATCGCCGGTCCCATGACGGGGAACAGGGCGCTCACGAGGGTCTTCGGGTCTCTTTTAATGGAGGACCTGATAACCTCTTCCAACGTGGGTGTTAATGCTGTTGCGAATTTTTTGTCTTGAGACGACCGCAAAACAACCGCTTCGGGAAGGATTCCGCTGATATCCCGTGCCAGTAGCTTGGGATTATCCAACCGCTCCTCAAGGCTGGCGAGTCGGGCTCGCTCAGGACCGACGATAAGTTGCCGGATCTCAGCCAGTTTATCCTCGGAAGCGCTGTCGTGCGGCGCCTCGTTGGGTTTGTCCTGGGTGTGCTTGTCATTCATGTCGTATGTCTTGTATGTCAATACCCAATTTGGCGGCCGTCTCGTCGCTCAGACGCAAGGCGACCTCTATGAGGAGTTCCGAAAGGGCGGAACGGCTGACCTTTCCGGCACGAAGTTCCCGGGCTGTTTGTTCAAGACTTGCCGATAGTTCTTCAGATCTGTGTACGATCTCAGAGGAAAGGTTCTTTGATTGGTCCAAGAGTTGCTGGCGTAGATCTCTCGAGCTGCCGCTGAGTTGATCATTCAATTGGCTGATCTTTTTTTCAGAGGATTTATTCAGCTGCTTTACCTCGTCGAGGAGTGCCTTGATCGATTCATCTCTCTGATTCTGTTCGGTCTTTATCCGATCGATCAACGATTCGACCTCGTTCTTTATGTAGCCTTCCAACGCATCCAACCGGACCCTGGTTTCATCCTTCAACCCGGTCAGCTCTCTGAACAGGCGTTCCTCGATAAGCGCAAACCTCTTTTCATAATCCCGCATCTGGGTGCCGAAAAGGATCTCTCGTATCTTGTCCACATTCTCACCCGTCGCCGGCTCTCCCCCTTGCTGCGGTGACTGGCTCCCGGATTCTGGAGCGACTGCTTCCCCCGTCTCTGCTAAAGGAGTGGCTTTCTCTTTCTTTGCGATCTTACCCATGACGTCCCTCGCTTCTTTGTAATGAGTCTTGATTTCCGTTCTGATCCCCATATCTTACCTGGCAACATTGTACGCACATTTTACAGGAAGGTCAATACATGAATATGCGCGATTTTGAGAGGCAAGATATCGGGATTACCCTTCCAGGCCCTCGATCAGCGCCATGACATTGTGCCCCAAGACCCGGTGGTTGTAACCCCCTTCGAGGAGGGCAAAACAGCCCCCGCCGCTCTTGCGACTCGCGGCGCGCACCATGCGTCCCATCTCCCGGTAATCGTCGGTGGAAAGGACACCTCCCCAATCTTCGAGGTGATTGTCAAAACCGGCGGAAATCCCGATGATATCGGCGTCGCCGGGGAGCATTGCCTCCACACCCCGGAGATAGGCGTTCGGGTCGCGTTCCGACGGGTTGTAGATGGTCACGTAATCCGAGTGCCCCAGGATATTGACGGTGCCGTCGCCGAAGTGGAGGTCGAAATCGAGGATAAAGGCCGTGCGGATCTTCCCCTCGCTCTTCAGCTTCGATATGGCGATGGCCATGTTGTTGAAAAAACAGAAGCCCCACGCGCTGTTCGCGGAGGCGTGGTGTCCCGGAGGACGGATCAGGGCAAAACAGGGCTCCGAAAGGCCGGTGGTGACTGCCTGGATGGCTCCCCCTGCCGCGAGGGCGGCGATGTCGTACACCCCCTGCCGCTTCACGGAAGCGACATGCCGTTCCGTGTGACAGGCACGGATATCCTCCTCACCGGCCGGGACGGCGGGGACGAAGTCGACCCGGTCCCGGATGACATCGATCACCGCCTCCATCCGTCCGAACTCGGCGGCCGGGTCGAGACAGTATGACTGCGTGAAATCCTCGTGCCAGATGACGTTCATCTCATGCCTTCTCAGTCGATTGTGGCCTGAGGGGAGTAACGGTCGCGCGCCCGGTAACGTTTCTTTTATAATAAAGTCCGCACTCCGCGGCAAGAGAAAAACAAAAAAAATACCGCCGGGAGGGAGACTCCCTCCCGGCGGCACGCCGTTGTCAGGCTCCTACAGCGTCTTACTTCTTGATCGCGATCTTCTTGACGGAACTCTCTTTGGCCTTGGGGATAACAAGCTTGAGGATACCGTTCTTATAGGTTGCATCCACCTTGTCCTCCTGGACCGCATCGGGGATCCGGAAACTCCTGTGGAACGAACCGTACGTCCTCTCTATACGGTGATAGGTTTCACCCTTTTCCTCAGACTCCTGCCTCTTCTCCCCTTTCACGCTCAGCATGCCTCCGGCCATGGTGACCTCCAGGTCCTTCTCATCGATTCCGGGGAGTTCCGCAGTAACGGTATATGCTTTCTCGTTTTCCGATATGTCGAAGGCCGGAG
>ENA-ORXD01000584-ORXD01000584.1-sediment-metagenome-genome-assembly--contig:-NODE-584-length-44143-cov-4.120274_pt1 | contig 44143 bp, 37 predicted proteins | sample MGYA00237862_ERZ511471 | MGnify/ENA metagenome assembly ERZ511471 | reverse complement strand
CTCCATGGCTATGGCAGCACCTTAGCAAATTTCGACTTACGTCGCCAGTGAAAAATTTATACCCTGTGATCGGTTACAAATTATCCAGTCTCTTCTTCACTGACTTTACCTGCATGATTGCCTTTGCTTTCAGCAGGGGAAAAAATATCAAGGGACACAGGGTGTCCAAAAAACCTATCCTCTTAAAGACCCGATAACATCCGGCACAAAACATGGGCAGGGACACAAAGAGCATCCCGCCGCGCTGAGCTGTTCATCCTCTGCCGTGACCGCCTGGCCGCCCAGGATAAACCTGACCTCCGGATAGGCGGCCAGCAGCTGGAGGAACTGCCGGCGGTTGCCCTGCAAAATCTCCGCCCTGGTCACGGACAGCCACACACTTGCCGCCCCCACCTGCCTGATCGATTTCTCCAGGGCCGCAAAGGGAAGTGCAGCGCCGAGATAGAGGACCGGCAGCCCGGTCCTGACCAGGCAATAGGCAACCGTCAATATGCCGATCCGGTGTTCCTCATCAGGAAAACAGGCGCAGATGGCCGTCGTTTGGGCGGAAGATGGGGTGAAACGGGGTCCGCTTGCCTCATAAAGATTGCGCAGCCGGTATTCCATCAGGCTGCTGACCATGTGCTCCCCGGCCACCGTGACCCGTCCCTTCTGCCATTCACTGCCGATTCTTGCCATGGCCGGTCCGATCACCTTGTGCACCACCACATCCGGACTGAGACGGGAAAAGGCGGCGTCAAGGCCGGCGGTAAGTGCCTGCAGGTCCAGGCTGCCGGCTGCCGCAACAACGGGAGCAACGAAACGCTCATACTCTCCCTGGTCAGGAACAGGCTGCGGCTCCCGCATTGATCGGCCAGGATCAGCCTTTCCGGCGGTCTGCAGCAGTCCGGTCCGGCCAAGCAGGGCCAGCTCGCCGATGCTTCTCCCCTTTTCCAGTTCGCTTCGGATAACAAGCAACAGCCGGAGATCCTCTTCCGGATAAAGACGCTGGCCGCCCGCACCGCGCAGCGGCTTGAGAAAACCATAGCGTTTTTCCCAGACGCGCAGCAGGTTGGGAGAATAACCGCTCCTTTTCGCCAGTGTGCCGATCTTGTACATTGTTCTATTCTCCGCAATACTTCGCAATCATTCAATTTTGCCCAAAAAACCGACCAGGCGCCTTCCCCGGTGCTGCCTCATCTCACCCTCTCCTGCCCCACACCAGAAAGACGGGGTCGCTGTAAGGCAGCCCGGCATGAGGGTCATCGTCCGGCCTGGGCAGCCCCCGCCGGGAAAAGGTATGCAGGTCGGTAAAACTGCCGGACGCAAGGAAAAGCTCAAGCACATAACCCATCCGTTCAAAATCATGCAGCTCGGGCCACAGACTGATCACCTTGGGGGGAAACCAGCGGTTGGAAAAGCAAACCAGCATGAGTCCGTCCGGGCGCAGCACCCGGGCCGCTTCCCGGAAAACGGCAAGGGGGTCGACCAGATATTCAATGGAAACCGTGCAGAGCACCGCATCAAAAGAGGCATCGGCAAAAGGCATTAGCGGATTGCCGTTCAGATCATGGACCACAATATCGGTGGCCTGCATGTTGTTTATCAGCTCATCCCGGTTCATGCCAAGCACGGTCAGCCGCGCTGTCTCCATCTCAACCGGCAGATGCGAGGTCCAGCTCCCCATGAGATCTAGCACCGCCATGCCCGGCTGGACAATCCCCCCATAGAGACGGGTAACGGTCTGCTCGGCAGTGCTGTCAAGATGCTGGACAAAGCGGGGCTGCTGATAAAAGAGATGGTCGGCCTCTTCATTGCTGCGCCTGAAACCCTCCGGGCTGAAAAAATCAGTGGGATCATCATGAAAGCGGGCCTGCATTCCCGGCCCGTTGGCCGTGACCGCCTCCAGCCAGTCTTCACAGCGGCCACCCCGCTCCACCCGCTGTGCTTCGACCTTGCGCACATGGGCCGTCAATTCAAGGATGCTGTTGCAGAGCGGATGGTTCAGATCAAAAACAAGCAGGCCATTGTCATTGCCGAGATAGCGGCAAGGGGTGCTGCTCACGGGAAACACGCCGGACACCCCGCGCAGCAGTCCCTGGGGATAAAAGCGGCCCGGCATGGGCATGAGGGGCTTGCCGTTGTTGTCTGTGCCCACAAACTGCGCGGGCCTGACCCGCACGATTTTCCCGGCCATGACCGGCTGCGGAAACCTTTCCGGCGTGATCACCTCGGTTGCCCGCTCCCCTTGCCCCAGCCCCAGCAGCTGCGCACAGAGGCTGCCCGGAAAACAGTCCCGCCACAGACTGACCCTGTCCGCCCACAGACAATCGATGTGGTCGGCCCTGGCGCTCTGCCAGCGGAGTTCGAATTCAACGGTGGACCGGCTATGCTCTGTTAATGTTTCCATGATGCTGCTCCCTCTCGTGGTTCCCTTCCCCGCCCTGTTGCAGGGAAACTGTTGGCATCTCTCTTATGGGCCTCTTATTAGAGAAGATAAACATGGCGGCGCCAATAATCAATACAAAATTTATACAATACATTGACAAAACAGCAACAACTGCATAATTTATTGATAAGCCGGAAGAACAATCAGTCCGGAAAACGAAACGCAAAAAAAACAGGGAGCACGATCATGAACCATGAAAAATATTTCACAGATACAAAAGGAACCGGTGTTTTGGCATCCGCCAACCGGGAAGGTGAGGTCAATACCGCCATCTTCTCCAGGCCCCATATCGCCGAGGACGGCACAATGATCTTCATCATGGGCGCCAACCGAACCCACGAGAATCTGCAAACCAATCCCCACGCCTCCTTTCTCTTCATGGAAGCCGGCCCCGGCTACCGCGGCAGCCGTTTTTATCTGACGAAAACAGCGGAAGAGGAAAACGATGAACTTGTCCGGAAACTGTGCCGGCGCTGCAAGGAAGTAAACGATCCGGATTCCATGGGGAAACGTTATGTTGTATATTTTACCATCGACAAAGAATTACCGCTGATCGGCCCGGGAGAATAAGCCCGGCATTTCTTTACACTGCCGCTGCCCGGGCAATTAGCAAGAACAATATTGCGGGAGACTGACATGAAAACCCTCATTACCGGTGGAACAGGCTTTATCGGCACGAATCTCGTCAGCAGGCTGGACTGTCCCGTGGTGCTGGGACGCAATCCGGAGCGCATCAGAAAAGCGCTCAAGGGGGTGGAAGCCCGCCAGTGGGACCCGGCGGGAGAAATCGATCCCGCGGTCTTTGCCGGCGTTGACACGGTTTATCACCTGGCCGGCGAACCGGTGTTCAACGGCCGGTGGGACAGCGAAAAAAAGGAGCGGATCATGCGCAGCCGGGTTGAAGGAACCCGCACCATGGTCCGCGCCCTTGCCCGGCTGGCCCCCGATCAGCGGCCCTCCACCCTGATAAGCTCCTCGGCCATCGGCTATTACGGTTCACGGGGCGAGGAAATGCTGACGGAATCTTCCCGGCCTGGCAACGATTTTCTGGCCACGGTCTGCCGGCGCTGGGAGGAAGAGGCCATGCTGGCGGAGGAGCTGGGCATCCGCGTTGTGACCCCCCGCATCGGCGTGGTCCTCGGTCGAGACGGCGGGGCGCTGGCCAAGATGCTCACCCCCTTCAAACTGGGACTGGGCGGCCGGCTGGGCAATGGCAGGCAATTCATGTCCTGGATCCATATTGATGACCTGATCGGCATCATGCTCCATGCGGTGAAGAACCCTGCGGTGCGCGGGCCGATAAACGGCGTGACGCCCAATCCGGTGACCAACAGGGAATTCACGGCAGCCCTGGCGGGCGCCCTGCACCGGCCGGCCATCCTGCCGGTGCCCGGCTTCGTGCTCAGGGCCGCTCTCGGCGAATTTGCCGCCGTGCTGCTCGGCTCCCAACGGGTCATGCCGGACAAGGCCATCCAGACAGGCTATAAATTCATCCATCCCCTGGTCAAGGGCGCCATGCAGGCGGCGATCAACCCCTGACAGGAGGCGGCCATGCGTATCTGGGACATTGACCCCGGCTATCTCAACCGGCAGAGCCTGCTCGGCGAGCACAGGGAACTGCACGCCATTTTCGTGGTGTTGACCGAGAACAGGAAGGGCTACTCGGCCCATCCGGAAACCCGTCGCTGGCAGAATCATCTTGCCGCGCTTGCCAAACGCCATGATCTGCTGGTGGAGGAGATGCGGTTAAGAGGCTACCACCATCACAGCCCGCTGCCCACGGTCCCCGGCGAAACCGCCTGGCCGAAGACCTTTATCGACCCGCCCCATGCCCAGTTTGCCATTCTGCGGGAGAAGTACCGGACCAAGGAACCCGGCCGCATTCCCCTGCCCTCCTCGGCCAGAGAGCTGTGGGCCCAGCATAAATACTCGGTGCTGGCCCGCGATCCGGGGCTTTACAGACGCATCGGCCCCTGGCTGGCCGCCGGTGATGATCAACTCCGCTTCCGGGCCCTGGCCCGCATTCTTGTCCGCACCCTGCGCCAGCCGCCGCCGGCAGGCAGACTGCGCAACGGTCTGGACCACATGTGGGGCTACGTCTCCCACCTTGCCGGCCGGGGCACGGCGGGACAAGGCCAGCAGCAGCTGCTTGCGCGCACCCGCGAGCTGGCCGCCGCGGCGGGCATTTCCTATCTGCTGGCCTCCACCGCTCTGGGTGAGATCGGCGCCTGGCTTGACCACGACCCCCTGCAGATGTTGACCGAGCCGATTTAATGACGTCTGCTGCCGGAACCCCCGCCGGTAGCAGGCTGCCGGCGGTCGAAATGTTTACTGATGGCCAGGCGGGCGGCTTCGAGGACTGATTGAGCCGGCTGATCCGCCTCAAGAACAACGGCAGGCACGCCGATTGCCGCCAGATAGTCGAGGAAACGCAGGTATTCCTGAGCAACACGCTCAAGCAGCTGCGGTTTCTCATGATAGGCCCGCAGACGGCGGGTCTGTTGCAGTTTCGTTTGAATGCGCTCATCGGCAACCGTTGTCGGCAGACGAAGATAGAGATACATGTCCGACAGCCTGCGTCCGGTCAGGGTTGAAAATATCGCAACCCGACGGCGGGGGGTGAGATGGCGGAGGGCAGGAATGTGAGCAGTGACGAGCGCACAGAGATCGACGACCCCGTCCCGGTCTTCCAGGCAGATGTCCGGCCGGTACTTTTTGAGCAGGCCCGGCAGCCGCTGCAGCATCCAGTGCCGCTGCAGATTGCGCAGACCATGCCGCAGCGGATGGGCGGCCTTCGGCAGGGGGGTGAGCAGATCAATTCTCTCACCTCTCCCGAGGTGCAGCGTTACACGCTGGCCGATGCTCATGACGCTGCAGGAAACTGCAAGCTGTTGCGCTAGCCCGGCAACGAGAGTACTCTTGCCGCTGCCGTCAATCCCCAGGATGCCGACCCGAAACGTCATTGGCACCGCTGCGACGGGCTTATTGCCCGGCCGCTCTCTGCCATAATCTTTTCTCCACTTCAACAATGATATAGGTCAACATGCCGGCCGCCAGGATCTTGCCCCAGGAACCGATGCCGATGGGAGCGCTCTGAAAAAGCCTATTCATGACCGGCAGATAGGTGTAGACAATCTGCAGGAGCAGCATGGCGGCGACACCGCCGAAGACCCACATGTTGGAGAAAAATCCGAGTTGAAAAACAGACTTGTTCAGGGAACGGCAGTTGAACAGATAAAAGAGTTCGATGATGACAAAGACATTGACCGCCACCGTACGCGCCTGGTTGACAGTGGCGCCTGCCGCCAGTTCCCACTGAAAAAGCCCGAAAGCGCCGATGAGCAGAAGCGTGCCGACCAGGAAAATACGAAAATTCAACGTCCGGGTGAGGATGGGTGTGGCAGGGTCCCGGGGAGGACGCTGCATGATACCGGGCTCCTTGGGCTCGAAGGCCAGCATCAGACCGAGAAAGCCCGCGGTTGTCATGTTGATCCACAGGATCTGCACGGGCAGAATGGGCAGCATGACCCCCAGGAAGATGGCGACCAGGATCACCAGTCCCTCGCCCAGATTGGTGGGCAGGGTCCAGACGATAAATTTTGTCAGGTTGTCAAAAACGCCGCGCCCTTCCTCAACCGCCGCTTCGATGGAGCTGAAGTTATCGTCGGTGAGCACCATGTCCGCCGCCTCCTTGGCCACCTCCGTGCCGGTGATGCCCATGGCCACGCCGATATCCGCCCTTTTCAGGGCCGGGGCGTCATTCACCCCGTCACCGGTCATGGCCACCACATGTCCCCTGGACTGCAGCGCTTCAACCAGCCGGAGTTTCTGTTCAGGTGTTGCCCTGGCGAACACCGCGGTCTTGTCAACCGCCTCAACCAATTCAAGGTCGGATAAATCCGCCAGTTCCCGGCCGGTAAGCACGGGAACCATGTCCGTCGCTCCAGTGCCGGCAAGGCCGACCTGCCGGGCGATGGCCGCCGCGGTCAACGGATGGTCGCCGGTGATCATCTTGACCTGCACCCCGGCATCCTGGCAGATTTTCACTGCTGACACCGCGGCGGCCCTGGGGGGATCGATCATCCCCTGCAGACCGATAAAGGTCAGGTCCGAGGCCACATCTTCATGGCTTATCCCCCTGCCGTTTTCCGGCAACTCCTTTCTGGCAAAGGCAAGCACCCGCTGGCCTCCAGAGGTCAGCTCTTCTATCTGCTGCAAGATTTCATCCATGCGCAACTCAACCTGATTGCCGCCTGCATCCAACAGGGTGTCGCATTTTTTCAGCAGCGCCTCCACCGCCCCCTTGAGATAAATCGTGCTCGGCCTGCCGCTGCCGGCCTCCTGCAGGGTGGCCATGTACTGGTACTCAGACTCAAAAGGAATGGAGTCGATACGGGGTGTTTCCGTTAATAACCGGTCCGGGGCATGGCCGCCTTTCAAAGCGGCGACCAGCAACGCCCCCTCGGTGGGATCGCCCTGCACCTGCCAGGCCCCCTCTTTTTCAACCAGCACACTGTCATTACACAGGGCGCCGGCCCGCAGACATTCCGCCAGGGCGGGAAAATCAGCGCTGTTCACCATCCGGCCGTCCTGTTCAATCTGCCCGGCCGACGGATTGTAGCCTGCGCCGGTTATCCCGTAGCGGATACCGCCGGCTATGATTTCCTTCACGGTCATCTGGTTTTCGGTCAGGGTGCCGGTTTTATCGGAGCAGATCACCGTGGTGCTCCCCAGGGTCTCAACCGCCGGCAGTTTGCGGATAATGGCATTCCGTTTCGCCATCCGGGACACGCCGATGGCCAGGGTTATGGTGACCGCCGCCGGCAGCCCCTCGGGAATTGCTCCGACCGCCAGGGCGACGGCGGCCATGAACATGTCAAAAAGGGATTGCCCGCGGACCAAGCCCACCAGCACTGTCACCGCCGCCAGGCCAAGGATGGCATAGAGCAGGATATTGCTGAAATGGGTGATCTTGCGGGTCAGCGGCGTGACCAGTTCCTCGGTGTCCGACAGCAGCTGGGAGATGCGCCCCACTTCGGTATGATCGCCGGTGGCGGTGACAATCCCCGTTCCCTGGCCATATGTTACCAGGGTTGAGGCGTAGGCCATGTTCCGCCGGTCTGCCAGTACGGTATCGTGGACGAGCTGGGCATCTGCTTTGGCAACCGGCAGGGACTCGCCGGTCAAGGCGGATTCATCGATCTGCAGCTCACGCACCTGCAGGAGCCGGATATCCGCCGGCACCTTATCACCACCCTGCAGAAAAACAATATCTCCCACCACCAGATCGGTCGCCCCAATGCGTTTTTTTTCGCCCTGGCGCAGCACCGTGGCCTCGGTGGTCATGGTTCGTGCCAGGGCGGCCAGGGCATTGACCGCCTTTGACTCCTGGATGAAACCGATAAAGGCGTTGACAATCACCACGCCAAAAATTACCCCGGAGTCCACCCATTCCTGCAACCCTGCCGTAATGACGCCTGATGCGATCAGGATGTAGATCAGCGGCTGATGGAACTGCAGCAGAAAACGCCGGAACGGGCCTTTCCCTTTTCTGGCGCTGAGCGTATTGGGACCGAAATATTCCAGGCGGTGCTTGATCTCGAACATGTCAAGACCTTTGCCCCTGTCACTGCCCAGCAGATCAACCACTTCATCCGTCGGCAGATGATGCCAGTGTTTGCCTATTAAATTGTCCATAGAGCTTTTTCCTGATAAATAATATGTAAATTATGATTGCAAAGAAAGCCGGTACAGCGGATTAAACAGTGCGGCCGGGACGTCCGGCGGCTGACGGTATTTTCCTTCATGAATGACACTGGATTAAAACATGCTCAGGGCAGTCCGGCCCAAAACGTTAATGGCCGTCTTTTTTGAAGATCAAAGCGATTTAATGCTTGAAGGTTACCGCACTACGGGTCATAATTCAACACAAAAACCTTTTTTCAAGTTAACACCGGATTTCGCAACCTCCCTTCATTCAACTTCTATGTCTTCGAAAACCGTACAGAAAATAGCCCTGCTGCTCTGCGTCGCCGGCATTTCGGCAATCTTTCTTGCCATGACCAGCCAGTTCCTCATGGCCATCTTCATGGCCGGGCTTTTTACCGCCCTGACCAACCCCCTGTATCAGCGGCTCCTTGTGCGCTGCCGGGGGAAGCAAACCCTTGCCTCCCTCCTCACCATCCTGATCCTGGTCTGTCTGGTCCTGATCCCGTTCTCCGGACTTATCGGTGTGGTTGTCGCCCAGGCGATCAATGTCAGCCAGTCCGTCACCCCCTGGGTCCAGTCCTTTCTCGCGCAACCCACCGCCTTTTCCGACTACCAGCACAGGATCCCCTACTACGAGCAGCTCCTCCCCTATCGGGACGTGATCATCCAGAAGCTCGGGGCCCTGGTCGGCAACGCCTCGACCCTGCTGATCGATTCCTTTTCGTCAATGACCAAGATGACGTTCAATGCCGCCCTGATGTCCATCATCATGCTCTACACCATGTTTTATTTTCTCATTGACGGACATAAACTGCTGAACAAAATCCTTTACTACCTGCCCCTGGAAGACCGGGAGGAACAGCTTCTGCTGCAGCGGTTCACCTCGGTGGCCAAGGCGACCATCAAGGGAACCCTGATCATCGGCATCATCCAGGGAACAATCTGCGGCGCCGGCTTTTCACTGGCCGGCATCCAGAGTCCCGTTTTCTGGGGCACCCTCATGGCCGTTCTCTCCATCATCCCAAGCGTGGGCACGGCCATCATCTGGCTCCCCGCCCTGGTCATCCTGCTTCTGCTGAAGGATATATCAGGCGCCATCATCGTCGGCGTTGTCTGCGGGCTCATCTCGGGCAATATTGATAATATCGTCCGGCCGAGGCTCGTCGGCAACGACACCAAAATGCACGACCTCTTTGTCCTCTTCGGCACCCTTGGCGGCATTACCATGTTCGGCATCATCGGCATCATGGTCGGGCCGATCCTTGCGGCACTGTTTGTCACCATATGGGAGATCTACGGTGAATCCTTCAAGGAGTTTCTGCCGGCGGTGTCCTCCCCGCACAAACCGGCAGAGGACCCGTCCGCCGCTCTTCAACAAAAAAAGCCGGACAGCCCGGGAGACCCTGAAAAGCAATAGGCGTCCCGCAGCTACAGGCGCTTAGGGAGATAGAAATTACAAATTTACCGTTTATCGTTATCGTCATGCCCGAATGGTTTTATCGGGCATCCAGCCAAAATCCTGGATTCCCGCTTAACAGCATTGCGGGAATGACGGCGCGTTGAGACTCGATAACCGGTATATTTAGAATTACCGAGTCCCTTATCCCGGAGCGTAACGCAAAAATATCTCCCCAAACCCGGGAGGGCTTGGTATATTCTGCTTAATGGAAAGGAGTTGACGCTTTTCAGCTACAGCAGCGGTATCGGCAATGACTGATCACCGGCAAACGGATCAACTTCAGGCGATGAGGGAAGAAGTCCCCGGGCTGACCATGCCGGCGGACGGGAGTGCAACTTTTTATATGGAGAAGATCATGGAGCAGATTACCCAGCGGAAAAATCGCATCCTGGCTCTGGCAATCGCCGTTATCCTGGCCACCGCAGCGCCTGCCCTGGCGGAGAAGCCGTCATGGGCCGGCGGCGGCAAAAAGGGCGATAAACACGAACAGAGCGACAAACGCGGCGGCCATGATGATGACCGGCGCCATGACGACAGGGATGGGGGTGGCGGGAGGAGGACCACCTATTTCGGTGACCAGCACCGGACCGTGATCAACAACTATTATGTTGAGCAGTACCGTTCCGGCCACTGCCCGCCCGGCCTGGCCAAGAAGAACAACGGCTGCATGCCCCCCGGCCACGCCAAAAGGTGGGCGGTGGGCCAACAGCTGCCCCGGGACGTCATCTATTATGATCTGCCGCCGCAGGTCATTGTGCAGCTCGGACCGCCGCCGCCGAACCACCGTTTCGTCCGCGTGGCAAGCGATATCCTGCTGATCGCGGTGGGAACCGGGATGGTGGTTGACGCCATCCAGGACCTGAGCAATTACTGAGGAAAGTGAGAAGTGAGAAGGTGGAAGACAGGCTAGAGAATCACACTCCTATCTTCTCACTTTTCCCTTTTCACTTCTCACTTCTCACTTCTCACCCCTGTCTCCTCACTCCTGTCACCGCCAGATCCGCCAGGATCCAGTCCACCGCCTCCTGCAGATTCCCGGCCACATAATGGGGCTGGATCTGCTGCTGCGGACCGATATACTCATAGTCGCCCCGGCCGTAACCGGTAAGCACCAGAATGCCCTTGGCCCCGCAGCTGGCCGCGGCCTTGAGATCAGACCAGCGGTCACCCACCACATAGGAGCGGGCCAGATCAAGACCCAGCTCACGGGCGGCCCGGACAAAAAGACCGTTTTTGGGCTTGCGGCAATCGCAGTCCACCCGGAATTTCGCCTCCCTGGCCTCCGGATGGTGGGGGCAGACATAAATCCCGTCAACATGGGCATTGTCCTCCGCCAGCAGGAGCTCCATCCGGTGATGCACCTCCACCAGCAGGCTTTCCGGAAAGTAGCCCCTGGCCAGGCCTGACTGGTTGGTGACCACCACCACGGGAATGGCGGCAATATTGAGCCGGCGGATGGCGTCAGGCACCCCGTCCAGCAGATGAAAACGGTCAATATGATTGATGTAGCCCATCTGCTCGTTGATGGTGCCGTCCCTGTCCAGAAATACCGCGGGTCTCATTGCTTCTCCAGTAATCCCCGCACAGCCAGCGCCACCTCGGCCACCGAGATGTCGAGCATGCAGCGGAAATCCGATTTACAGTCTTTTTTCAGACAGGGCCGGCAGGCGAGTTCCTTCTGCACCACCACCGCCCGGTCCGAGAATGGCCCGGTCGCCACTGCATCGGTGGAGCCGAAAATAGCCACCAGCGGCGTTTTAGCGGCGGCCCCTACATGCATCAGCCCCGAATCGTTGGTGACAAAGGCGTCACAGATCGCTATCAGGGCCATGGCCTGGCCCAGGGTTGTTTTGCCGGCCAGACCGTGGATAAATCCTTCGCCGTAGCCGGTGATGACATCGATGGTTTCCTGGTCCGCCTTTGTGCCGAACACCATGAATTTCGCCCCGTTTTCCCGGTGCAGGCTTGCGGCCAGCTGGCCGTATCGTTCCGCCGGCCAGCACTTGGCAGGCCCATATGCCGCCCCCGGATTGATGCCGATCACCGGGCCTGCGCCAAGGCCTTGTCTGAATTTGCGGGCAAACTCCACATCCCTGTCCGCCAGCTGCAAAAAGAGTTCGTTGCCGCCGCAGGTCAAGCCCAAATCCTCAAGCAATGCCTGATAATAGTAGACCTGATGCTTTCTGCGGATTTCCGGGCGAATCGGCACGCCATGGGTCAGCAGCAGGGAGCGCGCATCCCTTTGATAACCGGCGCGGACCGGGATAGCGGCCAATTTGGCCAGCAGTGCCGCCTCAAAGGCGTTCTGCAGCAGAATGGCCATATCAAAGCGCATGGTTTTCAGGAGACTGCTCAAACGCAGCATGCCGGACAGTCCGCGGTGCTCGCCCTTTTTTTGGTAAAAGATGATGTTATCGACATGGGGACTGGCGGCAAAGACATCGGCCATCCACGGCTGGGCAAGCATGGAGATCTCGGCTTCCGGGAAATTCTGCCGGATCGTCCGCACTGCCGGGGTTGTCATGATGGCATCGCCGATCCAGTTGGTGGAGCGTACCAGTATTTTTTTTGGTTGAAATTCTTTGAGGGATGCCTTCATGGACCTTCTGCCGATAACCGGTTCTGCCGGATGTGGAAATAATAAGAACAGGACAGGATTGCTCACTATTTTAACGAGCTTCATGCAATTTCGCATGATTGCTTACTTTCCCGGAACCTGTCAAGTTTTTTATATCAGTCCAGGTCTCCCCTTGCAAAAAGAATAATTGAGTGGTAAAAGGATTGGATTTTTACATCACACATCCCTGAGAAACCCCTCTGGTGCCCATATGGGTTGGGGAAAACGGGATGGCGGCCTAACCAAAAAAAATGGAGATTTAACAATGGCTTACATTACAATGAAAGAAATGCTGGTTGCCGGTCTGCACTTCGGTCACCAGACCCGTCGCTGGAACCCGAAAATGAAACCTTACATCTTCGGAGCCCGCAACAAGATCTACATCATCAACCTGGACAAGACTCTGCCCCTTTTCAATAAGGCCTATGAGGCAGTGGTGGATACCGTTGCCAAAGGCGGTTCCGTTCTTTTCGTCGGCACAAAACGGCAGGCGCAGGACATCGTCAAAGAAGAAGCCGCCCGGGCCGGCATGTTCTACATCAACCACCGCTGGCTTGGCGGCATGCTGACCAACTTCCAGACCATCAAAAAATCCGTTGACCGCATGAAATCCATCCAATCCATGCGGGAAGACGGCAGCATCCATCGCTACAAGAAAAAAGAAGCGCTGGGCATGGAAAAAGAACTGGGCAAGCTTGAGCGCAACCTCGGCGGCATCAAGGACCTGAAGAGTCTGCCCTCCATGATTTTCATCATTGATCCAAAGCGGGAAAATATTGCTGTTGACGAGGCAAACCGCCTTGGAATCCCGGTCATCGCCATAGCGGACACCAACTGTGATCCCGACGGCATCGACCACCTTATTCCGGGCAACGACGATGCAATCCGCTCCATCAAACTGATCACCTCCAAGATGGCTGATGCGGTTCTCGCCGGCAGGTCCAGACGGGGCGAAGAAGTTGAGACCGACGACGCCATTGCCGAAGCCATGGCCGCAGCCAATGTGCCGAGTGCAGGTTCCGCCGACATGCAGGCGGATGATGCCCAATAGACCGGCCGCCCAGCAGTAAAAAAGCAACAGAATTTCATTAACGAACAGAAGGGTAAAGATACCATGAATATAACCAGTCAAATGGTCAAGGAGCTCCGCGACAAAACCAATGCGGGCATGATGGATTGCAAGAAGGCTCTTGCGGAAAACAACGGCGACATGGAAAAGGCCGTCGACTATCTTCGCCAGAAAGGCCTGGCTGTTGCCGCCAAAAGGGCGACCCGGGCCACCAGCGAGGGTGTGATCGAATGCTACATCCATGCCGGCGGCAAACTCGGCGTTATGGTGGAAGTGGGCTGCGAAACGGATTTTGTCGCCAAAACAGACTCATTCCTTGAGTTTGCCAAAAATGTCGCCATGCATATCGCCGCGGTCAATCCCGTGTCCATCAGAAGGGAAGACGTGCCGGAAGAACTACTGGCCAGAGAAAAGGCCATCTACGTCAATCAGGCGGCAGACTCCGGCAAACCGGCCAATATCGTGGAAAAAATCGTGGCCGGCAAAATCGAAAAGTTCTACGCGGATGCCTGCCTGCTCGAACAGCAGTATGTCAAGAACCCCGATCTGAAGGTCCAGGATCTGCTCAACGAACTGATCGCCTCACTCGGTGAAAACATCAGCGTCAAGAAGTTTGCCCGTTTTCAGGTAGGCGCGTAAATCATACTGAAGGTGCATCGGGCGTGGATACTTACAAGTATAAAAGAATATTGCTGAAATTAAGCGGTGAAGCCCTGATGGGCGACGCCGCTTTCGGCATCAGCAACGATGTGCTGGCCTATGTGGCCGACGAAATCCGGGAACTGCGCGCCCTTGGTACGGAAATCGCCATTGTCATCGGCGCCGGCAATATCTTCCGCGGGGTCGCCGGGTCATCGGCCGGCATGGACAGGGCCATTGCCGACAATATGGGCATGCTGGCCACGGTGATGAATGCCCTGGCCTTGAGTGACACCCTTGAACAGATTGACGTCAATACCGCCGTTCTGTCGGCCATTCCCATGGAGACGGTCTGCGAGCCTTATTCCCACCGTCGCGCCCTTGAACATCTCAAAATGGGCAATATCGTCATATTTGCGGCCGGCACCGGCAACCCCTATTTCACCACCGACACCGCGGCAGTGCTGCGGGGCCTGGAAATCAACGCGGACATCATCTGCAAGGCCACCAGGGTTGACGGGGTGTATGACAAAGACCCGCTCATTTATAATGACGCGGTGAAATTTGACAGCCTGTGCTACGCTGAGGTCTTGAAAAGGCGACTGAAGGTGATGGATGCGGCAGCCATTTCTCTGGCCATGGACAATAACAAAATCATTCTCGTTTTAGATATGAATATCCCCGGCAATATCAAAAAAGCCATCTGCGGGGCGAAAATCGGCACTTTAATCACTGGAGTTGATAATGAGTAAAGTTCTGTTGGAGATGAAGGACAAAATGGAAAAAAGCCTGGAGGCCTACCGCCGGGAGCTGACCACCATCCGTACCGGCCGCGCCTCATTGTCTCTGGTTGAGGGAATCAAGGTGGATTCCTACGGCTCCAAAATGCCGCTTAACCAGGTTGCCTCCATTACCATTCCGGAAAGCAGACTGATTGTCATCCAGCCCTGGGATCCCCAGGTGCTTCCAGCCATTGATAAGGCAATTCTTGCGGCAAATATCGGTCTGACCCCGGCAAGCGACGGCAAGGTGCTGCGCATTTCCATTCCGCAGCTTACCGAGGAACGCCGCAGGGAAATGGTCAAACAGGCAAAGAAAATCGGCGAAGAATACCGGGTGGCAGTGCGTAACTGCCGCAGGGACGCCATTGATCACCTGAAAAAGCTCAAAAAAGACAAAGAAATCTCGGAAGACGATCTCTTCAAGTTTCAGGACGAAGCCCAGAAAGAGACAGATGCATTCATCAAAAAAATTGACATAATCCTTGCTGAGAAAGAAAAAGAGGTCATGGAGGTTTAACAGACCGCCAGTGTCGATATCCTTGGAACTGGACAAAAAAAAACTCCCGCAGCATATTGCCATCATCATGGATGGCAACGGCCGCTGGGCCCAGAGTCGTGGTCTGATGCGTCTCATGGGCCACAAGGCAGGGGTTAAAACGGTTCAGCGCATCGTCAGGGCCGCCAGGGAAATCGGCATATCCGTCCTCACTCTTTACGCCTTTTCCTCCGAGAACTGGAAAAGGCCTGCCAATGAGGTTTCAGGGCTCATGTCGCTCTTAAAGAGCTATCTTGAAAGCGAGCTCGCCTCCATGCAGGAAAACAACATTCGCCTGCGCTGCATCGGACGTAAAGAGAAGCTGCCCGCGGAAATCAGGGAGACATTAATCGCCTCCATGGACAGGACCGCAGCAAACAGCGGTCTTGTCCTCAATCTTGCCTTAAGTTACGGCAGCCGTGATGAAATCGTCAGTGCGGCCCGAGAGATGGCCAGACTCTGTGCCGCGGGCAAATTGCGTCCCGAGGACATCACCGAAGAAGCTTTCTCCGGCCTTCTCTATACCGCCGGGCTTCCTGACCCGGACCTCATCATCCGTACCGGCGGCGAATTCCGTTTGAGCAATTTTCTCCTCTGGCAGGCCTCCTATGCCGAAATTTTTATTACCGAAACACACTGGCCCGACTTCACCCGGGAAGATTTTATTGCGGCAATCACCACCTTTCAGAAAAGACAAAGACGTTTTGGCAGGACAGGAGACCAGATAGGCGGCAATAATTGACAGATTCCGTAAGAACGGCAAATTAACCACGGAGAGCACAGAGCTAACTGGCTGTAATAAAAAAATATTTCGCTGTAGTCTCTGTGTGCTCTGTGGTGAAAAAAGACTTTTTCCGAGTCCACCAATAATGAGGGGACCGTAAAAGCAGCCACGCTGCACGCCCTCTTTATTTTAATACTCTGCGGATCCGTGTCAGATTTTTCCGGCATGTGACACCAAAATGACATGAAACGAATCATCACAGGACTTATTGCCGTAGCCGGCTGGCTTGCCCTGCTCTATTCCCAGTCTTTTATTCTCTTCTGGCTGATCATCGCAGCCATCAGCCTGATTGCCGCCCTTGAGTTCTTTGCCATCTGCCTGCAGAGTGAAGAGAAGACTCTCCGCCCGCTGCTGACGGCCATTGTCCTGCTGCCTGTTGCCGCCACCTGGCTGCAGCGCATTGATCTGGTGTATGTCTCGTTTATCGCCGCCCTCATGCTGGTCGCGGTGCTGACCGTTTTCAAGGCCGCGCAGCTGCGGAAACCTTTTGATCTGCTGCTTAAAGCAAGTTTCGGCGCCATGTACATAGGTCTTTTCACCGCCCATGTCGTTCTCTTCATGGCGCTGCCCAACGGTGCAGCCTGGCTGCTGTTTCTGACCACCATCACCGCGGCATCCGACACCGGGGCCTATTTTACCGGCATGTCACTTGGCAGACATAAGCTCTGTCCATCCATCAGCCCGAAAAAAACCGTGGAAGGATTGGCCGGCGGCATGCTGTGCGGCACCGGCTTTGCCCTGCTTGTTGCTTTCTTCCTGCTCCATGAGGTAAACTTATGGCGACTTGCCGCAGCCGCCCTGTTTCTTTCCGCCCTGGGCGTGGTCGGCGACCTGGTCGAGTCGCTGTTAAAGAGAAGCATGGGAGTGAAGGATTCGGGCAGCATCCTGCCCGGACACGGGGGAATTCTTGACCGCGCCGACTCCCTGCTGCTGACGGCGCCGGTTTTATATTATCTGGTCTCATATCATCTACTCGGGTAACAGAGAATGCAGAAGAACATCTCGCTTTTAGGGTCCACCGGTTCCATCGGCCGCAACGTGCTGAAGGTTGTCCGCCAGTATCCGGGCCGCTTCCGCATCATCGGCCTTGCCGCCGGCCGCAACATAACCCTGCTGCGCGATCAGATTGAGGCCTTCAATCCCCTTGCCGTGTCCGTGGCCACGGAGGAGCTTGCCGGTGAACTGGCCGGGATGCTGCCCGCCGGCTGGAGCGAGAAAATCTTTTTCGGCCGGGCGGGCAACGAACTGGTGGCAACCATCCCCCAGGCCGATACCGTGGTGTCAGCCATTGTCGGGGCCGCCGGCCTGATGCCCACCATGGCCGCCATCAAAGCCGGTAAAAATATCGCCCTGGCCAACAAGGAAACCCTGGTCATGGCCGGGGACCTGGTCATGGCCGAGGCCCGGCGCCACAGGGTAAAAATTCTACCGGTGGACAGCGAGCACAGTGCCATCTTCCAGGCCCTGGCCGCCGGCCGCAGGGATGATGTGCACAAAATCATCCTCACCGCCTCGGGGGGGCCCTTCCGCGAAAAAAACGAGCGTGATCTCTGGGACGTCACCCCGGAAGAGGCGCTGAATCACCCCAACTGGAGCATGGGCCATAAAATTTCCATCGACTCCGCCACCCTGATGAACAAGGGCCTTGAGGTCATCGAGGCACGCTGGCTTTTTGATGTTGAGGTGGAGCATATCGAGGTGCTGGTGCATCCGCAGAGCATTGTCCACTCCCTGGTGGAATATATAGACGGCTCGCTCATCGCCCAGATGGGCATCCCGGACATGCGCATCCCCATCACCTATGCCCTCTCCTGGCCGGAACGTCTCAAGACCGGGCTTGCCCGGCTGAATCTGCCGCGCTGCATGGATCTCAGTTTCCTGCCGCCGGACTTCAAAAAATTCCCGGCCCTGAAACTTGCCTACCACGCCTGTAAACAGGGCGGCAGCATGCCGGCGGTGCTCAATGCCGCCAACGAGGTGGCAGTGGCCTCATTTCTCGACAGGAAAATACGTTTCCCGGAAATCTCACTTGTTGTGGCAGAAACATTGAACCGATTGGCCCGCAAAGACATCACAGACATAGAGACCGTTTTAGAGGCTGACCTTGCCGCCAGGATGCAGGCCGAGTCAGTTATTGAAGCATTGCATATTAAATTTCAACAGAGGACTGGCCAGGCATATGACACTCCTGATTTACCGCCTGGCCTGAATGTCAAATTATGAACTCCGTCATCTCCTTTATCATCGTTCTCGGTCTTCTCATTTTTGTTCATGAGTTCGGCCACTTCCTTTTTGCCAAGCTGTTCGGCGTCCGGGTGCTGAAATTTTCCCTCGGCTTCGGCCCGAAAGTCTACGGCAGAAAGTACGGCGACACCGAATACCTGCTCAGCGCCTTTCCCCTGGGCGGTTATGTGAAAATGACCGGGGAAAACAAGGACGAGGAGGTCTCTTTTACCGAGCAGCCCTATTCTTTTGCCCACAAGCCGGTATGGAAACGTTTTTTGATCGTTCTGGCCGGGCCGGCCTTTAACCTCTTTTTCGCCGTTGTCGTTTTCTTTACCATCTTTGCCATCGCCGGTCTGCCGGTTCCCAAAGCAGGCACGGAGATCGGCGCCATCACCGAGAGCTCTCCCGCGCAAGCGGCCGGGCTCAAGGCCGGCGATATCATCGTTTCCATCAACGGCGAGAAAACCGCGGACTGGGAAGATGTCTCCCGGCTCATCCGTGAATCGGAAGGCCAGCCGGTGGCTCTGGTCATCTCCAGGGAGGGCAAGGAGATCAGCACCACCGGCCAGCCGGAACGCCAGGATGTCAAAAATATCTTCGGCGAGGTGGTGGATGAACGATTCATGCTGGGCATCTCCCGCAGCACTGAAGTCACCTATGAAAAGGCCTCCATCCCCGAGGCCTTTATCGCCGGGGTCAACCAGACCTGGACCTTCATCTACCTCACCGTCATGGGGATCATCAAAATCATCGAGCGGGTGGTGCCGGCCTCCGAACTCGGCGGCCCCATCCTCATCGCCCAGATGGCAGGCCAGCAGATGGAGGCCGGCTGGATCAACCTGGCCTATTTCATCGGGCTGCTCAGCGTCAACCTGGGCATCCTCAACCTCTTTCCCATCCCCATCCTGGACGGCGGCCATCTTGTCCTGTACACCCTTGAGGCCGTGCGGCGCAAACCCCTTGAACAGCGGACCCAGGAAAAACTGCAGCAGCTCGGCCTGCTGCTGCTGGGCAGTCTGATGATCTTTGTCTTCTACAACGACATTGTCCGCATCTTCAGCAAAGGATGAGCGGCCTTCATGACTCTTGACGATTGAGACTTGCCAATGGCCCCTGTGACCAAAGACCCGGCCCGGCAGTTGCCCCTTATTCTGGCGGTGGAGAATTCCGGCCTGTGCGGCAGTATCGCCCTGGTGAGCGGTTCCCACTGCATTGCCGAACAGAGTCTGCTGTCAAAACTGACCCATTCCAAACGGCTGCTCGTTACTCTGGAACGGGTGATGGACGAATGCCAGGCGGCATGGAACCAGATCGACGCCATTGCCATCAGCCAGGGGCCGGGCAGCTTCACCGGTTTACGCATCGGGCTGAGCACGGTCAAAGGTCTTGCCCTGGCCACCGGCATCCCGCTCATCGGGGTGCCCACTCTGGACGGTCTGGCCGGCCAGTTCAGCTTCACGCCAATGCCGGTCTGCCCGATTCTTGATGCCAGAAAAAACGAGGTTTACACCGCCCTTTACCAAACCGATGACACGGGCGTTATGCAGCGCCGCAGCGAATATCTGGTCATCCCCGCCGCCGAGCTTGCCGGCCGGATCAGCGAACCCACCATCTTTACCGGAGACGGCATCACGGTGCATGGCGATCTCCTGCGGGAAAAGCTGGGGGACCTGGCCGTTTTTGCCCCGGAACAGCTTTACTTTGCCAAGGCCTCGAGCATCGGCTTTCTTGCCCTGTCCCGCTGGCACAAACAGGAATTTCTTGATCCGGCGGGCTGCATTCCGCTTTATGTCCGGGCCTCTGACGCGGAACTTAATCTCATCCGCCAGGCTGCTTCATCCTGATATCCGCGGCATGCGGCAACACCATCACCCTGTTTTTCCCACGCCAAAAGGCGGAATCAGCAAATCCATCCGAACCTGAAAATATTTTAAAGTTCCCGGACCATTGTGCCGAATAGATTCGTAGTTCGGCTGTCACCACTGTCTCCGGTTGTCACCCCGCTGACATTGTGAGCACACCATTTCATCCCAGATGTTCTTGACATCGTGCCTGCACCATGAAACCGTCATGACCATTTTATCCTTAACAAATCATTGATGGAGGAATAAAAATGGCTGTTAATACGACAAATTCCAGCGCCCTTGCCATGATGAATCAGTATAAACTGAATCTGGCGGCCAATAAGGATGCAGCGCAGGACCTCAGCCCGGCCCCGGACGAGGCCGGTGATAATGCGGACTATCAGGTACGGATTTCCGAGCAGGCAATGCAGCTTGCCCGGCAGGAAAAAATCAGAACCGCCTATGATATGACACCGGCCGTGGGGCAGGAAACAGACGCCGCCCTCAACCATTCCCGTTTCGAGGTGAGTACCCGGAACAGGGCCGAAGCGATGCAGCAGGCAGTGCAGACCCGAGGCGCAGCGCGCCATGGCTTGGAAGTGATTGCCTGACCCCCCGTCCCGAACCTCCACTGACCACTGCTGCCGCCCCCTCCCCGGCCGTTTTCACCGGCTGAAATTGTCCCGCCAATCCCGGCAGGTCAAATCCCCTGCCCGGCAAGAGGAAGTTGCCCCGCCTCACCTGTCAGAAAAGTTTTCCGTCCCTGCTGTGCTTGACAATCAGGGCGCGGAACATCTCCACCAGCCCCCTGCCCAGCAGGTAAATCGACTCAATATTGCTGTTATCCGTTGCTGTCCTGTCAAAGAGAATATTCAGTTTTGAGGCGAAATGCTCCTCCGGCGCCCAGTAGTTGATCAGCATGGGCAGACCCGGCAGCGGGAAGATGATGAGCGACTGATCGGCATTGGCCGCCCCGGCGGCAGGAGTGGCCCCGAAGAGATGGAGAATCTCGAAAATGAGTTCCGGATGGGCGTCGGCCAGTTGCCCCATTGCCGCCTCGCAGCGGTGGGAAAAGAACCTGTTCCACTCCGCCGCCCCGGCCAGCTCGCCAAACGCCACCCATTGGCCCGAGGGTTTTCTTCCTTTGCCGTGAATGATGTAGTTGAGCAGCGGAATCTCCACCCAGGGGATCTTATGGCATTCCGACCAGATCCCGCCGGCCGGGTCGATCCAGAAATCCTTGCCCAGACAGTTGATCCCCAGCCTGCCATCCCGCAACGGTACCCCAAGCCGTGCCGCGGCTGACGGGAAATCGACCTGCCCCGCCTCCTGCCGCAGACGGGCGAGCATTTCCCGCTGCTCATCCTCGCGGGAGCTTCTGCGGGCCACATCCCCGCCCAGGGCGCGTATCGTTTCCCGGTCAAGATAGGGGCAGTCAGCCGGTTGCTTCTGCCCCTGGATCACGGCCACGGCAAAGGCCATACATGAGGGCAGCATGCATTCCCGGCAGTTTGATTTTTTCAGCAGTTTGTAGAGCTCAAGAGGGTTTTTTATCCGGGTCATATCAGGCCACCGTTTTATGTTGAGCGATCCTCTCTTTTCCGGCGTCATCACCCGCACACCGGCAACAAGAGCCATCGCGTTTTTCTCACATCATTTTTGCTGTTTTCTGGTATATTCTGCTGATCCTGAAAGTGTTCCAGCCTGCTGCCGGAACGAAACATAAGAGAAAAAACAGCTGCCCACAACCGCAAATGAAAAAAATACCTGCTTTTTTCCCCGCCCTCATTCTGCTGCTCATGCCCTTTATCTGCCCGGCGGCGGATGGCTTCTGCTCCGCCAGCCTGCAGCAGGCAAGTCAGGCCGATGGACAAACAGCTTCTGCCCCGCATCCTCTCCTGCTGGCCCAGCATGTATCGGATGAATTCAGCGAGGCGATCATCTGGTATCGCCAGAGGGCCTTCCAGGGCCATGCCGACGCCCAGTATTATCTCGGCCTCCTGTATGCCCTGGGCAAAGGCCTGCCCCAGGATTACGAGAAGGCGGCAATTTGGTATCGCAAGTCTGCCGAACAGGGGTATCCCGACGCCCAGTTTGACCTTGGCCGTCTCTATGCGGTGGGCGACGGGGTGGAACAGGACCTGGTGCAGGCATATATCCTGATCACCCTCGCCGCCGGGCAGGGACACAAAAAGGCCATTAAAACCAAAGATTTCGTGGCAATGCAGCTGTCCCCCCAGGAGATGGCGGAGGCGCAGGAATTACTGGGAAGTCTGCAGCAGAAAAATCAAGACGGCCATGATTGATGAACTCATAAAAAGACTTTTTTCAAGTTCACCATGATTGTCTTTTTCCAAGTTTGTCATTATGTTGAAAAACCTCTGCCGCACCTCCCATTAATATCAGAAATGAAGAAAAAACAATGACCGACACCACCACTTCCATGGACCGAGATCCCTATTTTTTTGACACTGACGATCTGCAGACCATCGCCGATGAAAAGACCATCCGCCAGGGCCTGGCCTATTACAAGGAAAACCGGGTCATCGACCTGGCCCATGATGCGGAAATACTCTGGGGCAGGGTGGAGGACGAGGATTCCGACATCCCTTTTGACGCGGAGATGCGGCTGACCGAGGGAGGAAGTCCCTTTTTTACCTGCCAGTGTCCGGCCGGGGAGGAAGGCGCGGCCTGCCGGCATCTGGTGGCCGTGCTCTACGCCTATGCCGACCAGAGCTCGGCAACCGCCGGACTGCTGAGTGCCGCGGACAGCGCCATCAAGGAGCGGATGAAACGGGGCCGCTCCGAGGTGCGGGTGGAACCGCTGAACGGCGCCGTCTGGTTCGGCGACTGGCAGGCCGCCTCGGTAGGTTCCGCCGGCCATTTCCAGCGCCGCTACCGGGTGACCATCCGCAGCCTGCAGCTGCGGGCCAATCTCTGCACCTGCCCGGATTTCGCCAACAATCAGCTCGGCACCTGCAAGCATATCGAGGCCGTGCTGCACAAGATCAGAAAACACCCCAAATACGACAAGTTCCGCCAGCAACCCGCCCCCTGCCCCTATGTCTACCTGGCCTGGGACGTGGAGAATGCCCCCCGGCTCCACCTGCATCGCACCCCGGCCATGCCAGAGGATCTGCAGGCCATCCTGGCCCCTTATTTTGATGCGGAAGGGGGGCTTACGGGCAGGCTGCCCGACACTTTCTTCCGTTTGCAGGAAACGGTGGCCGAGCGGGACGACATCATCATCGGCGAGGACGCGGCGGATTACGCCCGCCGCCTGGCCACGGAGGCGGCCCACCGCCTGCGCGCCGTGGAAATCCGCGAACAGATCAAAACCGGCAACGGCAGGCTGCCCGGCATCCGCGCCCGGCTTTACCCTTATCAGATCGAGGGAGCGGCTTTCCTCGCCGGCAGCGGCCGCGCCCTGCTGGCCGACGACATGGGCCTGGGCAAGACCCTGCAGGCCATCAGCGCCGCGGTCTGGCTGGGGAAACACGAAAATGCCCAAAAAACCCTCATTGTCTGCCCCGCCTCCCTGAAACAGCAGTGGGCCAGGGAGATCAGCAGATTTTCCGAGCAGGAGTGCCAGGTGATCCAGGGGCCGCCCCCGGCCCGCAGCGCCCAGTACCGGCGTGATTGCTCTTTCTACATCATCAATTACGAGCTGCTGCTGCGCGACCTGTCGGTGATCAACGAGACCCTGCGGCCCGACCTGCTGATCCTGGACGAGGCCCAGCGCATCAAGAACTGGCGCACCAGGATCGCCTCGGCGGTCAAACTCATCACCAGCCGCTATGCCTTTGTCCTGTCCGGCACCCCCCTGGAAAACCGGCTGGAGGACCTCTACAGCCTGATGCAGGTGGTGGACCCGAAAATCCTGGGTCCCCTGTGGCGTTACATGATCGATTTTCATGTCACCGACGAGCGGGGCAAGGTGCTGGGCTACCGCAATCTTTCCCTGCTGCGCCGGCGCATCGCCCCGGTGATGCTGCGCCGCGACCGACGGCTGGTGAAGGACCAGCTGCCGGACCGCATCAATCAGCGGCTCGATGTGGAGATGACCGCCAAACAGGTCGAGCTGCACGACTCGGCCATGAATAACGCCGGCATCATCGCGGATATCGCCAAAAAACGGCCCCTTACCCCGGTGGAGCAGAACCGGCTGATGGGGTTCCTGCAGCAGGCGCGCATGGCCTGCAATGCCGCCGGCCTGGTGGACAAAAAGACCGAGGGCTCGCCCAAGCTCGACGAGCTGGTTGACATCCTCGATGAACTCTGCCTCCAGTCCGGGCTCAAGGCCGTGGTCTTTTCCCAGTGGGAACTGATGACCAGGATGGTGGAGGAGCGGCTGCGGCGGATGAAGCTCGGCTTTGTCCGCCTGCACGGCGGGGTGCCCACCGCCAAACGGGGGGAACTGATGGACCGCTTCCGGGAGGACGACGGCGTGCAGGTCTTCATCTCCACCGATGCCGGCGGGGTGGGGCTCAACCTGCAGAGCGGTTCGGTGGTGATCAACCTGGATGTGCCCTGGAACCCGGCGGTGCTGGAACAGCGCAACGGCCGGGTGCATCGCCTCGGCCAGACCAGAAAGGTGCAGATCATCACCATGGTGGCCGCCAATTCCTATGAAGAGCATGTCCTGTCCCTGGTGCAGGGCAAGCAGCACCTGTTTAACAACGTGATCAGCGAGGATGCCACCGAGGATGTGGTGGGGGTCTCCAAGAAACTGCTGGAAACCCTGGTGGAAGACCTGACCTCGCCCCAGCCCGGCCCGGCGGAGGCGGCGGCCGCGGCGGAAGAGATCTTGGCCACGGCTGCCCCGGAGGCTGCCGCTGAACCGGCCAGGCCCGGCCCGGCCGGCAAAGGTGAGGCGGATAAGATGGTTGAAGAGGCCATTGCCCGCTGCATAGAAGAACTGCAGCAGGCCCTGGGCGCCCGCATTGAACGGATTCTCGGCGCAGGCGGCGGGTTGCTCGCGGTCATCGACCGGGTGGACGCCGCGGCGGACGAAGTGGCGGCACGCCTGTCCGCCTCGGTGCCGGTGGCGGTCATCGACCGCTGCACCTTAAACGGCCTCAGCCGGCTGGGGGCCGCCTCTCCGGTTGCCGTCAGCCGGACCTATTATGAGGCGGGCCAGGATACGGCTGAGGACGGCAGGTCCAGGCTGGCGGCCCTGGCCGCGGAAAAACTGCAGGCGGCCCGGGTGCTGGTGGAGCAGAACTGCCATAACAGCGCGGTGGAACTGCTCCTCTCCTCCCTGCTTGCCGCAGCAAGCGACCGGGCCGGTCTCGACCAGCCCATCAATGCCCAGCAAGCCGGGGTATGGATCTACGGCGAGGCCCTGCCCAAGGGGTTGCTCAATCAGGAAGAGGTGGGGCTGCTCATGCGCGGCATCACCCTGGCCCAGGCCCCGTCCGTGCCCGAGCCGCTGCTCACCGGGCTGCTTGCCGACGCGGCGCTCTTTGTCCAGCCATGACTGAAAAATTACCACAGAGAGCACAGAGCTAACTGACTGTAATGAAAAAAATTCTCTGTGGGCTCTGTGGTGAAGAAAATGACCGGCAGACATGAATCTCACCGCTGAACAACAGCGCATCGTGGCCCACCAGGCCGGCCACGCCAAGGTCAGCGCCGTGGCCGGCTCCGGCAAGACCACCACCATGGTGGCCCGGGTCAGGCATCTGCTGGAGCAGGGGGTGGCGGCCCGGCAGCTGCTGGTGCTGATGTTCAACCGCTCGGCCAGGGACAGCTTTGCCGCGTCCCTGGATGACGCCCTGCGGCCGACCGGCCTGCCGGCCCCGGAGGTCCGCACCTTCCACTCCCTGGGCCTGCGCCTGGTGGAGAGCTTCACCCGGCAAAGATTCCTCCCCGCCCGCACCCTGGTCACCGGGGAATACCAGCTGAAAAAACTGGCCAAAAGCGCCTTGCGCCGGCTCATTGACCAGGAGGGCGGCAGCGAGGAGTGGCTGTCCGCCGAAAACCTGGAGGGACTGCTCACCTTCCTCGACCTGGTCAAAGCCGATACCATGCCCGCGGACAAACTTTTTTCCTCCCTGCGGCTGGCCGAGCGCTTCGCCTATTTCACCCGGGCTTTCGCCATTTTTGAAGAAGAGCGCCAGGCAGCGGGCATCCGCTTCTATGCCGACCTGATCCATGAACCGGTCATGGCCATGCTGGCCGATCCCCGGCTGGCGGACTGGGCCGCCAACCATGTGGACCATATCATTGTCGACGAGTACCAGGACATCAACGAGGTGCAGCAGCAACTGCTGAAAATCATCGCCGGCCACCGGGCCCGGGTGATGGTGGTGGGCGATGTGGACCAGTGCATCTACGAGTGGCGCGGGGCCAGACCGGAATACATCACCACCCGCTTTGCCCTGGACTTCCCGCAGCCCGCCACCTACACCCTTTCCTACACCTTCCGTTTTGGGCACCGGCTGTCGCTCGCCGCCAACCACCTGATCGACAACAACCGGCTGCGCGACCGCAAACTCTGCCTCTCCTTCCCCGGCACCAAAGACACCACTTTAAGCTGCCTGCCGGAAAAAGAGCCCCACCCGGTGCCGGCCATTCTTGAGGAACTGGCCGCAATGGGCCGACCGGCGGCCGAGGTGGCCGTGCTGGTCAGGCTCTTTGCCATGAGCGTGCCGGTGGAGCTGGCCCTGCTGGAGGCCCGCATCCCCTACCGGTTGGTCGGCCACGAACAGGTCTTCGCCTGCCCGGAGATCAAGGCCCTGACCGGCTATCTGCATCTCTGCCAGGGGAGCATGGGCGAGCTTGAACCTGCCGCGGCCGCGGACCTCATCGAGGCCATGCTGACCCACCCCCATCTCGGCGTGAAACGGGAAAAAATCAGCGAACTGGCCGCCGCTGCCGCCCGCCGGCCGGAACGGGCCGCCGAACTGCTTGCCGGCGCCGCGGGCCACGACGCCCCGCCCTACGTGCAGAAACGCTTTAGCCGCACCGCCGCAACCTGGCAGGAGATCGCCGGTCTGCCCTCCTCGGCCAGGGCCGGCCGGATACTGGAAGCGGTCATCAGCAAGACCGATCTTTTTGATTTTTACCACAATATCTCCTCTTCCCTCTCCACCGCTGAAAACCGCATCAAGACCTGCCAGGCCTTTGTCGCCTTTGCCAAACGGCTGAATCTTCCGGTGCGCCCCTTTCTGGAAAAAATCGACGCGCTCAGGCGGCAGGCCGGGGATTTGAACGGCGGCGACAGCCTGCTGATCACCTCCATCCACCGGGCCAAGGGGCTGGAATGGCCGGTGGTGATCATTGCTGGACTGGTTGACGGCTCCTTTCCGCTGATCATGGATGAAATGACCTTTGACAACCTGGAGGATGAACGCCGCCTCTTTTACGTGGCCATGACCAGGGCCAGGGAAAAGGTCTTCTTCCTCCATCCGCCGGACAGCCGCTTCAGCAAAATGAAAAAGGCCGGCCACTGCCGCTATCCCCGGCCCATGGCTGGCGAGGACTTTCCGGCCAGCCGCTTTCTCTACGAGGCGAATATCGACTTGAGCAGCCGGCTCGGCGAGGCGATCGGCCAAGGGGAAACGTATTCCGGCAAAACCATCACGGCCCGGGATATCGAAATGGCCAACCGCTATCTCAATGCCATCAACTCCCCCCTCAAACCGGTGCAAAGACCCGGCAAGCCGGCCAAGCCCCAGGCCGATAAAAACACAATCCTGACCATCGACGAGCTGGCCGAGGGCCTGCTGGTCAGCCACCACACATTCGGGCCGGGGGTGGTCACCGCCGTGCCGGACCGCCGCCGGGGCCTGGTCCAGGTGCTGTTTGACCGACACGGCGAAAAAACCCTGAAGGTCGACATCGCCAAGCTGCAGCCGCGGTAGGCAAGAGCCTTGCTTTTTGCTTTTTCTTCCTGTTTTCGCAAGAATGCGACAAATTACCTCTTGGCAATTACTCAAACTCCTTGTAAGAATCTTGTCAGGATAATTGAAAGGACAGCAATTTCAAAAACGAGAACCTGCGACTCATGTGGTGATGAGCCTTTTCAGGGAGGGGGAAAGAGAAACAGCCGGACTAGAGGCGGTCAAGCGGGCTTTGCAGACCCCGTATATCACGGGCCATGACATGGGTGTAGATCTCGGTGGTCTTCACATCGGCATGGCCGAGGAGGTCTTGGAGCACCCGGATATTCACCCCCTGTTCCAGCAGGTGGGTGGCGAAGCTGTGGCGCAGGGTATGACAGCCGATCTTCTTGTGTATCCCGGCCAGCTGCGCCGCCCGCTTTACCGCCTTCTGCAGACCGGATTCAAGAACATGGTGGCGCATCTCTTTGCCGGAACGGGGATCAATGGACCGTTTGCCTGCCGGGAATACCCATTGCCAGCCGGTCTCCCTGGCGGCATTGAGGTATTTTCTGGCCAGGGCCTCGGGGAGGTGGACTTCGCCGAAACCGGCCTCCAGGTCCTGATGATGGAGTTCTTTAACCTCCTCGATGTGAGCGAGCAGCTCCTGGTGGAGATTCCTGGGCAAGATGGTAGTCCGGTCCTTGCCACCCTTGCCGCCTCGGACGAAGATAAGATTCTGGCCGAAATCAACGTCCTGGATGCGGAGACGGATGCATTCCATGAGACGCAGGCCGCCGCCGTAGAGGATTCTGGCCATCAGGGCATGTTTACCCTCCATGGCTCCCAGCAGACGCTGGACCTCGGTCTGGGTCAGCACCGTGGGCGGCCTGGGCAGGCGCTTACTGCGCACAGGGGCGATCTCTCCGTCAATAGGTTTGTCGAGGACATCGCGATAGAGGAAGACCAGCGCATTCAAAGCCTGCCGCTGGGTGGAGGCTGAAACCTTGCCCTCGGTGGCAAGATGGGAAAGAAAACTCTCCACGTCCTTGGCCTGGAGCGTTGCGGGATGAGTCTTGCCGCCGAAATGGTAAATATAGCGGAGAATCCACTGGCAATAGGTTTGTTCGGTACGGTAGGCGTAATGATGGTACCGGAGAACCTCACGCACCTCGTCCATGAGCTTGAGTTTTGGATTGGGCCGGAATTTTGGTTTGCTTTCCATATTATATGCTTTAATATCGCAATAAGTGGAAAATCGCAAGCGATTATGTAATAAGTGGACAGCATGGAATGAAATTTTCCATGTTTTATATTTTAATATTACAATAAGTGGAAAATGTGTCCATCTATAGGGTCCAATATGATGGACAGCTTTCCACTTATTAACAATGTTGGACAAATCAAAAATCAAAAAACAAAAACCGATTTGTCTTTATTGATGCTTGGCTACCAATGGCCAGTCCTAAAAAAGCATATTAACGGCATATCGTGCCAATCTGAAAGGGCTTGAACCCAGGCAAATGGATCGGCAATCGCTGGGCCCGGAGAAGAATAATTTAGAACCATTTTAACCATTCTGGTTGCCAGGCAACATTCAGCCAAATCCGCCGTTACAGCTTGGGCTGATTGAAAGGCATAAAAACAAAAAACACAGCCCTACCCTACCGATATCAAAACAACTCATAAGGAAATAGCTGGCAAAATATAACTGCATAAAACCAATTTAAAATCGAATTGTTATGAGCTTTTTTCTAGTTGGCAAGCATCCCAAAAACTGGTTAACCTATCAAACGAAATAGCCCGAATAAAATTGTCCAACAATTCGCTCAAGCACGACGCGCGAACTTGCGCTTTGCTTTAACGGCTTCGGCCAACTTTAATACAACTCGAACTTACTCAACCCAAGCTGGGCGCGCGTCTTAGCTTTGCGTTAACTGTATAAAATGAAAATCACGAGATCTAACATATTAAGCCTTATAAAGACCGCTTTCGGCTTCGAATGGACGCCAGAAATATCTCAAGAAGCAATAGACATTCTTAACAAATGCGATTCCACGACAGAGCAAGTCTACTTGCTTGGGGCGGCCTATTATATCGAATCGATGAGAGACAAATACCAAGGAGAACTTTGCGGCCAACCTCTTCCCATATCCTGGCACGTTGTCACCTATAATAAAATCGACTATGAAGCTATTTATTTTCAGGAGCCCTGGGGTGGTTGGGCCAGAGGTTACGGAGCTGGCCCTAGCAGTTGCGCCCTTGTCCCACAGTTGAAATTTCCACATATTAATTACCACCATGATTTTGGCTTGTTTTATAGCGCTGATAATGCCGGCGGCGAATGGTATTTCAAATGTGCAATAGAAATAGACCCTGAAGCAACACACAAAGATCGTAAAGATAAAGACGAGTACAGAGACAACATTGTTGATTATGAAGTAATTCGAGTTGATGACAAAATACATAGTTGCACAACATGGTTTGAATTAATAATGGACCGAGACGATGCAATAATTGAGGAGTATCTCAACTCAATCCACGACGACGACATTCAAAATCCATAGGCTCCCATCCAGGTGTAGCGGTTATATGAACATATTTTCTCTCTCTCCCACCGAAATGCCTGTGCCTGAAGGTGTGTATCCATCCTATGCCGTCGTCGGCATCCTCGGTTTCCATATAACCCCAGACCTCCCCACAACATTCACATTCAGCAACAGGGTCGGCATCTGGCAATTTATTAAAGGCTATTTCAAGCTCTTCGCTTTTTTTGTCAAGCCATACAATTTTCATTTAACAACCTTATTTTATTATAAAAAACCAGTTAACAATTCGCTCAAGCACGACGCGCGAGCACGCCAGTTTTAACGGCTTCGGCCAGCTTATTAATCACGCTAAATTCACGGCCCAAGCTGGGCGCGCGTCTTAGCTTTGCGTTGAGCCTGTAGAAAAAGCCTTCCGGTGACAATTTTAACTGCAATTTTGCTGAATTTTACTTCTATTTTGACGAATTTTTGCCGTCAAGAGCGGTGAACTAAAGGTAAAAAATCTATATTTTCAAGGTGTTACTTCAGTTTTGAAGGATGTGTTGATTAAGTACGGAACAAATCGACACAGGCCAAGATAAAAAAACTACGTTATTTCAAATAGTTGACTAATAAGGATTTTGTAAAAAATCTTAAGAAACAAAAAAACAAGACACGTCGTAGGACTTTTTCTACAGACTCGTTCGCTTCAAAAACGAAATGCATAAAACTCCTTGACAAAGTTAACTTGCATGTTAACAATTAAGTATGAACAGAGAAATAATATTTTATGAAACTGCATCAGGTAATTGTCCAGTCGAGGAGTTTTTGGAATCATTGTCTTCGAAGCAGGCACAGAAGGCAACGTGGGTTTTGAGGTTGATAGAAGAATTGCCGACCATACCATCGAGCTATTTGAAAAAGCTTGTTAATACCGATGAAATTTGGGAGGTGAGAGTAGTAGTGGGAAACAACATATTCCGTCTACTCGGTTTTTTCGACGGCCCGAAGCTCATAGTCCTTAATCATGCATTCCAAAAGAAAACTCAAAAAACTCCTCCCCAGGTCATCAAAATCGCAGAAGCCAGAAAGAAGGATTATTTCGAGAGGAGGAAATAAAATGAAAACTCTAAAATCCTATGTTGTCAAAAGGAAATCTAGTGATCCAGCATTCGCTAAGAGCTACGAATCCGGTTATGAAGAATTTAAAATTGGAGTTATGCTCAAAGTTGCGAGAGAAGAAGCCGGTTTAACACAAGAGCAACTCGCGCAAAAACTTAATACGAAAAAAACAGCCATTTCACGTATTGAGAATCATGCAGAAGATATAAAGTTGTCAACATTGGAGAAATTTGCGCAAGCTCTAGGCAAAAGCTTGCGCATAGAAGTTGCATAGTTTGTTGGAATCATTAAGCAAAAGCGAACAAAAGCATTAAGAGGGACCGGCTAGCACCGGCGTTTTTCTGATCAAAGTCTTTTTTTGTTCCTGCCGGGAACAAGTAGCCAAGGCTAGGCCGGCCCCTTATGCTGGCCGTTACTAAATCCCTATCACCTACAGCCTATATTTCAAATAAAAGCCTGACGTTTAGTCTGTAGGGGCAACCCTTGTGGTTGCCCTCCTCTGCATGGAGTCTAAGGGTACCCACAAGGGGTACCCCTACGGCCTTCAGACTAAATGCCTAAACACCTAACAGACTCGCCTGTCCTCACAGTGCGTCGATAATCCTGTTAAACGTGGCGCTGGGACGCATGGCGGCATTGGTCTTTGCCGCATCCGGCCGGTAATAGCCGCCGATATCCGCGGGGCGGCCCTGGGCGCTGGTCATTTCAGCAATAATCTTGGCCTCATGGTCGGCAAGATCCTGTGCCACACTGGTGAAACGTTGCTGCACTTCCTTGTCCCTGCCCTGGGCGGCGAGGCTCTGGGCCCAGTAGAGGGCCAGATAAAAATGGCTGCCCCTGGTGTCGAGTTCCCCCACCTTGCGGGAGGGTGACTTGCCGTTTTCCAGAAATGTGCCGATGGCCTGATCAAGGGTCTCGGCAAAGAGCGCCGCCTTGTCATTTTTGCAGGTGCTGTACACATGCTCGAACGAGGGGACCAGGGCACAGAATTCGCCCAGGGAGTCCCAGCGCAGATGGCCTTCCTTTAAGAACTGCTCGACATGCTTCGGCGCCGAGCCGCCCGCGCCGGTCTCGAACATGCCGCCGCCGTTCATCAGCGGCACGATGGACAGCATTTTGGCGCTGGTGCCCAGTTCCAGGATGGGGAAGAGGTCGGTGAGATAGTCGCGCAGGACATTGCCGGTAACGGAGATGGTGTCTTCGCCTTTGCGGATGCGGGCAAGGGAAAAGCGCATCGCTTCATCCGGCTGCATGACGCGGATATCAAGCCCGCTGGTGTCGTGCTCCGGCAGATAGCGGTTCACCTTGGCGATAATCTCGGCGTCATGGGCCCGGCTCTGGTCCAGCCAGAAGATTGCCGGGCTGTTGCTGGCCCTGGCCCTCCCCACGGCAAGTTTGACCCAGTCCTGCACCGGGGCGTCCTTGGTCTGGCAGCCCCGGAAGATGTCCCCTTTTTCCACCCGCTGTTCAAGCAGGGTCGCGCCGGAGGCGGCATCAACAATGCGGATCGTGCCGGGAGCCTGGGCAACGAAGGTCTTGTCGTGGGAGCCGTATTCCTCGGCTTTCTGGGCCATCAGGCCGACGTTGGAGACGCTGCCCATGGTGGCGGGATCATAGGCGCCATGTTTTTTGCAGTCTTCAATCACCTGCTGATAGATGGTGGCATAGCACCGGTCCGGCACCATGGCGATGGTGTCGTGCAGCTTGTCGTCCGGCCCCCACATGCGGCCGCCGTCTCTGATAACGACCGGCATGGAGGCGTCGATGATAATGTTGTTGGGAACATGGAGGTTGGTGATGCCCTTGCTGGAATCCACCATGGCCAGTTCGCAGCTGCTCTGGTAGACCGCGGCAATGTCCGCCTCTATTTCCGCTCTTTTTTCGGCGGGAAGCTGCTGGATTTTTGCATAGAGGTCGCCCAGGCCGTAGTTGACGTTGACCCCGAGATCCTCCAGCACCGCCCCGTGTCTGGCAAAGACATCCTGGTAAAAGACGGCAACGCAATGGCCGAACATGACGGGGTCCGACACCTTCATCATGGTCGCCTTGAGATGGAGCGACAGCAGCAGGCCTTCGTCTTTCGCCGCCTGGATCTGCCCGGCATAGAACTGCCGCAGGGCCGCCGCGCCCATGACCGCGGTGTCAATGATTTCGCCGGCCAGCAGCGGGAATTTTTCTTTGAGCACCACGGCTTTGCCATCCTGTCCGATAAATTCGATGCGGACATCGCAGGCGCTCTGCACGGTGAGGGATTTCTCGCTGCCGTAGAAATCGCCGCCGGTCATATGGGCGATGCGTGATTTTGAATCCTGCGGCCAGGCCTTCATGAGGCGGTGCGGTTTCTGCCGGCCGAACCGTTTGACCGATGCCGCGGCCCGGCGGTCGGAGTTTCCTTCCCGCAGCACCGGGTTGACGGCGCTGCCGAGCACTTTGGCAAAGCGGGCCTGCAGTTCTTTTTCTGCGTCGTTTTTCGGTGTCTCGGGGTAGTCCGGGATGTCATAGCCCTTTTCCTGCAACTCCTTGATCGCCGCCTTCAGCTGCGGGATGGAGGCGCTGATGTTGGGCAGTTTGATGATATTGGTCTCCGGCAGCTTGACAAGTTTGCCAAGTTCCGCGAGGTAATCAGGGATTTTCCGGCTGTCATTCAGCTTGTCGGGAAAATTAGCGATGATGCGCCCGGACAGCGAAATGTCCTTTTTTTCAAAGCTGATGCCGGAGCCCTTGGTGTATGCCTGGAGAATGGGCAGCAGCGAGTAGGTTGCCAGGGCCGGGGCCTCATCAACCTCCGTGTAAATGATCTTTTGTGTTGCCATAATTTTTCCTTGGTTTCATGCTTGTATCAATAAATTTGTTATAATCAACAAAAACGTTTTCGCCTCAGCAGGTGATCGCCGCAATGAGCAGAAAGACAGCAATAGCATATACAGACTGGGATTGCAAATATCATTATGACCCCGAACAAGAGGTGATCGTTTTTTATCCCATGTGGAACAAAGAGCCATGGCCTTGATCAACATTGACACGGCGATCAAGCGGGTGCTGCTGCTGGTCGCGAAAATCGAGCCGCCCAGGGGCGTGGAGATACTGACCTACAAACGCAACCGCGGCATCGCCATTATCCGGCTGGGGGAGGACAGTTTCCTGGTCAGGGAGCGAGGCTATGCGGAGCAGGAGATGCAGGTCTGTTTCGCCGACTTGGCCAGGATGCTCAAATCAATGGCGAAAAGGGAATTTCCCCGCAGCAGACAGGTGCGCATCTATCAGCTGGAAGGGCCGGATTTTCTCGATCAGGAGCGCAAAAGAATTTGACGGACTTTGCTCCTTGTGGTGAAATGCTTAAGGAGAAATCTTTTGCCGGGACATCAAAGCGTTGTGATGAATTTTGCGCTGCTGAACCTATAATTGACAAACCGCAAGGACATGCCGATGAGCCATACTGATCTTGATCAACTTCCTTCCTACGCCACCCTGCAAACGCTGGCCCGTAATCCCTTTGATCTCAACGCCAGGGGGGCGGTGGCCGCCCAACGCATCAGCGGCCGCGTCTGTTCCTTCGCAGGCTTTGATCTGCTCTACGCCACCCAGCGGGTGGATGAGGCGGTGCTTGACGCCCTGCAGCAGCTGGCGGACGAGGGCCGGGCGGTGGAGCAGCTGCTGGCCATGAAAAAGGGGGCGGTGATGAACCGCATCGAGGGCTATGAGTGTGAGAACCGTCAGGTGCTGCACACCGCCACCCGGGATGTCTTTTCCGCCTCTCCCCTGGAGCCTGGGGCCTCGGGCCAGGCGGCGCAGGAGCTGGAGAAGCTGCGGCTGTTCCTGGCTGATCTGGAGAGCGGCGCCCTGGTCAACAGCCGGGGGGAGGCGTTCACCGGCATGGTGCAGGTGGGCATCGGCGGCTCGGACCTCGGCCCCCGGGCCCTGTATCACGCCCTGGCCGCCTTCCGCATCAGCGGCCGGCGGATTGATTTCATCTCCAATGTGGACCCGGATGATGCGGCCGGGGTGCTCGCTGGGCTTGATCTTTCCCGCACCCTGGTCAACGTGGTGTCAAAGAGCGGCACCACCCTGGAGACCCTGACCAATGAGGAACTGGTGCGCCAGGCTTACCGGGATGCCGGCCTTGATCCCCGGGCCCATTTCGTGGCCGTGACCGGCGAGGGCAGTCCCATGGACAATCCGGCCCACTATCTCCGTTCCTTTTATATGTACGACTATATCGGCGGCCGCTACAGCTCCACCTCCATGGTGGGCGGGGTCATGCTCGGCTTTGCCCTGGGCTATGACGGTTTTGTCGAGATCCTGCGCGGGGCCCACGAGGTGGACGCGGCGGCGGAAGAGCGGGACATCCGCAAAAATATCCCTTTGCTCATGGCGCTGCTCGGCATCTGGAACCATAATTTTTTAAACTGCGAGACCCTGGCGGTGCTCCCCTACAGCCAGGGCCTGGTGCGCTTTGCCGCCCACCTGCAGCAGTGCGACATGGAGAGCAACGGCAAATCCATCAACCGCCGGGGTGAGAGGCTGGCCTATCAGACCGGCCCCATCATCTGGGGCGAGCCCGGCACCAACGGCCAGCACGCCTTTTACCAGCTCATCCACCAGGGCACCACCGTCATTCCCGTGGAGTTCATCGGCTTTCGCCACAGTCAGTATGACCGGGATATGCTGGTCAAGGAGACCAGTTCCCAGGAGAAGCTGCTGGCCAATCTGCTGGCCCAGTCCCTGGCCTTGGCCACCGGCCAGGAGCACGACAATCCCAACCGGCGTTTCCCGGGCAACCGGCCCAACAGCGTGCTTATGGGGCAACGGCTGACCCCGCGCAGCATGGGCGCCCTGCTTGCCCTGTACGAGAACAAGATCGCCTTCCAGGGCTTTCTGTGGAACATCAACTCCTTTGACCAGGAGGGGGTGCAGCTCGGCAAGAAACTGGCCACCCGGCTGCTGGGCCATTTTGCCGGCCGCCGCCGGGCTGCCGACTACCGTGCCGCCGGTGAGGATGAGGCCGGCTGGGCCATGCTGCAGGCTGCGGGGCTGCTGCAGGATTAATCACGAGCGGGGGTCAGGCGGCACTGCCGGCAGCCGGGCCAATGGTCAGTTGCCCACGATGGTGGCGATTTTCAGGAGTTGGGAGCTGATTTTGAGGCCGGCCCGTTGCGCTGCTGCCAGATTAATGGTCAGTTTGATTTTCGTTCCCTCATTGCCGAGGGAGATGATTCCCCCCTGTTCGGCGAAATTTTCCATGTCCGCCACGGTCAGGACGGGCTGTCCAGCCAGTTCGGAGAGGATCTGCTGCAGGCGCCATTTTTCCGAGGCGCTGATAAACAGGATATGGCAGCCGTGCAGCTCGCCGCCCTGTCCCAGTTTTCTGACCACCAGTTTGCGGCCCCCGGCGGTTTTGCCCTCTATGGCGTTTAAGACCTCGCCGAAATCGTCGTCCCCGCTGATCCCCAGCACGATGCTGCCTTGCTCACTGTCGAATGCCGTAGCCGGCCACTGGGTAAACTTGGCGAAATTCAGGAGAAAAACCGCCTTGACCGCATACTCGCCGCCGGTCAGCTGCTCCGTCTGGGCTGGGGATGTGACGCACAGCACCAGGGCCAGCAGCATCGTTGCGCGTTGCAGGATTTTCCCCAATATGGCCAAGGCGTAGTTCATGGATGAGCGGCCTATTGCTGTTTTTAAAAATCCGTTAAAAACGGCAGGAAAGCTGGAAGCGAAAGGTCCTTCCCTCCTGCGGAATATTGAAATAAAGGTAATTGTCTGCCGCGGGATCATAGTGGTAATGCTCACCGGACCCCGGGGCAATGATATCCTTGGCAAACAGATTGTAGACGCTGAACGACATGCTGATATTCTTGAAAAGCATTCCCGAGGTGATGGTCAGGTTGGTCAGAAAATAGGAGCCTGCATCCGCCGTGGTGTCGGCCGATTTGCGGTCCGCCACATAGATAAAATCAGGGGACAGATAGAGTTTATTTGACCAGAGAGGTATGGAAATGCCGCCGGAGGCCAGCAGGGACGGAGAGTTGGTCAGCCGGGTGTCCAGCTCGAGATCCCTGGTGTTGACGGTGCTGACCCCCAGATAGCCCTCAATGCCGTTGTCGAACCGGGACTGGAGCTGGATTTCCACCCCGTCGCTTCTGACTTCATGCGGATTGTTCTGGAACTGGAGCAGGTAATTCGCGGTTTCCACCTGGGTGATGAGATCCTGCAGTTCAAAGCGGAAGATACTGGCCACCAGGCGGGTATGGCTGCCGATATTCTGCTCGCAGACCAGTTCCCAGGTCGTGATCGTTTCCGGTTCCAGGCGGTCGTTGCCGATCTGCCAGCTGCCGTCGTCATAACTGCGTTCGTAATCGTTGGGGGCGCGGAAGGCCTCGCCGTAGAGCAGCTTGAAGATGGTCGACAGGCGGGGTGAGTAGACCAGGGCGGCCCGCGGGTGCCAGTGTTTGCCGATGGTTGAATAGTCATCAAGCCGGATGCCGCCGATCAGCTGGAGATTGTCCAGCAGGCTGTATTCCCCCTGCAGATAATAGGCGGAGGAGTGGTAGGCGTTCCGGTCCGTCCCGGTGTCAATGGTCAGGGCATAATAAGGAGAGGCAAACCAGGCTTTCTGGTGGATTTCATAGACATCCTGGTATTCGACCCCAAAAGTCGTGGTGAGGGACCTGGTGATATCCATGCCGTAGCGGATTTCCGCACCCCACTGCTTGGACCAGCCTTCATCCTTGTTGAGCACGTAGGCGCCGGCCCAGCCGCCGCCGTCATAGAAGGGATATTCGCCGTAATAGTCATAGTCGTCATGATAGATGCGGGCCAGCAAATGGCCGTTGCTGCTGCCGGGGATGTCCTTTTCATAGCTCAGTTCGGCACTGGTGAAGCCGTCATCCGTGTAGGTGCCGCTGTCATTGAATGCCCCGTCCCAGGCGGCGGTGGGCACTGTTTTCCGGCGTTTGCTCTTGTAGAGCATCAGGCCGACCTCTTGATAGGCAAGCGAGAGATAGCCCTTGCAGGCATTCTCGTCATCAACTCCTTCGGCGACGCCATGATGAAAGCCAGGCTGGTCGAGTTCCGGAAAGTAGATGTGGTTTTCGCCATCCGAGTCCAGGCCGGAAACCGAGCCGGCCAGCTCAAAACCGTTGTCGAACAGCCGGCCATATTCAACAAAACCTTTCCTGCGCGTATGGCTGCCTGTCTCGGCCAGCACCCGGCCGCCGTCCATGTCGCTGCCCTTGCGGGTGATGACGTTGACCACGGCAAAGAGCGCATTGCTGCCCCACAGGGCGGAGCCGGGTCCCTTGACCACTTCAATGCGTTCAATGCCTTCAATGTCAATGGGAAACCCCTCTTCCAGCAGGGAGGCATCGTAGAGGGCATTGTTGACCCGGTGGCCGTCAACCAGCACGAGAATTCTGGTGTTGTAATCACCTGGCAGGCTGAAGCCCCGCACCCCGAGATAATCATAATTGCGGTCCGAGCTCAGGTACAGCCCGCTGATCCTCCGCAGGGAATCGCCCAGGGTGCGATAGCCGTAACGCCGGATATCGTCCCGGGTGATGACAAAGGCCGAGGCCGCCACCTGGGAGATCCGCTGTTTTTTCTTGGAGGCTGCCACGATTTTGATGTCCATCAGTTCTTCAAGGCTTAATTCCGTGAGATCATCAGGCGATTCGCCAAGGCCTGCCGCCTGGCCCGGCAGTACAAAAAACAAAAGGAGCAGAAAGGCAATGGCCGTTTCAGGGAGCATGTTGTGACAGCGCGGCATGTTGTACCCCACTCGTGAAGATGAATGCTTTTTTTTTCATAGTCCGGCGCGGCTAAAAGGGAAAACCGATCCCGACCTCCACCTCGTACTGGTTCATTTCCAGCGAGCCCGTCTGGGGGCCGGTATTGGGATTGGTGCCGGTCACCTTGTTTTCCGGAGCATACAGCAGTGACAGGCTGAGTTCCATGTTGGCGAATGTTCTGGTCAGCCCCAGGGTATAGTGTTCGGTGACCACGGCAGGGGCCAGGATGTTGAAAAGGGCCTGTTCGTCGGGAATGGTCTGGTTGCTGATGCTGTAGCCGGCCCGCAAGGTCAGATTGGGCCGGCATTGCCACTGCAGGCCGAATTTGCCGACCGTCGTGTCCTGCCAGCCGAAACCCATGCCGTCGTCTGTGCCCAGGCTGATCGAGCCGGGCCGCAGCACCATGCAGCCGCTGTTGCCGATGGATTTCACCTCTTCAAAGAGAATACGCTGCACGTCGATGGCCAGGGTCAGCGCCGGGGTCATTTTCCAGGCCAGTCCGGCGGTGAAATTGGCCGGGATGTCAAAGCTGCCCTGTTCGGCAAAAAGCCCCCGGTAATCGTCGAATTTTGACATCCACAGCTTGGTCTGATAGGAGAGGCCCACGGAAAAGGTGTCCGTTATCCGGCTCAGCCCGCCGATTTTCAGCCCGCCGCCGAATGAATAGTCGTAGCCGTTATTGGTCACATGCTGCGGATCAGCGGAAAAGGGCTGAAAGGGCTGCAGGCCGGTCACCTTGAAAGACTGGGCCGCGGCAATGGGGGTGATGCCCAATGAGTGGTTGGCCGCGATTTTACGGGCGTAGGTCAGGCCGATGAACAGCTGTTTGAAGTCGATGCCGGTGGGGGAGGTGGCCGTGCCGCCGGGATTATTGAAGGACGAGAAAACCGCGGAATCATATTCCGTATTCATGCCGCCGTTGGCGCCGATGCTGATGCCCACGGAGGACGTGGCGTCCAGCATCCGGTTGCGGCCGAAATGGGGAATGAAAAAGATATCGTTTTTGCTGTCATAGGTACCCGGCGGGATGGCCGGGTAGCCGTTGCCGCCGTCATTGTTGGCGGTAAAGCTCCGGTCAGGCATGAAGGCGGCAACGCCCAGATCCATGCGGTTGCCGAAAGACCATTTTGGCTGGATTCTGCGCCGCGTCCATGGCATCTAAAGACAGGGCCGCCCCGGCGCCGGCCATTGCCTTGCTTTTGGGGCCGTAGCCATGGGCCCAGTAACCGTTGGTGGCCCGGGCCGGGAGGGGCCAGAGCAGAAGGCCCAGTCCGAGCAGGATTATTTGGGTTCTGAGAATGTATTTCACGTCATGGGAAAAGGCATAGGTCTACATGGTCAGTTTTCCGCCCCGGCGGCGGGGGATTCTGCCGATGACCCAACCCAGGAAAAGAACGCCGGCGCCGGCTGCGAACCAGTAGAGATAGGTTTTTTTCTTGAGGGCCTCATTTTCTTCTCTGAACAGTTTATTCTGCACTTCCAGCTGGCTGTATTCCGCCCGCAGCCGTTTGAACTGATCGGCAGTCTCCACGGCATTGCCTGATTTTTCTCTGATATCTTTATAGGCGGCTTCCATTTCCTGTAATCTGGCGGCAAGCTGGTCCCGTTCACCCTGGAGGCGGGTCAGGTTATCTTCAAGCGTCTTTACCTGCTCGGCATGCTCGCGCTTGCTCTTCTCCAGTTGCTCTCCAAGCGGGCCTCTTTCCCTGGCTACCTGGGTGAGGTTTGCCTCCAGCCGTTTGATCTCCGCCTCCAGGCTGGCAATAACGATCTGCTTGGGGGGCTCGGTGGTGGTGTACTGTTCATCCACCCAGCCTTCCTGTCCGTCCCCGGTGCGTACCTTCAGATAGCGTCCGCTTTTCTCAAGCAGCTGCAGGGGCGCGTCCGAGAACAATTTGGCGATTTTCTCTCCGCCTCCCTGTTCGCTGCGCAGAAGCACCACCAGGCGGTCAGTTACGTAAATGACCTCCGCCCGGGCGGCGCTGACAAAAAAGGCGGATAACAGCAGAAAAACCAGAACAGTTTGCCAAAGGCGGATGTTTTTTCTCATCATCGTATTCAACCGGAATTTTTTCGTCTCATTTAAACAGAATAATCAGTGTTACTACTCTTTATTTAGCAAAATCAACGGGAAAAGTAAAATGGCCAATCTTTTTTCGTATATTTTCCCTTGAATTGCGGCGAATTTTACCGCCGACGAAACGCCCCGGGGGAGGGGCCGGGGGGGCAGGAGGTTGCGGAAACGTGAATTTGTTTGACGGCCAATTCTCTTTAAATTATGGTCTTATCGGTTAAAAAGGTGAGAGTTTGCACCACGGAGCACCCGGAGATCACAGATAACATTCTGGTTGCAGTTGAATTAACTCTATGGGTCCAGCGCTCTCCGTGGTAATTTTCAGTTGTTACGCGTTCAACAGACATTATGAGCAAATTATTCGCGCACAGTTTTATCAACGGCATGCCCCTGGCAAACCGTTTTGTCCGATCCGCCACCTGGGAAGGCATGGCCACTGCCGACGGCGCGGTGACGCCACGGCTGATCGACACCCTCACCGCCCTGGCCCGGGGCGGGGTGGGTCTGATTATCAGCAGCCATTGCTATGTCAGCCCGGAAGGACAGGGCACTCCCTGGCAGCTCGGCGTCTACGGGGATGAGCTGGTGGACGGGCTCAAAGAGCTGACCGCGGCGGTGCACGGGCATGGCGGCAGGATCGTCATGCAGTTGGCCCATGCCGGCGTCTTTGCCGAGGTGGGTCTTACCGGCCTGCCCGCCCTGGCGGTGTCCAAGGGGAACGGTGCTGCAGATGCCGGGGCCATCGAGATAGACGGCCGGCAGATCGACCAGATCATCGCCGATTTCGCCGCTGCGGCGCGACGGGCCCGGCAGGCCGGTTTTGACGGGGTGCAGGTCCATGCGGCCCACGGCTATCTGCTCAGCCAGTTTCTCTCTCCGGCCTTTAACCGGCGCCGGGATGAATACGGCGGCAGCATCGCAAACCGGGCCCGCATCCATCTGGCGGTGGGCCGGGCGGTGCGGCAGGCGGTGGGGGCCGATTATCCGCTGCTGATCAAAATGAACTGCGCTGATTTTATCGACAACGGCATCACGGCCGCTGACTCCAGGCAGGCGGCGCAGCTGTTTGCCGGCGCAGGCTTTGATGCAATCGAGCTGAGCGGCGGTATCATCCGCACCGGCAAACTGGCCCCCAGCCGTCCCGGCATCCACCCGGAAGAGCGGGAGGCCTATTACCGGCAATATGCCGGGGAGTTGAGGCAAAAAATCAACATCCCTCTGATCCTGGTGGGGGGCTTGCGCTCTTTCGCCGTGGCGGAAAAGCTTATTGACGACGGCATCGCCGACTATATCTCCATGAGCCGGCCGTTCATCCGCGAACCTGATCTGATCAAGCGGTGGCAGGCAGGGGACCGGCGCAGGGCGGCATGTGTCTCGGACAATCTCTGCTTTGCCCCGGGCTTTGCCGGCAAGGGGGTCTATTGTGTCACCAGGGAGCGGGGCGAAAAAAAGGATGGGGCGGGCGCGGAGTCTGTCTACAGTTGAGGGCCCTGTCCGCCAATGGGGAGTGTGGCCGGGTGACTGGCCCGCCGGTAAAGGATGAAACGCGTGGCAAGAAAAGAACGAATTGAGAAGCAGTCCTGGAAGCCGGGCAATGTCCTGTCGCCGCTGCCGGTGGTGCTGGTCAGTTGCGGCGGCACGGACAAGTGGCGGCCGAACATCATCACCATAGCCTGGACCGGCAGCGTGTGCAGCGATCCGCCCATGCTGTCCATCTCCGTCCGGCCCGAGCGTTATTCCTATGAAATCATTGACACCACCGGTGAGTTTGTCGTCAATGTGCCGTCCGTGCAGCAGGCCAGGACCACGGACTGGTGCGGCATGGTCTCCGGCCGCAAGGTGGACAAGTTCGCCGAATCCGGGCTGACACCGGCCCCGGCCCTTCAAGCCCGGTGCCCCATTATCCTGGAGTGTCCCATTAATATTGAGTGCCGGGTGCGGCAGTCATTGCCCCTGGGCACCCATACCCTGTTTCTGGCCGAGGTGGTTGCCGTGCAGGTCTCCGCGGCCCTGCTGGACGCCAGGGGCAAATTCCGTCTGGACAAAGCCGGGTTGCTGGCCTACGGCCTCGGCCAGTATTTCGCCCTGGGGCCGGTCATCGGCCGCTTCGGGTTTTCGGTGCGCAAACGAAAGCGCAAAATCGGAACCGGCTGAAAATGAGATGAAATTTCAGGCAGGGCCAGGCGCCTCACCGCATATTTCCTCAGGTCGGACAAAGAAAAAAATAGATCGAAAAAAAACTATGTGCTATAGAGATCTTAGAACAAGAGAGAGACCAGGAACGGGCGCATATCTGTCAGCCTTTTCTGTGTGGTCACATGATCGGCGCAATCCGGCAGCGGATTGTACTTCAACGAGGGGAACCAAATGAAAATCTATGTAGGCAATTTGTCGTACCAGGTCACGGAAGAAGAATTACGAGGCGCTTTTAAGGCATTCGGCGAGGTCGAATCAGCCACCATTATTAAAGATCAGTTCACTGGTAAATCGAAAGGATTTGGTTTCATCGAGATGCCCTCCCAAGCTGAAGCACAGGAAGCGATCACTGGCCTTAATGAAAAGGAACTCCAAGGAAGAACGCTCACCGTGAATGAGGCCCGGCCCCGGGCCGATAAACCGGCGCGTGGCGGACGGCCGGGCGGCGGCGGACGTTCCGGCGGCGGCGGTGGTGGCGGACGTTCCGGCGGCGGCAGGCAGGGTGGTGGCGGATATGG
>ENA-ORXD01000583-ORXD01000583.1-sediment-metagenome-genome-assembly--contig:-NODE-583-length-44163-cov-4.610466_pt1 | contig 44163 bp, 24 predicted proteins | sample MGYA00237862_ERZ511471 | MGnify/ENA metagenome assembly ERZ511471 | reverse complement strand
ACACCGTTATGGTAGCCGACTTCATAGCGGGCCACTGCTGGAATAAACTGGCATCCAAAAACGCCACCAACAACATCTGATTCTGTCATTAATCCGGCCACTGCGCCTGCCAGGAACCCGCCAACATCTTCACGAAAATTCAAACCAACTACATTCGCATAAGGATCCGGCTCAAAATTCTCGTTGACCTGCTCTTGACCCACACCAATAAAATAAACATCGGGGTTTTCCAGAGCAACCTGGCGGGTAACTGCACCCATCGCAAAACCAGAAGTGATAATGATATTGTAGCCCTCATTGACAAAAGACCGGATGTTCACTTCGTAATCAGCGCTGTCGGTGGTTTCAATGAAACTGTAACAATCCTCACTCAGCCCTAACGCTTTCGCGCCTTCTTCCACACCGGTCCAGCTGGCCTGGTTGAAGCTCTGATCGTTGATTTTACCAACATCACTGACATAACCTATCTTATAAGCGCACCCTTCTGCCGCAGCTTCTTCAACGGGGGCTTCTTCCTCCATAGGGGCTGCCTCTTCCTGTGCCGGCTCCTCTGCAGCAGGCGCCGCGGGCGCTGGGGCTGCCGGTTGGCAAGCCGCAAGCAGGACCGATAAAACAATTAATACCCCCACCAATTTTGACAAGTGTTTCTTCAACATTTTAGAACCTCCTCCTTACCTTATTCTAGCTTTTATTTGGGTTGACAACTTACTATTAATAATCGTATGCAGTATATTCCGAATACCAATAAAAATGTTCAACTACTGTAATTAAAATTTTGGATGATATCGGCGATCATAGTTGAACTCCGGGCTGTACTGCTCGCCAATCTCCTCATAGCCTTCGGTTTCATAATGGTAGATTGCATCGAGTACAATCTGGATCGCATCCTCCCAACCTTGAACCAGACCTGTATTCACCCGGTCGTAGATCACATCTCCGGTCAGCAAATTTCCGGACACCGCGCAGACCATCGCCGATTTCAAACCACGCATATGGGATACTGTATATATTGCGGAGCTTTCCATTTCAACATTCAACACCCGGTGGTCGGCAAGCATCTGGAGCAGTTCCGGTGTTTCAGCATAAAAAGCGTCAGAAGACGCGCTCAGGCCCATGAAGACATCAAAATCGCGGCCTTCCTTGTGTTTCACAGAAGCTTCAAATAACGCTCTGGTGAGGAAATAGTCGGGGACTGCCGGGAAACTTGGGTGCGCGTAATACCCAGATGTGCCATCCAGGCGCATCGCGCCAGTACTGACCACAACATCGCCGATCTTCATTCCACTTTGCAGCGCGCCGGTGCTTCCTACCCGGATGAAGTGGGTTGCGCCTACATTGGCCAGTTCCTCAACTGCAATGGCTGTCGAGGGGCAGCCCATACCAGTTGAAGTCGCGCTGACCGTAATCCCTTTATAGGTCCCTGTCCAGGTGCGGTGTTCACGGTGAAACGCGATTTCTTTTGCGTCTTCCAGGTATTTTGCGATACGTAAAACCCGGTCCGGATCCCCAGGAAGAAGTACGTATTTACCCACTTCGCCAGGACGAACTTTAATGTGATATTGTGGTCTGCCAACTGTCTTTTCGGATTTATCAAGGGAAATTGTATCTGCCATAAATCACCTTTTAAACTTAGATAATAAATCACCTACCCCATTTGGTGTACAGGGTAAGTGAAGTGATTGATTAGCGCCAGAACGAAACTGGCATTTTGGATATTGTATGAATTTTCACCTGGTAAAGCGGGAAACCTGAAACCATGTTATCTGTACACATAAGGATTTATCCGTTTACTGATTACTTTCTTTTATGGTACAGATGGAGAACACAAAGTTCAATCACAAAAGTTGTGATCTTTTTTAATTTTTAACAGTCATTTCCAAATTAGCCTCTTTTTTGACAACCCACAAACTGGCAAGAAAGCCTATCCCCATAATCGCAGCGCCGCTCAGGTAGGGATAATTCACTCCGAGATCAAAAATCGATCCGGCCCATAATGCTCCTCCAATCCTCCCCAGGCTGGTGAAAGCCCCGCTGAATCCCATCGCCTGGCCTTGCCCAAATGAGGCCCTCTTGGAGATCAACGCAAAAAGAGCCGGGCGCAATAATGTCTTTGTAAGAATAAAGAACCCGGTTGCCAGTAAAATAGTTGGATAGGTGTTCGCCAAAAGCAGCACCAGATAACCAGTTACTCCTGCCAGCGCGGAGCTTTTCACAACTGCTGAGTCTCCCCAGCGCCGTGTGGCAGGCCCAGCCAGAAGTGTTTTCCCGAACACCGACACAATCCCAACCACAGACAGGATCGCGCCGACCTGTTCCGGTCCGTAATCGAATTTTTTAAGCGCATACAACCCAAAAACCGACTCAAAACTCGCCAGCGCGAAACTTAACAGGCACAGCAGCAGCAAAAGTGCTCCAACTGGTCCTTTGACAACATCGCGAAAACCGCTGAAACCTTTAAGCGGTTTTTCAGAAGGCTTGTCGTCTCGTGCTTCTGCCGGTAAAGATTCCGGCAGGAAGAAAAAGATCAATAACAGTGTTACACCAGATATCCCTGCCGCGACATAGAAAGGAGTCGAAAGACTCTTGGAGGCCAGCAGCCCTCCCAACGCCGGGCCAACCGTAATTCCCAACTCAGAAGCGCCACCCAACAGGCCAATACCCCCACCACGATCTTTATCCGCTGAGCTGTCGCCCACATAAGCCAGCGCCGGAGACGACAATGCCGCCAGCAACACACCGGACAGCGCGCGGGAAGCAAGCAGCATCCAAAACCGAGAAGACAATCCCATCAGTACGAGGGCCAGGGCACTGCCAAACATACCTACCATCAACACCGGCTTTCGCCCCACCCGATCCGAAAGGCTGCCCCACAATGGGCCAAAAATCAGTTCTGTCAAAGCCCCAATGGCAATCAGCAGCCCAAATGCGCTCCCGCTCGCGCCCATCGTTTCGATATAAAACGGAAAAATTGGGATGATCATGCCATAGCCCAACATGGCGACGATCAGGATCAAAGACAAAATAAGCAGATTACGACGGTTGCCATTCTTCATCTCAACCTCGCGCCTAAAACAACACAGATTAAAAATGATTCAACGATTTGAAAACTGGTCATGATTGGGAGTTGTGCAACCGCACAACTCCCTCACTGCCGTCGACCGTGATGGTCTGGCCGGTTTGAATTCGTCGGGTTGCCACACCGGTACCCAGTACCGCCGGGATGCCATATTCACGGGCAACAATAGAACCATGACTGAGTGGGCCACCGATATCGGTCACCACTCCCGCGGCCATCGCGAACAGCGGCGTCCACGCAGGTGTGGTCATATTCGCCACCAGGATATCACCTGGCTTCATCAGGTCAAAATTGTCCGGGCCGGCCAGCACAACCGCCTTGCCGGTTACCGATCCGGGACTGGCTCCCAGTCCTTTAATGCAATCCTCGGTATGGGCATCCTCACTCTGTGCCATGAGGCCTTCGATATTGAACCCCATATACTTCTTTGAGAAAGGAATTTGAGGTGGTGGAATTAACCGGCGCTGCGCTCGCCAGATGGCTTTATTCTGCCGAACCACTTCGCTCCAGTTTTCAACAGGCTTTCCTTGCTCCAATGCCTCAACCCCATCACGGACCTCTTCCGCGCTTAACCAAAAGATATCATCAACCTTTGCAATCGCCCCGGCCTGGACAAATCTGTTGCCCAGTTCCAGCAGCATCTCTCGTATCACCGGATAACCCAGCCCAATTTCCGCAATCGAATCTTCCCGAACCGCTGCCAGCGTTTGTGCCCATTTCAATACCTTGAGGAAGATTTTCTTTTTCAAGCCCTTTAGCCGTCCGGTAATCTGCTCGACCGCTTCGGTCCGCTGTTCCTCTAACTTGCTCTGGCGTTCATACGGGTTTACACCCTGCCCCGCAAGATACATCTTGCATGCTCCAATTACCGGAGAGAGATTATCCATAGGCAACGGCTTTGAAAAATCCATATCAAAGATCAAATACCCGTATTTGTTTTGGTAGGTATCCAGTTTCTTCTGAAAGTCCAACCAGTCTTCTGCCCCCACATTGTCCGCAGGAATGTCACCCACAAGATCCTTTTCAATCTGCTGCGTGGAAGCTGCCTGCAGATAGGCGCTAAGCGAGTCTCTCTCACCACACCACAGCGCCAGATCGTAAAGCGATTTTTCCGCCTGGATCGGGATGGAGTTGTACCCCATCACAAAGGTGGGCGCTGGGGGATCGCCTTCTTTACAAACCATCTTTTCATAAACCTTAGTGAACAACATTTCACTGCCCGCGGAAGCGCCCAGAGTCCCGGCCTGCAGTGCGCCAAGATGTTCAAAGATCTCAACCAGAACTTCATGCACACCCTGTAGGATTTCCGCGCCGGATAAATCTTTTAGTGGTTCACCCCCCCAACGCCTGGTAACTTCTATATAGCGCGGCAGCACCTCCTCTTTCCAGTGCGATATGCCCGTGCGCAGCATCCAGGGGAATTTAGGCAGCATTCTCCTAAGAAGAAACACCCATTGGCGGATGGTATAACTCGCCATCAGGTAGGCATAGCCGTTGATGGTATAAATCGTTTCGTCCGGGAAGTTCACTTCCCCATCCACACCCGTTACGTAGCCCACCAATCGCTTCATCATCGCGTTGGCCTCTGCAACACCAAGGGTCGCGAACAATGGGGTGAGTGGGTCTGGCAGGAATTCAGTGATGCTGGTACGCATAAAGCGTCCCTTTGGATCAGGCGGCGTCCAATCTGGAGATCCTTCAACGGATAATTCAGGTAGCGCGGTGATTGGCCTTGCTTGCACAATGGCAAACTTGCCATTCTCCATTGTCCACTCAATATCCATCGGCATCCCATACAAAGCTTCAACCTGCTCCCCAAGCCGGGCCAGTTCAACAGCCTGTTCATCCGTCAGCACGGCAATTGCCCGCAGATTATCGGGGACAGGCTGCTCATCCGTGCCGTTCTCCTTGCGGACGGTCATGACCTGTTTTTCAGCGATCTCGTGTTGGACCACTTCACCCACTTGTTTATTCACCCGGATTGTGTCAGGGGTGACCGAACCACCCACAATGGACTCTCCCAGTCCCCAGGTCGCGGTGATCATCGACTCATCGCGAGCGCCGGTGATCGGATTGGCGGTGAATAAAATACCCGCGGCATCGGCAACAATCAGTTCCTGAACCACCACTGCCAAGCTGACAACAGTTTGGTCTATCTCATGTTTCATCCGGTAACCAATGGCACGCGCCGTCCACAGTGAAGCCCAGCACCGCCGGACTGCCTCAATCACGTTCTCGAAGCCATGAATATTGAGATAAGTTTCCTGCTGTCCCGCAAAGGAAAGCCCTGGCAGGTCTTCCGCCGTCGCAGAAGAGCGCACAGCCACCGCTATGTTTTCGCCCAGCCCGGTGTAAGCTTTCGCGATGGCATCAGCAATACTCTGCGGCAGAGTTCCACTCAGGAACATTTTCTCTATTTCATTTGAAACCGTTTCCAGCATGGAGGGGCGGTAAGGCTCAGCATGCTCCAGGGCAGCCATTATCTTTTCCTGAAGATGATTTTCTGCAACAAATTGCTGGTAAGCCGCTGTTGTGACATGGAAACCATCTGGCACAGGCAATCCCACGGCCACCATTCTGGAAAGTGACAACCCCTTTCCGCCCACCGTATCCAGGCTGACTTCTGGTTCCGAGAATGGCATAATAATTCTGCTTATCATATCAACCTCCCCATCAGGGTTACAAATCCCAATCTGAGTATTTGGAAAGTTGTTTCAGATAGACAAGCTTTAAATTCAGATCCCAAATCTTATTGACAATGCCGCGCAGCTGAGCTTGATCCCACACCTGAATTTGTAGTGTGGTTAACGCCTCGTCTGCTTCATCATGGGAATGGCTGATCAATCCATTGAAGGTGTCCGACCAACCCTGGTCAAGCACACCTTCAACCTGAATTTCATACCTTATCCTTTGAATCGTTTTTGCGGGATCCATATCGAAAGCATCTCCTCAAAAAACATATTTCCTTTCTGTTCTGTTTTCAGAATACTTGAGTGTGATGGGTGATTTCATCCCCCAAATGGGGGAATTGGAAAGGATTAATACATTATTGTTTGCTGCAATGGGTCAGAATAGGCTAAAGAATTTGGAGATCCCGAGCCAGGGAGACCGCTGCCATCCGGTTATGTACCCCCAGCTTTCCATAAATACTTTTGATATGCGACCGCACAGTATGGACCGACACCATTAATTTATCCGAGATTTCATTAGTGGTCAGGCTGCTCTCTAACAACCGCAGAATATCCATCTCCCGCCTGCTAAGTGGTTCAACCAGGGTCTCGACTGTGTCCGGTTGGGCTTTAGCGGGTTCTTCTACTAAGTTTTCTAACCCGGCAAAAATGCTGAGCAAACGCGCCGCGTATTTGCGGATATCCCCCTTCAGCCGCGGCAGGACTCCCATCAGCAAGTGTCGCATTGGCTCCCCTTCATCCACAAACAGGCGCACGTATTCTTCGGCGGAGGCAATCTCCAACACCTTGGCCAGCCCAGCCTGTGCCTGCTCCGCATTCCCTGTCGCCTGGAACGCGAGCGCTTTCAGCATGCGGGCTTCCAAAGCCAACCTTCCTCGGCCGCTCGCTTCCAACGACACCAGTAAAGCGTCAAGCCGGGGAATCACTTCCTCTGCCCGTCCTAATTGGATCAAGATTCTCGCAGCAACCATCATCTCATATTTATGCACTCGCTGGTAGATGAAACTCTGTTCATCATCTTTCCCAAACAGGTTTTTCTCTTCCCCCCGGTCCAATTCTCTGTCTTCCAACCATCTTCGAGCAGCATCCAAATTGCCCCGCGCCAGCCACAGCCATGCCTGGTATGTTTCCACCAATAAGTCATCAATAATGGTGAGATCAAAAGCCGCAGCCATCTCGCGGGCCCGGCCCAACGCTTCCTGAGCTTTATCAAAATCACCTGTTTCCCAATATATCTGAGCCAAAGTGATGTCACCGCCAATTGCGCCCACTCTGCCAAAAACCCGGGATAAAACAATCCCTTCGTCCAGGTACGCCTGCGCTTGCTCAAGCTGGTTGCGTTCGCGCATTATTTCCGCGAGCCGGATCAACGACTTACCTGCAATAGGGATTTTCCGCCCTTGTGGATCCTGTGAACATTCCAATGCTTTTTGAAACAATTTTTGAGACTTGTGAAGCAAGCCCTCTTTAAAATAAATTTCGGCCAGCGTGATCAAAACAGCGGCTGAGATAAAAGGATTATCAGTGCGCTGCACCAGCCGGGCTGTTCGTTCCAACATCGCTTTTCCTGATTGCGTGTCCCCTCGGGCGATGATTGAGTTTCCCAAAACGAATGCTGCCAGACCACGAAGAAAACCATCACCTTCCGGGAGGTTTTCAAGCGCCTCAAGCGCCAGACATTCTCCTTCAATATAATCACCCTGGAACAGCGCAAAGTAAGCCCGCAAAGGTAACGCCCGAAGGGAAGATAGGCTCCCATCTTCAATTGCCTGCAATCTTTCTTCAATCTCCTGGTGGGGATATCCGTTTACCAGCATGGCATACGCGTAATAGATGGATAACCTTGGGCGAGTCTGGATCGCTTCTGCGGGCAAGCGGCTGCCCCACGAAAGGATGATCCTCGTTTCGCTGCGCTTCATCACTGCTTCCGCGTTTTTATCCACCAAATTCAGCGCCCGCTCCATATCTTTTGCGGAAAATGCGTGTTCAATTGCTTCAACCGGCCAACCATGTTGCTCATACCACTGGCTGGCCCGGATATGCAGCTCAACCTCCAAACCCGGGTGTGTCTTCACTAACCTTTGTTGAAGCAGATCAGAAAACAACCGGTGATAGCGAAACCACTCCCTGTTTTGATCTAATGGCAGTAAAAAAAGGTTGGAGTGTTCAAGCTGTTCAAGGATCGTTTGACTTCCCGAAAATTCATCCCCACCTTCCAGAAGATATTCACACAGTGGCGCTGTTAACCGTTCAAGAATGGAAGTCCGCAGTAAAAATTCCTGAACAGATTGGGTTTGAAGCCGCAAAACCTCTTCCAGCAGGTAATCCATCACATATCGCTGGCTGCCTGTAAAACCTTCAATGAAAGCCCGTGCATCTGGATGTTCTTTTAACGATATACCGGCCATCTGTAACCCTGCCGCCCATCCTTCCGTCCGGATATGTAATGCGGATAACAGTTCGGGAGCCAACTCCAGCCCCATCACATGATTTAAAAATTCAGCCGTTTCATCTGGCATAAACCGCAGGTCGCTTTCACGCAGTTCCACAAGTTGACCCCGTGCGCGCAGCCTTGGGATGGGCAGCGGCGGGTCGGCGCGCGTGGCGATCACCACTCGCATATTCGGTGGTTGGTGATCCAGCAAGAAAGAAATCGCTTCATGGATTGATCTTTCATGCAGTACATGATAGTCGTCCAGCACCATTATAAAATTCTGCTCAACGCTAACCAACTCATTAAGCAGCACAGTCATCACCGCACCTGGAGAGGTCACCAGTGGGGTTTGAAGTAATGCCGCCATTCTCTCCGCGGTTTCTCCACTGATGCCTTTCAATGACTCCGAAAGATAAGACAGGAAACGCGTCAGATCGTTATCGCTCTCATCCAGAGCATACCAGGCAACAGGGAAGTCCACCTTCCGTAACCAGGCTGCCAGTAGGGTGGTCTTTCCATAGCCTGCGGGCGCAGAAACCAGCAGCAACCTACCGTTCTGGTCGAGTAGTTCTCCCATGCGCCGCCAAAGCCATTCACGCCCCACCAATCCAGCCCGAACGACTGGGATCATCAATCTGGTTGCCAGCAAATCATTCATCATCAAAAGATTCTCCGATTCGATTATACATGATTGAAATATTGAAAACGACTCTCTTCTATTTTTCTTTTTCCTTAGAAAAACTGAATTTGCATGAGTTTGCCGCGATCTATTTCTTGTTCTGTCATTGTGATTGTCCTTTTCATGCCTGTCCTCCAATAGGACATTTTAACTTTGCTAGAATAGGACTTTACTACTTTGCCGTAACACAAAATGTAATAAAAACATTTGCAAATGAATAGTTGTGTTATAATACAGCGTTTGGCAGTTCACCCGCCAAACCTATTATCGTGCTTGGTTTGAAGTGCCTCGCCGGTCAGGTGGAGCACTTTCTTGTTTCTAGGAGATTTTTGAATGGTTTCACAGTTTGAAAAATTGGGTCTGCTGCCTCATCTGGTACAGACCGTTGTACAAATGGGATTCGAAGAACCCACCCCGATCCAGCTTGCTGCCCTACCGGCCTTGTTGAAAGGTCAAAACGTAGTTGGTCAGGCCCAAACCGGCACTGGCAAAACCGCGGCTTTCATGCTGCCCATCCTGCAGCAGCTTCAGCCCCAAACCGGTGCTGTCCAGGCATTAGTAATGGCCCCAACCCGCGAGCTGGCTATTCAGGTAGCGGAGGCCTCCGAACGCATGGCACAAAACACTCCCACCCGGGTGATGGCCGTGTATGGCGGCCAATCATATAACATCCAGATCCGCCAGTTGAAACGCGGTGTGGATATTGTAGTCGGTACACCTGGCCGCCTGTTGGATTTGATCCATAAAAAACTCCTGGATCTCAGCCAGGTGCGTTTTCTGGTGCTCGACGAAGCAGATGAAATGCTTAAGATGGGGTTTATTGAAGATGTTGAAACCATCCTGTCTGAAGTCCCTGAAGAGCGTCAAACTGCCCTCTTTTCTGCTACAATGCCCAAACCCATCCGCAAATTGGCTGAGAAATATCTGACCAATCCTTATGAAATCGCGATCAACCCAAAGCACATGACCGTTGCTGAAATCGAACAACGTTGCTATCAAGTGCATAAAGAAAGCAACAAACTGGAAGCCCTGGTTCGTCTGCTTGAAGTGGAAGACATTAATAGCGCTTTAATCTTTGCCCGCACGAGAGCCGGAACGCGAGAACTTGCGGATGAATTGATGCGCCGCGGCTACCCAGCTGACACTTTAAATGGCGACCTGGACCAGGACAAGCGCGAATTGGTTCTCAACCGTTTCCGAGAGGGTGTCATCACCCTGTTAATCGCTACCGACGTAGCCGCCCGGGGGTTGGATATTGAAGATATGTCCCACGTGGTCAACTTCGACATCCCGGAGCATCCTGAAGATTATGTTCACCGTATCGGCAGAACTGGCCGTGCCGGGCGCACTGGTGTAGCTATCACTCTGCTGACATCACGCGAGCAGGGCAGAATCAGACGGATTGAAAATTTTACCAAACAGACAATCAAAGTCTGCCAGGTACCAACCCGCGAAGATATTCTGGTAAGGCGCGACCAGCGTTTTCTCGAACGCCTGACCGAACAGCTTGGAAAGGGAAAAATCTCGCACGAACGCGCCCTGATTGCCCAGCTTTCTGAAACCAGTTTCGATATGGTCGAGATCGCGGCGGCAGCCATCCAGCTTGCACGAGCCAATGAAGGTAACCTTGCGATGGTTGACGTCTCTCAACCCGTTGAGAAATCCAGAACAGCTCACAGTTCGAGCCGCAAAGTAAGCACTCGCGCGGCCTCCAGCCCGAAGAAATCCAAGAAATCCAAAGACAAATCAAACCGCAAGCAAGGCCAGCGGGACGCGGATATGGTGAAGTTGAAACTGAATCTGGGAAACGCGCATGGACTGCGTCCGGGAGATGTTGTTGGCGCGATCGCCAGCGAAGTCGGAATTCCTGGCCGGGCCATCGGTGAGATTGACATCCACACTAAACACACCTTTGTGGATGTCTCAGAGAAACACGTCCGTCAGATCCTGCAGCAAAGCAGCGGGCAGTATTCCCTGCGCGGGAAACCGGTCATGCTCACTCGTGCCAATTGAGATCATTATTAATCTCTCCTGTCAGCGAATGTGGCTAAACCGGGACTATCCTGGTGAAATAACCCAACTCAAAAACATTAAAGAACCCGTCCGGTTGGACGGGTTCTTCTTTTAACCTGCCTGATCACTCACAGTTTGGTTTAACAATCCAAAAGACTTCCCCTGCCAATCTTGCGGCTATATTTCATTTTCACCCCGCAACCCATAAGCATTTTCAGGGTTTAACTACTTGTGAGGCCATATTCATATTTATTTCTCCTCCGAATTTACCCCAAAGAGACCTGAAGATCCATCCAAGGATAATATTTTTATGAATCAAATCGATACAAATGGAAAAACAGCGCTTTCATCACCGCTCACCCATTCCTTACCACAACATCTATCATGGGATGGTCCTGAGAATTCAGTAGCGTTTGATGCAGAAAATCTGCGCGCCCAGTTGCTTAACCTGAAAAGCCCTCTCTTTGTGGTCAACCAGAACCAGAAGATCGGTCTGACACAAGAAGGTCATCTGGCCTCCAACGGTGCTCACGCACTGGTAGCCTGGCTTCCAGCGCTTCTTCCTAAGTCGCTGGGAGATGAAGGATTTAAAACAACTTATGGAACGCGCTACGCCCTTTACGGGGGCGCGATGGCAAATGGCATTTCATCTACCCGGATGGTGATTGCATTGGGCCAGGCCGGAATGATGGGCTCTTTTGGCGCTGGCGGGCTGATCCCGGCAAATATCGAAGAAGCCATCCATAAGATCCAGGCTGAACTGCCGGATGGTCCTTATATGTTTAATCTCCTCAACAGCCCGAGTGAACCCGCGATGGAAAGGAATGCGGTTGAACTCTATCTGAAATATGGCGTGAAAAACATTGAAGCTTCCGCTTATCTGGCGTTGACACGGAGCCTGGTTTATTACCGCGCCAGCGGGCTGTCCCAATCACCATCAGGAGAAATCAGAATTGGTAATCGCATCATCGCTAAACTTTCCCGCAAAGAAGTAGCCCGTCGTTTTCTGGAGCCTGCACCGGAAGATATGCTCTCAGACCTGGTAGCAGAAGGCAAAATCACCCATCTGCAGGCCGAACTGGCAAAACATGTTCCGATGGCCGACGACATCACTGCCGAAGGAGACTCGGGCGGGCATACTGACAACCGTCCATTGGTAGCGCTTTTACCGGCCATGCTGGCATACCGGGATGAAATACAAGAAAAGTATCAATACGCCACACCGGTACGGATTGGAGCGGGCGGTGGGATCAGCACACCGGCATCCACCCTGGCAGCTTTCATGATGGGTGCCGCTTATGTGGTAACGGGCTCGATCAACCAGGGCTGCGTCGAATCGGGCGCTTCAGACCACACCCGGACACTGCTGGCACAGGCTGCGATGACCGATGTCACGATGGCACCCTCTTCGGATATGTTCGAAATGGGTGTAAGAGTTCAGGTGCTCAAACGCGGCACCCTGTTCCCCATGAGGGCTTCCAAGCTTTACGAACTTTACAGCCGTTACAATTCATTGGATGAAATCCCGGACAAGGAACGCGAGAACTTAGAAACCAAAATTTTCCAGCGCGGTCTGGATGAAGTCTGGAGTGACACCGTCGCCTTTTTTACAGCGCGCGACCCGCGCCAGATTGAACGTGCCGAAAAAGATCCCAGGCAAAAAATGGCATTGGTGTTCCGCTGGTACCTGGGGTTATCCTCCCGCTGGTCCAACCAGGGTGTACCTGAAAGGAAGATGGATTACCAGATCTGGTGCGGCCCTTCGATGGGAGCCTTCAACGATTGGGTGCGTGGAACCGCTCTCGAGGAAAGCGCCAACCGGCATGTGGTTGATGTAAATCTTCAACTCTTGAGGGGTTGCGCTTATCTTTCCCGCTTGCGAATGCTTGCCATGCAGGGTGTACATCTGCCCAACAGCCTGGCAAACTACATCCCCGAGTGAAACATAATCGTTCTGGAAGTTTCAGATTCTCCAAAACGAAACTCTGACATTAAGCTATAAATCCTTCTGTCGATCTTCTTTCGTGACAAATCAGAGTGGAACTTCTTTGATGACCGGTGTCTTCTCAAACAGATTCGTCCGGGCCTGGACCAATGTCAGCACCTGGTTTTCATCCACCCGCCACCAACCCCGCCAGAGATAATCCGTCCTCGGTGATTTGTGAATCATAAATGACATCCACCCCGGTTTGTCTGTCGCAAATTGGCCTGGCTCCAGGAAACTCACAATCACTTGCCGGGTATCCACCCGCAGGCCTGTACCCAGTGCCTTGAGAACAGCTTCCTTCGCGCTCCAGGCTGCTGTAATCCACAAGGGTTGCTTCTCAAGAGGCAAGTTTTCCACTTCGGCAATCTCTACCGGCGTAAAGTATTCCATTAAAAAATTTTTAGGCCGGATTTGTATTGCTTCCAGGTCAATACCGATCCGGGCGTGATTTTCTGTATACGCGCACGCAGCCCTGTCCCCACTGTGGCTGATAGACAGGCAACCCGGAAGGCGATTGCCATCCACCCGCGCGTAAGGCGCGCCGGAAGGATCGTTCTCTATACTGATCCGATGGGGTGGAACCGTCTCCAAATCTGCGAGGATTCTCAGGAGCATCCGTTTGGCGGCCTTACGCCCAAGCATAAAAGAGTTCCGGCGGAGTGCAAAGCGCATCTCCGCCAGACGTTCCTGTTCAACAGCGCTGAAGAAATCCTTCTCACAGAAAGAAGAAAAGCTGGGGTTGTCTGCCCCAGCTTTGTAAAGCAGCCAGTGAATCACACTCACTTGATCTCCGGTTTGTGCTTGTTGTCTGGTACCAGAATTTCAAGCGGCTTGACGAGTTTTTTCTCAGCCGCATAGGGCATTGAAGACGTCTGGTATTTATGCATCTCCAGATAAATCGTTCCCTTTCCATCAATCACCCGTGCGTCAAAATACACCCGGCCATCCTGATCCCTCCTGGGATATACTTCCGCGAAAAGATCTTCATCCGCAATCACAAGCTGGAACAAAGTGAGCGAGCCAATCGACTTGGGCAGGCTGAGGGAACCCGTTTCACCAATCTCGTACACCCCGGCTGTCTGCATGCAAAGTTCCACCAATAATGGCAGGCTCATAAGATTTTGTTGGTGGGCTGTAATCGATGGAAGTCCGGTCTGGAGTTTGCCTACCACCGTGCCATTGGTGCGTTCCACGCCTTCCAAAACCTGAAAAGCCGGGCCGTGGAAGTATAGCCTATAAATATCCTCTTTCTTTACACTGCTTTCCGTATTCCAATATGGCGGCTCAACCAAACCCAATGCGACCGGTTCATCTGTGGGGACCAGATAAACCTTTCCTGAAAAATGCTGCATTTTCTCTTCTGCCTGCGCCATTAATGTGTGCGTTGATTCCAGGACAACATGCGCCACCAATCCAGTTTCTTCACGCTGCACTCTGGCCTTCCAGGTTACCTGACGCGGTTCATTCCGGTAAAACTTAAAGGGCAACATAAAACAAATCTCTTCGAGCTTTGCCACTTTGAAGCTTCCTTTTTCCGCGCCCAATACCGAAGCCACGTGCTGAGCCGCGACTGAAAACCCTTCAATTCCCATCACGCCGGGCAGAAGTGGCGTACCATTCAGCGCATGGTCCCGTAAAAAAGGCTCATCTTTGGGATCCAATTCAGCTTCAAGGATCACACCTTCTTCCAGGTCAAGCCCGGTCACCCGGCTGAGCATGACATGGATCGGCTGCCCAGTTGTCAGCGCCTCGTTGGCGCGCTCAAGATCCAGACCACCGGTTGCTTCCCGTGGAGCTGTAAGAATCCCCAATGATCCCGCCAGCACCGTCTCGCCCGGCAGTCCGTACACCAGTTCCTTGTAAACCTGCGGGGCTGCCTCAGCCGGTGAAAGCATATCAATACCTGCTCGCGCCATCAAATTCGGGATGAATCCCCGGCTAGCCATACCGACATCCGCCCACGCCCCCCAATCCAACGCGATTGCCTTCATCTCAGGATATTGATTGCGGATCGCGCTCACCATTTTACACAGCAGGTCATTCGCCGCGGCATAATCGGTCTGCCCGGCATTCCCAAAACGCCCGGCAACAGATGAAAATGCCACAACCGCTTTCGGCAGTGCGTCCTTTACGGCCAGACTGTGAAATAGATGATAGAAACCAGTAGCCTTTACCGCAATCGTGCCGACAAACTCCTCCAGCGGTTTATTCTCAAGGCGACGGCTGTGTTCAACGCCTGCAGCATGAACCAGCACATCCACTCTGCCTTCCGCTTGCAAAACTGCATCCACAGATGCTTGCACAGAACCGGAGTCCAGTACATCACATTGCAGATAGTACGCCTTTCCACCAGCGGCTTCTACGGAGTCGATGGTTTCAAGACAGGTCGTTGCCCGCTCCAGCGCGGCCAGCTTTCGCTCCACGATCGCCGGAGTAACTTTCTCGCCGTTTTCCTTTAGCCGCCGCACCAGCTCATCCCGCAAGCCATTGCGATCTGTTTTCAACCGTTGGATATCCGGGTTATCTCTTGGGGGTAAAACAGTGCGCCCCAACAGATAAAAAGTTCCTCTCGTTTCACGCGCCAGATCTTCAATAACCGGTGTGGTGATTCCACCCGTTCCACCGCTGACCAGGAAGACACTACCTGTCTCAATTGAAAAATCAAGTGCGTCAGGAAGTTCCTGCTCCAGCACGGCAATGCCAAACCGCTGATCACCCTCCCAGCCAACTTCCACCGCACCTGGATCGCGCATGATCTCTTCCAGCAGACTTGCCGATACAAAAGACACACTTGCCTGTTCTTCAAAATCAATCACTTTCACAACCAGGTCTGGCCGTTCCCAAGAAAGGGCTTTGGCAAATCCGCTTGCTAAACCACCCAACGGTCCAATCGCGCTTCCGGGCCGGCAGCCATGCAGCCCACCAAAACGCGTCCCACAGGCCAGGAATTTCGCTTCTGGCAGCACACGCATCGCGGCATACAGTGGAAGAATACGCCTATCAAGTTCTGCCTGCCATTCAGTGAATTCCATTTCTGCAACTGAAGCTTCAATATCCAGCGTCGGGAGGAAAAATACTCCCTGAACAGGCCCCTCTGCCTGCCAATCCTGAATAACCGCTTCAACCTCATGCGGCAGTCCAGGCTCCAAAACCAGCACAGCAGCCTTCTGAGCACGGAGCTGCTGCGCCAGAGCATCAGACACCTTGCCCTGATCCCGAATAATGATCACTCGACTTCGTTCATCAAACACAATGCCGGTTGGCAGGCATAAATCCAACCGAGGGCGCAATACCGGTGCAGGCATGCGGCGAACAAGTACTTGAGCAGATTCTTGAACCTGAGCTTCTACAGACTGAATAACCCCGGTTGTGGTTGGTTGTTCCAAAATAGACTCATCTGCAGGTTTTTCAGGCAGTGATTCTTCCACAAATCGCACCACTTTGGCGAGGGTATTGTAGTCGGATAATTGCAGGTCTTCCCGGCGGGGTATCTCATAATGTTCTCGCACTGCCGCAAACAGTTCGGCCTGTTTGACGGTATCAACGCCCAGATCTGCTTCCAGATCAAGCTCCAGGTCCAGCATGTCCTGAGGATAGCCTGTCTTCTCGCTGACCATTGCCAGCAGGGTCTGCACAATGTCACCTGATTCTTTTTCAACAGCAAACTCCGGAAAATGTGAACGCTCAGGAGATTCATCCACTGCAGGATCTTCAAGGTGAGCTTCTGCCGGCGCGGGGGCCTGCGGTATCACCGATGCTTCAGTGGCAGCAATCTGTTCCTTATTCTCAACTGCTGCCCAGGCTGTTGGACCCTGTCCAAAAGTCCAGGTGGACTGCGCCGGTTCGTTCACCGGGGGACCCTCATGTTGGACTCGCAGCGTATGCTGAACAACTTCCACGGCAGCGCCCGGTATCCCTGTAACGGCTTCCAGCCATTGCTGATATTTTTCCTTGAACATTCGTTCCCCAACACCCGGGATATGCCGCAAAAATGTCATGGCAATCTGGGAACCAAAGCCGGCTCCCAATCGAAGCGCGTACTGCACGGGATACTGACCTCCATGTGAGAGGTTAAGATCCCCCAGGTCCAGGTCCGGTTCAAACGAATCATCGTAATGCGCAATCGGCGGAACAACACCGTATTCCAGTCCTTTGACTGCAACAACATCTTCCACGCCTACGCCCATTGTGTGCCCCGTAAACCCTTTGGTGTTGGCAATCACGACCTGATTTGCGAAATCGCCAAAGGTGTGTCGGAGGGCGTGGATTTCTGCTGCGGCGCTGCCACCACGTGCCGGTGTGTAAGTCTCGTGCGAGACAAACATCGTTTGCCCGGCAATCTGTTCCCGACGCAGACCAAAACGCCGCTCTGCCTGAGAGATCAATTGGTCCATAACCTGGCTGACGTGGTTTACATCCAACCGCGTTCCATGGAACGCGCTGTTCGCCGTTTGAGATGCAAGAATTTCGCAAATAGCCCGCATACCGCGTTCGCGTACCGCGTCTTCTGCTTCCACGACCAGCGCTGCAGCGCCCATCCCCATGATCATCCCATTTCGACGGCGATCAAATGGCAGCGCGGCCAGCCGCAGGTCCTTTTCTGTCGTCGAGGCACCTGTGGCGAATAGGCCGGTCCCTACCCAATTCACCAGACTGCCTCCGGTTACATCATCTCCGGCAACAATCACCACTCTCCGGCAGCGTCCAGCCCGTATCCAATCTTCTGCCAGACTCACTGCCTGGGTAGTGGACGCGCAGGCCGCGTTTACCGCGGTATTTGGTCCACGCGCGCCGATATACTCCGCAAACTGCGAATGTCCCATTGCCAGAACCCGGAAAACGAAACGGCGGTCAAAATGATAATCTAATTGGGCCAGTTCCCTTTCCAACGCGTCAATTCGTTCTATCAACGCTTTTCCAACCGTAGTGGAAGAGTCCCCGGCCACAGCCTGAAGATTGCGCAGTTCCACCAATTGTTGGGACAGGTTCTTATGCCGGTAAAAACGTTCCGCCTCTTCTGCCATATGATCCAGGCCAGGAAATGCCGAAGCGAAAATCACACCTGTCTCATCCGCAAGCGAAGGCGGCAGCATCCAACGATCAGGCAACAGGGTATCTTTACTGGTTTTCCGGTAGCGCATCATCAATGGAATTCCAGCATCCCGCAGCGCTTCTATTCCCGCGGCAATGGCTAATTTTGTGGAAATGTCATACGCTTCCACCCTCTCTCCCGGCAGGCCAAATTCTTCCGCGAGGTCGAAGGTACCGCGCTGTCCGGCCAGATGAATTGTTTGGTCCAGATCATCGATTTCAACCATCAATGCACCTGCGCTGCTCTTGACCAGACGTATGACGCGTTTTTCAACCATCCGGTTTCGGGTCTCCTCAGGTAGCGGTTCAATAAAAGAGTCGCCGCGCAGCACACGCTCAATATTGTCTTCCCTGAATACAGCGCCATCTCTCCCAGGTAAACCAAGCCCGGTGCCTGATATCACAACTGAACCTGTCAGTGGTAGTCGCCCATCCGAAACAAGCTCCACCTCTACAGATGCAGAGGACACATTGAATGCATTTGTCCCATCAAGTTGAAATTTAGCGCTTTCTTGTAGGGCGCCACCCGGGAAGACTCCGGCCGCGTACAAAGCGCACAAAGCCTCATTGAATGAAGCTGCGCCACCTTTACGGGGATGGTTTGTGGGTACCTGAACAACCGGCTCTTGTTTATCTTCATTTCCTAAAATATCTGTGGTGAGGGCGCTGAGAACCCTTTTTGGCCCAACTTCGACAAACACCCTGGCACCCAATTCATACAACGTGTTTATACCCTGGATAAATTGGACAGGTGAAGCCACCTGCCTGGCCAGCAAGTTCATGATTTCTTCGCGATCATCCGGGTAAACTGATCCCGTCACATTGGCAGCAACAGGCAGGTACGGCGCCCGCACATTCATTCTCGCGATAACCTGGCGCAGCGGCACGCTGGCTGGAGCAACGATTTGGGTATGAAAAGCATGAGAAACCGGTATTTTTACCGCCTCGATTCCTTCTTGTTTGAAGGCTTCCAAAGCAGCCTCCACTCCCGCGGTAGATCCGCCAATCACGGACTGCACCGGGCTGTTAATGTTTGCCAGAACGACATAATCTTCAATCTTATTCAAAATGCGCTCTGTCTCCGCGATCGGTGCCGATACTGCCGCCATGCAGCCATTATCTTCCACTGAGATCTTGCTCATTTCACGCCCACGCGCGCTGACGATCTCTAACGCTTCTTGAAATCCCAGCACTCCCGCGGCAACCAGAGCGCCATATTCACCCAGACTATGTCCAATCACCATTTCAGGTGCAAATCCATAATGCTGCATCAAACGCAGCATAGCGACATCTGCTGTTAAAACTGCTGGTTGGGTTATGGTCGTATCCCGCAAAGCTGCTTCAGCCTGCTGCTGACTATCCTCGTCGCCATCGACAAAAATATAGTCGGTGAGCGGTTTGCCCAGGATCGGGATCATCACCCGGTCCGCTTCCCGGAATGTTTCTTCAACAACCGGCTCTAATGCGCTCATGTCACGCAGCATGTTGACATACTGAGAGCCCTGTCCAGGGAACAAGAATGCCAGCCTGCCTGCTTTCCCACTGCCGCGATACACACCCTGACCGGAAAGCGCCTTCCAGGCATTCGGCGAAGGATTATCAAAGGCCTTAATGGCTCGATCCACACGTTTTTGAAGGTCTTCTACGGTTTCAAAATCAATCGCGATGCGTTCCTGTTGAGCACAACCTTCTATTGTGGGGCTCGCATTTTGGGGTAGCTCTCCAACCTCAAGCTGTTTCGCACAAATCTTCAACTTTCTTAAAAGTTCTTCTTTGTTATCCGCGCTCAAAAACAGGATCTTGCGATAATAAGGAATTCGAGCGATAGACTCAGGAGGCGCAGCAGCCTCTTCAATTCGAATCGGACTATCTATTTTCTGTACCTCTGTCCCATCTGGTTCAATCTCTGACTCAACCACAAAGCGCACCACTTTATCCAGGGTGTTGTAATCCGATAAGCGCAGGTCTTCCCGACGTGGTATGCCATAATGTTCTCGAACGGCCGCAAACAATTCAGCCTGTTTCACTGTGTCGATCCCCAGATCCGCTTCCAGGTCCAGTTCAAGGTCCAGCATTTCAATCGGATATCCGGTCTTCACGCTGACTTGCTCAAGAATAAAAGCTGTTACCTCGGAAGGGTCTTTTTCTTCACTTGACTTATCATCGAAACCATCCAATGCAGGTTCTTCCACCTCAAGCGGGGCCTCTGCCAGGGATTCTTCCACAAAACGCACCACCTTTTCCAGGGTGTTGTAATCTGATAAACGCAGGTCCTCCCGCCTTGGGATACCATAGTGTTCACGAACTGCCGCGAACAGTTCTGCCTGTTTCACTGTGTCGATCCCCAGATCGGCTTCCAGATCCAACTCAAGGTCAAGCATCTCAACAGGGTAACCAGTTTTTTCACTGACCTGCTGGAGAATAAAGGTTGTGATCGCTGACGTATCCGCTTCCAAAACCTTATGGGCGCTGGCATTTTCTATTACAGGTTCTTCAACCTTCACCGCCGTTCCCTGCCAGGATTCTTCCACAAAACGAACCACTTTTTCCAGCGTGTTGTAATCCGAAAGTTGGAGGTCTTCCCTGCGAGGAATTCCATACCGCTCCCGGACTTCCGCGAACAGCTCTGCCTGCTTGACCGTATCAACGCCTAAGTCTGCTTCCAGGTCCAACTCTGGATCCAGCATCTCAACGGGGTATCCAGTTTTTTCACTTACCATGCTCGCAACAGCCTGTAAAATTTCATCAGCAGCGAATGAAACAGGATTTGTTTCGGCTGCAGACAAATTCTCTTCAGCAGGTTTCTCGGCAGCGGTAAGGTCCAACCCACTGAAAACCCGCGAACCACTCAAGGAAACCCCTGGAGCATATTCTTCTAAAACAAGATGAAAGTTTGTCCCGCCAAACCCAAACGCGCTGACACCAGCACGGCGCAAGTCACCTTCTGGCTTTGGCCAGGATTCCAGGTTTGTAATTACGCGAAACGGCAGGTTCGCAAAGTCAATTTTGGGGTTGGGATGAGCGAAATTCGCCGCGGGGGGGATTACTTTATTCTGCAAAGCCAGCACAGTTTTCAGCATTCCAACAGCGCCAGCCGCGCTCTTAAGATGGCCAATATTGGATTTAACAGACCCCAAAGCAATCGCGCCAGAAGGCAAAGCCGTCCCGCCGAAAACCCGACTCAAACTCTGGACCTCAACCACATCGCCTACCCGGGTAGATGTCCCATGGCCTTCCACGTATCCGGCTGTTGCCGGGGATACACCCGCCAGTTTCCAGGCGCGTTCCATTGCCCGTTCTTGACCTATCGGGTTGGGCGCGGTAATCCCCTTGCCTTTTCCATCACTGGAACTGCCAATAGAGCGGATGACAGCATAGATCCGGTCGTTATCGCGTTCTGCGTCTTCAAGCCGTTTGAGCAGGAATACAACCGCCCCTTCGCCCATCACAAAACCATTTGCTCCGTCAGCGTACGGCCGCGAGCCATCCGGACTGAGAGCGCCAATCTTGCTGAATTTCACATAAGATTCGACACTCATGCTGCGGTCCACCCCGCCTGTCAGGACGGCGTCAAATTGATAATGCCGCAAACCATCCACAGCTGCCTGAAGCGCTGCCAACGAGGACGCGCAGGCCGCGTCTGTTGTGAAATTCGGGCCGCCGAAGTTGAACACATTTGCCACCCGTCCGGCAATAATATTGGAAAGCTCGCCCGGCATCGTATCTTCATTAATCGCTGGAATTTCCGCTCGAATCCCCTGTGTGAAACCACCCAACAGTTCCTGTTGAACAGAGTCTGGAAGCTTTTGGAATGCGTCCAACGCAGAAAGAACCTGTAAATATTCAGGAAGGTGGATCCTTAAGCTGCTTTTGTAATGCTTTTCCCCGGCCAGAGCATTCCCAAGGATAACTGCGACCCGGTCATTGGGTAAGGGTTGCTCTGGGTATCCATAATCTTGAAGCGCCTGATAAGCAGCCGCGATGGCCCACTGCTGGGTCTCATCCATGACTTCCAGTACTTTTGGAGGAATAGGTATTCCCATTTTAACGGGGTTAAATTGAAAATCTTGCACCCAGCCGCCAATTTTGGAATATGTCTTATCCACTGCGGAGGGGTCAGGGTCATAATACAGCGCGGGGTCCCATCGACTCTGGGGAACCTCCCGAATGGAATAGACCGCCTCTTGAAGATTTTTCCAAAAGCTGGCAACATCATGAGCGTCTGGCAATAAAGCTCCCAATCCAACTACTGCAATCGGTTTTAATTCCGTCATTTTTGCTCTCCTGATTTTCTATCTATCAATCCCGTAAGCACCCAGGAAACTCGTAGGAATAATCACTACAATTCCTCAATCCGAACCAACATTGCGCCTTTGTCCACCTGTTGCCCAAAACGGGCTCCTACATCAGTCACCCGGCCCGCAATAGGTGCGCGGATTTGCATCTGCATCTTCATCGATTCGAGCACTAACACGCACTGGCCAGCCTCAACCATCTCTCCGGGTTCAGCTAGCACCTCTATAACCAATCCAGGCATTGGTGCTGTTACCAGGCCAGTCTGTTCGGTGTTTGGCCGTTTTCGCAAATGTCGCTGAGGTGTCTCGACACGGGCGAAAAACCTTTGTCCTCCAGCCAGCACTTCAAGCGTTTCAGGGTCCTGGTTATGCAAATGCAGTTCAAAAGTTTCCTGATCTCGGCTAAGCGAATACAATCCAGAGTCGTTTAGCTGAAGCAGTTCAACATCCACCGGTTGGCCATCAATCAAGACCTGATCGCCATCCAGTGAAATACAATATTCCTGTCCATTGATCGAGACTACATACCGCGGCATGTGATCCTCCTACCATGCTCCGGTCATTTGTTCTCGCCATGCCGTATACATCCACCGGGTGGCCAGCTTCCGGTCCTGCGGAATAGGCTGTGAAACTGCGCGTTGGCTGTGGATATACAACGCGGCAGCTAATGCCAGTAAACGCTGTAAATCCTCTTTCCTCTCCGGAGGCCGGGGAGCAAAACTATCCAGATAAGTAGTTGTAACCTCACCTTTGCGGAAAGGTTTGCTTTCAATAATCTGTTTCAGAAAATCCAGATCGGTTGGTAATCCCCCAATCTGAAACTCATTCAATGCGCGTTCAAGACGTTGAATGGCGGTGCGCCGGTCTTTCCCATTGGCAATCACTTTTGCCAGCAAAGAGTCATAATCCATACCAATATTCAACCCCTGATAAAGAGCACTATCAACCCGAACACCAGGACCACCAGGCTCCTTCAGATAAATAATTTCTCCAGTCGCCGGCAAGAAACCCTGCTCACTATCCTCAGCCAGAACGCGGGCTTCAATTGCCACACCTTGTGTTCTAATATCCCGTTGGCACATTCGCAATGGTTTTCCCATCGCCAGAAGAAGCTGTTCTTTCACCAGATCCACACCGGTAACCATTTCTGTCACCGGGTGCTCCACTTGAATGCGAGGATTGACTTCAATAAAATGATATTTTCCATTGGCATCCAGCAGAAATTCCACTGTCCCTAAGCTGCGGTACTTCAACCGGCTTCCCAACCGGACAGCAGCTTCACAAAGGTCGCGACGTAGTTTGCGGCTCAATCGGGGTGCTGGGGCTTCTTCGATTAATTTTTGCCGGCGACGCTGAATGGAACACTCCCGCTCGCCAAAACAAAGCACCTTTCCTTCGCCATCCCCCAATATCTGAACCTCAATATGGCGCGCCTCCTGAACCAATGATTCAAGATAAACCGTGTCATCTCCAAAAGCAGCTTTAGCTTCCTTCCGGGCCGCTGCAATCACATCAAAAAGTTCTTCCGGGGAGGTTGCCAATCGGATCCCGCGCCCGCCCCCACCAGCGGTTGCTTTGACTAAAACAGGAAATACAATCTTCTGCGCGAGTTCCACCGGAACATCTAAAGGCAGCGGCCCATCACTGCCGGGTAACACTGGCACTCCCGCCTCGCGGGCAGCCTGTTTCGAGGATAATTTGTCACCCAGCAAAGCGATTGTTTCTGGTCTTGGGCCAACAAACACCAAACCCGCATGCTCTACCGCCCGGGCAAATTCCGCGTTTTCTGCAAGAAAACCATATCCGGGATGAATAGCATCTGCGCCAGTTTGCCGAGCCGCATCCAATATCGCGTCAATATCCAGATAGGCCTGCTTTGGTCCGAGATTGACCGCCTGATCCGCCAGACGGGCATGTGCCGCCGATCGATCTGGCTCGGTATACACCGCCACAGTGGATAAGCCCAGTTCACGGCATGCCCGTTGAATTCGTAAGGCAATTTCATTTCGGTTCGCAATCAATACTTTCATCTGAACGCTCCTGTCTCATTCATAAGGGAGTCGAGTGTCTGGCCTAGAAACATAAAAATCCAGAACAACTTTTCTCCAAAACGGGTAAGCTAAATTAAAGTGGGATATTGCCATGCTTCCGGCTTGGAGCCGGTCTTCGCTTCTCACGCAGCGCGTCCAATCCCTGGATCAGCCGCATTCTGATCTCCTCCGGGGCCACCACATCATCCAGATAGCCGCGGGAAGCTGCAACAAATGGATTGGCAAGCTCCTGGCGATATTTTCTGGTAAGCTCATCACGCCGGCCATCAGCATTTTCTGCGTCTTTAAGCTCTTTACGAAAAATAATATTCACTGCCCCTTCTGGACCCATCACAGCAATCTCAGCGTTTGGCAAAGCGAAATTCAAATCTCCTTCCAAATGCTTGGAACTCATCACAATATACGCTCCACCATACGCCTTGCGAAGAATCACAGACAACTTGGGAACGGTGGCTTCCGCGTAAGCAAAGATCATTTTTGCCCCATGACGAATCACCCCACCATATTCCTGGGCTGAACCGGGAAGAAAACCAGGTGTATCAACCAGGGTTACCAAAGGAATATGAAAAGAATCGCAAAAGCGAATAAAACGCGCGCCTTTATCAGAAGCATCAATATCCAGCACACCAGCGAGGTGATCCGGCTGGTTGGCGATAATCCCCACTGCGGCATTGTCCATCCTGGCAAAACCAACCACCAGATTTTGGGCATAATCCTCCTGTACCTCAAGGAACTCGCCTTTATCCACAATGGTTTCGATCACACTATGAACATCATAGGATTGCTGAGGGTCAACTGGAATGATGTTTGCCAATTCTGGTGTCAGTCGCCCAGGCTCATCGTCAAGGATTGCAATCGGTGAACTTGCCAGATTGTTTGAAGGAAGATAAGAAAGCAACCAGCGCACCTGTGTGAATACGGATTCTTCGTCAGGTGCCGTAAAATGTGCCACGCCAGATCGGCTTCTGTGTACATCGGCCCCACCCAGATCTTCCGCGCTGACCTTTTCGTGCGTTACCGCCTGCACGACTTCAGGCCCGGTAATGAACATGTGTGCTGTCTTCTCAACCATGAAAACAAAATCTGTGATGGCAGGAGAATATACCGCGCCCCCGGCACATGGCCCCAAAATGATTGAAAGCTGAGGGATCACCCCGGACGCGCGCACATTGCGCAAGAATATTTCTCCGTACCCTGCCAGGGCGTCCACTCCCTCCTGTATTCGCGCTCCACCCGAATCATTCAGGCCAATCAGCGGCGCGCCATTCTGGAATGCCAGATCCATCAAATGCGCAATTTTCCGTCCGTGGGCTTCTCCAACCGAGCCGCCCATGACCGTAAAGTCCTGCGCGAAAACATAGACCACGCGTCCATCAACTTTGCCCCAACCAGTCACTACGCCGTCCCCTGGGGGATGAGAAGCTTCCATTCCAAAACCATTGGCACGGTGTGTAATGAACATACCGATTTCAATAAATGTATCCGGATCCAGAAGTTTTTGAATCCGTTCACGCGCTGTCAACTTCCCTTTTTCGTGCTGCGCCTGAATTCGGGCGGTCCCGCCGCCCAAAATCGCCTCTTCTCGAATGGATCCAAGTTTATTGCTTAAGGTGCTATTCAATTCTGACATATCAAAATTTTCACCATGAATACAACTATCGATTTTTATAGTGGAACTTGCATACTTTCCAACAACAAGCAGCATAAATACACCCCCCTTCCAATGAAAGGAGTGATAACAACCATACTTTGCTTTATTTTGCTGAAAACGCTATTTGTCCCGTACAGGGGAAGCTGTTGGAGGGCTTTCCCTGTGGACTTCAGTCCGGCAATACTATTATTCTGCGAGACTTCTAAAGATATGTAACACCGCATCTTCTAAAAAGTTGCACGCGTTGGGATAGACATTCGTAAAAAAGGGGGCTGAGACAGTAAAAGAAGTAATCTCGCAATAGTTAAGATGAACTCAAAAAGATTCTGCAACACGATCTAAATTATGGTAAACATATTCATTTGTCGCAAACCACGACCAGAAACCTGGCACTGAGCTGGGCCATTGCCATAATGACAGAAACTCAAATGATAGAAATTTTTACTTCTGAAAAATGGATTTTTTAGGACTTATTCCTGGGCAACACCCTGCCAGTATTCCAGGTCATAGCCGGCGAGGTCGCGCGTCGTTTGTCCAGTCAGAGAGACAACCTCAAAATTGACCTGTCCACCCTTCACAGATACCACCAGCACCACGTCCTCAGTTTTATCTCCAATGCCAACTGCGACTTCCGTCAGAGAAGCGTTTGCATGCCGGTGATAAAAAGGTGACAGGTTCCCCCCTGTCGCGCCCACATCTCCAGCAATCACGTAAACCGACTTGATGGCAGCAGCCGGCAGCAGAATATTAGCGGCTACATTCAGATAATTTGTAGAATCATAGCAGATCCACTCGTTGGGCATTGCCCGAATGCTTTGACTGTCATGCAGAATTTGATCATTTGCAAACACCGCTTTATGCAAAAAGATGAAAATCTGCTTAATTTCAGGATCATTCAGGGCCTGCTCAACCGCCTCTTTCAGCATTTCCCGCTGTGGTTTGGTGATCATACAGGTATCTAGCTCCGTGTCCAGCACGATCATCTGCGATGGGCCGTATCGAAAGGTGTAGTAAGTCATGCCATAACGAGTTTGGTACAGCTCCCGGTCGCGCATATCGTGGTTGCCTACCGCGTTGATAACCGGAAAATCAACCTGATGGAATAAATCTGTTTCCAGATCCTCAAAATCCGATTCTGTCGCGTTACGGACGGTATCTCCCAGTGAAACCATCAAACTTAATTCTTTGGTTTTTAACATTGAAAGGCTCTGCATCAGCGTTTCAGCAGGATGCGGCGTGCCATCCTCAAAGCTGCCGTAAATATGGCCCACAACCAGAAATTGATACTCCTGGGCTGCCCCATCAACCAGCCCAGCCCGGTTCAAACTGACCGCTTCAATATTTTCGAGAAAATGGGTTTCTGCTTTGTCTTCTACGGGGGTAGAAGCAACTAAGGTCTGGTTGATCGCAATTTCATCGCCTTCAACCTGACAGGCAGTCAGCGTCCCAACCAGCACAAAAGTCAGGATCAGAAATTTTCGAGTAAAACCAGCACGGCAAAGTGAAACCATGATCTATTCATCCAGCACTGCGCCCAGAGGCTCCAGATATTTTGAGTGATTCACAATTCTTAAAGGAAATTCCGCCAGAAAAGCATCCAGATGCAAGCTGTTTTCCGCGTCGCATTTTATCTCAATCACCATCTGATCCAGCATCGGTGTCTTGTATTTCAAATTTGGCCGGGGAGATAAGCGCTGGTCAAAGGCAAACAAATCATAGTCCAGCGTCACCCTCGTTGTGGTGTCAGCTGATTGATAATATTCTCTTCGGTATCCTGAAATACTGACCGGTCGCGAAACCGCCAGCATCTCCCGGAAGACCGGATCCGCCTCACCGCGCAACTCCTTCAGGATTTTCCCCCAATTCATCTTCTCAAGATCAAAGACTGTTTGAATGTCCTGATAAGACTTCCAGCCTACACGGTTCGATTTATGTTTCAACTCCAAATGCCCTTTAACTTGTGAAAGATTCGCCCCATACCAGCGGAAACGCAGTTTCTGACGCTCAAAAATACCGCTGATATGATCGTTCAGGCAGTCAAAATCCTGGGTGTCAAAATAGATATTGTTCACCTGCCGGGAAGGATAAGCTCTCTGGAAAGCATGAGAATTGCCCCTCACCCAGCGCCGCGCTTCAAAAAGCGCCAGCCTATCGCACACCATTTTCAGTTCATATCGCAGGTTAGCAGTTTTCATTCACGCCATCAATTGCCCAGCACACCGGTCGCATACAGTAAATCCACATCGAGGTCCTGTGTTTCAATCTGTTTTCCCCACACCTCAACGAAATTACCTGTTTGCGCAATTGCTTCCACATCTGTCTCATTAAAATAGATGTTGGTGGCAACAATCGAGGCAGGACCATAAACAGGTTTTTTAATATACGCCGCCAACCCGGCGTGTACTACCCGGGTAATTTCCAGGCCATTAATGGAAACTGTGGACAGGTCTTTGCTGGATACGCCTATGCCCGCGTCCACAACCTGAACATCGTGAACAGATGCGTCGCTTGCTTCGCCCACTGAAATCCCTTTATCCCCGATATTAGTCAGATAAGTGCGGTCCACCGTGAGGTTAGATCCACTGACATCCACGCCATCCCCTCCAATATCATGAAAGCTGCAATCCACAATCAGCCCGGTCACAAAATCTCCATCAAACGCGTCAGAAGCGGTGTATCCAAACTCCGAGTTCTGGAAGGTGAACTCACTGCGCACCACATTGATTCCATCTTCCGCCTGGGTATGTAAAATGCGGGCATGGTCCAGAATTACCGGGCTCTGGAAAAATGTGATCCCGCCTGTCAGGATCCAACCACCCCGTTCAATAGCGGTCGTCTTCTCAATCCGGGCATATTCCCAGCGGGAGGTCTCTCCAGCATCCTGCACGACTATTCCCGACCAGGATTCTTCTTGCGCTGTAAGCAAAACAGGAGCTTCTTCTGTTCCAATAATTTGCACCGGCCCAGACGCCAACAAGACTGCCCCTGTCTCAAACCGAAGGCTTGTACCGGATAGGATCACCAGTTCCATCCCTTCCGGAAGTACCAGATCACCCTGAACCTGCCAATCTCCCGGTTGGACTACCAGTGTATGCCCATCACCGCCGTCGCGCAGGAATGGATACTTTTCCAGAGCCTCTACCAGGGTGGGCGTATCCGGTTTGGGGCCTTCAATTAAGGGTTCTGGTGAACGGATCAATTCCAATTGAACCGGGTATTCTTTGGATAAACCTGACAGTCTCACCACCGCAGACAATTCAAAAGAGATTGAGTCAATCACAAAATCATTCTGGTCCCAGTTATTTGGGATCAGAAAGCGAACTGGCTGAAAGCCACGATCTTCAAGATCTGGCACCGGCTGCAGGGTGATTCCCCCGGCTCCAGAATGAACGGCCTGGCTCGCAGTATCTGCCGTGATCCACTCCGCAGAGGGAAGTATTTTCTCATTATTCACAATAAAGTAATCCAGATCAACCGGCAAAAGCATCAAATTAGTCAGATCAACCTGAAGATATTTTTCTTTCTGTCCCTGCTGGTTCACCACAACCAGTGGTTGGTAATTGCCACGCACAGCCTGGGCGGGCTGGAGATGTATCCTCAAAGAGAGGCTGCGGTCATCCAATATACCCCAGGGAGACTCAATTTGTTGGTTGGTGTATTCCGCCTTCAATGCGGTTCTGATGTGTTCAAGTTCCTCATTCACATCCGCTTTAAAAGAGGTTAGATAATCTGGTTGGGTGATCCGCTCCAATTCCACGGCATAAGCCGCGCGGATTTGCGGGTCCTGAAATATCCGTTCGTTGAGCATCAAATCAATGATGGATTCGTTGTTGCCGCCATATTGGAACGCTTCGCTGTCGAAAGCGATCGGTTCAAGTAAACTGGTAATTGGATTGTAATAAAAACGGATATTGTGCCATTTTACCCCATGAGCCGCACCCCACAGGTCGCTTAAAGCATAGAAACGCCCCATCAGTTCAACGTCAAAAGTCTCTGAAGCGTTCCGCTTGCCGGTTTGGAAAGCCCTCAGCATATCAATCGCTGTCCGGGCTTCCTGGTCCAGAACTGGATCAGCGGCAATTTTACCGCTTTCAAACGTAGTGACCTGGGCACTATCAGAATTGGTTACCATCATCTTGCTGCCGATATAGATCTCATGCTCCCAGAAAGTAGCCCTGTCTTCCCAAAAAAGGTTTTCATCATAACGCAAGATCACCCCCGCCCGCCGCTGTTGAGATTCGAGCAGATCGCTGGTAAAACTTTCTTCCATGGCATAGATGCCTTTTGGCAGACCGTTTTGAAGGACATTAACAAACTGGTAGCGGGTTGTCAAAATTCCTTCCCGCATCAGATGCTGGTGGAAAGCCCATTCATTGATAAACTGGCGAGTTTCCGGGGCCTGGATGGAAAAACGCCGGAATCCCGCGATCTGCCCGTCATCCTTTACATGAATCCGGTAAGACCACTTCTCCCCCTCAAGATGGTCTGTCCAATCCCCCTTAAGGCGAATCTTAACATCCAGGGGCGTGGTCTCACCCAGGCGAACCTGAGCCGGCATAAAATCCTCATCCGATGAAAGGAGGATTCCTGTTCTCAAGGCTTCTTCTCTTTTATTCAGGATAGATTGATAACTCTCAAATGGGAGGTCAATATATAACGTTGGCAGTCCATTGCTGATATACATATCAACTTCTGTTTCAATATTCTCAACAACCTGCGTGCTGGCTTGTTTGGTGAAATTCAGCATATCGCGCAGGTAACCCTGGCGGTACACAAGCGCCCCAGCCAGAAAAGCAGCCATAAGACAACCCAAAAACAGAACAACCCGAACACCGGGCAGGCGCCACAAACGTTTAACAGTGTTAAGCAGCGGTTGAGGATTACTCTTTCGCTCAATTCTCACAAAGACTACCCTCCCAGCAGATTGTTCTGTTCAACCAGGCTGATTGAACTGCCAGGCAATTCTTGTTTGAGGTGGTCCATGAGATTAACAATCGTCTGATGGTCATTCACGGAAATATAATAAGTCACCTGCATATTCCCATCCTGATTGTCAAGCCGGCGCAGGTCAATTTGAGGGACATCCTTCAACAGCAAATCATTGATCATAGAGAAACTGGTGCCCGGCTGATTCGCATTTTCCATTTCGATATTGAGATATAAGCTGTGAGAAGAACTCTGCTTGAAAGATTTACGGAGAATAGCTCGAACTATCAAATACGCCATAATCACGCCCACCGCGGCCAATGTTGGAACGCGCTGGTCAGCTCCAAGCCCAAGCCCTATCGCAATCGCAAAGAAAAGGAAAATCAGCTCTTCGGGATCTTTAATAGCAGTTCTGAAACGCACAATCGACAGCGCCCCCACCAGGCCCAGAGACAGCGCCAGAGAAGACTTCACAATCGTGATCACCAGCAGGGTGATCAGGGTGAGCATGGGCAAAATCGGCGCAAACCGCCTCCTGTTGGAAAGAGACCTTCCAAACTGAACATAATACCAGGCAACGACAAGCGACAAGAGTATTCCCAGACCTAAATTGATTAATAACGCTGGTAATGAAAGTGGCGCAGCAGTATTCGCATCCATTTAATTCCACTCCTGAAAATGTGTATCAGATAAAGATGATTGCAAAGTCTTCGATCTTATATTTCTACCCGACTCTCCATGACCAGGGAAGAGCCAAAAGAAGTAACACCATTTACTCTCTGTAACAATCCACTATTATATCATCCGGTTAAAATCTTAAACGCGCACTGAAAACGTTTGCTTTATCCTTCTCTGCCGCTGCCTTTTTGGGGGCTTAAAACCTTACGAATGATCACTATACTGATGACCGAAGCGATCATACAACTGATCCATACCGTCTGTATACCACGCCAGTCATTCAATACACCAGCCATAAATAAACCTATGCTGGATCCAAATCCTCCATAGAATGTGGTGTATAAGCCTTGCCCGGTTGCCCGCCATTTTGCGGGTAAACTTTGACTCACATACAGCGGTCCAAAAACCATCATACTTAGAATAGTGACCCCGTGCAGCAGTTGAACCGGAAGGAACCAGACCGGGTTTTCAATCAGCGAATACAACACAAAACGGATTGGAAGGATCAATGTACCCAGAATGATCGCGGTTTGAAGTCCCACCCGCTTGACAATCGAATTTGAACGCGACATCAATGGTATTTCCGTGAATGCCTGGAGCGCGATCACGCTTCCCATGATCCATCCGGCAGTATTGATGCTGCCCAGATAAACCGGGAGATATTGTGAAGAAATAGAGATAACTCCGCCAACCAGGCCCATCCCAATAAAGAAAACCAACAGTTGCGGGTGTTCCGGGAGCAATTTTACACCCTCCAGCCAATCCATTCTTTCTCGACTTTTAAAATCTGGCAGGATTAAAGCGATCAGTCCGGAAAGGATCATCAGCCCCCCAAACAAATAGGGCAGAATAAAAAGATGATCTTCCACCAGGAAAATTCCAGAGAGTAAAGAAGCCAACACATAGCCAACGGAACCCCACAGCCTTAACCTGCCAAATTCACCTTGCCGGTGAATTGATTCTAAATACTCCAGAATCAGCGCGCTCGAAATAGGAATATAAGGGGTGTAAACTATCGCGTAAAGAATGATCATGATCAGCAAAGAGCTGAACTGGTTTGCAAACAGAAGTCCAATCGCAGGCATACTCAAAGCGATCAATGAAAACCCTAGTACAAACCGCCGGATCTTCAGGACGTCAGCGAGATATCCCCACAGGGGTTGGACAAAAATCTGCACCAGTGGGATCAACCCCAACAAACTCCCTAATTGCACTCCGCTGATCCCCTTCTCGAAAAGCAACAGGCCCAGGTAAGGCAATAAAACACCCACCGCGCTAAAACTGAAAAAGAAAAAAAGCCTGATCCAATTAAAAACACTCAGACGTGGCTTGCCTGCATGAAATAAACTTGCTTTTATTCGTTCCACTTGTTTATCACTCACTGATTTATCTTTATTATTTAAATCTTACCGCATTATTAAATTTCTATTGAGAAATCTGTGCTCATATGGAATAAATCTTTCGGCCACACTTCGCATTTTCGCACATCATAAAAAGACAAAACTATTAACATCCCATACCACATTTATGGAATGGGGATTATGATATTACTAAACAAATTTAGCCAATGCAGCGATCAAACAAAAGGATACAACATGAGTATTGTTCTGACTTCCGCAAAAATTATCACTCCATCTGAAACGTTGAAAAATTCATCCCTCCTCATTTCGGATTCCGGGCGCATAGAGTTTATCGGGGCACACACAGATTTGCCTTACCAAGCGGGCACAGCGATGGATCTCAAGGGAAAAACCATCATTCCTGGTATGATCGATATCCACGTTCACGGCGGCAATAGCATCACCTTTGGCGATGACGATGGCGACCCACAAAAATTGCTGGAATATTCCAACTGGATTGTCAGCCAGGGTGTAACCGGCTTTTTGTGCAGTGTCTCCGCATCCTCTCCCAATGCCCTAAACACTATCCTGGACAAATATGCTGGAGCGTTAAACGAGGGATTGGCAGGTGCGGAAGGTCTGGGTTTTCACCTGGAAGGGCCTTTCCTCAGCCCGGAAAAGAAAGGCGCGTTCAACCTGACATGGTTGCATGCCCCTGATATCGAGGAAATCCGTTCATATCTAAAAAACAGTCAGGGATGGATAAAGCAAGTAACGATCGCCCCGGATCTGCCTGGCGCGGATCAGGCAGCACAGTTTTTACGGGAAAATCACATCACGGTTGCTCTTGGTCACACCGATTGCGATTACGAAACAGCCAGCAGCGCGTTATCCAACAACTTCAATCACGTGACTCACACCTGCAACGCTATGCGTGGGTTCAACCACCGCGAGCCTGGAGTTTTGGGAGCGGTTCTTGCTTCAGATGAAGTCACCGCGGAGTTGATTACCGACCTGGTACACGTGCATCCTGCTGTAATAAAAATCATCATCCGCTCTTTAGGCGTTGACCGGGTTGTGGTCATTACCGACGCGATGGCCGGAGCAGGATTAGGAGAAGGTATCTATTATCTGGTAGGACACGAAACCTTTGTAAAAGATGGCAAAGCCACCCAAAAAGATGGAACAATCGCTGGCAGCGTGACCACCATGTACCAGAACCTCCAGAATTTAGTTAAAACGGTAGGGATCCCTCTGCCCCAGGCTGTGCAAATGGCCTCATTAAATCCGGCTCGTGTGGCAGGTGTGGCGCACCGGTTGGGCAGTATAGAAACGGGAAAAGACGCCAGCCTGGTAATACTGGATGATGAAATGAATGTCAGCATGACTTTCGTTCGTGGAAAACTGGTCTATGAGAAACAGTAAAGCTTCGAGCACATACTTTACCAAGTATTGATGCCAGGTGGCAGCGAACTACTGAGGATAAACCTCTCCTTGCCGTGTTGTCCTTCCGGTGGTTTCATTCAGCTTCCAAATGAGATAGCCTTTACGCAGGAACCGGCGCCGCAAGTCGACAGAATACCCTTGTTCTGCCAATAAATACGCGCTGGCCACAAACCACTGTCTCAAACCCAAGCTCTTATAAGGCATGGCAATTCTTGTTGCGTGCTTCCAGGCTTCCAGAAATTCATATATCATTTCCCCTGGGATCACCCTGTGGATATAATTCTTGGGAAGCACTGGCTGGAAAATCCCCGGCTCAAAACCCCAACGGAAATTGGTACTGAAGATCAGGGCTTCACCTCGCAAAGGGGAATCGTTATTGTTCAACTCTGGCTTTCTCATCAGGTTCGCGGTCCATACCCGGCCAAAAGGATCCGATGTCCCTTCAATCAACATACCGCCAGGCAACAGATAACTTCCCATCAACACCTGCGCTTCCCTCACCTGGCTTTCTTCGTATTGGCGCAGTACATTGAACGCGCGGATAGCACGCACACTTTCACCGGATTTTAAAGGCAGGTTAAATCCTCCCTCCCTGAAATCTGTTTTCCGGTCCGCGCAGGGCATCGCCGCTGCCACCCGATCCGGATCAATCTCCACACCTAAAACACGTAGATTCGGGTTTATCCGGCGCAGCCTTTCAGCGCTTTCCAGCGTTGTGAATGGCTCTGCGCCAAACCCCAGATCTACAAACATCGCATCCCGATACGCGCCGGATTTCCTGCGCAGAAGATGCGAATCATACATCAGGATAAAATTATCCACACGTCTCAACCGGTTGCGTGCAGTTTTACCCCGTGTGGGTTGCCCAAATATTCGCGAGTGATGTATGGCTGTCGAAAACACGGACGCCATTATCTCAAGACTATGGCAATCCCGCAAGGGAAAAATATCAGTTTTTATTCAACATTTGTCACATAAACTGCGATAATAAACACTGTCCAGATTGTCAAATAAGTGCATGTTCCTTCGAAAAACCTTTTAAGAGAAAATGCACCCTGAGGGTGCGTTGAAAAGTAATTTATAGCATGCACTACTCCCCAATAATTTTAACCAGAACGTGCTTCCTGCGCCGGCCATCAAATTCCCCATAAAAAATTTGCTCCCAGGTTCCGAAATCCAACCGGCCGTTGGTGATTGCCACCACCACTTCCCGTCCCATGATCTGGCGTTTCAGATGCGCGTCGCCGTTATCCTCGCCAGTGCGGTTATGCCTGTAACGGCTGACCGGTTCATGCGGGGCAAGCTGTTCCAGCCATTCCTCATAATCCTGGTGCAGACCAGATTCATCATCGTTGATAAACACCGATGCAGTGATATTCATGGCGTTGACCAGCACCAACCCTTCCTGGACACCGCTCTCCCGCAAACAGTCTTCCACCTGAGGTGTGATATTTACCAGCCCTCTTCGGGCCGGGACATTGAACCATAATTCCTTGCGAAAACTTTTCATCAGTAATCCTCCTTATTAGATCCCTTTTCTTCCTATTATTATATGTATACAGACTGAATTTATTCCAATCCCATAGAATCATGAATAACCAAAGCAGCTATCCTATTACACGAAACAACCTGATAAGAAAAAACACCTGTGCCAGAAGAATCACACAGGTGTTTATATCATTTATGCTCTCAGGAAAGCTGCGTTAAATATTCTTGCTGGACAATAGCACGCTGAAGGGTCTTTTCCACATCTACCAGCCAGGGGCCATCAGTTTGTAGTTCAATTTGAACCCGGTCAGTGTTATAGATCACCACCTGCCGTTCGCCATCCAGCGCGATGGTCACCGGTCTTTTGTTAACAATCTCATAGTTCACACCTGGCTTCATCATAACAATCTCATCAAAATCCACCGGAATCAGTTTTCCTGGAACAATGGTAGATTGCACCCGCTGCTTTTTTCCTCCCATGGTAACATAAGCGCCCAATGGTTCTTGTGGTGAAACCTTCTGCACCATCCCGATCACCGAAGAAATCCCTATATTCACCGGATCCGCGCGGGTCACAAAAACCTGTTGTATCAGGTCAGCATCCCACACCGCTTTAGATCCCACAAAATCCGTGTTCACTACTGCGGCATCTACCAACGCGTGATCTACCGCTTCACCATTGACTTTGATTATCAATCGTTTATGTCGCCAGCATAAATCCTCCCTGGCAATGTCATTACCAACGTGCTGCGCAATATAAGCTGCTGCCAGCCCGGCAACCGTACCCTCAATGAAATCCGGCACCACATTGTTCGTGCCAGACGAGATCGGGAGAAGCGGAACTTCACCCGAAGTCTTTGAGGCCAGCCGGCAGGTACCATCCCCGCCCAGTACCACAATACAACTCGCGCCCGCGTCGCACATCATCTCAACGGCTTTGGGGGTATCTTCAGGGATATGCCGGGGAACCATCTCCAATATCTTCATCGCGCTTACCACTGCCGGATAATTTTTCAAATCTTCCAGCGCACGCTCCCCGAAACCAAACAATTCAGGCATGATCAAAACCTGTTCAACACCCATTTCAGTCGCTGCGACCAGAATGCGTTTGACAATATTCAATTTCTGCTGGTTATCAATGGAGATGGCATTACCAACCAACCTGCGGATGTCTTTCCCGGATTCGGGATTTGCAATGATACCAATTATACTCATCCAATAAAAACCCTTCTCTTAATGAATGCAATGCAGTCATTATACTGCATCCATTCAAGAAAGCTTTTATGCTGTAGAAAGGTCAAAAAAGCGGCAAGAATATGCCGCTTTTTTGACTGGTAATAATTGGTTTGTTTACTCCACAGCCGGACTGGTTGGTGTAGCCTGCGCCTCAATAAAATCATCCAAGTCAGCCTGGGTGAATTGTTCCGCAGTGTATGCAGAAATTTGTACGTAATAGGCTGATCCCTGATAATACGCGTAATAATTTCCGTTCTCCGCATCCATGCTGCCAATCCCTATTTGGTGCGTGGTAACATTACCCGCTTCATCTTGCGCAGTAAACACAATCACAGCCGATGGATCATCCAGCCCAAACTCCGCATTTATCTCATTTGAAATCGGCTCAACCATCCGCATCGCTGCCGCAGTGCCGACCAGGCTATCCACTGCTGCGCCATCCACTGCGGCACCCGCCTCAAGCCCTGATAGTAACCACTCGCCGCTGGCATCCTTTTGGAAGAGAAGTTCGCCATTCTGGTTAGTGATGGAGATGGCGTTTACGGTTGTTGATGGGACGTTCACATACGTGGTATCAATCCATCCGCTGCTGGAAACGCTCAAGTCATAAGCTGTCAACTCATCTGTCAGATACACCTGCCCATCATCAAATTTACGGATATGCGCCGTACCAGGGCCGGCATTGCTCCCTACATAAAACCCGGTCCTGGTGCCATCCGCCAACACCAGTTCAACTTTACGGATGTAATCTGTATCACCAACCTGCAACTGTTTGTGACTGGCTTCAGTTTCTGTAACCATCCTATCCGCGTTCACCTTTATTGCGTGTTCAAGAACATTCTCTATTTTTGTCCCTTCCACGGGGTAACCACCCGCTTCAGGCAGCGTCCAATCTGAGCCATCTTTTGTGAAATGGATCGCTTTGCCCGTATCATCTGTGATTTTCAAATCCACGACATCCTCTATTTGTAAATCACCCAACAAAAGCGCTTGTTTTCCGCTCTCAGACTGCTCCGGCCAGAAAACCCATCCAATCAAAACAATCTGCAACACAAGAATTCCAGAAAGAATTTTTTGAAGTTTTGTCATTTCTCTGCTCCTGGAACTATTCCTTACCCATTTTTTCTCGATTTTCTACGCGGACCGGCAGCAGCTGCAGCGGCTGCTCGTTTCTTTTTCGCATTTGCCAATAAACAAACACCATCACAAGCAAGACCATTTCCACAACGATGGTGGTAATTTCCCTGCTGGTTCGCTGTTGATCTGTCAGAGGATTCAGGATTCGCGTGGTTGTACCTCTGGACCGAATACCGAGCAGATCTTCATCTTCAACCGCCCAATCAACTGCGTTCTGAATGAACTGCAAGTTATTCAGGTAATAATCCTGGGTTAACCTTGCTGAAAGCTCCAACGCAAAGTCATCAATAAACCCCGCGCTGCCGATCACAACCAGGCGTGCCGTATCGGGTGATTGTTCCACTACCACGTTTTTCTGCTGCGCAGATGTTTCCATTTCTTCAACATCAGCAGCACTATTGGCTTCTGGAGCCGGCTTTCCCCTGTAATAACTTTCAAAAGAACCTTTGATGGAAACCGCCAGAGGATATGACCGCTGTTGCTCTCCAACCGCAAACCCATGTTCAGGATAAGTGTCAAAATCTGGCTGGATATTCAAATCCTCAGTCAGCCAGGATTGATCACTTGACCACAGCAGTTCAGTTGTTTCTCTGCCGGCATTTTTCGCTTCATCCAGTTCAACCGGCGAAGCCCAATTCACGCTCATCGCAGGTAAGTTCGCTGATATAAGACTATCCGGGCTCATTTGATTCTGGCGCACGTCAATGAAGAAGGGATAATTAACCGCCTGGATTTCCTGCACCTGAAATCCTCCTGCGTCTCTGGCAACCACAACCGGGAAAGCGGCATTTTGTTGATCCATCACCATAGATTGCGAAACATTGACACCATAGCTTGCCAGTAAGTCATTCAACCCTGCTTTTACCGGGCTCATCGTCAGGAAACCCTGATACGGATCCGAATCCAGCGTGTTTTGGGTAACTGCAACGATCACCGCTCCGCCTCGCATCAGATACTGGTCAATGGCAAACTTCTCAACATCGGTCATGTTTTGCGGAGCAACCACCACAAGAGTATCTACTTCAAAAGGAACCTGACCGGTGGTTAGATCCACATTTTGGACAGTATATTCCTGACTTAATTGCTCACGGATAAGTTGGTATGAGGAAATCGGCTGTACCATTTGCCCAAACATATCCTGTGTCGGTGTCTGAGGGGGTACCCACACACCGACAACCTTGAGGAACCCTGTTGAGGTTCGTTTTAAGGCAGATTCAATTGCGGTGCGCACATCAGCCTCATTTGGCTCGTTGGGTGGGTAAATCACTTGCAGTTTTTCTCCATTCTTCAAAACAAGATGGAAATAATAAGAATCTGAAGAGAACAGTGTGGTCGGGAAAGGCATCAACCCATAGTCATTCACTAGTGTGTCCCGAGTCACTTTGCTGCCTTGGGCGTCCGGATCTACTACTTCAAAAATAAATTTCCCTTCAGATTGGGATTGAATTTCAACGCCAACTTTTTCGACAAGCTGGACAATTTCATTCTCTTGCTGAGGGAGTGTATCCGGCGTGAGGTACAGAGATAAAGTCACCGGTTGGTCAAGCGCGCTTAGCATCGAATCAATGCTTTGAAAACCTGACACCACTTTCTTAATCGCGCTCGTTAGATCGTATTCCAGATTCCTGAATCTGACTTGAACCCCACTGTACGATTGTTGTACCTCGATCAAATCCTGGTAACTCAAGACCACCGACTGGTCCCCATAGCGCAAAAGGAGATCAAAATAGGAATTGATAATGGAAGCCTCATTTCGTCCTGAAATCTGAAATGGTGTGGGATTGATACCATACGTCTGATTCGCTTCCGCTTCAATTTCAGGGTCTTCCAGAGGATCCAAAACCTCAACCTTGATCTTCCCTTCTGAGGCGATTTCATATTCCCTGAGCATATCTTCAATATCTGGCTTTAAGGGTGCCAGAAGAGGATGGGTCTTTTCGCTGATATATGCCCGAATCAGCAGCGGTTCCTGTAAATCCTGGATAAGGCTGCGGGTCGTCTGAGAGATCGTAAACTCTTTTTGTTCTGTCAGGTCAAGACGCAGACCACTCAGTGGATAGAACCACACATTAAGCAAAACCAAATTAAGGCCGAGCAGAGAAGCCGTCCAGATCTGGTCTCTCCGGTACAGTTTCTGTTCTTTACTCCAACGCAGCGCGTCCAGCGAAATCACATTTAACAACAGAAACACTCCGGCCAGAGAAAGATAATAAACCAGATCGCGCAGGTCAACCACTCCCCGCTGGATGCTTTCAAACCGGCTGCCAGTGCCAAATGCCCGTAAGATTTCTGAAATGGCCCCGCCAGTGTAACCGGTCACGCCCTGAGTGCCAACAAGATAAAAAATTCCACCCACGAACATGGTGACAATTAAAGAAACAATTTGATTATCGGTCCGCGAAGAAACAAACAATCCAATTGCGGCATACGCTCCTGACATCAACACAGCGGCCAGGTAACCACCAAAAACCGGGCCCCAATCCAAGTTTCCCAACTGAGAAACTAGGATCGGGATCGGCAATGTCATTGCCAGAGCGGTCGCCATTATGGTCATCACTGCCAGAAACTTCCCAAGCACCAGCTGCCAGTGATTCACAGGTAAAGTTAACAGTATTTCCATGGTTCCAGAGCGTTGTTCTTCACTCCACTGGCGCATGGTTAACGCAGCAAGCAGGAAAAGAGTCAGAACCGGCATCCATTCAAACATCGGGCGCACATCCGCAATTCCCCTCGCAAAAAAAGTCTCCACATAAAAGAAAACAAACAGAATAGCCCCAAGAAAGACTCCCAAAAAGATGATCGCCAGCAACGAACCAAAATAACTATCTAATTCTTTTTTTGTAATTGCTAAAATCTGCCTCATCAAGCACCTCACGCAGCTATCGCCAAATCGTTGAATACCATCTCCAGTGTCCGGGTATCTCTGCGCAGTTCCCGCAGCGGCCAATCATTTTCCGAAGCCAATTTGTAAATATCTGGGGTAATGTCGCGGTCCGCCTGTGCGAATACGCGGAAAGCCGCATATCCATCAGGATCCTGGACATTCTCCACCCTGTCCACCCCCTCCATTTCCCGGAGTCGCTTCTCAACGCCAGCGGTTCTTTTACCCAATACCAGAATTGCATTCTGGGTCATTGCCAGTTCAGAAAGCCAGGCATCCGCTTTCACTTCCCCATTCATTAAAATTATTACCCGATCGCACAGCGCTTCCACTTCAGGGAGAATATGGGTTGAAAAAAGTACAGTGCTGTGCTGTGAAAGCCGCTTGATCAACCGCCGTATTTCCACAATTTGTGTGGGATCAAGACCAACCGTTGGCTCATCCAAAATTAGAAGGGCTGGTTGGTGCAAAATAGCCTGAGCCAATCCAACCCGCTGGCGGTATCCCTTGCTTAAATGCCCGATTGGCCGTACCAGATAATCCTCCAGCCCAACCGCATACACAACTTCAGAAATGCGAGCAAGCTGGTTCTCTTCCGGAATCAGGCGCAACTCCGCAATCATTTTTAAATACGCCTGCACAGATAATTCTGGGTAAAGGGGCGCGTTCTCTGGCAGATACCCAATCTTTTGCTGCACCTGGCGCGTTTGAGTCACCACATCCAGACCATCCACTTCAACAGATCCGCTATCCGGCTGCAAATAGCCGGTGATGGTTTTAATGATTGTGGTTTTCCCAGCCCCATTCGGCCCTAACAGCCCCACAATTTCTCCCGGTGCGATTTGAAAACTTACACCTCTTAAAGCATCCACTGTTCCAAATGATTTTTTCAAATGATTAACTTTAATCACTTCACCCTCCTCAATAAATGGGGTCAAACTCTTTTAATTTAAACCGCTAAATATTAAGCAAACATAAGAATTTCATAAGAAACCTAAAAAGATATCTAAAATGATTACCTCTTATGTCGGTACGATCCATGAACTTTCATTAACCTGATCCTACCCCAAAAATTGATCCATGCATAAAAACTAAGGTTATCAAACTCGCAGGATGGAGTATCCATTTCGCACTTTTATATTCGATGACACCCTGAGAACATGATTTTATTGCACATTCGTGCAGTTTTCAGCAATTTTGTCAAAACCCCTATTGACAACCCTTCATAAACCCGTATAATTGACGAAATTATTTATAGTTTAGGTTTCGGTTAAACAAAACCCATGATCTCTAATTTTGCCCTCCTTATTTCCCTTATTATTGTAGTTCTTGTCGTCATTATTATTGGCAAGAGCCAAATTTGGGTTGGGAGGCAGCAGAGCTGATAGCATAAAGCAACAAGACGCCAGTTTGAACGCAAAAAGTCACCTGATCCAAAACAGGTGACTTTTTTATTATCTTTTCGTCATTGGAGAAAAAGCAACATGCGATCCGATCAAATAAAAAAAGGTTTTGAACGCTCCCCCCACCGCGCGCTGCTGAAAGCGACCGGATTAAACGATTCCGATATGCACAAACCCTTTATCGCCATTGTCAATTCGTATGTAGATATTATTCCAGGTCATACCCACCTGCAGGCGTTCGGCAAGCGGATCAAAGATGCTGTCCGGGCGCTGGGCGGTGTTCCTTTTGAATTCAACACCATCGGGATTTGCGATGGCATTGCCATGGGACACAATGGCATGAAATATTCCCTGCCCTCCCGCGAATTGATCGCTGACTCAGTCGAAACCATGATCGAGGCGCACTGTTTTGATGGCATGATCTGCATCCCGAACTGTGACAAAATCGTGCCGGGTATGCTGATGGCTGCTTTGAGAGTGGATATCCCATCCATCTTCGTTTCAGGAGGACCCATGGCAGCCGGTCAAACCCCGGAAGGGAAAACTGTAGACCTGATCTCCGTGTTTGAAGGATTGGGGGAATTCCAGACCGGGAAGATAACCGCAAAGGAATTAAAAACCATCGAAGACTATGCCTGCCCTTCCTGCGGTTCGTGTTCGGGAATGTTTACTGCAAACAGCATGAACTGTCTGATGGAAGTCCTGGGATTGGCCCTCCCCTACAATGGCTCTGCCGTTGCCGAAACTCCAGATCGTCTCGCCCTCGCTGACCAAGCCGCAAACCTCATTTTCTCCCTGATTGAAAAACAAATTACACCCCGAAAAATCGTTACCCAGCAAGCTGTGGATGATGCCTTTGCGCTGGATATGGCCATGGGAGGTTCCACGAACACCGTGCTGCATACCCTGGCAGTCGCGCACGAAGCCGGTATCAATTATCCCTTGGAGCGGATCAATCAGGTTGCCAACCGGGTTCCTCATCTATCTAAAATCAGCCCTTCCGGAAAATGGCACATGGAAGATGTCCACCGCGCTGGCGGCGTCCCCGCCATTTTACAGGAGATTGACCGGAATTCTGACGTTCTGCATCTGGATCGGGTCACTGTTTCAAGTATGACACTGAAAGAATCTATCGAAAACGCGGAGATCTCTGATTATGAGGTGATCCGGCGCTACGACAACGCCCACTCAAAGACGGGCGGCCTGGCTATTCTGTTTGGCAACCTCGCCCCGCAGGGTTCCGTGGTCAAAACGGGTGGGGTAAGCCCTAACATGCGGCAATTTTCCGGCCCGGCCAGAATTTACGACTCACAGGAAGACGCGCTGCGAGGCATCATGTCATCCGAAGTCCAACCTGGTGAAGTGGTTGTCATCCGATACGAAGGGCCCAAAGGCGGGCCAGGCATGCAGGAGATGCTAAGTCCTACTTCAGCGATCATGGGCATGGGTTTAGGGGAAAAAGTAGCCCTGATCACGGATGGCCGGTTTTCAGGCGGAACCCGCGGCGCGTGCATCGGTCATGTTTCTCCTGAAGCAGCAGCCCGCGGGCCCATCGCCGCGCTGCATCCCGGCGATGTGGTTGAGATCGATTTTGATGCCCGCACGCTGAATGTGTGTCTCTCGGATGAAGAAATTCAAAATCGACTGGCTCAACTTCCAGA
>ENA-ORXD01000582-ORXD01000582.1-sediment-metagenome-genome-assembly--contig:-NODE-582-length-44167-cov-4.358721_pt1 | contig 44167 bp, 39 predicted proteins | sample MGYA00237862_ERZ511471 | MGnify/ENA metagenome assembly ERZ511471 | reverse complement strand
CGCCAAGGCCGGCCTCATCTTCAACGAGCTCGTGCGCACGGGCAAGGTCAAGGCGCCGATCGTCATCGGCCGGGACCACCTCGACTCCGGCTCCGTCGCCAGCCCCTACCGGGAGACGGAGAGCATGCGCGACGGCAGCGACGCGATCGCCGACTGGCCGATCCTCAACGCGTTGCTCAACACTGCTGCCGGGGCGAGCTGGGTGAGCTTCCATCACGGCGGCGGCGTCGGCATCGGCAAGAGCCTGCACGCCGGCATGGTGGTGGTTGCCGACGGCACCGACATGATGGCCGAGCGCCTGCGCCGCGTGCTGACCACGGATCCGGGCAGCGGCGTCATGCGTCACGCCGACGCCGGCTACCCGGAAGCCATCGACAAGGCGCGCGAGAGCGGCATCGATCTGCCCATGGCCGGTCTGTGAGCGAGACCGACCGCATGACGTAACCCCGAGCTGAGGGCGACCGCGATGACAGTGACGCTGGCGGCAGTGATCTGACGCCGGCCGAGGTCGTCGCGGTCGCCCGCGCTCAAGAAGAGGCACGATTCTCCCGGGGAACCACCGCAGCCCTTCGCCGTCGCCGTGAGGTGGTGCCGGTGGCGCTCTCCGGGCGCATCTCAGCGCTCGACGTCGCCCCCGGCGCGATCTTCTGCGGGCCGGGGGCTCGACGCCGAGTAGCGGCGCAGTCGCGTCGCCGCCGGCGTCTCGGCCGGCCGCCGCAACCTCGCGGTCAGCCAAAGACTGTCCAAGATATTGGATTGCTGGTGCTTCACATTGAACATCTCCCGCTCGCGGCTAGACTTGGTGTATGGACCGCTCGGCACGACGGCGGCATTCGTCGCCGAAGCCGGGAGGGTAGCGTCGGCGGGAGTGTGCCGTGACGAGTGATGAGCAAGTGGAGAGCGCGAGCATCCCGATCGCCCTCGATCTTCGCCTGTGCAAGGCGTGCGGCATCTGTGTGGCCATCTGCCCCAACAGCGTCTACGACCGTGATCACTTGGGCTACCCCGTGATCGCCCGGCCGGATGCGTGTATTCAATGCTTGCGCTGCGAGCTGCATTGCCCGGACTTCGCCATCGAGATCGTGCGGCGCGAACGTAAGCGGCCGGCGGCCACCAAGAAGGCCGCCGTGGCCGGGCCGGCGCCGCGCCGGCGGGCCGGCGCTCCATCCGGCGCGGCGACCGCCGCGGCCACCGGCGCCCGTGAGTTCACTGCGGACGAGCTCGGCGGCCGGTTGGGCGCCGACCCCGGCGCTTGCGGCGACGAGGGGACGGGCTGATGGCGCCGGCGCCTCTTGAAGCGCAGCAGACGGCGCCGTCGTCACCGGCCGCCGAGACACGCAGCCGGTCCGTCCTGATGCAAGGCAACGAGGCCGTGGCCGAGGGCGCCATCGCGGCCGGGGCGCGGTTCTACGCCGGCTACCCGATCACCCCCTCGACCGAGATCGCCGAAGCGCTGTCGCGGCGCATGCCGCAGGTCGGCGGTACGTTCCTGCAGATGGAGGACGAGATCGCGGCGATCGCCGCGATCTGCGGCGCCTCTCTGGCCGGCCAGAAGTCGCTCACGGCCACGTCCGGCCCGGGCTTCAGCCTCATGCAGGAGATGATCGGCTTCGCCTCCATGGCGCAGATCCCCTGCGTGATCGTCGACGTCATGCGCGGCGGTCCCTCTACCGGCCTGCCCACCGAGCCCAGCCAGGGCGACGTCATGCAGGCGCGCTGGGGCACGCACGGCGAACACTCGGTCATCGCCCTCGTACCCAGCGGCGTGCGCGAGTGCTACACGCTCACGGTCGAGGCGTTCTCGCTCTCCGAGCGTTTCCGCACGCCGGTGATCATCCTCTCCGATGCTCTCATCGGCCACATGCGCGAGGCCGTGACGCTGCCGGCGCCGGAGGAGCTGGACGTGCCGCCGCGCACGGAGCCGGAGTGCGACCCGGACGAGTACGACACGCTCGTCTCGACGCTCGACAACATCTTGCCGCGGCCGCCGCTCGGCTCGCGCTACCGGGTGCACGCCACCGGCCTTGTCTACAACCGGCGCAGCGGCGCCCCCGACACCGGCAACCCGGAGGTCGCCAACGACCTGGGGCGCTACCTGCGCGAGAAGATCTACTTCCATCGCGACGCCATCGCCCGCGTCGAGGAGTACGAGATGGAGGACGCCGAAGTGGCCATCTTGGCCTACGGCTCGGTTGCCCGTTCGGCGCGCGCCGTCGTCAAGTGGGCGCGCGCCCGTGGCGTGCGCGTCGGCCTTGTGCGACCGATCACGCTGTGGCCCTTCCCGACGCGCGCCGTCGACCACATGGCGGAGCAGGTGCGCACCGTGATCGTGCCCGAGATGAACCTCCGCCAGATCGCCTGGGAAGTGCGCGCCGCGGTCGCCGGGCGCGCCAAGGTCGTCGACTACGGGCGCGTGGACGGTAAGCTCATCACGCCCGCTGAGATCGAGGCGCTGGTCAAGGAGGAGTTCTACTACCACAAGTGGGATGCGTCATGACGGCGCTCGTCGACAGGCACGCGCTCGAGGAGCAGTGCACGAGTTGCGCGCCGCCGCGCATCGAGCCGCAGCCGACGCACGAGATCGTCAAGTGGCTGCGCGCGACACCCACCATCTGGTGTCCGGGGTGCTCGAACGGGATCGTCACCCGGGCGCTCATCGACGCGATCATCGGTCTGGACCTGAATCCCGACAAGGTCGTCGTGGTGGCCGGCATCGGGTGCAGCGGCCGCGTGGCGCAGTACATGAACTGCAGCACCGTTCACACGGCGCACGGCCGGGCGCTGCCGGTGGCGCTCGGCGCCAAGGCCGCCGATCCGGAGCTGCAGGTGATCGTCGTCATGGGCGACGGCGACAGTACGGCCATAGGCGGCAACCATCTCATCCACGCGGCGCGCCGCAACGTAAATCTCACGGCGCTCGTCTTCAACAATTCGATCTACGGCATGACCGGCGGCCAGATGAGCCCGGCGACGCACATCGGCGGCTACTCGACCACCAGCGTCTACGGAAACGTCGAACCTGCGTTCGACATCTCCGAGCTGGCGCGCGCCGCGGGAGCGAGCTACGTCGCCCGCGGCACGCCGCTTGACTACCGCCAGCTTGTGCACCTCATCGCCGGCGGCATCGTTCATCAGGGCTTCTCCTTGATAGAGGCGATGTCGACCTGTCCGACGTACTACGGTCGATTCAACCTCACCGCCGATCCCGCTGAGTTCCTCCTCACGCAGAAGGAGAGGGCCATTCCGGCCGCCAAGTTCGAGGAGGGAGAGTCGCGCACGCGTGACCGATACCCGGTGGGCGTCCTGCATCACGCCGAGCGGGCCGAGCTAATCGCCGGTCTCGAGGGCATGCGGCTCAGGGCGCGGGAGGCGATGGAGGGCGACGGTGGCTGAGGTAGCCACGCCGGAGCGCGTCGAGATTCGCCTCTCCGGCTCGGGTGGTCAGGGCGTGCTGCTCGGCGCGACGATCCTTGCCGAAGCGGCGACGGCGCTCGGCCGGCATGTGGTACAGGCTCAGAGCTACGGCCCCGCCGCGCGCGGCGGGGCCTCGCGGGCCGAGGTCATCATCAGCACCGCGGAGATCGACTATCCGGAGGTGATCACGCCGCATGCCAGCCTCTGCCTCTCGCAGGAGGCGTGGGAGAAGTTTGCCGCCGATACCTTGCCGGGAGGGCTGGTGCTCTACGACTCGGGCCTCATCACGGCGGCCGCCGAGCTGCCGGGACTCGACGTGCGCGGGATCGCCTTCGCGAACCTCGCCGCGGAGCGTCTCGGCAAGACGGTGGTCGCCAATATCGTCGCCGTAGGCGCCTTCGTGGAGCTCACCGGGGTGCTGCCCACGGCGGCGGTTGAGGAGGCGGTCGTGCGGCGCGTGCCGGCACGCTTCCGAGAGCTCAACGTCGAGGCCTACCGGCTGGGTCGGTTGGCGGCGCTCGGGGAGTTGGAGTAGAGCGTGCCAGGCACGCCTTAGGGGCGCTCGGCGAGCGGACGGGAAAGAGGCCGCGGAATCAGCGGCGGGAGGGGGTAGGCGCGTGGATCTGCTCGAGCACGAGGGCAAGCGGCTGTTCGCGGAGGCCGGGCTGCCGGTGTTGCCGTCGGCCACGGCAGCGACGAGCGCCGAGGCTCGCGAGGCGGCTCGGCGTCTCGGCTTGCCGTGCGTCGTCAAGGCCCAAGTGCAAGCGGGCGGACGGGGCAAGGCCGGGGGCGTGCGCGTCTGTCGCACCGACGACGAGGTCGCCGCCGCAGCCGACCAGATCCTGACGATGACGATCGCCGGACGGTCCGTCGGCGAGCTGCTGATTGAACCGGCCGTGGACATCGCGCGCGAGCTGTACGTGGCAATCGCCGTCTCGCGCGCCGAGCGCACGCCGGTCCTCATCTTCTCGCGCCACGGCGGCGTGGACATCGAGGAGATCGCGCGCGACTATGCGGAGGCCATCGTGCGCCGCCCGCTGGACCCACTGCTCGGGCCGGCCGACTACCAGGTTCGCGACGTGCTCTCCGCCGCCGCGTTCGACCCGCGCGCCGCGCAGGCCGCCGGCAGGTCGCCGGCGGAGCAGCTCGCGGCCGTCGTGCGCGCGCTCTGGCGTCTGTACCGAGATCGCGACGCCACCCTGGTCGAGGTCAACCCGCTGGCCCTGACGGCGAGTGGTGAAATGGTCTGCCTGGACAGCAAGGTGACGATCGACGACAACGCGCTCTTCCGACAGGGCGACCTGACGAGCAGCCGGCGCGAGGCCGAGGCGGAGACGAGGGCGCGCGAGGCAGGCATCGCCTACGTCGCGCTGGACGGTGAGATCGGCGTGCTCGGCAACGGCGCCGGGCTGGTGATGGCGACGATGGATCAGATCGCCGCGGCGGGAGGCGCCGCCGCGAACTTCTGCGACATCGGCGGCGGCGCCGGCGCGGCGACGGTCAAGAAGGCCCTCGGCCTGATCACCTCCTCGCCCCGGGTCACGGCGCTGCTCGTGAACGTCTTCGGCGGCATCACGCGCTGCGACGAGGTGGCTCGCGGCTTGCTCGAGGCGTTTGCCGAGACGCGCTTGGCCGTGCCCGTCGTCGTGCGCCTGGACGGCAACGTGGGCGCCGAGGGGCGCGCCATCTTGGCGGCAGGAAATGTCCCCGGCCTGACGATCGCCGAGAGCGCCGCCCAGGCGGTGCGCATGGTCGTGGCCGCGGCGCGCAGAGAGCAGACGGCGACCGTCCCTGCGGAGGACTGAGATGGCGATCCTGGTCGACGAGCAGAGCCGCGTTCTCGTGCAGGGGGTGACCGGCCGCGAGGGCGCCTTCCACACGGCGCGCATGAGGGCCACGGGCACCAAGGTCGTGGCCGGCGTCTCGCCGGGGAAGGGTTCCCGAGACATCGACGGTCTACCCGTCTTCGACACGGTGGCCGAGGCCGTCGCCGAGACGAGCGCCGACGTCTCCGTGCTCTTCGTCCCGGCGCGCTTCGCCCGCGACGCGATGTTCGAGGCCGCCGATGCCGGCATCCGGCTCGTCGTCTGCGTGACGGAGGGCATTCCCGTGCGCGACATGGCGGAGGTCGCCGCGCATCTGGCCGCGGCCGGCACGACGCTGATCGGGCCCAACTGCCCGGGCATCATCTCGCCGGGGCGCTGCTCCGCCGGCATCATGCCGGCCGACGTCTTCAAGCCGGGCCGGGTGGGCATCGTCTCGCGCTCGGGGACGCTTACCTACGAGGTCGTGCACGAGCTGAGCAAGGCCGGCATCGGCCAGTCGACGGCCGTCGGCATGGGCGGCGACCCGATTCATGGCGTCGGTTTCGTCGAGTGCCTGGCGCTCTTCGAGGCCGATCCCGAGACGGACGCGATTGTGCTCATCGGGGAGATCGGCGGCGACGACGAAGAGCAGGCGGCCCGCTACGTCCTCGACAACGTCTGGAAGCCGGTCGTGTCCTACGTCGCCGGCTACAGCGCCCCACCCGGCAAACGCATGGGGCATGCCGGGGCGATCGTCGAGGGCTCGGCGGGTACGGCAGCCGAGAAGCGCGGCGCCCTGCAGGTGGCCGGTATCCCGGTCGCCGCCTCGCCGCCGGATGTGGCGCGTATCCTGGGGACGCTGTTCGCGGGTGCCGCGACGCGCTAGGCAGGCGCGTGCCGGTGCCCTCGTTGACAGAGACGTTTCTGGGCGCGCCGTTCGCCCGCCCGGGGCCGGGACTGACGGCGCGCTACGCCTTTCTCGGCGTGCCCTTTGGCGTGCTCTATGACGAGCGCGACGCCGCGTCGTCCGCGCACGCGGCCGCCCCCGCCGCCGTGCGGGCGGCCTCGCAGGTGTACGCCGGCGCTCTGCAGCACTTCGACTTCGACCTCGGCGCGCCGCCGTTCCCCGAGGGCGTCGCCGGCCAGCTCGTCGAGTGCGGCGACATCGGCGATCCGCGGCGCCCGCGTGCTTCCGCGGCCGCCGTCACCGCGGCGGTCCGCACGATGTCGGCCGCGGGCGCCGTCCCGCTGGTTGTCGGCGGCGCCCACTCCATTCCGCCACTGGTCGTCCGCGGCTTGCCCGCCGACGAGCCGCTCGACGTCCTCCACATCGACGCCCACCTCGACTATCGCGACGAGGTCGACGGTGTACCCGACGGCTTCTCGAGTCCGATCCGGCGGCTGCGCGACCTGCCCTTCGTGCGGCAGGTGGTGCAGGTCGGCCTGCGTGACATCGGCAGCGCCCGTCTCGAGGAGGTCGAGGCCGCGCGGGCGGCGGGCAACGTGCTCATCTCGGCCTTCGAGGTGCACCGCGACGGTGTCGAACCGATCGTGAAGCGCTTCGCGGCGGGGGCGCGACTCTACGTGACCGTGGATGTCGATGGGCTCGATCCGAGCTGCGCGCCCGGCACGCTGTGGCCCGCTCCTGGCGGCCTTCACTTCTGGCAAGCGGCGCGGCTGGTGACCGAGCTCGCGGCGCGCTGCCGCCTGGCCGGCATGGACATCTGTGAGCTCGCGCCCGCGCGCGACCCGCTCGGACACACGGCCCTCGTCGTCGCGCGCCTTCTTCTCCTCGCGGCCGCGGCCAGTTGCACGACGGGGCCGCGCCGCTAGATTCCCCATGTGGGCGAAGCGGCGGCCCCCGCGCGAGGGAATCTGTATACAGATGCGTCAACGTCACCGCCGCGGCACGGCCGTTGACATACGACCCTAATCGTGCGAGAACACCTGGCCAACCCCACCCCATCCGGACGACGCAGCAGCACGTCTCAAGGCATACGGACACAGAGGTCTGTACGACGTTGAAGTAACCTGGAGCAACCCCGTCGCCCCGGAAGCGTTCACGGTGAGCATAGAGGCCAAGACGCAAGGCGGAGAGGTCATCCGGATGATCGAGACGGTCGGGTGGAATGATCCGAGCGGGGGGTACCACGAGTGGCATTGGGCGATGGGACCGATGAACCGTCCGTAGGGCACGTATCGAGGAGCGGGGGCGCTACTTCGCCCGAAGCTCCGCCGCCAGTGCCGCGATCAGCCGGTCGTTCTGCGCCGGCGTGCCGACGGTCACGCGTAGGTGGGTGTCGTAGGTCCAGATTGAGCCGAGTCGCAGGATGATGCCTCGGCTCAACAGGCCCTCGTAGAGGCGTACGGAGTCGGCGCCGGCGTCGAAGAGTATGAAGTTGCCCTGGCTGGGCACGACACCCAGTTCCAGCCTGGCCAGTTCCCGCTCGAGACGCCGGCGCTCCGCGACGATCGCATCGCGCTTCTCGGCCGCCCACTCGAGGTCGCGCGTGACGGCTGCCACGCCGGCGGCGCAGGCCGGGCCACTCAGGTGGAACGGCTCGCAGGTGCTGTCGATGATCGTGCCGATGGCGGGGTCGGCGATGCCGTAGCCAAGGCGGACGGCCGCCAGGCCGAAGACCTTCGAGAGCGTACGCAGGACGACGACGTTGCGGTGCCCGGCGAGTAGGAGCTCCAGGCCGTCGCCGTACTCGGGCGCGTCGACGTACTCGCGGTAGGCCTGGTCGAAGACGACGGCCACCGTCGGCGGCACTGCTTCGACGATTCGCCGAGCCTGGGCGCGCGTGAGGATCGTGCCGGTGGGGTTGATGGGGTTGCACAGCCAAACGATGCGCGTGCGATCGTTGAGCGCAGCCAGCAGCGCCTCGAGATCGTAGCGGTAGTCGACCAACGGGACCTCGCGGACGACGCCGCCCATGAGTTGCGAGACCCAGCGATGGCCGTCGTAGCTCTGCGCCCCGGTGACGACTTCGTCGCCGGGGCTCACGAACAGGTGGGTGATGTAGCGCGCCACCGACTCTGAGCCGGGTCCGGGCACGACCATCTCAGCCGGCACGCCGGCGTAGCCGGCCAGCGCGCGCTTCAGTCCCGCGTAGTCGTACTTCGCCGAAGGGTAGAGAGCGGCGTGGTCCAGCGCCTCGCGGGCGGCGGCAATCGCCTGCGGCGACGACCCGTAGGCGTTCTCGTTGGAGGCCATCTTGGCGACCTCGTGGGGAGCGAAGCCGAAGCGCTCGCAGACTTCGCTGATGCTCGTGCCCGGCCAGTAGAAGTCCAGCCCGCGGGCCGCGTCGCGAAAGGCGTGGGTGATGTCCTGGGGCGCATTCATCGATGGCGTCATCTTGTCGCCGCCGCGCGCGGGCGGTCAACTCGCGAGCCGCGGTCGTCCAGCGCACAGGAACGCTTTTCCCCGCTGCGGGGCGCGCATGGCTCAGAGCGTCCGGCATGCTGGACTCGTCGTGCTTGGTCTTGACCTATGACGGCGACCGTTCATGATACGGGTGCGATCACGAGGCCCGGAACGGAGCAGCATGCGCATCGTTCTCATCGACGGCATGGACATTGGCGCCGAGAATCTCGCCCGTCTCGAAGGGCGCGGCGAGGTGCGGTCCTACGATGGCATGCCGGAGAGCCGCGACGACGCGGTGGCGCGCGCGCGACACGCGGAGGTCGTGCTCAATAGCTGGACGCGCATGGACGCGGACTTCTTCGCGCGCGTGCCAGACCTGCGCATGGTCTCATTGGCGGCCACCGGCACGGATCTCATCGACGTGGAGGCGGCCGCGAGGCACGGCGTCACGGTCTGCCGGGTGCCTCACTACGCGACCATAGCGGTGGCCGAGCTTGCCCTGGGGTTGATGCTCGCCGTCGCGCGCTTCATTCCCGCCGTCGACTGCGAGGTGCGCCGCGCCTGCGCCATCGAGTGGGACGCCCCGGTCGGCGGCGAACTCTCCGGCAAGACGCTGGGCATTATCGGCACGGGCGAGATCGGCCGGCACGTGGCCAAGCTCGCCCGCTGCTTCGGCATGGAACTGATCGGTTACGATCTACGGCCGGCCGAGGCGCTCACCGCGGAGCTCGGCCTGCGCTACGTGCCGCTCCCCGAGCTGCTCGCGGAGAGCGACTTCATCACTCTGCACGCGCCGCTCATGCCCGAGACGGCGGGCATGATCGGGCCGGCCGAGTTGCGCCGCATGAAAGAGGGAGCCATCCTGATCAACACGGCCCGCGCCCGCCTCGTCGACCAGGACGCCCTCTACGAGGCGCTGCGCGAGCGCCGGCTCGGCGGCGCCGGTCTCGACGACGTGGACCTGTCGCGGGCCAGCGGCCGCGGCCTCTTGGAGCTCAACACCGTCGTGGTCACACCGCATACCGGCTACAAGACGCGCGAGGCGGTCGCGAACCTGGCCGCCGCCTGCGCCGAGAACGTGGTGCGGTTCATCGACGGCGCACCATGCAACGTCGTGGCGCCGCCGGCGCACTGAGAGAAAGGGAACGTATGGAGCTCACCAGTCTCGAGCGTGACATGCTCGACGGCCGTTATGGGGAGGGCACGGCGCTGGCGATGCGGGTGCAAGTGGGCACCGGCAAGGCGTTCTACGCCAAACGCATGGTGCCGATCACGCGCGCGCACGTGGCCGCCAGCGCGCAAGAGGGCGACCTCTACTTCGTCAGCAAGCTGGTCGCCGCCGGCGCGCGCTGCCGCATCTCACCGACGGTCAACCCAAGCATGGACCTGCGCTACATCGAGGATCACCTCTGGGTGCCGTCGGCCGACGCGCGCGCCCGGGTCGAGGCCAGCGACGACGCCTACCGTCGCATCGGCGCCACGATGACGCTGAGCTGCACGCCCGAGATCGAGAAGAACGTGCCGTCCTTCGGCGAGGTCGTCGCCTTCTCGGAGTCGAGCGCGTCTCCGTACGTCAACTCGGTGCTCGGCGCCCGTACCAACCGCGAGTCGTCCATCAGCGCTCTCTGCGCGGCGGTCACGGGGCGCGTGCCCGAGTACGGCTTCCTGCTGGACGAGAACCGTCGCGGCGAGGTCCTGGTCGAGGTCGAGGCCAAGGTTGAGAGCGACTTCGACTGGGCCCTTCTCGGCTACGCCTTCCCGCGCAAGTGGAAGGGCCCCGAGGTCCCCGTCTTCACCGGCATCGATCAGCGTCCGACGCCGGAGGGCTTCGTCCAGTTCGGCGCCGAGCTGGCCACGGCCGGCTCCGTGGCCATGTATCACGTGGCCGGCATCACGCCCGAGGCGCCGACGCTCGCCGCGGCCTTCGGCGGCAACCCCGTGAAGGAACACGTCACGATCACGCAGGCGGATCTCGACTGCGTGCGCGAGATGTTCGCCGGCGAGCCGGGCCCCATTGAGTTCGCCATGCTCGGCTGCCCGCACCTCACCATCCGTCAGGTGGGCGAGATCGCCCAGCTCTGTGACGGCAAGCGGTTTGCCGTGGATACGTGGATCCTGGTCAGCTCGCTCACTCTCGAGCTGGCCGAGCGCATGGGCTACCTGGCCACCATCCACCGCGCCGGCGGGCACGTCATCGCCGACACGTGTATGGACGTGCCCGGCTGCTGGGACATCTACTACGACAAGCCGGGCGTCACCGAGTCGCAGAAATGCGCCTTCTACTGTCAGGTCTACGGCCAGCGCTTCGCCGTCCGTCCGCTCGCGCAGGCGGTGCAAGCGGCGCTGTCCGGGGAGGTCGTCGCATGAGCACCGAGCTGCAGTTCTCCTGCCGGTCCATCTCCGAAGGCGTCGGCGAGGGCGCGGCGCTGCTCTCCAAGGACGCGCTCTGCTTTGCCCTCTGCGAGCCCGAGAGCGGCTGCGTGCTCGAGAAGGGCCACGACATCGACGGGCAGAGCGTAGCCGGCAAGGTGCTCGTCATGCCGACCGGCAAGGGCAGCTCCGTCGTGCAGGCGGACGGGCTCTACCGGCTGATCAGCAAGAAGACGGCGCCCGTCGCGGTCGTCATTCAGACGCCGGAGCCCGTCCTCGTCTCGACGATCATCGCCATGGAGGTGCCGCTCGTCGACGAGGTCGACCCGGCCTTCTACGCGGCGGTCGAGGACGGCGACGAGGTCGTCGTGGACGCCGTCGCCGGCCGGCTGACGCTGCGCAAGGCGTCCCCCGCGCCGGCTGGGGTGTGAGGCATGGCCGCAGCACGGACGCGGATCGAGATCCCGTACGGCGCCGAGCGGCGTTCGTTTGAAGTGCCGGCCGCCCAGCTCCTCTTTCGCGGCGAGCTGGAAGAGCTGCCCGAGGTGGCGGACTTCGAGGCGGCGCTGCGTGCCCGGCTCGAGGCGCCGGTGGGCACGGCGCCCCTGCGCGAGCTCGCCGCCGGGCGCCGTCACGCCCTCATCCTCGTCGAGGACAGCACACGCGCGACGCCGGTCGATCGCATCCTGCCGGTGCTGCTCGATTACCTCAACGAGGCGGGTCTCCCGGACGAGCGCGTCGAGATCCTCACGGCTCCCGGCACGCATCGCGTGATGACCGAGCCGGAGGTGCGCGCCAAGGTCGGCGAGGAGGCCTGGAGCCGGGTACGCATCTCGCAGCACGACTGTAACGACGCCGCCTCGATGACCGACCTCGAGCTGGTCACGGCCGGCAGCGTTGAGATCCCTGTCCAGGTCAATCGCAAGGTGCTCGAGGCGGACCTGGTCATCGGCCTGGGCAACATCCTGCCGCATTGCGGCGCCGGCTTCTCGGGCGGCGCCAAGATCCTGCAGCCAGGCGTTTGCGGCTTCGCCACGACGTCGGCGACCCATATCGCCGCCACGCTTCTGCCCGAGATCCCGCTGGGCGTCATGGAGAGCCCAGTGCGCGAGGGCATCGAGGAGGTCGCGCGCCGGGTGGGACTCGCGTTCATCATCAACGTCGTGCGCGACCCCAAAGGGCGGGTGCTGACGATCGTTGCCGGTGACTTCGTCGAGGCTCACCGGCGCGGCGCCGAGGTCTCGCGGCGCGCGTATGCGGTGCGGTTGCCGGCGCAAGCCGACATCGTGGTCGTGAGTTCCTACCCGGCCGACATCGACTGGTGGCAGGCCGAGAAGGGGCTCATCGCCGCCCACTTCGCGGTCAAGACGGGCGGCGTCATCGTGTTTGCCGCGCCCTGTCCGGAGGGCCTCGAGCACAACCATCCGCTGCTGCGTGACTGGATCCGTCTCTCGTACGAGGAGGGCTGCGCCAAGATCCGCACCATCGACCCGGCCGACGTCTCAGCCGACCTCATCTCGGCGGATCTCGGTGTTGACAACGCCAAGATCCGCGAGCGCGCCACGATCCTGGTCGTGACGGACGGGCTCTCGGACGCCGACATCGAGCTGCTCGGCTACGAGCGTTGCCCCGACCTACAGTCCGCCGTGGATCGTGCTTTGGAGCTCATCCCCGGCGGCACCATCGGTGTGCTGCCCTACGGCGGGGATTGCCTGCCGCTCGCCGGCACGCGGTAGGGGCGCGGGTGCCGTACGTTTACCCTGTCGCAATAGTGGAAACCGTCTGACCATGAAGATCGACCGGTGGGGGCCGCAGGGGCTCCCCGTGAGATCGGAAGGAAGGGCTTGACCATGAGTACGGTGTATGACTGGATCGTCCGTCTCGGGGTGCTGCTCGCGATCGTAGGCGCGTTGAACTGGGGCCTGGTAGGCCTCTTCGAGTGGAACCTCGTCGGGGCGCTCTTCGGGGACGGAACGACGGTAATTGCTTCGACCTTTGAGCGGGTGCTCTACGTGCTTGTCGGTGTCGGTGGCCTCATCGCCATCCCGATGATCGGCGGCACGATGTGGCGCTACGGCGTCGGCAGCCCGACGGCGACGATTCGCAGCACCGCTCGCGACGAGTACCGCAGGGCGGCGTAAGAGTGGCGCGGCCATGACCAGGTTGGCCTGGTCGCGAGGCGTACACGAGAGTGCATTGAGGGCCCAACGGGGGCGTCGGCTGCACGGCCGGCGCCCTCTTGATGCGGGCGAGTGATGGCCGTGCTTGGCCGGCTCGCCCAAACCACGTAGTCGCCGACGTATCAGGAGAAGTCGTGAAAGAAGTGCGTAACGCCTCGCGTGTCGGGCGGTTGAGCTTCCTCAGTGAGGCGCAGAAGGGCGACATCTACAACGCCGCCCTCGAAGTGCTGGGCGCGGTGGGCATGGTGGTGCAGCATGACGAGGCGCGCCGCATGCTGCTCGCCGCCGGGTGCTCGGCCGAGGGTGAGCGCGTGCTAATTCCGGAGCGCCTCGTGGAGCAGGCGCGCCGTTCGGCGCCCGCCGTCGTCAACGTCTACGACCGCGACGGCGAGCTCGCCATGGAACTGGGCGGCTACAACAGCTACTTCGGCACCGGCTCGGACCTCATGTTCACCTACGATCTCGAGACCGGCGAGCACCGTCGCAGCGTGCTCGAGGACGTGCGCCGCGCGGCGCGGCTCTGCGACGCGCTGCCCAACATCGACTTCATCATGAGCTCGGCGCACCCCACGGACAAGAATCCGCACCACGCCTACCTGCTGAGCTTCCAGGCGATGATGGAGCACAGCGTCAAGCCGCTCGTCATGACGGCCGAGAACGCCGGCGACCTTGGTGTGATGATCGCCATCGCGCGCGAGTTGCGCGGTGGAGAGCAGCACCTCCGCGAGAAGCCGTACTTCGTCGTCTACAACGAGCCGACCAGCCCGCTGACGCACCCCAAAGAGAGCATTGACAAGCTTCTGCTCTGCGCCGACGCCGGCGTGCCCTCGATCTACTCGCCGGCGCCGCTCGCCGGTGCGACGGCGCCGATCACGGTCGCCGGGCACATCACCCAGGGCTTGGCGGAGAGCCTCTTCGGCCTCGTGATGCATCAACTGCGCGTGCCTGGTGCGCCGTTCCTGCTGGGCGTCGGCTCCGCCGTGCTCGACCTGGCGACGGCGCAGTCGAGTTACAACGACTACGGCTACTTGGCCGGCCACATGTGCCTGGTGGAGATGGCGAAGTGGCTGGACTTGCCGAACTGGGGCAACGCCGGCACCAGCGACAGCGAGGTCTTCGACGCTCAGGCGGGCATGGAGGCCATGCAGATGACCTTCATGGCGATGCAGGCCGGCTCGAATCTGGCTCACGACGTCGGCTACCTCGATTTCGGCCTCACGTGCTCGCTGGAAGAGATCGTGGCCGTCGATGAACTCATCGGCCTCAATCGAATGCTGCTGCGCGGGTTCGACATCGACCGCGAGACGCTGGCCGTCGAGGCGATCGCCGAGGTCGGCCCCGGCGGCAACTTCATGGCGAGCAAGCACACCCGTCGTCACATGCGCGAGGGCTGGCGGCCGACGGTGCTCAATCGGCTCGGCCGCGACGCCTGGCTTGCGGCGGGCGCGCCCGACTTGGCGGCGCGGGCCGGCGCCAAGGCGCGCGAGTTGCTCGCCACGCACGAGGCGCCGCCGCTCGCCCCAGACGTCGCCGCGAGAGCGGAGACGCTGGTCGCCGGCTTCGTGAGCTCGACGCGCTAGAGGAAGTAGGTGGCGGTGCATCTGGCGATCATCGGCAATAGCGCCGCCGCGCTGAGCGCCCTTGAGGCGTTTCGGGCGCGCGACTGTGCCTCCCGGGTGACGCTCGTCTCGAGCGAGCCCGGGCCTGCCTACTCGCGCGTGCTGCTGCCGTACTTCCTGCGCGGGCGCGTCGCGCGCGACGATCTCTTCATCCGGCTCTCGCGGTACTACGAGAGTCTCGACGCGCGCACCTTGTTCGGGACGCGCGTCGAGGCCGTGGACGTGCGCCGGCGCCGGCTCGAGCTCTCCGGCGGCGACGGCCTGGACTTCGACCGTCTCCTCGTGGCGACCGGCTCGAGCCCGTCGAAGCCGCCGATCCCCGGCCTCGAGGGACCGCGCGTGCACCACCTCTGGACCCTCGAGGACGCCCTGCGGCTGGATGAGCTCCTGCTCCCGGGCGCCCGGGCGCTCGTCCTCGGGGCCGGGTTCGTCGCGCTCCAGGCGGCCTGGGCGGCACGCCGGCGCGGCCTCGAGGTCACCGTCATCGAGCTTGCCGAGCACGTCTTGCCGCGCGTCCTGGACGAGCCGGCGGCGCGCCTGCTCGAGCGCGAGATGGTCGCCCACGGCCTCACCGTGCACACCGCCACGCGAACCGAGGCGGTGGAGCACGGCCGCGACGGCGCCCTGCGCGTGGTCGCGGCCGGCCTGGACCTCCTGGATGTCGACGTGATCATCGTCGGCACTGGCATTCGGCCGAACGCCGGCCTCCTGCCGCAGGCGGTTGAGGCCGGCGCCCCCGGCATCCCGGTCGATGAGACCATGTCCACCGTGATCGAGGGCGTGTACGCCGCCGGCGACGTGGCCAGGGGGCCCGTCTGCGCCGGCGGCCCGCGGGAGATCCACGCTCTGTGGCCGACCGCGGTCGAGCAGGGCCGCGTCGCCGGCGCCAACCTCGCCGGCGCCGGCGTCGCCTACGCCGGCAGCCTGAGCATGAACGTCACCGAGATGTTCGGCGTGACGGTCGCCTCGCTGGGCCGCATCATCGAAGGGTCCGGCGACCAGGTGGAGGAGCGCCACGATCTGCCGCCGGTGCGGTACCTTAAGGTCGTGAGCCGCGAGGGCGTGCCCGTCGGCGCCGTCGCGCTCGGCGCACCGGACGTGGCGCTGCTCCTCGGCCGCCTGCGTTCTTTGGTGCGCGGGCGCCGGCCGGCGCCGGCCATGGCGGCGCTCCTGGAGGGGAGCGACTTGCCGCGGCTGCTCGCTCGCGGAGTGCCCGAAGCCGGCTACCTATGGCCGGCCCGAGGGCCGTCAAGGGAGGAGAAGCGATGCGCATTGTCGTCGTAGACCCCGACGCCTGCGTGGCGTGCCGGGACTGCGAGTACGCCTGCGCCTTTCAGCAGAGCGGAGACTTCGCGCGCCGCGACTCGTGCATCCGCGTCAACTTCTATGCGGCGGAGCGCGCCTGCGTGCCGCTGACCTGCCTGCACTGCGCCGAGGCCTGGTGTCTCGAGGTATGTCCGGCGGCGGCCATCGGCCGCGATCCGGGCACCGGCGCCGTGACGATCGACACGCGGCGCTGCGCCGGCTGCAAGATGTGCCTGCTCGCCTGCCCGTACGGCAACATCCACTTCGACGAGCAGGCGGGCGTGAGCCGCAAGTGCGACCTCTGCGGTGGCGATCCCGCCTGCGTGCGCTTCTGCACGTCTGGGGCGCTCGTCTTCATGGAGGCGGACGAGGCGGCGGAGCGCCGCCGCGCGACGCTGGACGCGCGCTTGCGGCGGGCCCTGCGGCTGGATAAGGACGAGGAGTAAGCCGTGCCCGAGCGCGAGATTCAGCGCACACTCTGCCGGATGTGCGACGACCGCTGCGGCATCGAGGTCCATCTCGAGGACGGACGCATCGTCGACATCACTGGGAACAAGGAGCATCTCTGGAACCGCGGCCGCCTCTGCGTCAAGGCGCGCGCCGCCGTCGACATGGTGTATCACCCCGAGCGCATCCTCGCGCCGCTCAAGCGCACGGCGGACGGCTGGCAGCAGATCTCGCTGGCGCAGGCGCTGGACGAGATCGCGGCGCGCCTCGCCGAGGTCCGCGAGCGCCACGGAGCGCGCTCCATCAGCGTCTGGAAGGGCGAGGCGATCGGCTTCGGCCAGCAGGAGAACATCGCGCGCCGCTTCGTGCACGCGATCGGCAGTCCCAACTACCTCTCCAACGACTCCATGTGCTACGCGGCGCGCTACTTCGGCTTCAAGCTCGTCGACGGCGCCTGGCCGGTGCCGGATCTCGCCAACTCGCGCTGCATCGTGCTCTGGGGCGCCAATCCGCCCTACGCGCATCCCAACATGACGCAGTACATCACGGAGGCGCGCCGCGCCGGCGCGACCCTGGTCGTCGTCGACCCGCGGCTCTCCGCCATCGCGCGGCGCGCCGACCTGCACGCCCGCTGCCTGCCCGGCACGGACGCCGCCCTCGCCTGGGGGATCATCCACGAGCTCATCGAGCTCGACGCCGTGGACCACTCTTTTGTGGAGCGCTTTGCGGTCGGCTACGCGCAGGTGGCGGAGTACGCGCGCTCCTTCACTCCGCAGCGCGCCGAGGCCGAGACCGGGGTCCCGGCGGCGACGGTGCGCGAGATCGCGCGGGCCATGGCAAACGCCGCGCCGCGCGTCGGCACGTACGTCGGCAACGGTCTCGAGCATCACGAGAACGGCGTCAACAGCATCCGCGCCGTCGCGATCATGGACGGCCTGCTGGGCACGATCGACCAGACCGGCGGCGCCTGCTTCAAGTGCCCGCCGCCGCTGCAAGACCTGACGCTCTACGACGAGCTGCCGCTCACCGAGCTCGGCCCGCTCGGCGCCGCTCGCTTTCCGGTGCTCTACGAGCTGCGCCAAGAGTGCCACACGATGACCGCCATCGACGCGATTCTCGAGGACAAGCCGTACCCGCTGCGTGCCATGATCGTGACGGGCGCCAACCCGGCGCTCACCAACCCGAACACGGCCAAGGTGCGGCGCGCCCTGGAGGCGCTCGATCTGCTCGTGGTGCGCGATCTCTTCATGTCGGAGACGGCCGCCCTGGCGGACTACGTCCTGCCGGCGGCCTCCTTCCTCGAGCGCACGGAGCTGCACGCACACGCCAAGCACGAGATCCTCAGCCTCACGCGCCGGGTGGTGAGCTGGCCGGACGTGCAGGGCGAGTACGACTTCTGGCGGGACCTGGGGCGCCGTCTGGGGGCGGGGGAGTACTTCCCCTGGCCCGACGAGTCGGCGCTGAACCGCTGGCTCCTGGACGGATCCGGGCTGACGCTCGAGGAGCTCGAGGCGCACCCGGAGGGCGTGCCCTACGGCCACGCGTGCGCCGTGGACTGGCGCACGGACGGCTTCAGCACGCCCTCGGGCAAGCTCGAGCTCGCCTCCGCGTACCTCAAGGGACTCGGCTACGACGAGCTGCCCGTCTATCGGCGGCCGGCCTACCGAGAGGCCGCCGACCCGGCGTATCCCTTCGTGCTCGTCACCGGGGCGCGCAAGCTTCTGTACCTGCACAGCCGTTTTCGCAACATCGCGCGCTTTCGCACCGCCATCCCCGGGCCGGAGGTCGAGATGCACCCCGACGACGCCGCCGAGCTCGGGGTGCGTGACGGCGACGTGGTGACCGTGACCTCGCCGGTGGGTTCGGTCGACATCCCCGTCGCCGTCGTGGCCCCCAACGAGATCCTCCCAGGGAGCCTGCAGATCACGCACGGCTGGAAGGAGGCGAACGTCAATCTGATTACGCACGACGATCGCTTCGACCCCGTGAGCGGCTTCCCGCTGATGAAGTCGCTGGCGGTCCGCGTTGAGCGCAGGGCGCGGGACGTAGACCTCGCCGATGACGCCTCGCCGGCTTGAGCGGCCTGCTCGCTCTCTTCCCTTCCGAAGCAAAATGCTGTCTGATATGCAGGACGGCCGCGAGCTGACCTTGCGTCGACGCCGCGCCGTTCGGCATATGAGAGCGCACGTGGGATCCTTTCGTTGAGGCCACGGGCGCCGCACAGTGTCCGGCCAGCCCGGCGATCCGGGAATCTGCGACGACCAAGACATGCGCGTTGGAGACCGATGGAAGGGGAGCGGACGTGGCCAACCAAGGCGATGACATCTACCGGAGCTTTCTGAACAAGACGTTTACACGGCGCGACCTGCTCAGAGGCGCCGCAATGGTGGGCGCCGGGGCTGCCCTCGCGCCCGTGCTCGCCGCCTGCGGCGACAGCGGCACCACGACGAGCCCGTCGGCCTCCGCCGCCGGCACCCCCAAGATGGGCGGCCACCTGCGTGTCGCCGCCGGCATGGGCTCGGCCAAGGAGACGCTCGACGCGCATGCGACCGCCTTCACGATGCAGTCGATGGACATGCGCTTCAACATGTACGACTCGCTGCTCGAGTACACCCCCGAGGGAGTGCAGCAGATGGCGCTGGCCGAGTCCATCGAGCCCAACTCGACGGGTACCGAGTACGTCGTCAAGCTCAAGCCGGACCTGGTGTTCCACGACGGCTCGCCCGTGAACGCCGACGCGGTGGTGTACACCTTCGACCGCATCATGAACCCGAAGAACCCGCAGCTGGCGGCCAACCAGCTCCGAGGGCTCAAGCCGGGCGGCGCGAAGAAAGTCGACGACCTCACCATCAGCTTCAAGCTCAGTGAGGCCAACGTGATCTTCCCGGAAGCGCTTGCCACCTACAGCGCCGCCATCGTGCCGGTCGGCTACGATCCCAAGGGCGGCAACGGCGCCATCGGCACCGGCCCCTTCATGCTGGCCCAGCCGAGCGACTTCAAGCCCGGCGTTGAGGCCGTCTTCGTCAAGAACCCGAACTACTGGCGTGAGGGCGGCGGCCCGTATGTGGACAAACTCTCGATCATCGAGTTCGCCGACACCACGGCTCAGCTCAATGCTCTCATCGGAGGCACGGTCGAGTGGGTCCAGATGATCCCCGGCGCGCAACGTGAAGTCGCCACGAGCGCCGGCATGAAGCTCCTCGAGGCCAAGACCGGCTCGTGGATTCCGTTCACGATGAACTGCGAGGCGAAGCCCTTCAACGACCCCAAGGTGCGCCAGGCCTTCCGTCTCATCGTCGACCGCCCGCAGATGATCACGCAAGCCGCCGACGGCCTGCAGTGGCTCGGCAACGATATGTACGCGCCGTACGACCCCGGCTACCCGAAGGATCTGCCGCAGCGCGCGCAGGACATCGAGCAGGCCAAGGCGCTGCTCAAGGAGGCCGGCCAGGAGAATCTCGCGGTGAAGCTCGTGACCTCGACCTCTGTCAGCAACGGCGCCCCTGCCGCGGCGACCGTGTTCGCGCAGCAGGCCAAGGCCGCCGGCGTCGACGTCAAGGTCGAGAACGTCACCGGCGACGTCTTCTGGGGCGACGAGTACCTCACGTGGCCGTTCGCCATGGACAACTGGGGCACGCGCGGCTACCTCGCGCAGGCCGGCATGGGCACCGTCCCCGGCGCGCTCTACGATGAGACGCACTGGGCCAAGGGCCGCCCGGACTACATGGAGATCGTCAACGAGGCCTACCAGACCGTCGACGAGACGAAGCGCAACGAGCTCATCGCCGCCGCCGCGACGATGGAGTACGAGGACGGCGGCTACATCATCCACGCCTTCGACATCCAGGTGGATGCGTACAGCCCGAAGGTCGCGGGCGGCGTGCCGGACTTCTCCGGCCTGGGCTCGGCGGCCGCCAACGCGCGCTACCGGCTGATGTACTTCGTCTGAGCCCGCGGCTTACGACGTCATGACAGGCGGGGCGCCGCGGCCGGTGGCCGCGGCGCCCCGCGCCCGTTGCGATAAAGAGGGTGCCTGCGTCGTGCGCGCGACGCGCGGATCTCAGCAAACCAGTCCATTATGCTGGACTTCGCTTGTTCAGGCTCATTCTCCTGGTAGCATGTCGTCAAATGCTGCCGTGGGTACTCGTGGAAGGGGATGGACGTGACGCAGCACAACGACGACAGCCTTAAGGGTCTGCTTCACAGGCCGTTTACCCGTCGCGACCTGCTGAAGGGCGCCGCGATTGTGGGCGCGAGCGCGGCGTTCTCGCCGGTCATCGCCGCCTGCGGCGGCTCCAGCACCAGCACGACGTCGCCGAGCGCCGTCGCTTCGCCGAAAGCCGGCGGCAATCTGCGGGTCGGCCTCATCGGCGGCTCCGTCAAGGAGAGCCTCGACGGTCACGCCTTCGCCGGCACCGAGCCGATGATGGTCTTCATCTTCCAGCTCTACGAGTCGCTGATGGAGTACTCCCCCGAAGGCGTCCTACAGATGGGGCTGGCGGAGTCGGTCGAGGCCAACGCGGCGGCGACGCAGTTCACCGCCAAGCTCAAGGCCGGGATTCCGTTCCACAACGGCAAGGACGTCACCGCGGACGACGTCGTCTATAGCTTCAAGCGCATCCTGACGGACAAGCTTCAGGGCGCCACCCAGCTCGTCGGGCTCGAGCCGAGCGGTCTCAAGAAGATCGACAACCTCACCGTGCAGTTCAATCTCGAGAAGCCGAACGCCGTCTTCAAGGAGGCGCTGGCCGCCTACTCCAACTGTATCGTGCCGGTCGACTACAACCCCAAGGGCGCCAAGGGCGCCATCGGCACGGGCGGGTTCATGGTCGAGTCGTTCAAGCCGGGCCAAGAGGCCGTGTTCGTGAAGAACCCGAACTACTGGCGTGAGGTCTACCTCGACAAGCTCACCCTCATCGAGTTCGCGGATCCCTCGGCGCGCGTCAACGCCCTGCAGGACGGCACCGTCGACTACTTGAACCAAATCGAGAACGCCAACATCTCCGTGCTCCAGGCCGCCGGCGGCTTCAGCTTCCTCAAGGCCAACACCGGCATGTGGCAGCCGTTCACGATGAACCTGAACACGAAGCCGTTCGACGACGTCAAGGTGCGCCAGGCCTTCCGCCTGATCGTCGAGCGTCAGCAGATGATCGACCAGACGTACGCCGGCGACGGCTGGGTCGGCAACGACATGTACTCGCCCTTCGATGCGGCTTACCCTAAGGACTTCCCGCAGCGCGCGCAGGATCTCGAGCAGGCGCGGGCGCTGCTCAAGGACGCCGGTTACGACAACGACCTCACGGTGACGCTGACGACTTCGGACGGCATCACGAGCACCGCCGTCGCCCAGGCGCAGGTCTTCGCCGAGCAGGCCAAGGGCGCCGGCGTCACGGTGAAGGTCAACAAGGTCGACTCGAACACGTTCTGGGGCGACCAGTACCTCAGTTGGCCCTTCGCGCAGGACTTCTGGGGAACGCGCAACTACCTTGTCCAGGCTGCCCTCGGGACCATGCCCGGCGCCGTCTACAACGAGACGCACTTCGACGAGCACTACCCGAACTGGCTGGATGTCGTCAACGAGGCCTTTCAGACGGTCGACGACACGAAGCGCAACGAGCTCATCCGCCAGGCCTACGAGATCGAGCACAACGAGGGCGGCTACATCATCTGGGGCTTCCAGGACATCCAAGACGCGATGACGAGCAAGGTCGCCGGCGTCGTGCCCGACTACTCCGGTCTGTCGGGTTCGGCGGCGCGCTCGCGCTACCGTTTGGCGTACTTCGCCTGAGTCAAGAAGCGACCTGAGGGGCCGCGCCGCGTGCCGTAAGCGCGCGGCGCGGCCCCTCGCGCGCCGGCAACCCGAGAGCGCGCCGACTCACTGGTCGGCGGCGGAAGACGGCCATCCTTCTGCGCGAGCAGCGGCCGTTGCGGCGTCGTAGGATCATAGGCGACGCTCTGTCGGGGGCGTCGAGCCGTCCGCCGAGGGGGTGCGCCCGTGCCGCACGACGAACTCAAGGCCTCGTGGCCGCTGATCGCCGCCGAGGAGCTGCACACAGCGACGCCGAACCGCTTCGCGCGCTTCACCGTGCAGCGCGACGTCGGCGCTCTCATGCGCGACGGCGTGCGTCTCAGTGCGAACGTCTTCCTGCCCGCAGGCCAGGGCTACGGCGAGGGCGCCTGGCCGGCCGTGCTCATCCGGCAGCCGTACGGCAAGGACGTCACCAGCTCGATGTGGGCGCGCGGCAAGTACTGGGCCCGCAAGGGCTACGCCTGTGTCGTCCAGGACGTGCGCGGCACGTTCGCCTCGGAGGGCGAGTGGCGGCCGTTCGCGCACGAGGCACACGACGGCTGGGACACGCTCGACTGGCTGGCCCGGCAGCCCTGGTGCAACGGCGAGATCGGCATGTCGGGCGAGTCGTACCACGGCTACACGCAGTGGGCCGTGGCGGGCTCGGGACACCCTAACTTGCGCTGCATCTCGCCCGGCGACACGAGCCCGGATCCGTATCTCATGACCTTCCGCGGCGGCGCCTTCAGCCTGGGCATCGGCCTTTGGGCCTGCATGATGATGGGCGGCCAGATCGCCTCGGCCGAGGGATGGGATCCCTGGCGCCTGCCGCTGACCGAGCTGGATGCGGCCGCGGGCCGCCGCAGCGAGGTCCTGCAGGCGATGCTCGCGCACCCCTCACGCGACGCCTTCTGGGACGCCGTCGACATGACGCCCACGCTGGCCGACGTCGACATCCCCGTGCTCCACTGGGGCGGCTGGTACGACGTCATGCTGCAGGGCACGCTGTTCGGATGGGAGCGCTGCGCGCCACTGCGCGAGGGCGAGGGCAGCAGGGCCGATCAGCGGCTCATCATCGGCCCTACCGACCACGCCCGCCTGCCGGCCGTCCACGCCACCAACGAGGTCGGCCGGCCAGATGCCCCGGGCGCCTGGTGCTTCGATCATGCGCAACGCTTCTTCGATCGCTGGCTGCGCGGCGACGCGAGCGCGCTTCGGGGCGAGGCGCCCATCAGGGTCTACGTCATGGGCGCCGAGGGCTGGAAGGCGCTCACGGCCTGGCCGCCGCCCGAGGCGACCTCCGTCAAGTACTACCTGCACGGCGGCGGCTCGGCGAACTCCGCGGCCGGCGACGGCCGCCTCAGCGCGGCGCCGCCGGAGCACGAGCCGCCGGACGTCTACGACTACGAGCCCCAGCACCCGGCCGACGCCTGGCTCTCGTCCAGCGGCTGGGATCTGAACTGGGGCAACAAGGATCGCGGCAATGTGGAGCGCCGCGCCGACGTTCTCGTGTACACCTCGGAGGCGATCGAGGAGGACCTCGAGGTCACCGGCCCGCTCCGCGTCACGCTGTACGCCGTCTCCACGGCGCCCGACACGGACTTCACGGCGGCGCTCGTCGACGTCTTCGCGGACGGGTTTGCCTACCACGTGCAGGAGGGCATCGTGCGGGCGCGCTACCGCCGTTCCGAGCGCGTCCCCGAGCTGCTCGCGCCGGGGGAGGTCGAGGAGTACGCCATCGACCTGCTGGCGACGAGCTACCTGTTTCTTCGCGGTCACCGGCTGCGGCTCGAGATCTCAAGCAGCAACTTCGACCGCTTCGATCGCAATCCCAACAGCGGCGGCGCCTTCGCCCGGGACGCGGTCTGCCTGCCGGCCCGGCAGACTGTCTACCACACCCGGGCCTACCCGTCACACATCACCCTGCCGGTGATCGCGGGGAGCTGAGGCAGGGCTCCCCGCCGGTCGGCATCGCACTCGATTTGGAGGACCACATGCGCGCACGAATGAGCTGGCTCGACGAGGTGGAGAAGGAGGCGGTCGTCGTTGCCGCGCTCGACGTGCTCGAGCGCGTCGGCATCGACCTGCGCGGCTCTCGCGCCCTGCCGCTGCTGGCCGCCCGCGGCGCCACGGTCGACGAGGCCACCGGCGTGGCGCACCTGCCGCACGAGTTGGTGCGCGCAACCGTGGCGCAGTGCCCGCGCAGCTTCGTCATGGGCGGCGCGGCGCCCGAGTTCGACGTCGAGCTCGGTGAGGGCCGGCCGACGCGCTTCGGCTCGTCCGGCTGCGCTGCCTTCATCCTCGATCACGAGACGGGCGAGCGGCGTCACAGCACGCTCACCGACCTTCAGGCCGCAACGGCCCTGCTCGACGAGGTAGACCAGGTCGACATCCTCTGGACGACGATCACTCCCAACGACGTGCCGTTCGAGGTGCGCGAGCTGGTCGGCTACTACACCGTGCTCAGCGAGTCGCGCAAGCACGTGACCTTCGTCGACAGCCCGTCGCGGGCCGAGCCGCTCATCGAGATGATGGAGCTGCTCGCCGGCAGCCACGAGGCGTTTCGCGCCCGGCCGCGGTTCAGCACGTTGCTCACGGCGGCCTCGCCGCTGCGCGTGGACGGGCCGTTGCTCGACTTCCACGCCACCACGGCGAGCTACGGCGCGCCGGTCGAGCTCTTCGCTCTGCCCATGGCCGGCGCCACCGGGCCGGTGACCGTCGCCGGCACGCTCGTGCAAGGCCTGGCCGAGGTGCTCGGCCTCATCGCCGCGCTCCAGGCGCTGGCGCCCGGAGCGCGGGTCATCGTCGGCGAGTCCGGGGCGACCATGGACATGCGCTCCGCCGGTTTCTCCTACGGCGCCCCGGAGGCGATGCTCATGAACGCCGCCAGCGTTGAGGTGGCTCACTACCTCGGCCTGCCGGCGATCACCCCCGGCTTGGCGACTGACGGCAAGTACGCCGGCGTCCAGGTCGGCTACGAGAAGGCGCTCAAGGGCCTCGTCACGGCCGGCGCGCAGACCGACCTGATGAGCGGCGGCATCGGCATGATCGACACCGTCAACACCCTCTCGCTGCCGCAGATCGTCATCGACGCCGAGATCGTCGGCATGATCCGCCGCCTGCTGGGCGACGTCGACATGAGCCGCGAGGCGATGCTCGTGGAGATGATCGAGCGCGTCGGCATCGGCGGCGACTACCTCAAGGAGAAGGAGACAACGAAGCGCCTGCGCGCTGGCGAGCACTTCATGCCGGTGATCTCCACGCGCCAGGGCTACGACGCCTGGCGGGCAGACGGCCGGCGCGAGACGGAGCGGGCTCTGGAGCGCATGAATGCGCTTCTTGCGGCCCGCGCCGAGCGCGCGCCGGCCATGGAGCCCGAGCGCCGCGCCGCGCTGGCGCGCATCTGCGAGGTAACGCCCGACATGGTTCGCGAGCTCGGGCACTGATACCATGTATCCACCCGGGTGGATACATGTCTGCCCGGATGTGTCTCTGACGTCCGTGAGCGCGACCGCTGTAGGAGGATCAAGTTGACCGAACACGCCGCTGATGCCAAGGGGTATCTCCCCCAGAAGATCGCCAGACTGGCGCCGTTCACTGTCGATCGCGGTGAGGGCAGCTGGGTCATCACGTCCGACGGCGAGCGCTACCTCGACTTCGTGGCCGGCATCGGCGTGACGAACACCGGCCACGCGCACCCCAAGGTCGTGGCCGCGGCGCAGGAGCAGCTCGGCAAGATGCTGCACGCGCAGCAGAACCAGTTCTATCACCAGCCGATGCTCGACCTCACGGAGCGCATCGTCGAGATCACGCCGGACGGCATCGACAAGGTCTTCTACGCCACCACAGGCGCAGAGGCGGTCGAGAACGCCTGCAAGATCGCCAAGCAGGCGACGCGTCGCCCCGGCGTGATCGCCTTCCATAACTCCTTCCACGGCCGCACGCACTTCACGATGGCGCTGACCTGCTCAAAGGTCGCCCAGCGCGGCACCTACGAGCCGCTGGCCGGCAGCGTCTACCACGCGCCGTTCTGCTACCCGTTCCGCACGCCGGCCGGTGAGAACCCGACCGAATGGGCCCTCGCCGGCCTCGAGCGCCTGTTCATCAACGAGATCTACCCGGAGGACGTGGCGGCCATCATCCTCGAGCCCGTGCAGGGCGAGGGCGGCTTCATCGTCCCCGAGAAGGAGTGGGTCCAGGCGCTGCGCCGCATCTGCGACGAGCACGGCATCTGCCTCATCGCCGACGAGATCCAAAGCGGCATGGGCCGCACCGGCACCTGGCTTGCCATGGAGCACTTCGGCGTCACGCCCGACCTGATCACGATCTCCAAGGGCATCGCCTCCGGCTTGCCGGTCTCGGCGGTCGCGGCACGCAGCGAGCTCATCGAGAGCATCCGCCCCGGCGGCATCGGCGGCACCTTCAACGGCAACGTCGTCGCCTGCGCGGCGGGCGTCGCGACCGTCGACGCCATGCGCGATGAGGGCATGCTCGCCAACGCGACCCGCCAGGGCGAGAAGTTCCGCGCGTTTCTCGGCGAGCTGGCCGCCAAGTACGACGTCGTCGGCGAGGCGCGCGGCCTCGGCCTTATGAACATGATCGAGTGCGTCGAGCCGGGCACCAAGAAGCCCAACGCCGCCGCCGCCAAATCGTTGATCGGCGAGTGCGTGAAGCGCAAGCTGCTGGTCTTCGGCTGCTGAGCCCAGGACCAGGGCGTGCGCTTCCTGCCGCCGATCAACGTGAGCGACGAGGACCTCGAGCTGGCCTTCGGCATCATCGCCGAGGCGGCCGAGGCGGCCTGGGCCTGAGCCCGCGACGGACTGACGTGACGAGGCGGCGGCCGGGTTTCTTGGGGCCGCCGCCGCATTTTCAGATGACAAAGGAGTGAGCGAGATGGCGAAGGCGCGAGTTGGCGTAGTCGGATACGGGGTCATCGGCCAGCGTTTGGCCGACGGCGTGGCGCTGCAGGGCGACATGGAGCTGGTCGGCGTCGTCGACGTGGCGCCGACGCTCTCCGTGCGGGCCCTGCACGAGTCGGGCATGCCGTATGACCTCTACGTCGTCGAGGCGGGGCAGAAGGCCGCCTTCGACGCCGTCGGCATCCCCGTGAGCGGCACGATGGACGACTTGCTCGGCAAGGTCGACATCGTGCTGGACTCCTCGCCGGGCGGCATCGGCCGCAAGAACAAGGAGCTCTACCAGGCCAAGGGCGTCAAGGCGATCTTCCAGGGCGGCGAGAAGAACGACATCGTCGACGTGTTCTTCCACGGTTACGCCAACTACGAGAAGGGCGTCGGCAAGGATTACCTCAAGCTGACGAGCTGCAACACGACCGGCCTCATCCGCGCCGTGGACTGCCTGGACCGCGAGGTCGGCGTGGAGCGTGTCATCGTCACCATCGTACGCCGCGTCGCCGACCCGGGCGACACGCATCGCGGCCTGGTCGACGTGGCTCAAGTCGAGCCCGTGCCGAACCACCAGGCCGTCGACCTGATGACCATCATGCCGCACGTCGAGGCCACCGGTCTCCTCGTGCACGTGCCCACCACGCACGGCCACATCATCAACGTCTGCGCCACGACCAAGAACGACATCAGCAAGGAGCGTGCCCTCGAGCTCTTCGAGCAGCATCCGCGCATCCGCAACGTCAAGATCGCCGACGGCTTCAACAGCAACTCGGCGCTCTTCCGCTACGCCCGCGAGCTCGGCAACAAACGCGCCGACATGTACGAGATCGCCGTCTTCGACGAGACCATCGCCAAGAGCGGCCGCGAGTTCATGTTCGCCATCAACATCCCGCAGGAAGCGGTCGTCATCCCGGAGACGATGGACGGCGTACGCGCCGCGCTCAGCATGCAGACGGATCGTCTCGAGGCCGTGGGCCTTACCAACCAGTACCTGGGAATGAAGTAAGGGCAGGACGGGCACGAGGAGGGGCCGGCGGTGAAGTACGGGATCACGACGCTGGACGACCTGGCCGTAGGCGGCAAGGTCGTGCTCTGCCGCGTCGACATCAACTCACCCATCGATGCGGCGACCGGCGGCTTGCGCGACACGACGCGCATCAAGGGCTGCGCGCCGACAGTGCGTGAGCTGGCCGAGGCCGGCGCCAAGGTCGTGCTGCTCGCCCATCAGGGCGGCGACCTCGAGTACCACAACTACACGTCGACGGAGCCGCACGCGGCGGTCCTGGGCGAGCTCATCGGCCGCCACGTGCGCTTCATCGACGACGTCTGCGGGCCGGCGGCCCGCGCCGCCATCGCGGCGCTCAACGCCGGCGAGGTTCTCCTCCTCGACAACGTGCGCTTCATGGCCGAGGAGATGACGCTCTTCGAGACCAAGCTCAATCTGGCGCCCGAGCAGCAGGCGAAGACGCTCGTGGTGCGTAAGCTGGCGCCGCTCGGCGACCTCTACGTTTGCGACGCTTTCGCCGCCGCGCACCGCTCGCAGCCCACCCTTGTCGGCTTCGAGCGCCTGCTGCCCTCGGCCATGGGTCGTCTCTTCGAGAAGGAGTTCGAGAACCTGGCGCGCCTGCGCGAAGAACCGGCGCGCCCCTGCGTCTTCCTGCTCGGCGGCACCAAGATCCAAGAGGCCTTCCCCATGATGGCCGCGGCCCTGCACGACGGCGTCGTCGACACGATCCTCAGCGCCGGTCTCGTGGCCAACGTCATGCTGGCCGCCAAGGGGGTCGACATCGGGCGACCGTCGATGGACTTCATCAGGGCCAGCCAGCTCGAGAAGTTCATCGCCGAGAGCGAGGCCATTCTCGCCGAGCACGGCGACAAGATCGTGCTGCCGGTCGACCTGGCCTACGTGAGGGACGGCGAGCGTAGCGAGGCGCGGGTCGCCGAGTTGCCGCTGGACGAGCAGTTCGTCGATATCGGCCACGAGACGGTGGCGGCGTACCGGCAGGCCATCGCCGCCGCCGGCACGGTCTTCGTCAACGGGCCGGCCGGCATCTTTGAGCAGCCGGCCACCGAGTACGGCACACGCTCGCTCTGGGAGGCGATGGCGAGCGCGCCCGGCTTCAGCGCCCTCGGCGGCGGCGACAGCGTCGCCGCCATGAACGCCTTCGGCCTCGGCGGGCGCTTCGACTACGTCTGCACGGCCGGCGGCGCCATGGTCCAGTTTCTGAGCGGCAAGCCCATGCCGGTGATCGAGGCGCTCAAGGAGTCGGCGGCGCGCTTCGCCTGAGCGGCGAACGAGCCGGCGCGGGGAGGCGGTACCCATGAGGCTGAGCATTCCGTACGGCGAGGGCGAGCTCGAGTTCGAGCTGCCCGACGCCAACCTGCAGGCGGTCATCCGGCCCGGCGAGGAGCCGGCGCACGCGGAGCAGAGTGAGGCGCTCGCCGCCGGCGAGGAGCGCGGCGGCGAGGGTCCGGCGCCCGGCTGCGGCCGCCCCGCCGGGGAGGCGGGCGCCGCCGCCGGTCTTACTCTCGCGGAGTCTGAACAGGCGGAGATCAGGCGCGCTCTGGCGGAGCCCATCGGCGCGCCCCGCCTGCGAGAACTGGCGGCCAAGGCCGGCAACGCCGTGATCGTCGTCAGCGACATCACGCGGCCGAGCCCCTCCTTCAAGTTCGTGCCGGCGCTCCTTGAGGAGCTTCAGCCGCTCAGGCCGGAGCAGATCACCATCCTGTTCGCGCTCGGCGGCCATCGCGCCCACACCCGCGAGGAGCAGGTCGCCCTGGTCGGCGAGCAGGTCGCGAGCAGCGGCGTGCGTCTCCTGGACCTCGACAACACCGATGTCGTGCCCGTGGGCACCACCTCGCGCGGCACGCGTCTCGAGGTCTTTCGCCCCTACCTCGAGGCCGACCTGCGCATCTGCACGGGCAACATCGAGTACCACTATTTCGCCGGCTTCAGCGGCGGCGCCAAGGCCGTCGTGCCCGGCATGTGCTCCTACGCCGCGATCAACGACAACCACCGCATGATGCTCGACCCGGCGGCGCGCGCCGGCGTGCTCGAGGGCAACCCGCTGCGTGAGGACATCGACGAGGCCGGCGGCATAGTCGGCATCGACTTCCTCCTCAACGTCGTGCTCGACGAGCACAAGGGCATCCTGCACGCCGTCGCCGGTCACTACGTCGAGGCGCATCGCGCCGGCGTGCGGTACTACGACGCGCGCTGCGACCTCTCCGTGCCCGAGGCGGCGGACATCGTCGTCGCCTCGCCCGGCGGCAAGCCCAAGGACATCAACCTGTATCAGGCGCAGAAGACGCTGGACAACGTCGGCGGCGCCGTGCGCGACGGCGGTATCGTCGTGCTCGTGGCGCGCTGCCCGGAGGGTTTCGGCCAGAAACGCTTCGAGGAGTGGATGCTGGGCATGGACACGCCGCAGACACTCATCGACCGCATCCAGCGCGAGTTCGTGCTCGGCGGCCACAAGGCGGCCGCCATCGCCGGGCTGCTCGCGCGCGTCTCCGTGTACCTCGTCTCCGACTTTCCCGACGAGGTCGTGCGCGCGATGTGCATGATGCCGTTCCACTCCGTCGACGGCGCCCTCGCCGCGGCCTTCGCCGAACTCGGCCCCGCGGCGCGCTGCCTCGTCGTGCCGCACGGCAATCGCGTCACGGCGCGCCCGGCGCCCGTCTCGGCGTAGCCGAGCTGCGAACTCGCGAAGAGGGAGGGTGCGCGCTGAGCATGCTGGTGATTCTCGCGTGTCACGGCGTCTTCGACCCGAAGGCCGGCGTCATCCACGCCGAGCACCCCGAGGATCTGCCGGTCTATGAACGCCAGCTCATGGCGGCGTGCGCGTGCGTGGAGCAGGCGCGAGCCGACGATCCCCTGCTCGTCGTCTCCGGCGGCGCCACGAAGCTCGAGCGCCGCTGTTCGGAGAGCAGGTCGTACGTGGAGTGGGCCGAGCGGGCCGGTGTGCGGTTGCCCGCCGGCCTTCGCCTGGAGGAACACGCGCTCACCTCAGTCGAGAACGTCGTCTTCGGCGTCTGCTCGTTCGTGATGGCGCGCGGCGCGCTGCCGGCGCGCCTGGCGGTCGTTTCGTGGGCCTTCAAGGAGCCGCTGTTTGCGGCGGCGCACGCGGCGCTGCGCCTCTGGAGTGCGAGGTTCGCCGCGCTGCCCGAGCTCGAGTACGCCCCGGTAGGCGACCTGAGCGGCGCGGCGAGCGCCTCCGCCGACGCCGGCCAGCGGCGGTACGCGGCCCTGCTGCACGACGGCCTCGAGGCGTACTACCGCGACGGGGCTGTGCGGGCGCTCATCGCGCGCCGCGACGTGCACGCCTCGCGAGAAAAGGCGCGGCGCCTCTACAGCCGGTTCGCCCTGCCGTTCTGAGCCTGCGCTTCGCGCCGGCCGGCCGCGCCTCGCGCCGCGCCTGCCGGCCGTCCTCGAACCGGCGCCCCGTCGTCTCGACTCGCCGCTTCCTCAGTACTTCCCGAGCAGCTTCCACACCCAACGGTGCGGCGCGTGCATGCTGACGCCGGGCTTCGTGTACATCACGGCGCAGTGACCGGTGATCACGTGCAGGCCGCGGTGGGCGGCTTCGGCCAGCGCCTCGGGCGTATCGGTCATCTGGTGGATCCAGATCTCCCTGATCCCGGCGTCGGCGGCCTTGACGACCCACTCGGCGGTCTCCTCCTTAGGCAGCTCGAGGACGGCCGCTTGTGCCGGTCCCGGCAGGGCTGCGAAGCCGGAGTAGGTTGCGTCACCGTCGACCTCGCCACCGCCGGGATCGATGGCGTACACCGTCTTGCCGCGTTCCTTCAGCGCTCCGTAGGCGATCTTGGGAAAGGGCCGCGTGCTTGCCTGGTGACCGACGACCGCGTACACGTCGCGGTCCCAGAACCGTTCGCACTCCGAGGGCATGGTCGTTCCTCCTGGGCTGACGCCGTTGTCCGCGCCACCGCGCTTGGGCGCGCGAAACGAGTGTACGCCCGTCGCGCTCATCTTGCGGCCGGCCGGTGGCGCTCAAGGCGCGCCGGGCGGAGGCGGGTTAGCGCGTGACCTTGAAGCCGGCGCCGCCGGCGCGCACCTGCGGGTTGCCGGCGGCGTCGCGCGCGTAGACGACGTAGCGGTACGTGCCGCGCGGGAGCCAGCAGGTGAAGCGCGCTCGAAAGGCCGTGCCGACGGCGCGCTTGCCGAGGTAGATCCGCTTGACCACGGAGCCGTCGCGGCGCTTGATGCGAATCGAGACGACGGCGCTCGAGCTGCCCGGCGCCGGGTCGTCGACGCGGTAGCGCAGCACCGCGACGCGGCCGCGGCGCACGGCGACCGGCGCGAGCGCGCTGGTGCGTGGCCCGTGCGTGTCGAGTCTGATCGAGTCTGAGAGTGAGGCCATCGTGCCGGCGGCGTTACGGTACTCCGCCTCAACCGTCTTGTCGCCGTCGCCCTCCGGCAGCGACCAGCTCAAGCGAGGTGCGTAAGAACGCCATGCCGTCCAGTCGCCGCCGTCGTTGCGTAGGCGCATCACGCAGCCGTCGGAGCGCCAGCGGAGCTCGCTGAGGACGGGTGCCAGGATGGCCGCCATCACGGCGCAGCCGGCGGCGTTGGGGTGCACGCCGTCCGCCTGGTAGTAGCGCTGATCGAGGTCGTCGAGCGTCTCCCCGATGCGCGGGTCGGCGCCGACGTCGGCGAGCCCGTCGGCGAACTCCGCCCAAGAGGTCCGCACGAGCTCGTTGAACTCGAGGCGGTCGGCCTCGAAGCCTGCCGGGATGGAGCGTGGCAGGAGCGTGACGACGACGACCTGAAAGCCCGCCGAGCGTCGCTCAAGGCAGTACTGCCGCAACGAGGCGAAGAGCGTATCGACCTCGCGGCCGGCCTTGAGATCGCTGCCGCCGGCCATGACGATGCAGACGTTGGCGTCGGCCTCGAGCACGCGCCGCTGGTCGACGTTCACCGGCGCGTTGGCAAGCATGTCGGCGATGTCCGCGCCGCCGGTGATGGAGAGGTGCGTGGTGACCGAGCGCGGCAGGAGCCGCGCCGTCTGCACGGTGGGTTTGAGGGCCGCGTCGACCTGATAGCCGCCGAGAATGCTGCCGCCGTCCCACACGACGACGCCGGGGGAGAAGAACGGCGAGTGGCCCTCGTCGCCGACGCCGACCTTCCGCATTGCGGTGAGCGTCGCGCCCCGGTTGACCGAGTACTTCGAGACCAGGAGTTCTCCTGCGACTGTGGGACGCGCCAGGATGGCGCCAAGGCCGAGGACGGCCGCCAGGCCGACGCCGAGCACCAGCAGGAGGACGCCGGCGCCGGGCCGGCGGCTTCGCCGCCGAGACGGCGCCGGCGAGCGCGTGACAGTTACGTTCGGCTGGGGGGACATTGCCGGGACTCTACCAGTCGCGGCGCGGAGAACGCAGCCCGGAGCCGGTGCAGAGCGTTGCCAACTTGGCAACACCCGGGCCGCTGCTGCGACGCGGCGTCGGTGTTGCCCCCGGCCGTCTGGGGTAAGCGTCGGGCAAGCGTCCCTGCGGCCTGGCCAAGCGCCGCGCGCGCTGCCATGCTGTCGGCGTGGCATGCGCGGGGTGCGCGCACCGATGCCGTCGGACATGGGGGGTGACCCGGCGTGACGATCAGGGTCAAGCGCGTGTACGAAGGGCCGGCGAACGCGGACGGTTACCGCGTGATGGTCGACCGTCTCTGGCCGCGCGGCTTGACGAAGGAAGCCGCGCGCGTCGACTTATGGCTTCGCTCCCTGGCGCCGACGACGGAACTGCGCCGCTGGTTCGGACACGACGTCGGCCGCTGGGAGCAGTTTCGGGCGCGCTATCTCGAGGAGCTCGCGGCACACGGGGAGCTCCTCGAGCTCGTCCGCGACCTCGAGCGCCGGCACGGCACGGTGACGCTGCTCTTCGCTGCCAAGGACGAGGCGCACAACCAGGCGAGGGTGCTGGCCGACGTGCTGCGCGAACGTGCGGCGCCGGCGGCCGGCTCGGCTGTCGGCGGGGCGATCGCGGGTGTGCGCTACGCGCACACCAACCTGATCGCGCGTGACTGGCGCGTTCTGGCCAGCTTCTACGAAGCCGTTTTCGGCTGTACGTTGGTGCCGCCGGAGCGCGCCTACTCCGGGCCCCAGCTCGAGGCGCTGACGGGCGTGCCCGGTGCCGCTCTGCAAGGTGCCCACCTGCGTCTGCCCGGTGCCGGCGGCCCAACGCTCGAAGTCTTCCAGTACGATCCGCTCGAGCCGGGGCCGCCGCCGGCGGTCAACCGGCCCGGCTTGGCGCACATCGCCTTTGCCGTTGGCTCCGTGGAGCAGGCGCGCGCCGCGGTGCTTACCCGCGGCGGCGCCGCCGTCGGGGAGATCGCCGTGTTCACGACGGCGACCGGGGAGCGCGTGACCGCCTGTTATGTCACCGACCCCGAGGGCAACATCATCGAGCTGCAGTCCTGGGAAACGGCGGCCGACGGCGGCGGCGACCGCTGAGCGGCATGACCGGCCATGAGCTCAGGTCTCGAAGGCTCCTGCTTCGACGCTGGCGGCCGGCGGATCTTGAACCTTTCGCGGCGCTCAACGCCGACCCGGCCGTCATGGAGTTCATGCCCGCGGCGCTCTCGCGGGCCGAGAGCGATGCGCTGGCCGAGCGCATCGAGGCCCACTTTGAGACGCACGGCTTCGGGCTCTGGGCGCTGGAGGTCATTGGTGGCGCGCCGTTCATCGGCTTCGCTGGACTGAGCGCCGTCGACTTCCAGGCTCCATTCGCGCCGGCGATCGAGATCGGCTGGCGTCTCGACGCGGCCTTCTGGGGCCGCGGGTACGCCACGGAGGCCGCGGCTGAGGCCGCGGCGTACGCCTTCGGCTGCCGCGGCCTCAGCGAGCTCGTCTCCTTTACCGTTCCGGCCAACCAGCGCTCCATCGCCGTCATGGAGCGCCTCGGCATGACGCACGACCCGGCGGACGACTTCGACCATCCGAGCTTGCGCGAGGGCCATCCCCTGCGGCGGCACGTGCTCTACCGCTTGCGCCGCGGAGGCGTAGGATGACCGCGAGTCCACGGGAGCGCGAGATGAAGTCGGCGTGAGCGGCGGCAATCGCAAGGTCGCACTTGGTTGTCTGGCGGTGATCGTCGCCATCGTCGCGGCGATCGTGTTGACGGCCCTCTGGATCGTCCCGTCGCTGCGCAAGTCGTACTCGATCGAGGACGTGAACATCCGCGCCGCCGTGCGCGCCGACGGAGGGCTGGTCGTGTCGGAACGCTTCAGTTACGACTTCAACGGCAGCTACACGCGCGTCTTCCGCGACATCCCCTACGTTCCCGGACCGGGGCATGCGATCTCGGTCACCGGCGTCAGCGGGCCGGACGGGCCTCTGAAGCGCCTTCCATCCGGCTGGACGCCGGCCTCCGGCGCGCCATCGGTCACGAGCCCGGAAGGGGACTTGACCCCTTCGCCATGGAGCTCGACGGCGCCCGAGCAGCGGCCCTTCGGCTACTACCGGGTGACGTACGCCTTCGCCTCGTACGGGCCGGTGGCGCGTATCGAGGCGTTCGCCGACCTCGAGGACCGTGACGCGACCTTCACGTTCGAGTGGCGATCCGAGGGCGCCGCGGCGCGCTTCGCCGACACGGGCGAGCTGTGGTGGCAGCTCGTCGGCCGGGGCTGGGAGGTGCCGATGGAGCGCGTGAGCGCCGTGGTGACGCTGCCGGCCGGCGCCGCCAAGGACGAGGTGCGCGCCTGGGGGCACGGCCCGTTGAACGGCGTCGTCGACATCGCCGAGGACGCGTCGGTCACCCTCACCGTGGAGGATCTGCCCGAGGCGACCGCGATGGAGGCGCACGTGCTCTTCCCGGCGGAACTGCTCTCCGACGCCGACGTCATCCCGATGGACGTGCTGCCGGAGCGCCTCGCCGACGAGGCGGCGTGGGCGGCGCAAGCCAACGAGGAGCGCGAGCTGGCGCAGGCGCAGCTCGAGGCGCAGCGCCGCAACGACATCATCGCCTGGGCGATCAGCGGCTTGGCGACGGCGGTGGCGCTGGCAGTCTGGCTCTGGTACTTCGTGCGCGTCGGGCGCGAGTACCGTCCGCAGTTCCGCGACCAGTACCTGCGTGAGATCCCCGAGGGCGTGCCGCCGGCCCTGGTCGGCGCGCTCTGGCGCATGGGCCTCGTGACCAACGACGACATCGCCGCGACGCTCCTCGATCTGGCCGTGAAGGGCGTGCTGCGCATTGAGGACGCCGGCCGCGCGGGCGGCGCGGCGGCTGCGGGCGTCGCGGCCGCGACTCCGCCGCCCGCCTCGCGCTCCGCCAAGCCCGATTTCAGGCTCGTGCTACGACGCGACCGCTTGGCGGAGGCCGACGACCTGGCCCTTCCCCTGGTGACGTTCCTGTTCGACGTGGTCGCCGTGGGCGATGAGCTGAGCATGAAGGGCATGGAGTCGTGGGCCGAGGATCACCCGGCTCGCTTCCGTGGCGCGGTCGAGGGGTGGCGCGCCCGCGTGGAGGGGCGCGCCCGCGATCTCGGCTTCGTGGAGAAGGAAGGCAAGAGCCGGGTGGTGCGTGTGGCGGCGGTCGCCGCCGTCGCTGCCGCCGTCACTTTGGTCGTCTTCGTGGTGCGCCAGGACTGGTTGCTGCTTGCGCCGTTCTTCGCGTGTTTGGCCCTGGCCGTGTCGAGCCCCGTGATGCGCCGGCGCTCGCGCGCGGCGGCCGAACTGCACGCGCGCTACCGGGCGCTCTACCACTACCTGCGCGACTTCGGCCGCCTGCACGAGAAGCCGCCCACCGCCGTGGTGCTCTGGGAGCAGTACCTCGTGCTGGCGCTCGTGTTCGGCATCGCCGACGAGGTCGCCGAGCAGATGCAGGTGCACGTGCCCGAGGTCCTGGCGGATTCCGGCTTCTGCAGCGTGTACTGGTTCACCGCCCCGGATCGAGCCGGCGAGTTCGGCGGCGTGTCGGGCGCCTTCTCCTCGTTCTCGGGCGGCGTCAGCGCCGCCGTGGTGGCCGCCTCGCCGCGCAGCTCGAGCAGCGGCGGGGGCGGCGGCTTCTCCGGCGGCGGTTCGTCGGGGGGCGGGGGCGGCGGCGGTGGCGGAGGCGGCGGAGGCGGCGCTGACTAACCGCCGCGGCTGTATCCCTGCTGCATAACCAGCCGCTTCGGCGTATACTCCACGCGCCCGTGGCGGCACACGCGTTGGTCGCGGGACCGGCGGGTCGGGCAATGAGGCTCTTCCCACCGGGCAGTGCACATCACGTCGTAGGTGGAGGAAGAGCAGTGAGCGCATTCGTCGACGAGTTCATGACGCATCTCATCGCGAAGAACCCGGGCGAGCCCGAGTTTCATCAGGCCGCCCACGAGGTCGCGATGTCGTTGGTCCCGGTGTTCGAGAAGAACCCGGAGTATCGTAGGGCGAAGATGCTCGAGCGCATCGCCGAGCCCGAGCGCGTGCTGATGTTCCGCGTACCCTGGCTGGACGACCGGGGCGAGGTCCAAATCAACCGCGGCTTCCGCGTCGAGATGAACAGCGCCATCGGTCCCTACAAGGGCGGCCTGCGCTTCCATCCCACCGTCTACCTCGGCCTTCTCAAGTTTCTCGCCTTCGAGCAGGTCTTCAAAAACTCGCTGACGACGCTCCCCATGGGCGGCGGCAAAGGCGGCTCGGACTTCGACCCCAAGGGCAAGAGCGACCTCGAGGTGATGAAGTTCTGCCAGTCCTTCATGACCGAGCTGCAGCGGCACATCGGCCAGAACACCGATGTGCCGGCGGGCGACATCGGCGTCGGCGGCCGTGAGATCGGTTTCATGTTCGGCCAGTACAAGCGCGTCCGCAACGAGTTCACCGGCGTGCTCACCGGCAAGGGCATCGAGTGGGGCGGCTCGCTCATTCGCCCCGAGGCGACGGGCTACGGCGCCGTGTACTTCGCCGCCGAGATGCTGGCGACGCGCGGCGAGACGCTCGAGGACAAGGTCTGCCTGGTCAGCGGCTCGGGCAACGTCGCCCAGTACGCCGTCGAGAAGATCAACCAGCTCGGCGGCAAGGCCGTCACGCTGAGCGATTCCTCCGGCTATATCTACGACGAGTCGGGCATCGACGAGAACAAGCTCGAGTTCGTGCTCGATCTCAAGAACGTTCGTCGCGGCCGCATCAGTGAGTACTGCGAAGAGTTCCCTGAAGCCGTCTTCACGCCGGCCGACGCCAACCTCAAGCACAACCCGCTGTGGGCGCACAAGGCGAACTGCGCCTTCCCATGCGCGACGCAGAATGAGCTCAACGCTCTCGACGCTCAGCACCTGGTCAACAATGGCGTGCACGCCGTCTCCGAGGGCGCCAACATGCCGACCACCGAGGACGGCGTCGAGATCTTCCTCGCCAACAACGTGCTCTTCGCGCCCGGCAAGGCTGCCAACGCCGGCGGTGTCGCCACCTCGGGCCTCGAGATGAGCCAGAACAGCCTGCGGCTCAACTGGACGCGTGAAGAGGTGGACAACCGTCTGCGCGGCATCATGAAGGCCATCCACGAGCAGTGCGTCTTCGCCGCCGCCGAGTACGGCATGCCGGGCAACTACGTCGCCGGCGCGAACATCGCGGGCTTCCTCAAGGTCGCCGACGCGATGATGGCGCAGGGTCTCGTCTAGGGGAGGGGGCGGGGGCCCGGCGTAGCGTGGCCGCCCGCCCTCGCACCGTTCGCGAAAAGAGGCCGGGCCGCTGGGGCGCGCGTTGCGCGCCGCGGCGGCCCGGCCCCTCCGTGTAGGGCCGGATCGTGCTCGCGCTTAGGCGAGCTCGAACTCCCTCTCGAAGTCTGCCTTCGGGCGTGCCCCAATGATCTTCTTGGCCGGCTCGCCGTCCTTGAAGAGGATGATCGTCGGGATGCTGCGGACCCCGTACTTGCCGGCCGTCTCGGGGTTCTCGTCGACGTTCAGCTTGCCGAACGATACCTTGTCGCCGTACGCGGCGGCGAGCTCGTCGATGATGGGGCCGACCATCCGGCAGGGGCCGCACCAGGGCGCCCAGAAATCGACCACCGTGGGGCCGGCGGCCACATCGGCGGCGAACGTTGCGTCGGAAAGCGTCTTCACGTCGGACATGTTGTTGCTCCTCCTATGGTGCGGCGCCTACACCGCTTGGTTGTGTGACGGCGTCACCGCCGCTGCGTTGCGATCCATGATATACCCAGAGGGGTATATCGCCAACCCTGCGGGGTGCTTCCGGTAAGTATGCATCGTCGATGGCGCCGGCGACCGTTAGTGCTGTGGCGACGCCCCTACGGCCGGTACCACTCCTCCGGCAAGTACACGGCCTTGACGCTCTCGCCGTCTATCCAAGCCACGAGCCCGCCGTCGATGTCGAGGTCCTGCGCCGATTCCTTGTTGCCGACGACGTCGGCGATGAAGTACTCACGTCCGGTCGAGAGGTTCTTGCCGTAGATGTCCGGCCGCTGGTAGTCGCGCCAGTCGGCCCACGCGACAAAGCGGTCCGAGATGTGCGGCTGCCACTGATAGCTCTCCGCGTCGCAGACGATCGTCTCCTCGTCGAGGCCGAGATCGTAGGCGCGGATGTCGTTGCCCTTGGCGCGATCGTCCACCCACACGACGATGTCGCCGTCGACGTCGGCCTGGCTCTGGGAGCGCGGCGCCGCGCTTACCTTGACGAGCTCGCCGGTGAAGTTGCGCCGCGCCCAGATGTCGCCCTTGTCCGCGCTCGTGTCTTGCCACACGACCCAGGAGTCTGAGACACGCGGATAGCGCTGGTCGCCCGCCCCCGTGAAAACGGCGATGTTCTCCGCGTCGCCGAAGCGGCGTGCGTGGATGTCCCAGTTGCCGCTCACGGCGCTCTCCCAGACCAGGCCGCGGCGGCACATCGCGACCGCCTGGTCGGCGACGCGGGCGCTCGCGGCGACGCGTTCGGCCTTGGCGGCATCCCAGGAGCGCATATAGACGTCGCCGGAGTAGTCTTTGGCCGTGCCGCTGTCCCAGGCGGCGTAGTCGCGGCCGGCGGCCACGGTGTACTGCCAGCCGGGCGCTTCGCTGAGCGGCTTCGGCGTCTGGTCGCCCGAGCTGAGGTCGACGTAGTAGACGTCGTACTCGTTCTCGCCGCCGGTGCTCATGCTCCAGACGACGCGCGTGCCGGAGACGGCGACCGTGCCGTACTCGGCCTGGTTCGAAATGAGTGTCATGACCTCGCTCGACGGTTCGGGAGAGGTCTCGGTTGTGGTCACGCTCTGCGGCGAGAGGCCGAGGAAGTAGCTGACGGCGGCGGCGCCGAGGCCGAGTACGACGAGGAAGATGATGACGGTGAGGCAGCCGCCGCAGCCGCAGCCCCGCTTGCGCGCCACCGGCGACGCATCCTTGGGGGGCAGCCTGTCCCACTCGGCGCCGGGCGGCGGGTAGGGCGGGCCGTGGCGGGGAGGAGTTCGGCGCGCAGCGGGCGGCGAGTACGGCGCGGCGGGCTTCGCCGGCTCGGGCGAGTCGAACTGCGAGGATGGCTCCGAGGTAACGGCGCTGCCGGCGATCGGGATGTGGAGCGGCGCGGGCTCGGACGGAACGAAGGCGCGGGGCGGCGCCGGCGGCTCGGGCGGCGACCAGTCCGGCGCGCTCGGCGCCGGCGGCGGCTCGAAGGGTTCCCGGGGCGGATCGGTAGGCGACGTCACGGCTTCCGGGTGCTCCCGAGGCCCTGTGACTGCGGCGTGTTCGGCAAGAACCGGCCTCACTTCATTCGGCGTCCTTCCGGCAAGGACGACTCTGTCCAGCATATCGGCACCGGGACGGGCGGCACGAGTGTTTTTCTGCTGCTCCTCGTGCTCAGCCACGTCGCGACGGCGCGCATCTTCGAGCGTGGACGGGTACATACGACACATGGGGATCGTGCGGCGGACGCCGCGGCGGCTGGGGGGTGAGTGGGATGAGGACCGGGACGCGTTGGGCGCAGGCGGGGGCCTTGGCGCTCTTGGTGCTGATCGCGACCGTGGCGTTCGGAGCCTGACCTCAGTTGCAGCTCGGAGGGTCAGTGGGACATCGAGCCGTTCAAGGAGCACTTCGCGGAGTACGCGGCGCTTGCGGACGCGCCCAAGGCGGCGACCGCGGCGTCGTCCTTCAGAGGTAAAGTCATCTTCTTCGAGCCTGCTGAGAAGTGGATTGCCTACACCTACATCGAGCCGCTGATCAAGTCGAGGTCGGCGCTGCTCGCGTACACACCCGAGGAAGTCGGCGCCGTGGTGCTGGTGCGGTACAAGCACAAGCAGGTCGGCCATTACGGCGGTGGCGGCAAGGCGTACACGACGCGCGCGACGATGACGGTCGTGGATCCGGCGCGCAAGGAGGTCATCGCCACGAAGTCGTGGAACAGTGGCGCGCCGCCGATGACCGTCGAACTGGGCTGGGACGGCTACGGCCCGCTGCCCACCGAGAAGATGCTGCAGTGGGTTGAGGGGTTGGCGCGCCAGTAGTCGCGAGCGGCGGCCGGCTTCGCGGGCCGCGCCGTCATCCTCTTTCACGACCGTTTCAGGTATGATTCCAGTTTCACGGCCGCCCGCCGCGCGGCACGTACGTGCCGCGGCACTGGGCGGCCGCCTCCGCACGTTCGCACGGAAGGGGTGAACCGCTCGTGAGAAGCGACGAGATCAAGCAGGGAATCGCACGCGCCCCGCACCGCTCGCTGCTGCGCGCCCTCGGCGTCAGCGACAGCGAGATGGAGCGGCCGTTCATCGGCATCGCCAACTCGTTCAGCGAGGTGGTACCGGGTCATATGCACCTGCGCACCCTCGTCGAGGCGGTTAAGGCCGGCGTGCGCAGCGCCGGCGGCACCCCGTTCGAGTTCGGCGTGATGGGCGTCTGCGACGGCATCGCCATGAATCACCGTGGCATGCACTACTCGCTGCCCAGCCGCGAGATCATCGCCGACACGGTCGAGTCGATGACCATGGCGCACGCCTTCGACGCCCTCGTGCTCGTGCCGTGCTGCGACAAGATCATACCCGGCATGATGATGGCCGCGGCGCGCCTGGACGTGCCGGCGATCATGGTCGGCGGCGGCCCCATGCTGGCCGGCTACCAAGACGGCAAGGCGCTCGACTTGAACAGTGTCTTCGAGGCCGTCGGCCAGTACCAGGCCGGCGCCATCGACGATGCCGGCCTCAAGGCGGTCGAGTGCAACGCCTGCCCCACCTGCGGCTCGTGCTCCGGCATGTTCACGGCTAACTCGATGAACTGCCTGGCCGAGGTGTTCGGCCTGGCGCTGCCCGGCAACGGCACCATCCCGGCCGTGTACAGCGAACGCCTGCGCTTCGCCAAAGACACGGGCGAGCAGGTCATGAAGGTCCTGGAGCGCGGCCTTACGCCGCGCCAGCTCATCACGGACGCGAGCATGGGCAACGCCCTGGCCGCGGACGCCAGCTTGGGCTGCAGCACGAACACGGTGCTGCACCTGGCGGCGATCGCGACCGAGGCGGGGCTCGAGTTCCCGCTCGAGCGCATCAACGAGGTCGCGGCCAAGGTGCCGCACATCTGCAAGATCGCCCCGGCCGGCACGCACCACATGGAAGATCTGTACCGGGCCGGCGGCATTCAGGCGGTCATGAAGCAACTGATCGGCGCCGGCCTCATGGACGGTTCGGCCCTCTCGGTGGCCGGTGGCACGGTGGGCGAGGCGGTGGCGGGCGCGCGCGTCGTCGACGACGACGTGATCCGCCCGTTCGAGCGCGCCTACCACGCCACCGGCGGCCTGGCTGTGCTCTTCGGCAACCTCGCCCCCAACGGCGCGGTCGTCAAGGAGGCCGCCGTAGCCGACGAGATGCTCGTGCACCGCGGCCCGGCGCGCGTCTTCGAGAGCGAGAAGGACGCCGTGGCGGCGATCGCCGCCAGGCAAATCGCCTCGGGCTCGGTGGTCGTCATCCGCAATGAGGGCCCCAAGGGCGCGCCCGGCATGCCCGAGATGCTCAGCGCGACCTCGATGCTCTCCGGCCAGGGTCTCGGCGCCGAGGTGGCGCTGATCACCGACGGCCGCTTCAGCGGCGCCACGCGCGGCGCCGCCATCGGTCATGTGTCGCCCGAGGCGCAGGCCGGCGGGCTCATCGGCCTGGTGCAAGAGGGCGACACGATCAGCATCAACATCCCAGCACGCTCACTCACCCTCGAGGTCACGGAGGACGAGATCGCGCGGCGCCGGGCGGCACAGCCGCCCATTCCGCCGCGCGACGGTGTAACCGGCTACCTCGCCCGTTACGTCAAACTCGTCTCCGGCGCGGAGAAGGGAGCTGTGCTGCAATGACACCCGAGAAGAGAATCAGAGGCGCGCAAGCGCTCGTGCAGGCCCTCGAGAATGAGGGCTGCGATACGATCTTCGGCTTCCCCGGCGGGGTGGCCATCCCGTTTTACGACGCTCTTTACGACGCAAAGAAGCTGCGCCACGTGCTCGTGCGGCACGAGCAGGGGGCGGCGCACGCGGCGGACGGCTACGCTCGCGCCACCGGCCGTTTCGGCGTCTGCACCGCGACCAGCGGCCCCGGCGCCACCAACCTCACCACAGGCATCGCCAACGCCTACTTGGATTCGATCCCGCTGATCGCCATCACCTGGCAGGTGCGCAGCGACCTCATCGGTACCGATGCCTTCCAGGAGGCCGACGTCACCGGCATCACGCTGCCCATCGTCAAGCACTCCTACCTGGTCAAGAACTCGGCCGACCTGCCCTACGTGCTGCACGAGGCCGTCTACATCGCCACGACCGGCCGGCCCGGCCCCGTCGTCATCGACGTGCCGGTCGACGTGGCGCTCGGCGAGGTCGAGTACGTGGCTCCGGACCAGATCGACCTGCCCGGCTACAAGCCGACCCTGCGCCCGCACATCAATCAGCTCAAGGCGGCCGCCAGGCTCATCAACGAGGCCGAGCGGCCGGTGCTGTACGTCGGGGGCGGCGCCATCGCCTCCGGCGCCGCCGCCCAAATCCTCAAGCTCGCCGAACTGCGCCGACTGCCCGTGGCGACCACGTTCATGGGCCTGGGCGC
>ENA-ORXD01000581-ORXD01000581.1-sediment-metagenome-genome-assembly--contig:-NODE-581-length-44248-cov-169.352788_pt1 | contig 44248 bp, 38 predicted proteins | sample MGYA00237862_ERZ511471 | MGnify/ENA metagenome assembly ERZ511471 | reverse complement strand
CGGGAACGGCCATCTTTGAAGAGGGCTGGTGGTCCCGCTATCTGGGCGGCGAATCGTATAACTCGCTGACCTATCCCTGGATCAAGCCGCTGCACGAGATCTATTTCGTGCCCGGCATGTGGTCGCCGACAACGGTTTGGAATGAATGTCTCGTGGACGTAAGGAGGATGGACGCATGAAAATGGGCATGGTCATAGACCTGGAAAAATGCATCGGCTGCCGCTCCTGCATGGTGGCCTGCAAGCAGCATAACTCCCAGCCGCCGGAAACATGGTGGAACCGGGTGTTCACCCCGGGCAGCCACCGCCACCTGACGCCTCCGGCCAGGGGTGTCGAATATTTCCTGCCGGTCCACTGTCAGCATTGCGAGAACGCCCCCTGCGAAAAGGTCTGCCCGGTCGGCGCCACCTTCCGGGCCGCGGACGGGGCGGTACTCATCGATTTTGAGCGCTGCATCGGCTGCCGGTACTGCATGTCGGCCTGCCCGTACGGGGTCAGGCAGTTCAACTGGGAAGACCCGGAGAAGGCGCACCAGCGCTCCGAGTACCAGGAAAAATATCACTACGGCTGCCCGGAGGAGCATCGCCATGACGGCCGGCTGGTCTACAAGCCGCTGCGGCCCAAGGGCGTCGTAGAAAAATGCACCTTCTGCGCGCAATACCGCGATAAAGGCGAACTGCCGGCCTGCGTCCGCGGCTGTCCGGGCAAGGCCCGAACCATCGGTGACCTTGACGATCCGGACAGCGTGATCAGCAGGCTGATCAAGGCGCGGGACGGCTTTACCCTGCTGCCGGAAAAGGGAACTAAACCGACTGTCTTTTATCTTCCGCCCAAGCAGAAGGAGGTGTGATCATGTCCGTCAAAATGAAATCCGGCCTGTGGGTCAGCGGCGCCCTCTTTCTTGCCGCGATTGCAGTCTGGCTGTATCAGCTCCGGGAGGGTCTGATCCTGACCAATATGGTCAACTCCTACAGCTGGGGGCTCTATATCTCGGGTCTGGCTTTTTTTGTCGGCAACGCCGCCGGCGGCCTGGTATTGACGTCCTCGATCTACCTTTTCGGCGTCAAGCAGCTCAAGCCCCTGGCCAAGCTCGGGGCGCTCACGGCCTTTGCCAACGTCACCGCCGCCATGCTCATCGTCCTGCCGGATATCGGCCGGCCGCTGCGGCTCTATAATTTACTTCTCCATCCCAACTTCATGTCGCCGCTGGTGTGGGATGTGCTGGTCCTTAATCTGTACGCCCTGGCCTCGGCGGTCTATCTCTACATTCTGATGCTGCCCGAGCTGACCGGCAGGCTCGCCTGGCTGGCGGTCAAGGTGGACAATCCCCATGATTTCTCCGAGAAATGGGCCCGGCGGATCGCGCCGGTGGCCCTTCTTTTCGCCATCGGCATCCATGTGGTCACGGCCTGGATATTCTCCACCCAGGGCGCCCGCGACTGGTGGTTTACCCCGGTCATGGCCCCGGATTTCGTCTCGGTCGCCATCGCGGTGGGCACAACGGTCGTTCTGCTGGCCGGGGTGCTGGCCTACGGAACCGGGAAAAAATATGAAGAAGCCTACCGGATCCTCGGCCTGATCATCTTCATCGCCACCTGTGTGCACCTCTTCCTGATGATGAATGACCTGGTCATCCATGCCTGGTATGGCAATGCGGAAACCCACACGATCATGGCGGTCGCCTGGGGCGATTTTGCCTGGCTGCACATCTTCGAGGTTGCGGCCCCGCTCATCGGCGCCGGGCTCCTGCTGCTGTCCTCGGTCCGGCGGTCGCTGCCGCGGCTGGCCCTGAGTTCGGCACTGCTCATAGCCGGGGTCTTTGCCCACCGCTTCCTGCTCATGCCCGCCGCCTATAACAGTGTGCCCATGACCATAACGCCGCTGGGCCTGCCCAATACCCACTGGTCACTGCCGATTGCCTCGGGACGATTTACGCCCGGGATGAGCACCTTTCTCGAACAGTACAGCTACAGCCCTTCGCTGGTGGAAGTGGTGATCCTGCTCGGCATTATGGGGTACGCGGTATTCCTGGTCCTGCTGGCCATATCCAGGCTGCCTATTCTGGCCGGGGAGAGGAGCTGACATGGCCGCCGTCATGCTGCATCCCGGTTTGTGGTCCGTCTCGCGGTTGTTCAGTTATCCTGATGGCAGGGAGGCCCCGGTCTGCCTGCCGGAGGAAGCGGGGACCGAGGCCCGGGCGCTGATCGCCGAGATGCAGGGCATGGATCCCGTCCGCCTGGAAAACGAATATATCCGGCTGTTTGTCAATGCCATGCCTGAGGTGCCCTGCGCCCCCTATGGTTCCGTGTACCTGGAAGGGACGGTCATGGGTGAGTCCACCGTGAAGGTGGGCGATGTCTATCGCAAATACGGCATGGCCCACGAGGAGCTGGCTGATCACATTGCCGTGGAAAGCGAATTCCTGGCCTGGCTGTACGGAAAGGCCGGGGAGGCCCCGGAAGCAGAAAAGGATTTTGCCTATCTCCTCGGCCATCTGCGGCAATGGACCGGTTCCTTTTTTGACCAGGTCATCCGCCACGACCGGCTGGGCTGTTATCGCCGGGGGGCGGAGCTGGCCCGTCGGCTGCTGGCCGATATTGCCTGAGGCGGGACAACCGGGACCGGCCCAGCCGGCTGCCGGGCCGGGAGGGGAAACGGCGGCGGCAGGAGGGTATCGTCGACGCCTTAGTCGGGAGCAGCCTGCAGGTTCGTGGTGCTGACCCCGGTTCGGCCGGCCTGGGCCGCCTCCGCCGCATTGAGGATGACGGGCATCATCAGCGACCAGAATTCGGATGTACATATCCTGTTTTCATCTATCCGGCCGTCACAGTTGTTGTCAATGTTGTCACAGATCTCCACGGCGCCGGGCCTGATTGTCCTGTCGTCATCATTGCAGTCCGAACCGCCGCAGGAAGGGTCCCGGTAGCCGTCCCCGTCCGCATCCGGGCAGGAAACATTGCAGTCTTCATCCGTTAAGCCGTTGCAATTGTTATCAGTGCCGTCCCAGCAGATCTCCTCTGCATTGGGGTGGATACGCGCATCTTCATCATCGCAGTCGCCCCACGCCTCCGTGAATCCGTCGCCGTCGTTATCAACAATTGCCGTGTCAACGCCGCCGGGCCCTGCGGGATAAAGGACGACCTCCTGGGCATAGCCGCTTTCAACGGATCCTATGTAGGCGGTAAGGGAAAAATAATAGGTCTCCTCCTCGGCCAGGCCGTGGAGGGTAAAGGAGGTCACGTCACCGATATCCACCGGGGAAGAACCTTCGGTTGCCCCGGTGCCGTTGTAGGGGGGTCCGCTGGTCCCGGTTTTGTAGTGGATCCTGTACCCGTCCACCGGTTCGGGGTTCGGGGACCAGGAAAACGATACATCCACGGCATGGGCATTTCCGGAAAGGACTATCTGCAGGCATGCGGCAATGAGCAGGAGAGAGCGGGAACAGAAGAGATTCGTAAATTGAAGCATGGTATGGAATCCATGATGAGCAGGTATTTATGGTTTTCAGTGTCGGGCGAGTCGCCCGGTTCACAGATCATCATGTTCCTTGAGCATGTTCCGTGCCATGCCGGCAGGGCAGCAGAATTGTCTTGCCGGCGGTTGGGACGGGTTCAAAATTCTACGCTGAAACAGTGAATTATGATGAAAAGAGCAGAGAGACTTCAGCAATGCCGGGCAGGGGTTTCAGGCGGGAAATTTCGGGTAACAGCGGCAAGGTGTCAGCAGAAGCAGACAGTTTGCCGGCTGAAATTACCTGGTGTTCAACTATCCCTTTCAGTGAAGAAAGCGATCGATTACCCATAAGTTTCCGGAGTCAGAACAGAAAATGTTGGTGTTCATCCTTGATCCGGTGTGCCGGGAGGCATGTTGACCGGTGCCTATCCTCAGGGAATGAATTTTCAGTGTTTGTAATGTACTGTTTTCACGAACGAATATGAGAAACATTCCCGTCTTGCCGACTTAAGATATTCTTCGGCGATCAATAAGACCAGAAAAGACACCAAATCAGTAGCTTACAAACATCGACAATTCCACCCGCCGGGGATTGGCAGTGATCATGCTGCAGTATGTGAACAGGGTTGTCCCCTATCAGGGACAGGTCGTGTCCAGGCGGCTTTGACTGTCAACCTGGTGGAATCAAAAAGATAAAACTGCCGCGATCCAGCAGGGTGGAAGAATTGTTGAAATTGTTTTTGTTTACTGTGCGACAGCCTGGTTCAGGCTGTGGGGGAAAGGGGGGCAGGAAAATCACTCCCGCTGTTGAGCATTGCCGCCCGCTGCCGCTGCGAGCTCCCGGGCGAGCTGCATGAACTGGCGGGCCGAGGGGCTTGTCCGATCGTATTCCCAGACGGGAAGGTGGACGATCTGCGATTCCTTCATCTTTTCATCGTGCTCGATGACCGTGCCCAGGACCCTGTTGCCGAACATTTCCCTGATTTTCCGGTGAATGACCTCGGAAGCAGTGCTGCGGCGGTTGTGCATGCTGACCAGGATGTGGTAGTCGATGTCGTGCCCGGACTTCCGGCGCACAAAGTGAATGATGTCCTCGATCCTGTGGATGCCGTGCATGGAGAGGTACTCGCAGGGAGTGGGAATCAGGACCTGGTCGGCGGCCATCAGCGCGTTCAGGGTGCAGAAACCGAGGGCAGGGGGGGTGTCGATGAGGATGAAGTCGTATTGATCGACGACCTGCTGCAACCGGTTCCGCAGCAGGGTTTCAAAGCCCGGCCGGTACATGTAGTATTTGGTCAGGAGCGCCATTCTGCTGTTCGACGGCAGGAGGTGCAATCCCGGGAACCTGGTTTCCCGGATATAGTCCGAGAGGGTTTCCGACCCCGCGTACAGGACATCGAAGAACGACTGCGCCCGGGAGGAAAAACCAAGCGAGATGGTCAGGTTGGCCTGCACGTCGAAGTCAATGAGCAGCACCTTTTTGTCCAGGAGGGCCAGGCTCATGCCCAGGTTAAGGCAGGTCGACGTTTTGGCGACCCCGCCTTTCTGGTTGCTGATGGCAAAAACCGCATGTCGGTACGGGGTCGGCCGGTCCAGGGGGGCAGGGGATTCCCTCTCCGGCTCGTTGCGGACGGTGAAGCCGTGGTTGCAGTGGGCACACCGCACCTTGACCCGGGGCGTGTTGATGGATGACACATCCAGCTTGTACCGTTTTCCGCACTTCTCACATGTGATGATCATGTTCGGTCCTTTGAGCCGTTTGCCGGGGTGATCGGCCGGGCATCAATTCAGCACTACGCGGCGCTCCGTAGCGGCTGCCGTGTTTGTCCGGACGCCGCGGATGAGTTCCTCGATGTCCGGAATGGTTGATATTTCCTCCTCTGCCTCGATGGAGGCGGCATCCAGATCCTTCTCCCGCATCAGATGTTCCGCCAGGGATTTGATGACGACGACCTCCAGGCCGACGAGGGTGTCGACAATCAGGCCGGCCTTGCTCGAACCGGAAGACATGATGACGATGTACTTTGTTGTTTTTTCCCGATCGGCCGGGGCGATATCGATGAACCGGTTCAAGGGGTAAACCGGGATGCGCTCGCCCCGCAGCAGAATGGATTCACCGTCGGCTGCCTGCAGGATCTGGCCCGGGACAAGCCGGAGAACCTCCGCGACGCCGGGCAACGGCACGGCGAAGTTCCCGGCCCCGGCAGTGAACTTCAGGGCCCTGAACAGAGGGACGCGCAGGGGGATCTGCAGTCTGACCATCGTTCCCTTGCCTGCCGTTGATTTGATGCGGATCGAGCCGTTGAGCCGCTCGACCAGGGCCTTGACGCTGTTCATTCCGTCCCCATGGTTCCGCGCGTCTGCGCCGGTTGAGGCGGGGAAGCCCGGAGCGAGGATTATGTCGACCAGTTCGGGGTCGGACATTCTGTACAGTTCCTCGCCGCTGTACAGATTGGCGGCCAGGGCGGCGGATTTGACTTTGCCGGGATCGATGCCGCGGCCGTCATCGCCGATTTCGATAAAAAGATGTCGATGGTCCTGATGGGCGGCAAGGCGCAGCGCGCCGGTTTCGTCCTTTCCCGCAAGGCGGCGTTCGGCAGGGGTTTCCAGGCCGTGGGCCACTGCGTTGGCGACAATGGGCATCAGGCATTTTTCCAGGTCACGGAGTAGGGATTGATCGATCTCGGTTTCCTGTCCCTGGATATCCAGGCGGATCTTTTTCTCGTTCTTCCCTGCCTGGCGGGCGACAAAGTCCCTGAACAGGTTGAACAGACGGCTGACCGGCATCATCCTTATTTTCAACAGGCCGGCGATGATTTCCCTTGTCGCCCGGCCTTCGGACAGGCCATTGTCATCCAGACGGGAGAGCAGACCGTTCAGCGATTTCAGCTTTCCGGCGTCGCCAACCGTCTCCCGGGGATCGAAGTCAAAGCTGGTGATTCCCTTGTAGAGACGGGCGAGGGCCGAGCGGTCGGCAAGCAGTTCGGCAAGCCGGTTGCGGCTCGTGTCCGCGGCGTGTGCATCTGCTGCGCCGTCTTCCCTCCGGTCGGCGGTCAAAGCACCAGGAGGTTGCGGCCCGAGCGGCAGTTCGTCATGGTCCGGATACGTAACCGAGGCTGCCAGGATTTCTTCCATGACCTGGTCCACAACAGGGGCGGATCCCCCAGCCGCTTCATCGTCAGGGCCGGATTGCAGGGCCTGCAGCAGCTTTTCATACAGCCCGGCGTCGATTTCATCGCCCGGGATTCTCTCTTCGAACACCGGACTTTCCGGTTCGCCGGGGAAGGGCTCCTCGTCCAGCGATTTCAATGCGGCGCTGAGTTTGCGCAGCATGGCGCTGCGAGAAGGGTCTGCACGGAAGGGGCCGATTTGTTCCTGCTCTCCCTCAAAGCTCGAAAAAGGGGTATCAGCGCCCGTCTCCGGTTCTTCCTGCTCTTCATCCCCGGGCTCGGGAGCAGGATGGTCATCTTCCCGCCTTTCCTTCGCAAATCCGTCGAGGGAGGGCGTCCCTGCCAGGGACGGTACGGCCCCGGCGTCAATGTCCGGGGGGGGGTCGGGCCCGATATCCGGTTCCCGGCTGGTCAGGGCCGAGACAAGGGCCTCATTGTCCAGGAACTCTTCGTTCTCGGCTTCCTCCAATCTGCTGAAGAGGCCTTTCATGGAAAACGGAAAGTCGGTTCCCTCCAAATCAAGGGGGGCAAACTCGTCGGCAGGTCCCGGTCCCGTTGTCCGGGACTGGCCGGCTGACAGCCCGGATTCTGCCAGGGCATCCTCTTCACGCCGCGGAAAAAGGGCGGCGATTTCGTTGATCCGCTGCTCCATGAACGCCAAGGAAATCCTGTTGCCGAGGGAGAGATCAATATCGGCCATTTCCAGTTCAGCGATCCATTGCAGGCAATATTCCGCCAGGGGTTCGTATCCCATGTAGTTGGCCGAATACTGAAGCTTGCCGACAAGTTCCGCACAGTGGCTGATGAGCTTGGATTTGTCGCGGGTCTGCGGATACCTGTCGGTCAACGCCTGAAGCAGGGCAAGGTTTTCGTGCAGGTGCTGGACAAAGATCCGGAACAGCTCCTCGTCAAATTCATTTCTGCGCTTTTCCTCTTCCAGGAAGGAGGCGTCAAGGGCAATCGGGGCGGCTTTTACGGCTCCCTTTTTGGCCATACGGCTCTGCCCCGGGGATGCGGGCACCTTTTCGCGCATTGCGCCCGGTCCGGGGCCGGACAGTGGTGTTGGCTGTTCAGGGGCTTTTTCTCCGGCAGTATTCTTTTCCTCCTGTACGGAGGGGACGAGGTTTTTCTGCTCGCGGTCCGCCCTGACCTCTTCCCCGGCCAGCTTTTCCGCGGTGCGTGACTCCTCCCTGGCCGCCGCCATTGCTTTTTCCAGGTGGGCGGGGTCGGCGGGGACGTCTTTGACCTGCGGGAAGAGGGCGGCGATGCGCTTGATGTTGCCGTCCATGAAATCAAACGACACCGGGCTGCCGACGGCCAGTTCGACACTCATCATTTCCAGTTCCGCCACCCATTGCAGATAAAAGTCGGCCAGCCGTTGATACCCCATGTAATTGGCCGATGATTGCAGTTTGCTCACAAGATCGGAACAGAGGGTGATGATGCCCCCCTTGTTCGAAGCGTTGGCGTAGGTGTTGGTCAGGGCGCGCAGCAGGGAGAGGTTTTCCTGGGTCTGATCCAGGTAGATTTGGAAGAGTTCCCGGTCCACTTCGCGATTATATTCGTCCTGGTTCATTTCAGGCGGGAGCAGGGACAGGTCGACATTCTCTTCCGGCGGTAATTGTTCGATGCCTGCCGCGGCCGGCTGCTGACCGGGTCCGGCGTCCTTTTCCTCGTTGATTTGCTCCTCCAGCGCACGGATCTGATCGAGGAGATCTTTTACCGGGGCCCGTTCCTGGCGGCTGGATTCAATTTCCCCGACAAGCCGGGCGATTCGATCCCCGGTGGCAGCAATGACATCAATGACATGCTGATCCGGTTCGGCTTTTTTCTGGCAGACAGAGTCGATCAGCCCGGTCAGATGAAATGCAAGTTCGGAAACCCGGCCAAAGCCCGCGTGCAGGGCATCGTTTCTGATGGAGCGGATGGTTCGGAAGACATCGTTGATAAATTCTCTGTCCTTCGAATCTTTTTCGTGATTACGGAGATTTACCCTGATAAGTTCAAGGTTTTTGTTCATTTTTTCAATGAACTCTCCGATTTTCCCTGCTTCATCCATCATAATGTCCTTTTGTGTCACGGGACAACCACAACCGCCGCCGGGGGTAAATCATACTCGGGTTCCGTTCGCCTGCCGTTCATCTTCGCCCCCGCTGATATCGCTCATTGCGGATGTGCGGGCGGGATCGTCGGGTTCCTCGCGAAGCGCCTCCACCTGACCGGTTATTGTTCGGATCTTCGTCTCCACCTCCTGCAGCGCCGCTGTCATATGGTCGATTTCACCGGCAATGCTTTGGGAGGCGGAACGGTAATTTTTCCAGGGCCCGCCCTCTGCTTCATGCAGTTGCGCAAGTCCATGGAGGGAGGAAGATATTTCCCCGGCTGCCTGCTTCGCCCGTTTCGCCTGCTTGTCAAGCTCTTCGACGACCATGGTGAATTCACTGCCGCAGGTGCCGGCGTGTTCGGCCTTGATGGCGGCGTTGAGGGCAAGGATGCGGGTTTCCTCGGCCAGGTCGGCGGTGAGACGGATAATGTCGTTTATCCGTTCGGTGAACGGTGCTGTTGTGGTGTCGGGGCCTTCGCTGTCCGCAGCGGTATCAGTTGCTGCCTTGAGGGAGCGGCCAAGCGCGGCCGAACGGTCGATGAGGTCCCGGATGTCCCGGGCGGACACGGCGCACAGGCTGTCCAACCGGCCTGCGGCGGCGCTGATCCGCTCCGGAACAGGGGGCTGGCCGACATCTGCCTGGAGGACATCCTCCTCGTTCCCTGTTTCCTGGTGCGGCCCTGATGCCTCTTTGCCGGCTTCTTCCGGCCGCGGGCCGGGAGCTGTTCTGGTCTGCGCCAGAGTGCGGATTTCCCGGGCAAGCAGGTCCAGCTCACCTTTGCCGGCGACCGCAAGGGCGTCGGGCAGTTCGTCTTCCTCGTGGATGCGGCGCACGCTGTCGCGCAAGCGGAGAATCGGCGAGATGATCGAGTCGGCCAGCCGCGAGGCGGCCAGCAGGCAGATGAGGCCGGCCGCGACCATGGCCGCGGCGACAACGGCGACTGTGTGCCGGAGAGGCAGGACGGGGAGGCGGAAGAGGCCTGCAGCCTCGGCAGCTCCTTTGCTCCCCGCCTGGCCGAGGTGTTGTTTGAGCTCGGCAAAGGCAAGGGCAACCCCTTCTGCGCGGTCACTGATTTCCTCGTCCGCCCTGACAACGGCAGTGAAGGCTTCCCGGTACTGCGGGACCGCCTCGCGCATCGCCGGGTTGTCCTCCCCGGCAGCCGATGGGTTGTCAATGTCCCGGGCAAGCCGGTCCAGGGCGGCGAGGACATGATCGGCATCGTCCTTTTCCCCCCGGCTCAGGTATGCTTCCTCGTGACGGCGGAGGGTTTCAAGGTGTGATGCAGGGCTTTGCGGCAAGGACAGTTCGTTGAGTGTCTTTTCCAGAAGGCCCGAGGCCTTGCCCAGCAGCACGGCCAGCCGTTGCTGTTCATTGGCGAGGACGGGAGCCAGCGAGTTGTCTCCGGAGGGCAGACTGACCGCATAGTGCCGCTCCAGAACCCTGGCATAGGTATTGAGCCGTTTTTGCAGGGCTTCCTTCTGCTCCTCGGGAACGGGGGTTTCCCCGATGACCGGGTCCAGGGCCCGCACGGCGGTCTCCAGGGATTGACGGGCGCCGGGGGTGGGGCTGTTCAAGTATCGGCCCTGGGCGGCAAGGATCTGTTCCATGGCTTCCCGCGGTTTGTGCGGCTCCCGGGCGGACAACGCGCTTTCCAGTCTTTCTGCCGCCGATTTGAGATCGCCCAGCAACCCTTCATCCCTGTTCAGGCCCCTGGCCTCCAGGCTGGCGGCCAGTTCATCAAAGCCGGCGCCGTATTGCCCGATCAGGCTGCCGGTCCGGCGTGCTTCCCGGACTCCGGCATCATCGTTGCCGGCGGCGGCGGTTTCCTCCAATTGCCGGGCAAGCTCCGTGAGCCGCTCCATGGCCGACCTGAAATGCAAAACACTCTCAACATTTTGCTGCTGCAGGAACTGCTCCGCATTGCGGCCGGCCTCTCCCAGCAATTCCTCCAGGTTTTTTAAGGCCGGGGCGGCCGCAATGCCCCGGCCTCCGCTGTCAACGCCGGTTTGGCCGAGGGCAGACAGGCTGTAGATGCTGTATCCGGTAATCAGTGAAAAAAGCAGCAGGGTGCCGCCGACGAGCAGCAGAATTCGGGTCTTGATTGACTGACCGGCAAATTTTGAGCCGGACGATCCGTGGCGCATGTATTTCCCCCTTTTACGCATGGCCGCCGTCTCCGTTTTCAGTGCGGAAACAGCAGGAAACCGACGATGCCGGCAAGATGGTCATGCGGTAATCTTTTTCCGGCCGCTGCCCCCGTACCCGTCGAACCGGTCAGGCGATCCCGTCGCGGCCTGCGGAAGCGGGATCTCGGGTTGACAAATATTCCCGTTCATTGCCCCTTGGGGATGATCTCCGCTCCCTGCATCATCATTTTCGTCAGGGCGGTGTTCGTTCCGGACGGGTAGGACTCGGGCAACGGCTTGATGCGGTATTGGGCCGGCCCCCAGTTGAGAATTTCCTCCATGGCGCTGCTGCCGTTCGTATCGTTGGTGATGCGGACGCCGCTGATCACGCCGTTTTCGAAATAAAAAATCGCCCTCTTGTTGGCGCCCGCGGTTGCTTCGATCAGGCAGGACTTCTGCATCAGGTTGATGAGCGGCAGCATCGCGGTTATAAAAATACCCGGGCGGAAGTTGATCTCATCCCGGCAGTCGAGCATTGTAATGATTTCGCCGTGCAGCCTGATGTGGTCAAAAGGTTTGTTGATATAGCTGAACAGGCTGTCCCCCTTAAATTTTTTTCTCAGGGAATGGTTCCTGAGGGAGGTGGTGACGATGCAGAGAATGTTCGGGTATTCTCTGGTAACCGCGGCGAGGAGTTCCACCCCGTCCATTTTGGGCATTTCGAGGTCGGTCACCATTATTGCCGCCCTTGTTGATTTCAGGATCGCCAGGGCCTGCATGCCGTGCATGGCGGTCAGGATGTCGAACTGGCCGAATTTCATCAGCCCGTTTTTCAGGCGGGTCAACAGTCTGACATCATCGTCCACGATAAGAATTTTGTCTTTTGCCATAGTACATATCCTGCTCTTTCCGCCAGCGGAATTTTCCCCGGCCCCTTGGAGAATCCCGTCACGACAATGGACATGGGCGCCGGGGCCCGCCCTGGTTCAAGGAAACCGGACCCGCATCGGGGGCCGCGTTTGATTTTTTCGCAACAGTCTCCGGAGGGAATCATTGGTCATGTTGCGGAAAATTATATGAAGAATATGGAAAATTAGTCAAGACGGCTTATCACTCCCGAATCTTCCATGGGCGGGAAAAAACCGCCGCCGGCTTGGCTTTGGGGATTTGCCGGCGGATGTTTTTGGGCCCGCATCATTCTTTTCGTTGATAATTCAATGAAATTTCATTACATTTTTTTTCAGTTGCACATTGAGCGGAAATCCGTCTCGTTTTTTAATACTCGTACAAAATGTCTTTTTCAATCATGGAAAGTGTTTTTCCCTTTTTTCCCGCTGCCGGCTTTATCCCGGGTCCCGTGAAAACCGGATATCCAGGGATGACGCCGGGGTCCGTCCCCGGAACCCGCCTTTTGGCCTGACCGGGAATTTGTGCCGCCGATGACCCCGACCTCCTCACATCTCTTTAACGGGTACCTGGAAGGGATAACCCTGGCGGACATCGTCCAACTGGCCTGTCTTGAACGGTATGACCGCCGTCTGGAGGTCCGGAGCGACGGCTTCCGGGGTTGTGTCTATTTTGCCGGAGGGGAAATCGTCCATGCCGAAGCAGGCGCCCTGCGCGGCCAGCAGGCCTTCAACGAAATCATGTGCGTCCCGGGAGGGACTTTTACCCTCGGCTCGGGCAAAACGGAGAGCCGGACCATCCGCGAGTCATGGAATTTCCTGCTCATGGAGGCGATGCGCTACATTGACGAACGGAACGACACCATTTCCCTGGCGGCCGAGTTTTCCTCGCTCAATGTGCTGGTGGTCGATGATTCCCGCATGTTCACCAAGGCCCTGGTCCGCCTGTTTGACGAGGAACTGGGAGCGAGGATCGCCGGCAAGGCCTCGAACGTTGAGGAAGCGCTGAAGATCCTCGAACTGGAAAAACCCGACATGGTGACCCTGGATGTCAATATGTCCATCAACAGCAGGTACATGCCTCTCAAGCACATCATGATCCGCACTCCCGTGCCGGTGGTGCTGATGAGCGATTTCAGCGGCAACAATTTCGCGACGATGATGGAATATCTCTGCCTGGGCGCCGTTGACCTGGTCGAGAAGCCCAAGGACGAGGAAACCTGGAATCTCGTCGGCAGGCGCTTCAAGCGGCTGATCCGGAACATCAAGGAGTTCCGCATCCAGAACATCCGGCGCGCCAGAGGACACGGAGTGGCCGACTTCAAGCTGCCCGTCGGGGGGCCGGCGCGAAAACTCGTTCTGATCCTCGGCGGAGTGGGCAGCCTGCTGGAGCTCCAGAAAGTCCTGGCCTCACTCGAAGACTTGCGGGAGACGGCCGGTCTGGCTTTCCTTGACCTGTACCCCGGGGTGCTCAACCATCTGGCAGCTTATTACGATAAAATGACGATTATCAATCCGGTCCCCCTGCAGTCCGGGGCGCCCCTGCTCACGTCCCAGTGGGGTTTTACCTGCTGGCATGGATCATGGGAGATCGCCGCCGATGAAAACGGGGGGGCCGCGGCCGTCATGAAAAATGAAAACGGCCTGCTCGACGCCGACGAACTGCTCATTTCCGCGGCCCGCCGGTTCGGCCAGGACCTGGCCGTCCTCCTTCTCAGCGGCACCAGTCTGCAGTTGTCAAAGGGGTTGATGGAGGTATCGGCCGCCGGCGGCAGGATTTTTCTGCAGGATCCCGACTCCTGCCTCTATCCCGATCCGATCCTGCAGGTCGAGGCCCTCCATCTGCACGAACCGTTCATCGACCCGGAAAACATCATGGACTCCCTGGGTCCGTTTCTCCGCTGAACCGCCTCTCCGTATCGGCCGGAATCACGCCAAGGTGCAACAAGGTCCGCAGTTGGGCCGAGCTCCGCGAAGACCACGCAACCCATTGTAATTGTAGGGGTTCTCAGGCTCACTCCGTCCTCTGCCCTCTCGGGGAGAAGGGCAGATAGAAAACCCTCTCCTCGGGGAGAGGGTGGCCGGAGGCCGGGTGAGGGGTTTTGCAAACCGGCAAGCCGACAGGCTTCAAACTCCAGACTGCCAACTGCCGACTGCCGACTGCCGACTGCCAACTGCCGACTCCCGGCGTCAGCCGGGCTGCCCCGCCGACTCCCTGCAATGTCATTCCTGCCTGCCGTCCAGGGACGCAAGGTACTCCTCCCACTCGATGGTCAGGGACCGTTTTTTCCTGGTGTTGCACTCCTTGCAGCAGGGGACCAGATTGTCCCTGGTGGATGCGCCTCCCCGGGAAAGGGGAATCACATGATCCATGGTCAGGTGGGCGTACCCGACCTCCCGGCCGCAGTAGTAGCATTTCCCGGAGGCTGTTTTCTGCTGCCACCAGCGGGTCTTCCGCAACTCCCGCGCCTTGGCCCGCTCTTTTCTGATCCGGGCCTCGTCGGTCCCGTCCAGGTTGAAATAGTCCCTGGTCATGATCCGTCCACCACTTCCCCGCGCAGCAGCTGCCGGGCCCGGCCTACCAGGTAGAGGGAACCGGCGATGCAGATCAGGTCCTCCGGACCGCACCGGTCCACGGCCAGGTCAATGGCGACGGCCACGTCAGGGGCGCAGAACGCAGATCGCCGTAAATGTTCGGGCAGCAGCGGGACCATGTTTTTTGGCAGGGCGGAGCGCTCGGCCTCTGCACGGGTGAAGATGATGGTTTGGGCCAGGGGAGCGACCTCGAGCAGGGTGCCGGTGATATCCTTGTCGGCCATTGCCCCAAAGATCAGTATCAGCCGGTCATAGCGGAAATCATTCTGCAGCGCCTTTCTCAGGGTTCGGGCCCCGTCCGGGTTGTGGGCGCCGTCAAGCAGGATGCGGACGGGCTTTTCCCCGGCGATTCGAAATTCCTCGAGGCGTCCCGGCCACCGAACATTGTCGAGGCCCAGGCGGATATGCGCTTCCTGGACGGGAAACCGCCTGTCAATCACCTCCAGGGCGGCCAGGGCGAGGGCGGCGTTGCCGATCTGGTGTTCTCCCTTGATTTTCAGGGGCAGACCGGTTCGGCGTACCGGGCCTGGGCGGCCGTCCCCTGCAAGCCCATGGTAAGTCCATCGATTGCCGGGACCAGGCTCCGCGGTCCCGGAGAAATCGCGGCCCGAGAGATAGAGCGGGCTGTTGTTCCGGGCCGCCGCCTCTGTTATGACCGCCAGGGCGGCTTCCCCGGTCACCCCGGTGACGACCGGGACTCCAGGTTTGATGATGCCGGCCTTTTCCGCGGCGATCTGTTCGATCGACGTGCCGAGGTACTGCTCATGGTCCAGGCTGACATTGGTTATCACCGAGACCAGGGGGGTGACGACATTGGTGGCATCCAGGCGGCCGCCCAGCCCGACCTCGAGAATGGCCAGGTCAACCTCCCGGTCGGCGAACCAGAGCATGGCCAGGGCGGTGGCGAATTCAAAATAGGTTATCCGGCGGCCGCCCAGGATGGCAACGATTCTGGCCGCCGCGCCGGCAAAGTCGTCTTCAGGAATGTAGGCGTCACCGATGCGGAAGCGTTCGCGAACCGAGGAGAGGTGCGGCGAAGTGTACAGGCCTACCCGGTAGCCCGCCGCACCCAGCACGGCGAGCAGGGTCGCGGCCGCCGATCCCTTGCCGTTGGTGCCGCCGATGTGCAGACAGGGAAAAAGATGCTGCGGGTTGCCGAGCGATTCCAGCAGCAGGTTCATGGATTCCAGGCCCAGCTTTATCTTGAAGAACTGCAGCCGGTCAAGGAATGACCAGGCTTCCTGATAGGTCATGTCGGGCATATCGGGTCAGCCGATGATTTCCAGCCGGGCGTAGTCAAGATGAAGGATTTTGTCGCCGTGCCGGTCAAAGGCCACCTCAACCCTGCGGGGGCCGGGGAGATGTTTGATCCGGCCTCGGCCGAAAAAGGGGTGCTGAACGACCAGGCCGACGGCCAGGTCCGCCGCCGGGGTGCCGCGGCGCAGGGAATGAACAGGCTCCTCCCGGAGCGGAGGGCCGGCATGGGAAGAGCCGGGGAAATCCGGCTCGCCTTCTTTCTTTTCGTAGAGTCCGGGGTTGATTTCCCTCAGAAACGGGGACATCATCGTCCGGATGACCTTGCGGTCCGGGGTCACCAGTTCCCGAGGCCAGCTCAGGTAGAGGTTTTTCCTGGCCCGGGTTGCGGCGACGTAGAGCAGTCTTCGTTCCTCTTCCCACTGTTCCCCCGGCACCGCGCTCTGATGTGGGAAACGGCCCTCGGCCAGGCCGAGGACAAAAACCACGTCCCATTCCAGACCCTTGGCCGAGTGGATGGTCGAGAGGATCAGGCGGTCCCCCTTTTCGCCGCCGCCGGCATCCTGTCCGCTTTCCGGCGGGTCCAGGGCGGTGTCGTCGACAAAGGACCTCACATCGCCGTAGCTTGAGGCCAGGGCCTGGAGCTGCTCCAGCTCTTTCCGCCGTTTGGGGTAATCGTCATAATAGATTTTTTCAAAAATCGGCTCGTAGTATTCCATGATTAGATCGGACAGGGCGGCCGGGGTGAGGTCTTCCCGCTGCAGGCTGCCGAGCAGGGCGATGAGTTTGTTGAAACCCTGGCGCCAGGCCGGGGCGGCCGTATATGAGGCCAGCGCCCGCAAAGGGTCGCTGCTGCCCCGAATCGATGCCAGGATTTTCTGGACGGTCTTGGGGCCGACCTTGTCCAACTGGAGCAGGATGCGGTTCCACGACATGTTGTCCCAGGGATTGACCAGGATCCGGAAAAAGGACAGCACATCCTTGATGTGGGCCGATTCAGTCAGCTTGAGGCCCCCCCGTTTCTCAAATTCGATGTAGCTGCTGGTCAGTTCCATTTCCAGCTTGTAGGAATGATAGCCGGAGCGGAACAGGACGGCGATCTCGGGCATGGGGGTTCCGGAGCCGGTTAGCTGCTTGATCGTGTCGACGATAAAGCGGGCCTCGGCCGCCTCGTTGCGGGCAACATGGAGAAGGGGCCGCTCGCCCCCGGTGGCGGAGGTAAAGAGGTTCTTGGTGAACTTTTCCTCGGCGCAGGCGATGATCGAGTTGGTCAGGCTGAGGATGGGCTGGGTGGAGCGGTAATTTTCCTCCAGCTTGATGATTCTGGTGCCGGGAAACTGTTCCGGAAAGCGCATGATATTGTAAAAATCGGCCCCGCGGAAGCTGTAGATGGACTGGGCGTCGTCGCCGACCACCATCACGTTGTCGTGCCCGTGGGCCAGCAGCCGGACAATTTCAGCCTGCATGAGGTTGGTGTCCTGGTATTCATCGATGAGCAGATGGGTGAAGCGGGAGGTGATCTCGAGCCGGGCTTCCTCCGACTCCGTCAGCAGGCGGTGCCAGTTGACCAGCAGGTCGTCGTAGTCCATCAGGCCGTGATCGAGCTTGAAGCGGGCGTAGTGGTCCCTGATCTTGTACAGGTCCTCGATGAATTCCGACAGGTGGAGGTGCTGGTCATAGACCAGTTCCTCGATGGGGCGCGACTTGTTGATGGAGCCGCTCAGGATGTTCATGACCATTCTTTTCGAGGGAAAGCGTTTTCCCGGTCCGGACAGTCCGAGCGAGGTTTTGATGAGGTTGACGATGCCCTCGGCGTCCCCTCTGTCTATGATGGTGAAGCCGGGGCTGAACCCGATGAGGTGGCCGTGACGGCGCAGGAGCAGGTTGGCCGTGGCATGGAAGGTCCCGCCGACGACCAGGCGGCATGACTGATCGGCTATCCGGGCGGCGCGCCAGAGCATCTCCTGGGCCGCCCGGCGGGTAAAGGTCAGCAGGAGGATGGTCTCCGGGGCGACCCCCCGTTCGATGAGATGGGCGACCCGGTAGACCAGGGTTCTGGTCTTGCCGCTGCCGGCGCCGGCGATCACCAGCAGGGGGCCGCCGCCGTGGGTGACCGCCTCGTACTGGGCCTCGTTGAGATTGTCCCTGTTGATCGGTGAAGTGTGCCGGTGTGGAGGACCCCCGCCATCGGCAAAAAGTTCGTGCTGCATGGTACAGGTTGTACCATAGTGGCGGTGCAGGCGCAACGATGATAAACCGGCGGCAGGGACGGGGCCGCCGTGCCGGAGGAAGCAGCGACTTGCCGGGGCCGGCTTCCGGCGGCGCGGTTTTTCGTGATCCGCCATGTTGACAGAGGCGGCGGCTGTGAGTAGAATCGCTGCACGCGCAACAGACACTTTCATGAAACGGTGCAGAGACAATGATGGATACCCGGACGCTGATGGATACATTTACCGACGACGTGCTGGAGGCCATTTTTCCCGCCGCACGGTCCGATGAATTTTTCGAGGCCCTGTTCGGCGACCCCTCCGAAGGCTCCTACGATATCAGGCTCAGGTTTGACGGCTATGACAGGAATTCCTCGACCTTGCGCTTCAACCTTGAACTGCATGAGAGGCCGGGCTGCTGCCTTGTCTGCAGCCTGACCTACGGGCTGCCCCAGGTCTTCGCCCGGCATCCGGTCATCAACCTCAAGGGGGTGGTGCGGGAGATCGAGAAAAGGCTTCCCGGCCAGGCGGTCTGTTCCGATTGGCGGCTCGAGCCGACGCGCCAGCTGGACAGGAGCTGTCATTCCATCCCGCTGGTCATTGCCGTGCAGGCCGGATAATTTGCACCGCACCCCGCTTTTGACCGCTCTGTCACTTGGTGGACGGCCGGTCCCCGGGAGAACGGGACTTGTCTCCCGGCGGCATGCCCGCCTGTTATTCCCTGCGGCCGGCAACCATGATTGATCTGCTTTTCAATGTCTCTCCGGTGCTCAAGATCCTGCTGGTCTTTGTCCTCATTCTGGCCGCGGACCGGATCCGCGTCCCGCTGGGCATCGGGCTTGTCGGGGGCGGACTCGCGGTTGATGTCTGGGCAGGAAAAGGGGGGGGCGCGGTGTTGACCGACCTCGGCCTTTCCCTGGGCCGGCCCGAACTGTGGCTCCTGGTGTTCAATATCACCCTGATCCTTGAGTTCGGTTATTTCATGGCCCATGAGCCGAACTCCCGGGCGATCCTGACCGCATCGAGGAAGCTCGGCGGCCGCCACGGCCGGGCTTTGAGCCTGGTCCTGATCCCGGCGTCCATCGGCCTGGTGCCCATGCCCGGCGGCGCTCTCTTCTCCGCTCCCCTGGTCGGTGAGACCCTGCGCGAAAAGGATCTCCCGCCCGCCTGGAAGGCGTCGGTCAACTACTGGTTCCGTCATGTTTTCGAATACTGGTGGCCCCTCTATCCGGTGGTCATCGTCACCCTGTCCATTTTCAGCCTGAAAACCTGGCAGTTTTTTTCCCTGCAGGTCCCGTTCACGCTTGTCAGCCTGCTTGCCGGCTGGTACTTCATTCTGCGGCGCCATATTCCGCACCTTGCCGAGGAAGCCCCGGAAGAGCAGGGCGGCGGCAACCGTCTGTCGATGGTCATGGCCCCGCTGGTCATTGTCGTCCTCTGTACGCTGCTGCTTCCCGGGTGGGTCAGGATGCTCCTGCCCCAGGCTTCTCCCACCACCGATAAGCTGCTGGCGATGCTGATCGGGCTGGGAATCAGCCTGCTGCTGATCGCTTTCGCCAGCAGGGCGGACAACGGCTTCCGCATGTTTTCCCATATTTTTTCGCGCAAGACCGCCAACGTGGTGTTCACCCTGGGCGGGGTCATGGTTTTCCAGGCCATGCTTGACGCCTCGGGACTGCTGCCGGAAGCGGGCCGCCAACTCGACGCCTCGATGATTCCGGTCGAGTTCGTGGTCGGCTTCCTGCCCTTTCTTGCCGGCCTGGTAACGGGCATCGCCATCGGATTCGCCGGACCGGCCTTCCCCCTGGTGGTGGGGCTGATATCGGTCAACGCCCAGCTTTCCCAGGCTTCGGTGCTGGTCCTGGCCTTCAGCATGGGGTACGTCGGCATGATGCTGTCCCCGGTCCATCTCTGCTATGTGCTGACCCGGCGCTATTTCGTCTGCGACCTGGTCCCCTCCTACGTCTATCTGATGCCCTGCGTGCTGGCCGTCGCCGGATGGGGGATAGCGATGCATATCTTTCTCCGCCTGGCGGGGGTGTGACATGGGCGGCCGCCGTTTCAACATCGGCCAGATGTTTCTGGTCGGTTTTGACGGGCTCGAGGCGGACCGGGGCCACCCGATCGCCGAGGCGATCAGCCGTGACCGGCTGGGCGGCGTCATCCTGTTTGACCGCAACGTTGACGGGACCCGGCAGAATATTGCCTCGCCGGAGCAGCTTGCCCGACTGACTGCCACCCTGCAGGGCTATGCCGAAATCCCCCTGCTGGTCGCCACGGACCAGGAAGGAGGCGGGGTGTGCCGGCTCAAGGAAGAAGACGGCTTCCCGCCCACGGTCAGCGCCAGGCAGCTCGGGGATGCGGATGAGAGCGGGGAGACCTACCGGAGGGCCGGGGCCATCGCCTCCAGCCTGGCGCAATGCGGCTTAAACCTGAACCTGGCCCCGGTGGTCGATCTCGACCTGAACCCGGAGAACCCGATAATCGGCCGGTACGGCCGCAGCTTCGGCAGGGAGGTCGAACGGGTGGTCACCCAGGCGGCGGCGTTCATCCGGGCCCATCACGACCGGGGGGTCGCCTGCTGCCTGAAGCATTTTCCCGGCCACGGCAGCGCCGCGGCTGATTCGCATCTGGGTTTTGTCGATGTTACCGGGCAATGGGGGGAGGTAGAGCTTGCGCCCTTTGCCGGGCTTTTTGCCGCCGGCCTCGCCGACGCGGTGATGACCGCGCACCTGGTCAACCGCCGGCTTGACAGCCGGGCGTATCCGGCCACCTTGTCCGGGCCGGTGATCAACGGCCTGCTCCGCGGCAGGCTCGGTTTTGACGGGGTGGTCGTTTCCGACGACCTGCAGATGAAGGCGATCAGCAGCAGGTGGGGCTTTGAAGAGGCCGTCCGCCTGGCGGTCCTTGCCGGAGTGGACCTGCTCCTGGTCGGCAACAACCTGATCAGGGAAACGGATGCGGTGACCAGGGGGATAAAGGCCGTGGAACGACTGCTGGACGAAAAGAGAATCGACGTGGAGCGGGTGGCCGCCTCACTGCGGCGCATCGCCGTGCTCAAGGAAAAAATAGCCGGAGGAATTGCATGGACAGACAGCCGACCCACAACCTGGCGATAGGGTACCTCATCTGGATATTCGGGTTTCTCGGCGCCCACCGCTTTTATTACGGGAAGCCCATCTCCGGCACCATATATTTCTTCACCCTCGGGCTCCTTTTCATCGGCTGGATCGTCGATCTTTTTCTGCTGCCCTCCATGGCCCGGCAGGCCGATATTCGGTTCATCCCGGGTCCGGTCGACTATACCGTCGCCTGGATCCTGCTCGTTTTCCTCGGCATTTTCGGCGTCCATCGCATGTACATGGGCAAGTGGGTCACCGGGATCCTTTACCTGCTGACCGCCGGGTTGTTCGGCATCGGCTACATTTATGACTTATGGACCATTAATGACCAGATCACCCTTATCAACGGCACCCGCCGCGGTGCCTGACCGCAAAGGAACATGAGACCATGAAGAAAATTCCATTATCCGGCCCGGCTTCCGGTCTCCGGAAACCCCGCATCGATTATCCCTGCCTCTGGCAGTACAGGATAATCGGCGAGAGTAAGGTTGCCATCCGGAAGGCCGTGGAGGAGTATGTCAGACTCCAGCCCTTCAGCCTGACGCCGGCCAATGTGAGCTCCGGCGGCCGATACGTCTCCATGAATCTCGAGCTTACCGTCCATGGAGAGGAGCAGCGGCTGGCCCTCTACCGTCTGCTGGCCGGTCATCCCGCCGTCAGGGTTGTGCTGTGAACAGGAATCCGGGCAGTCAGGAACAAACAGGCCAGGGAGGGGAAAAACTCGACAACCGGGTCATCCCGGTGATGCGCGAGGCCGTCGCCACGGTGCAGCTCATCCTGTTCCGCGAGTTGAAAACGGCGCTGGCCGGCAAATACGCGGCATGGGATGGAGACGAATATGCCCGGCTCATCGGCTGCATTGTCAATGATGTTTTCGGCACGCCCGCGACGGACAAGGAAGCGGCGCGGTTTGCCCGGTGCCATATGGACATTGTGGAGGAGGAGATGCGCGGCCTGGCCGCGAACGTCCCTGACCTGCTGCCCTGCCTGACCGATGCCCTGCGGATGCAGACCTTCTGTGATTACGAGGAGGGAGTCAATTCGCTGCCGACCCTGATGCGGGCCCGTGCCCTCGGCTTCCTGCAGGAGGAGCGGACCATGCCCATGCCCTCCACCTTCATGCTGGCCGTGCGCCGGCTCGGCGTCGAGCATGGGCTGCTGGAGGAGTTGGGGCCTAAGGGCCCGGACGCAGCGTGACCAGGGTAGCGCCCCAGGAGCCCGCGTCTTCTCCGGCCAGGGTGTATCCGGCGACATAATCCAGCCGGTCGAGGACCGCGTGCACGGTGCGGCGCAGATTGCCGATGCCCTTGCCGTGGATGATGCGCACCTGGTAAATGCCGGCCTTGCGGCATTCCTCCAGGTAGTCCGGGACAAGGTGCTTGATGTCCGCTGGCCGGAAGGAATGGAGGTCGAGGGTGCCGTCAATGGGGAGGGGGACCGGTTCGTCAGTGTTCATGTCCGTTGATCATGCGTAAGGCTATGGCGGCGGCCCGCCCGGACGCGCCCGGGCAGCCCAGTTTGTTCCGTACTTCGTCAAGTCCCTGCCGCATTCTTGTTCTCTCCCTGCCCTCGCGCAGCAGCGGTTCCAGGCGGCCGGCGATGTTTTCCGCCGTCACTTCATCCTGGAGAAGCTCCGGAATGACGCTGCGGCCGGCTATCAGGTTGACAAGGGAAAACCACGGCAGCTTGATCAGCAGCCGGCCGAGGAGGTACGAGCGGGGGGAAACCCGATAGGCAACGACCGTTGGTATTCCGAGGATGGCGAGTTCCAGGGTCACCGTTCCTGAAGCGGCGACAACGCCGTCACACGCGGCCATCAGATCGTAGCGGTCCTCGGACAGGACCCTGATATCAAGATGGTCCCGGCAGGCGCTGATGCCGTTTTGCTCCAGGAGCTGTTCCGAAACGGTGGGAGCGCGGGGCACGAGGAAAACAAAGTCATCGCTCCTGCCGTCGGCAAGTTTCCGGGCCGCGGCGAGAAAGTCGGGCAGCAGGGTGACGATTTCCCTGCGCCTGCTGCCCGGCAGCAGCCCGACCACAGTCCTGCCGGGATCGATGCCCAGGCGTTCCAGAAAACTGTCCCTGGATACGGTGACCGATACCGTGTCCAGCAGGGGGTGGCCGACAAAATCGACCGTGTAGCCGCACCGCCGGTAGTACTCCTTTTCGAAGGGCAGAATGACGGCGACCCGGTCGGCCAGGCGGCCGATCTTGTGCACCCTTCGCTTGCGCCAGGCCCAGACCTGGGGGCTGATGTAGTAGAAAACCGGAATTCCCAGCTTCCGGGCCCGGCCGGCCAGCATCAGGTTGAAGTCGGGGAAGTCGATGAGGACGAGCAGGGAGGGGCGCCGCTCCCGCATGGCCCGGAGCAGAATCTTTCTGGCGGCCAGAATATCGCCGATATGGCTGAACACCTCCATGATGCCGACCACGGAAAGGGCAGCCGCGTCGTAGAGCAGTTCGACGCCTGCTTTGTCGAGTTCGGGTCCGCCCATGCCGAAAAAGCGCAGATCAGGGTCGACGGCGCGGAGTTCGCGGACCAGGTTGGCGCCGTGCATGTCGCCGGAAGCTTCGCCGGCGACGATCATCACCGTTTTTGTCCCGCCGGCCCGGGAGGGTCCGGCCGCCATGCTCAGCATCACCGGCCGCGGTGCTATGACAGATCAGGGAGGGGCAGGTCCGGCTGGCCGGCGAGCATCTGTTCCACCTTGACCCGGTTGGCATTGATCTGCCTGACGACCTGGAGGGCGACATCCAGTGCCCGCCGGCCTTCAAGTCCCGATACCAGAGGTTTGGCCCGGCCGCGGACGTTGGCGATGAAGTCCTTGAGTTCAAGCTCCAGGGTATCCTGCTCCTCGAAGCCCTGCTTGCGGATATCGGGTACGGGATAGGTGCTGCTGTCGTCCCTCTTGAGCCGGATGGACATGACCTCCTTTTTGACGAAATCGACGGACAGGTACATCCCGGGCTGGAAAATTCGCATCCGCCTGATGTTGTCCAGGGAGATGCGGCTTACGGTCACGTTCGCCGTACAGCCGTTTTCGAAAATCAGGCGGGCATTGGCGATATCGGTCAACGGGGTGACGACCGGGGCCCCGACAGTGTGTATGGTGGTCAGCGGGGCGTCGACGATGGACAGGATGATGTCGATATCATGGATCATCAGGTCGAGGACCACGTCGACGTCCGTGCCCCTGTCCTTGAAGATGCTTATCCGGTGGGCCTCGATGAACAGGGGGTGGGTGAGAAGGGGCTTCATGGCCATGACCGCCGGATTGAAGCGCTCCAGGTGGCCCACCTGCAGGATGCGGCCGCCCTTTTCCGCCCTGGCTATGAGGTCGTCCGCTTCCTCGACGGTGGTTGTGATCGGTTTCTCGACCAGCACGTCAACCCCATGATCCAGGCAGGCGGCGGCAACTTCATGATGACTGACCGTTGGCACAACGATGGAGACGGCGTCCACTTCCTCCAGCAGCTTTGCATAGCCGGTGAATGCCCTGGTCCCGCATTTCAGCGCAACCTCCTCTGCCCGCAGCGGATCGATGTCCGCGACGCCGACCAGGTCGACGCCGTCCATGGCCGCGTATTTCTGGGCATGAAAAAAGCCGAGATACCCTACGCCGATAACTCCAACCCGAATGTTCTTCACGTGTCCGTCCCTGAGAATGAAGGCAGGTTTTCCCGGGGAAGGAAATGCCCGCCGGTTTCCGTTTTTCGCCTCATTTTCCCGCGGGCGGAGCATTGACCCGGCTGCCTGCCCGCGGCGGTCCTCCTGCCGTGACCTGGCTATAATGCAATTTCGACAACTGTGCAATCCCCATTAAATGCCGAGGTAGGCTTTTTGCACCTCCTCGTCGCGCAGCAGGGCGGATGCGCGGTCATGGAGCACTATTCTGCCGTTTTCGAGAACATAGCCGCGGTCGGCGGTCTTCAGGGCCAGGTTGGCATTCTGTTCGACAAGCAGGATGGTTGTGTTGTTCTCCCGGTTGATCCGTGCGATTATTTCAAAGATCTGCCGGGTCACCAGCGGGGCCAGACCCATGGACGGTTCATCGAGCAGCAGGAGCTCCGGCCTGGCCATCAGGGCCCTGGATATGGCCAGCATCTGCTGCTCGCCGCCGGACAGATTGCCGCCGGGCTGGTGCTGTCTTTGGCCGAGGATGGGGAAGAGCGAATAGATATATTCCCGGTCCTCCCTGATCCGCTTCCGGTCCCGCCGCAGGAAGCAACCCATGTCAAGATTCTCCCTGACGGTCAGGCCGGGAAAGATGTGCCGGCCTTCGGGCACCTGGCACAGGCCGAGGGCGACAATTTTTTCCGGGGGCAAGGCGTGGATGGGGACATTCTTGAACAGGATCGTCCCCCTGCGAGGCGGGACGATGCCGCTGATGGACATCAGGGTGGTTGACTTGCCGGCTCCGTTGGCGCCGATCAGGGTGATGATCTCGCCCGCTTCGACCGTGAGGCTGAGGTCGTGCAGGATCCGGATATTGCCGTAATAGGTGTTGACCTTCCGCAGTTCAAGCATGGTCATGAACGGTGTCCTCTCCCAGGTAGGCCCTGATGACCTGCGGATTGCGGCGGATTTTCGCGGGAGGACCCTCGGCGATTTTTTTGCCGTAGTCCATGACGAAAATATGGTCGGCCAGGCTCATGACCAGCTTCATATCGTGTTCGATGAGCAGGATGGACAGGCCTTCGTCTCTGATGCGGCAGATAAGCTCATCCAGCTTTCGGGTTTCCCGGGGGTTCATGCCGGCGGCCGGCTCGTCCAGGAGGAGGAGAAGAGGATCGGTGGCCAGGGCCCGGGCGATTTCCAGGCGGCGCTGGGCGCCGTAGGGAAGGTTGCGGGCGAACTCGTTCACCTGATCGGCCAGGCCGATTTTTTCAATAATTTCATAACTTCTGCGGACGATTTCCCGTTCTTCCCTGCGGGTCCGCGGGTTGCGGAAAACGGCCCCCAGGACCCGGGCCCGGGTTCGGCAATGGCGGCCGATCATGACGTTTTCCAACACGGTCATATTGGGAAAAAGACGGATGTTCTGGAAGGTCCTGGCCAGTCCCTGCTCGGTGATCTTGTTCGGCTTCAGCCCGTTGAGACGGGCCGTTTTTCTGCCGGGAGGGGAAAAGAGCATGTCGCCGGCCGTCGGGGCGTACATTCCGGTGAGACAGTTGAAGAACGTCGTCTTGCCGGCCCCGTTCGGCCCTATCAGGGCGGCTATCTCACCTTCCCGGATCCGCAGGTCGAAATGGTCCAGGGCCTTGATGCCGCCGAAGTCCATGGTCAGTCCCCTGACCTCGAGAAGGGCCAAGTCCGGTGCTGCCGGGGTCCGGTCAGGCGGCATTGCCGGACCTCCCGGCATCCGGTTTGACGGTATAGGTCCGCCGCCGGTGGCCGACAAGCCCTTGGGGCCGGAAGACCATCATCAGGACCAGAACCGCTCCAAAGACGAGCATCCGGTAGTCGGAAAAGGCCCGCAGGTATTCGGGCAGCAGAATCAGGATCAACGCCGCCAGGATTACGCCGATAATGGAGCCCATCCCGCCCAGTACGACAATGCAGAGAATGATTGCCGATTCGAGAAAGGTGAAACTGGCGGGATTGATGAATGTGGTTTTGGCGGCGAATATGACCCCGGCCATTCCGGCCCAGGTCGCGCCCAGGGCAAAGGCGGTCAGCTTGGTTTTGGTCTTGTCGATGCCCATGGCCTGACAGGCGATTTCGTCCTCGCGCAGGGCATACCAGGCCCGGCCGATGCGCGAATCCTGCAGGCGGCGGACCACAAAAACGGTGAACAGGACAAGGCCGATCATGAGAAAATAGAGATAGATGATGGCCGCCTCCAGGGACATTTCCAGTCCGAACAGGCCGGGGCGGGGAATATTGGAGATGCCGCTCGGACCTTTGGAGAATTCGTTCCAGTTCTCCAGAATCAGGCGGATGATTTCTCCGAAGCCGAGGGTGACGATGGCCAGGTAGTCGCCCCGCAGGCGAAGGACCGGAAAACCGAGGAGAATCCCGAAGGTCATGCCCAGCAGGGCGCCGATGGGCAGCGCGGTCCAGAAGCCGATGCCGAAATGGAGGTTGAGCAGGGCGTAGGAATAGGCGCCGACGGCATAGAAGGCGACATAGCCGAGATCGAGCAGGCCGGCCACTCCCACGACTATGTTCAACCCGAGGCCCAGGACCACGTACATGAGGGCGGTGATCATGATGTTGGTCTGATAGGTCGAAAAGATAAAGGGAAAGGCAAGGGCGAACGCCCCTGCGGCGGTCATCAGGGTGTACGCGGGAACCGGGTTTTCCCTCAGCCCCCGGAATATCCGCTTTGTTTTTTCCCCCAGGGACCGCCGCCGGGCCGGCTCAAGCCTCTTTTCCCTGTACTTTACGTACTGGCGGCCGGCCAGATAGAGCAGGAAGCTGAGCAGGCCCACATAGGCCATGTTGTCCCAGCGCCAGGTCACGGTCCGTTCAATGGGATTGACCTTGATTACCATGAGGGGAAAGGTGAGAAACATGAACCAGAGGGAGATCAGCAGCGCGCCCCGGACATCCCGCAGGAAAATCATGATTGCCCGCTTCCGCATGGCCGGGCCGCCTCAGACCTTCTCCGCCGCCGATTTGCCCAACAGACCGGCGGGACGGAAGATCAGGATCAGGACCAGCAGGGAGAAGGCGAAGACATCTTCATAATCGCTGGAAACGTAGCCGGTGGCGAAGCTTTCCGTCAGACCGAGAATGAAGCTGCCGAGCACGGCGCCGGGCACCGAGCCGATGCCCCCCAGCACGGCCGCGGTAAAGGCCTTGATGCCGGCAATGAAGCCGATGAAGAAATTGATCTGCCCGATGTGCGAGGCGATCAGCAGCCCGCCGATGGCGGCAAGGCCGGAGCCGATGATAAAGGTGGCGGAAATGATCATGTTGACATTGATGCCGACCAGCCTGGCCATGGTCCTGTCCTGGGCAGTGGCGCGCATCGCCTTGCCGAGGCGGGTGAATTTAATGAACAGGGTAAGGAGCAGCATGAGCACCGTCGTCATCGTCAGAATGACCAGTTCGGATGAGCCAATGACCCCGGCAACGGGCTCCATGAAGGCGAATTCAGGAATCAGGGGCGGAAAGGGGAGAAAATCCGGGGTCTGGGCCAGGAGGACATAGTTCTGGAGAAAAATTGACATGCCGATGGCCGAGATCAGGGGCGAAAGCCGCGGGGCCCGGCGGAGGGGCTTGTAGGCCAGTTTTTCAACGGTAAAGCCGTAGGCGCCGGCCCAGATGGCCGAGGCCAGGACGGTGAGAACAAGAATGGCGGCGAGGGGCATGTTGTAGATCGACAGGACGGTTGAGACGATCAGGGCCGTGAAGGCCCCGATCATGTAAATTTCGCCGTGGGCGAAATTGATCAGCCCGATGATGCCGTACACCATGGTATATCCAAGAGCTATGAGGGCGTAAATCGAGCCTCGGGTCAGGCCGCTGAAAAAAAGCTCAATGAAATAATCCATGGTCTCCGGGAGGGGATGTTTCCTTATCCGTCCGCCCGACCTGGCGGCTCCGGGTCTTGCGGATGATGATCGGAGGGCGCCGCCGCGGCACGCCCTCCGCCTGGTAGTCGCTGCCTACTGCACCTGAACGTACCGGCCATTCTGTACCTGGTAAACGGAAAAGCCGACGCCGGTGGCGTCGCCGCGCTCATCAAAGTGAATGTCGCCGAATGGGGTGGAGACATCCTTGGTGCGCAGGGCATCGGCGATGGCTCCGGGGTCGGTTGAGCCCGCCTGTTCGAGCGCGTGGGTGATTGCCAGGGCCGCGGCATAGGCATTGTCAAAAAAAGCTCCGGGCTCGGCGCCGTACGCCTTGACATGGGCCTCGCGTGCCGCTATGGCCAGGGGGTTCGCCGTCACATCGGCGGGGCCGGTGGCATAGACGCCCTCGGCATATTGACCGGCAACCTTGATAAAGGTGTCATCCTTGACGCCGTCATCGGAAATGAAGACCGTTTCCATTTTTTTCTTCCGCATCTGGGTGACGATTTTTGACGCTTCCGGGTGATAGCCGCCGAAAATGACGGCTTCGGCCTGGGACCGCCTGATTTTCTGGACCACGGCGGAGTAGTCCACCGCGCCTGGGGTGACGCCTTCGTACAGGACCACCTCGGCCGCGCCGGACTGCTCGACAAAGATTTTGGCAAATTCGGCCAGGCCTTTGCCGTAATCACCCTTGTCGTGTATGATGGCGATCTTCCTGAGGCCGAGCACCTTGACGGCAAAATCCACCTCGGTCCTGGCCTGGGCGTCGTCGGAGGCGATGGTCCGATAGAAATTGGGATAGTCGCCGCTCTGGGTAAGCTCAGGATTGGTGGCGGAAGGGGAGATGACGATGGTACCGGATTCCTTGTAAATGGGCAGGGCGGCCTTGGTCGCCCCGGAACAGATATGGCCGATGATCACGTGGGCGCCCTGGGAGATCAGCTTGGTCGCCGTATTGGTGGCTATTTCCGGCTTGCACACGTCGTCCTCGACAAGCAGTTCAACCTTCCTGCCGTTGATTCCGCCTTTGGCGTTGATGTCCTTGACAACGAGTTCCGCTGCATTGACGGTGGGCAAGCCGTACGAAGCCAGGTCGCCGCTGTGGGCGCCGGCGACTCCGATTTTGATGGTTTCCGCGGCGGCGGGGCCGACATGGACGGCTGCCGCGACGACAAGAGCACAAAACATGGCCAGGATGTGCCGTGCGTTCTTCATGATCGCGCCTCCCTGCTGTTGAACGATGTGTAGGGATAATACCCTGATACTATGAGCGAGTAATTCTTACTCAATTACCCGTTTTTTGCACTGAAAAATGGCCGACCGCCGGAAAGAATCGCCGGAGCGAAACGGCGGCTCCGGACCGGCAGAAGTTCCCGGCGGCGGTTTCGGCTTGCCGGGCCTGATGGGATCTTCGCCGTGATCGAGGACAATGGGAACAGGCCGGGATTTTTTCCGTTGCGCGGCAAAACCATCGCCCGACTTTATTTTTATGAAAAATGGTATATATTTCATGCTGCATCATGACGATGCGGTAAACTCCTGAATATTTCCGTTATGGACCGAACCCTCCTCTTTGCGGTTGGAAGGCCGCTCTCGCCTCTGTACTGCGCCGTGATGCGCTTGCGGGAGTCACTGTACAATGCCGGGATGCTGCGCGTCAACCGGGTCGAGGTTCCGGTCATCAGCGTCGGCAACCTGACCCTCGGCGGCACGGGGAAAACCCCGGTGGTGCAGTATATCGCCCGTCTGCTGCTGAAGGAGGGGCTCCGGCCGGCGATCATCAGCCGGGGCTACAAGGGCAGGGCAGGGGGCAAAGTCAATATCGTCTCAGACGGTTCGTCCGTGCTGCTCGATGCGCGCAAGGCCGGGGACGAGCCCAGGCTGCTGGCCGAAACCCTTCAGGGGGTGCCGGTGCTCACGGGCCCGGCCAGGACTCATCCCGCCAGAAAGGCGGTGGAGTATGGTGCCGGGGTCCTGATCCTGGACGACGGATTTCAGCATCTGGCCCTGGCCAGGGATATTGACCTGGTCCTGTTTCATGCCGACACCCTGGCCGGTAACAGCCGCGTTTTTCCCGGCGGCGACCTCAGGGAGCCGGTGAAGGCGCTCAATAGGTCCCACGCCTTCATCCTGACCAATACCTGCGACAGAAACCGGGAGCGCGCCGCCCGTTTCGCCGACCTGCTCACCAGGCGTTTTCCCGGCCGGCCCGTATTCCTGGCGGAATATTTGCCCACCCTGGCTGTTTCCAGCGCGGACGGATCATGGGACAGGGAGACAGCCATAGAGGAGATCAGGGGAAAAGCACTGTTCGCCTTTGCAGGCATTGCCTTTCCCGGGCGCTTTGCACAGACCCTGAACGACCTGCAGCTCCAAATCCGCGGTTTTATTCCCCTGGCTGATCATCAGCGATACGGCAGGTCCAATCTGGCCGAAATCCTCCGCCAGGCAAAAAACGCCGGCGCCGAAGCCTGCATAACAACGGAAAAGGACATGGTCAAGCTGAAGGGGCTTCGTCCCTCCATGCCGATTTATGCCCTTCGCATGGAGGCCCGGCTGGATGAGGATTTTCACGCGTTTTTGACCGGCTTGCTCCGGTCCGCGTAAGAGACCTTCCCGGATCTGTGCGGGAAAAGGGATGCGGCGGTGCCCGATTCCGATGAAAGGGCCGCCCTGCCAAGGGAACCTGTCCGGACGATATTTCGCTGTGTAAAAAATGCAACACTTCGGGCCCATCTCGCCAAAGTGTGTTTTTTTTGCAACATTATGGGGTCATGCCCGAAGGAATGCGGACGGAAGTCGGTTATCTAAAACGCATTGATATTACGAGTTTTTTTAAACACAGGTGCCTTTGTTGCTCTTTGGCTGCATATTGGCCTTTTTTTTGCATTCTTAAAAGTAATTCTCAGCCAACCTCAGCAAAACATTGTGTGAACGGATAGCCAAAATGACCGCCATCGAACCGTACCAATATACCCTTAGACAACCCGTCAGCTGTTGCGGTGTGGGCCTCCATGCCGGCAGAACGGTCAACCTGACCATCAAACCGGCCCCGGCCAATTCGGGCATCCGTTTCATCCGCTCCGACCTGGACAAAAACAGGACCGTTCAGGCGCACATGAAGCAGGTCGTCGATACGCGGCTGGCCACCACTCTCGGCAACGGGACGACCACGGTCGCCACCACCGAACACCTGCTTGCCGCCCTGCGGGGATCGGGCATTGACAACGCGGATATCGAACTTGATTCGTATGAAGTCCCCATCATGGACGGCAGCGCCGGTCCCTTCATGCACCTGCTGTCAAAAAGCGGCCGCAGGAGGCAGAGGGCCCTGCGCAAGGTTCTCCGCATCACCAGACCCATTGTCTTTGCCGAGGGCGAAAAATCCATTCGCATCGAGCCGTACGAGGGGTTCAAGGTGACGGGAAGGATTGATTTCGGCGACGACCTGATCGGCGACCAGATGTACAGCATCGAGGTGACCCAGGAGGGTTTCCGGAAGGAAATTGCCCGGGCCCGGACCTTTGGCTTTGTCGAACAGGTTGAGAGTTTGTGGGCCAACGGCCTGGCGCTGGGGGGCACTCTGGACAGCGTGATCGCCATTCACTGGGATCGGCGGTCGATCCTGAACGAGGACGGATTGCGCTTTGACGACGAATTCGTCCGCCACAAGGTGCTGGATCTGATCGGGGACCTGGCCCTCCTCGGCAACCCCGTGCTGGGCCATGTCATTGCCGACCGGTCCGGGCACAGGATGCACCTCGGCCTCATGCAGGCCATAGCCGAGAGCCCCGATTGCTGGGAATATGTTCAGTTCAAGAAAAACGGGGGATCGGTTTTCAAGCAGGTCGTTGTCCAGACAAAATCGGCCGGCGACAGGATCAACCAGTTGCTCGTTCCTTCATTGGAGCCTTCGGCCGCCGTTCGGCCATCCTGCGCGGCCTAGAATTTCACCGTGATGAATTCGAATCCCGCCGGCCTTGAAGGCCGGCGGGATTTTTTTTGCTATTTTGGCGCTGTCACTGGTATATAGCAAATAGCGCAAAGATAGCGCCGGGCAAACCCGATTTGCTGCCGGTTGAGGTCGGTGAGGAAACAGCACGCATCCTGCCGGCGGCGGCAGGGCAGTGCATGCAGGGGTAAACTTTAAGTTTTGCGTTAAATTTCTGGTGTAACTATGCATAATTTCTATACTATTGGCCTTGTTGGCGGCGGTCAGATGGGCGAGGCCCTTATCCGGGGCATGATTCATTCCGGCCTCACAGCGGCCGGCAACATCATGGTTGTTGAGCCCGATACCGAAAGAGCGGCGCATCTCGAACGCGAGTACGGGGTGCGGCCGCTCGCTGACGCGGCAGCCCTTGCCGCATCGTGCCCGGTCCTGATCCTGGCGGTCAAGCCGCAGATCATGGACAAGGTGCTTGGTGCGTACAGAAAGCATCTCACCGGGGACCACCTGGTCATTTCCATTGCCGCCGGCATACCGATCAGAACCCTGGAAAAGGGATTGGGGAGCGATAAGCGCATTGTCAGGGTCATGCCGAATACGCCGGCGCTGGTCCTGGCCGGCGCTTCGGCCTTGAGTCCGAACAGCCGGGCGACCGCCGCCGACATGGCAACGGTGCGGAGGATTTTTTCCGCCGTCGGCATGTGCGTGGAAGTCAGCGAGCCTTTGCTTGATGCGGTGACAGGACTGTCCGGCAGCGGCCCCGGATACGTCTTCATGTTCATCGAGGCGCTGATCGACGGAGGCGTGCTGGCGGGACTGCCCCGGGACACGGCAGAAAAGCTCGTGCTGCAGACAGTGTACGGAGCGGCCAAACTGGCCATCGAATCCGGTGAACCGGCGGCGGTGCTGAAGGGCCGGGTCACTTCCCCGGGCGGAACCACGATTACCGGCCTGCAGGTCCTGGAGGAGTCGGGTTTCCGCGGCGCAATCATGACCGCGGTCGAGGCCGCCGCCGATAAATCGAGGGAGCTGGGGCAATGACCATCCGCGCGGTTGGCATTATCACCAAACTCGATTCCCCCCGGGTACTGGGGATCGGCCGAGAACTGGCCGACTGGCTGACCGGACGGGGAATAGAGGCGAAACTCGACGTCATCGAACCGGGGATGGATATGCTCGTCATCCTCGGCGGCGACGGCACCCTGCTGCACGTGGCCGATCGGGCCAGCCGCCTCGATATTCCTGTGATCGGCATCAATCTCGGCAACCTCGGCTTTCTCACCGAAGTGGCGGAAGGGGAGATGTATCAGGCCCTGGAGGAGGTTCTGTCCGGCCGGGGCTGCATTGAGCAGCGCATGATGCTCAAGGTGCGTCTTGTCGGGGAAATTGACCGGCGGGACAAAGGCGTGCTGTACAGCCTCAACGAGGTGGCGATCCTCAAGGGGAACGTTGAAAAGGTCATCCGCCTCAGTTCATGGGCCGACGCGGAGTATATCACGACTTACAAGGCGGACGGCCTGATCATCTCCACCCCGACCGGTTCGACCGCGTACAATCTGTCAGCCGGCGGCCCCATCGTCCACGCCGGGCTGGATGCCATCCTGGTTACCCCGATATGCCCGTTCATGCTCGAAAGCCGGCCGGTCCTGCTCTCTCCGCTGACCCGCATCACCGCCCAACTCGCCGATACCGCCAATGATGTCAAGGTCATGGTGGACGGAAGATATTCCTGGGATATGCGGGAAAAGGACTGTCTGATCGTGGAAGCGGCCGACAAGCCGCTGAAGCTTTTCGGCTCCCCGCACAAGGGTTATTTCGCTATCCTGCGCAACAAGCTGAACTGGGGCGGACGGGACAGGGGCTTCCCCCTGCCGGAAACCGCCGCCGTCCTGCCGCGGGACAGGGAAAAATAGATTTTCAGCTCTTCTTCCGCTGCAGTTTGTACTTCTTCATCTTGTACTGCAGGAGGCTCTTGGTAATGCCCAGTTTTTCCGCGGCCCTTGCCTGGACGTAATTCGCCCTTTCCAGCGCCTGGCGCACCAGCTTTTCCTCGATGCCGTTCAGAACATCGGCCAGCGGCAGATTGTCGGGAATGAACTGGTTGATGTCCAGGGTTGAGCTCCATTCCTGCCCGTCCGAAAGCTCCGATGAATCGGGCTGGACGTCTTCGGGTTCTATCCGGTTGTTGTAGCACAGGATGGCAGCCCTTTCGATGGTGTTTTCCAGTTCCCGGACATTCCCCTCCCAGGGCAGGCTGACCAGAAGCCGCAGGGCCTCCGGAGAAATCTCCAGCTCCCTGCCGAGCTGCTTGCTGTTCTTCTCCAGAAAATAGGTCACCAGCATGGGGATGTCGTCCACTCTCTCCCGCAGGGGGGGCAGGTGAATATGGATGACGTTGAGACGGTAATAGAGGTCCTCCCGGAATGCGCCTTTGTCGACTTCATCCCGCAGGTCCTTGTTGGTGGCGGCAATGATGCGGACATCGACATTGAGCGACTGGCTGCCCCCAACCCGCTCAAAACTGCGCTCCTGCAGGACCCGCAGCAGCTTCGCCTGGAGGGCGTGGGGCAGCTCGCCGATCTCGTCGAGGAAGAGGGTGCCGGTATCGGCCAGTTCGAACCTCCCCTTGCGCATGGCGATGGCGTCGGTGAAGGCTCCCCTTTCGTGCCCGAACAACTCGCTTTCCAGCAGGGTCGGGGACAGGGCGGCGCAGTTGACGGAGATGAAGGGAGATTCCTTCCTGGGGCTGAGATTATGGATCGCCCTGGCGACAAGCTCCTTGCCGGTGCCCGATTCGCCGGTAACCAGTACGGAGGAGGGGGCGGGAGCGACCTTTTCGATCAACTGGTAGACGGCCCGCATCCTCTCGTTTTTGCCGACCATGCCGCCGAATCCGGAGCGGGGGGTGACCTCGTCCCGCAGCCGCTTGATTTCACGGACCAGGTTGTAGTGCTCTATGGCCTTGTTGGCGCTCGCCAGCAGGGCCTGGTTGGAAAAGGGCTTGGCGATATAGTTGAAGGCGCCGAGGCGCATGGCCTCCACAGCCATTTCGACCTCGGCGTAGGCGGTGATGAGGATGACGGGCAGCTCGCGGTTTATTTTTTTAATGTTTTCCAAAAACTGGATGCCGTCCATCCCGGGCATTTTTATGTCGGAAATGACCAGATCAAGGTCGGTGCTCTGGACGATGGGAAGGCCCTGGTCGCCGCTGTTCGCGGTATAGACTTCAAAACCTTCGTCCCTGAGGATTTCGGCGAGGACCACCTGATAGTTCGGTTCGTCGTCTACAACGAGTATTGTGTACATGGTACTCCCTGTGCAAATGGTTCTGTATCGGATCGGGGCAGGGGGCCGAATTTTTCCTCCAGGGCGGTGAGGATGGAATCCGGAGGGCAGAATCCGCCCTTTCGGCGGGCCATTGATGCGTAATTCCCGTTGTCCCCGTGATAGTCACTGCCGCCGGTTGCCAGGATTGTATATTTTTTTGCCAGGGAGAGCAATCGTTTCCGCATCGATGCCGGATGGGCGGGGTAGTACGCTTCGATGCCGTCGAGACCCAGTCCGACCAGTTCGGCGACAAGGTGCGGCAGGAAGCGCAGTTCCGGGTCAAGCTGCCCGGGATGCGCCAGAACCGCGATGCCGCCGGCCCGGTGGATGATGTCGAAACTTTCCGCGGCGGTGAATGATGTGCGGCCGGCCCAGGCTGGAGCGCCCTTGCGCAGGTACAGCTTAAATGCCTCGCCCATCGATCCGACGATTCCCTTGTTGAGCAGCAGGGCGGCAATATGGGGCCTGCCGGTTTGTCCGCGGCGGGAGATCGCCTGCAGTTGATCCAGGTCCACGTCGAGTCCGAGGCGCTGCAGTCCGGCGATGATCTTTGCATTGCGTTCGGTTCTTCCCCGCTGCAGGACCTGCAGAAATTCCAGCAGTCCGGGATGGGTATGGTCAATGCCGTAGCCGAGGATGTGCAGGGAACGGTCCCCATGGGTGGCGCTGATCTCGACTCCGGAAAGGACACGCATGTTCTTTTCCCGCCCGTGGTCGAGCAGTTCATCGATGCCTTCCACCGTATCGTGGTCGGTCAGGGCAATAGCCCGGAGACCGTGCTGCACAGCCCGTTCCACCAGGGAGGACGGGGAGAGGGTGCCGTCGGAAAAAATCGAATGAAGGTGAAGGTCAACGCACATGATTCTGCTCCCTTGGGAATCCTTCACTGTACCTGTCGTGATGATAATCCGCAACGGTTAAAGCCTGTTTTCAGGAATAGGTATTCTTGTCATTTAGGTGAAATGCATTACCTTTTTTCAGGAAAGCAACCATGGAGTGCATATGAAAAACGAAATACGACTGGACGAGCACAGAATAGAACGGGAACCGTTTTACCTGGCGCTCGGACAGGAAGTGCGGCTGGCCGAGGCCGCCTACGAAGCCAAACTGCCGCTGCTCCTCAAGGGGCCGACCGGCTGCGGGAAAACCAGGTTCATGCAGTACCTGGCCTGGAAACTTGACCGGCCGCTGATCACGGTCTCCTGCCACGATGACCTGTCCACCGCCGACCTGGTGGGCCGCTACCTCATCCGCGGCGGCGAAGCGGTCTGGACCGACGGGCCGTTGACCTTGGCGGTCCGTGCCGGGGCGATCTGCTACCTTGACGAGATTGTCGAGGCGCGCAAGGACACCACGGTGGTCATACATCCCCTGGCTGATGACCGCCGGGAACTGCCCATCGAAAAGCGCGGTGAGCTGCTGGTTGCTCCCCCCGAATTCATGCTGGGCATTTCCTATAATCCGGGCTACCAGAGCGTGCTCAAGGACCTCAAACCCTCGACCAGGCAACGTTTTGTCGCCTTGTCCTTTGACTATCCCGATCCGCCCCGGGAAGCGGAAATCGTCGTCATGGAGAGCGGGGTGGGTGAGGACCTGGCCCGGTCCCTTGTCAAACTGGCGGGCATGACCCGCGGGCTGAAGGATGCCGGGCTGCCCGAGGGCGCAAGCACCAGGCTCCTCATCCAGGCCGGCAAGTTGATCGGCCAGGGCATTGATGTGCGCACCGCCTGTCATCATGCCGTTACCGAGGCCCTGACCGACGACACAGAACTGCTCCAGGCCATCGACGAGATGGTCAGTTCCGTTTTTTGACCCTGATGAACAGTGATATTCTCAAGGAAACGTTTTATACCCTGGTGGCGCCGGACCTGCCCAATGAGTGGGATGTGGAGGAGGCCGTCGAGCATCTCCGGTTCGCCGATCCGGACCAGTGCCACTCCATCCTCAACCAGGTTCCGGTGATCTGGCCGATCAGCCATTCCCTCTGTTTCGATTACCTGAAAACGGCTGTCAGTGCCCTGGACTGCATTGAACTGGACAGTCTCTCCGAATGGGTCAACAGAACCCTCGATCAGTATGAAAAAAACGGCTTGCGGGCCGCGCAGCGCTTCATGCTCGAGGTGGAAGAGAACTTTCTCTGCCCCATGCGCGGCGAGGCGGGCCTGCGGTTTGAACAGGTCGGGGGGCGGCTGCTGCCGTATCTCCGCGGCCTGAGCGGCAGGAACCTGGACCTTGCCGCAGCGGCGGAAGTGTACACCGACACGGCAACGGTTTTTGTCCCGCCGGAAGTGAACAGCTTTACGGCCGAGTCCGACAATTTTTTTCTCTACAAACTGATCGTTTCCTACCAGTGGGCCTTTATCGACCAGTCGACCTTCACCGTCCAGCCGCCGTTCATCGACGGGGAGGGGCAACTCACCGACCCGGATGATCTCTGGCTGGAAAAGTACCTGCGCTCCTTTCCCTGTTATGAGCTGGCGGCCGACATATATCACGTGTTTGAAACAATCCGCATCACCAGATTTCTCGAAAGAGAGCTACCCGGTCTGATGCGGCGCAAGGGGGAATTGTTTCCGGCCGCGTTCCGCCAGGGGCGGGGGGCCGGAAAAGGGGCCGCCGCCATCCTGGACGGCGTGCGGGACATGGTCTTCCAGGACGGCGCCGAAGAATGGGCCCGGATCTGTCCCCAAGAATGGCGCGACATCATCCTGCGCCTGGTGCGAAACGTTGCCACGGCGGACGGCTCCGTCAAAGCGGTTGCCGCCCTGTACCCGCTGCTGGCGGACAGCGAAGAGCCCTATACGCCCCTTGAGCCGCTGGTCTTCCAGGGCCGGCTGGTCCTGGAGGCGGTGCGCCGTGCCCGGGCCGCCCGGCTGGCGGAACTTGAAGAGCAGTTCATCGACGGCCTGGCTACCCGGCTGCTGACCATGCCCAGGGAAAAAAGGCAGGCCGCGGGCCAACGGCCGGAAGGTGAAAGCGCCGGGCCCGGTTCGGAGAAGCCGGACATTTCGATTATCATCGACGGCCCGCAGGGGTCAAGCTCCGCCCCGGCGGAGAAAACCGTCCTGGTGACCATCGACAACGAGTCCATCGAGCTGGGGGAGGAACTGCAGGAGATCGCCCTGGACATAATCAATGAAGTCGGATATCTCCCCCCCAATTATGTTTCCAGTGCGGCGGGCAGGGCCGGCAAGGGGTACGGTGGATTCAGGACGGAGGAAGCGAGCAAGGGACATGAGCTTGTCGCTCCGGTGGTCTATAATGAGTGGGATTTTCGCCGCTCGGATTTCAAAAAGAACTGGGTCAGCGTGGTGGAGAAGGAAATTCCCCTGCTCCACACCTCGTTTGTCAACACCACCCTGAACAGGTATCACGGCGAGATTGTCCGGCTGCGCCGCCAGTTTGAAATGATGCGGGCAACGGAGCGCTTTGTCCGCCGGCAGAGGGACGGGGAGGATATCGATTTTGACGCCGTGGTTGAGTCGATGGCGGACGCCCGGGCCGGTCTGGCGCCTTCCGACAGGCTGTTCGTGCGTCTCAAGCGGGACGTACGGGATATCGCCGTGCTGTTCCTGATCGATATGTCCAATTCAACCCAGGGCTGGGTCGGCAGGGCGATCAAGGAAGCGCTGGTCCTGCTCTGCGAGGCGATGGAGGTGGTCGGCGACCGATACGGGATATACGGGTTTTCCGGCATGCGGCGGCTGCGCAGTGAATTCTTCCACATCAAGCACCTGCGGGAACAGTATGACGAAACGGTCAGGCAGCGCATCGGCAGTCTCGCTCCCCGTGAGTATACCCGCATGGGGCCGGCCATTCGCCATGCGGCCTCGCTGATGAACGATATCGACGCCCGGGTCAGGCTGCTGATCACCCTGTCGGACGGCAAGCCGGAGGACTACGACGACTATAAGGGTGAGTACGCCATTGAAGACACCCGCCACGCGCTGATTGAAGCCAAAATTGCCGGCATTCATCCCTTCTGCATAACCATTGACCGCCAGGCGCAGGATTACATCGCCCACATGTATGGCGAAGTGAATTACATTTTTATTGACAACGTCAGGAAACTGCCGCACAAAATGCCTGAGATTTATCGGATTTTAACGGGATGAAAGAGGCAGGATGTGCTATGATGGTTCAGCAATTCTGAAAGGGAGAGGAGAAGAATGAACCAGACGATAATCCGCTGTCCGGCCTGCGGGGCGAAAAACCGCATACCGTCCGAAAAGCAGCATCTCCGGGCCAAGTGCGGCCGATGCGGCAGCAGCCTGGCCGGCGGAGTTGACGGAAAGGTCATCGAGCTGGACGACACGCGGTTCGATGGTTTTGTCCGTGCCGCCGCTCTCCCCGTGGTAGTCGATTTCTATTCCCCCACCTGCGGACCCTGCCGCATGCTGGCCCCGGTTATCGACGATGTCGCCCGCAAATTCGCCGGCAGGGCCCTGTTCGCCAAAATCGACACGTCCCGCTACCAGCTGACAGCCTCCAAATTCAACATCCGCGGTGTCCCGACCCTCCTCTTTTTCAAGCAGGGCCGGCTGGTCGACCAGATAGTCGGCGCCGCCCCCCAGGATCAGATCGAACAGGGCATCAGGTCGATGCTGTAGCGTGCCGGTGCCCGGCCGGATACGCCTGGCGGCGTCGTTTGGCCATGGGCGGCGAAATTTCCTTTCCTGTCAATATGTTCTTGGTGAGGGGCGGCGGAAATGGTAACACATAATAAGTGCACAATGCCGGAACCCGGAGCACGGTTCCCGCAAACGGCCGGTTTTCCCGCGCCGTTTCAAGAACAACAGCCCGTAAGGACAACTGTCGATGCTGCTGAATGACTACCTGATGGAAAACGAAGTTGAGTCGTATCGCCTGGACGGGAAAATTGATGCGGAATCCATCAGGCGGCAGGCCAGGTGGGCAGGTATCAGGCCGGGCATGCGGGTCGCGGACCTTGGCTGCGGTCCCGGGAGGATAACCTCCCTCCTCCATGATCTGGTTCAGCCGGGCGGAAGGGTTGTCGGCGTCGACGGATCGGCCGAGCGGCTGGATTTTGCCCGGAAAAAATATGGCAGGGGCGGCATTGATTTCGTTCAGCAGGATATAACCCGCTCCCTGGATCACCTTGGCGAGTTTGATTTCATCTGGGTCCGTTTCGTCCTTGAATATTTCCAGTCAAAAAGTTTCGCAATGGTGAAAAATTTCGCCGCCAGCCTGAAACCCGGCGGCATCATCTGCCTCCTTGATCTCGATCACAACCCCATTAATTATTACGGCGCCCCCGAGCGGCTGGACCGCACCTTCAAGGAGATCATGAACAAACTGGACGAGAAAACGGATTTTGATCCCTACACAGGGCGGAAGCTCTATTCCTTTGTCTATGATCTTGGTTTTGAGAGCATCGATGTCCGGGTGGAAAACCATCGCGTTGTCTTCGGCAAGATCGAGGAATTCGATATCTTCAACATGCTGAAAAAGATAGAAGTCGTTCCCGGTAAAATCGATTTCCGGTTTGCAGGGTACGAGGGCGGGTTTGAGGAATTTTACCAGGAGGCGCGGGCCTTTTTGTCCGACCCGAGAAGATTCGCCTATACGCCCCTCATTCTATGCCGGGGCGTCAAGCCCAAGGAAAATTGACCCCATTCCGGATCGGGATGATCCCTTGGGGCATTCCGCGTCCCGGAAACGGCACCGTACCCCCTTCTGGCAGGTACGGCGTGACCGTTCCCGGACGCGGAACGCGGTTTGAGATTAAAAGGCATAGCCGGCCGACAGGGACAGAAGGTGGCTTGCCCCTCCTGAAAATTCCCCGGCCAGCGCATTGTTATGGACCGTCCGGTCCTCTTTGTCGGCATAGAGATAGGCGGCCCCGAAGGACCACTGCTCCCGCCAGTCGTACCTGAAGCCGAGGGACACGAACCAGGCGTCGGAATCAGGCAGATCAAACGAAAGACTGGCATCCGGGACGGGATTGCCGTCGATGCCGAAACCGCCCATCAGGGTCAATCTGTCGTCCCACCGGTACGTGTATCCAAGCCTGAACGCATCGACATCATCCCAATCCTTGACAATCGGGTCGTCAAAGGCGGCCGTCAGCACCGGATGGCCGAGACTGGTCGGATACGAAAAATCGAGCCGGTCGTAGGTGGACCAGAATGTCCTGTCATAGGCGAATTCCACCGTCGACCTGCCGAAGTCATAGGATGCGGCCAGGGCCAGGACGGCCGGTATGGGAACGGTAACCGCACCCGATCCCCGATACAGGCCGGGGGGAAAAAGACCGCCGGGAAAACTGCCGGAGGCGGAGACGGTTCCCGTCCCTTCCAGGTCCAGGTCGATTTTTGAGCGGTAGGTTGCCGCCAGGGTCAACTTTTCAGTGGGCTTGAACGACAGGGCGAGATTGTAGCCGTATTCGGTGGTGTCGCCCTCCATGTCCCTGCTGACATACACCAATTCAGGCGCGGCGGGCAGGCCGCCCCCCAGCCCCCCGGGGGGTACGGCGACGATGCTGCCGTCGCTCTTCACGGTCGCTTCACTGTAGGCCACACGAAATCCGAGGGCCATGGATAACATGTCATTCAGTTTGTACGATAGGGAGGGATTGGCCTCCACTGCGGTCATGCTGAATTCGTGGGCAAAGGTTCGGGGAAATATATCGTCCCACTCCTTGGAAAGCCCGGCGGGAAAGACGATGGCGAAACCAAGGCGGAAGTTGTTGAAATCAGGTGAGACAACATGCACGTTGGGCATGAGGAAATTTTCCTTGTCCGATTTGCCGTTCAGTGCCGGACTGCGGAAATCCTCATATTTTATGCTGGGCAGGTGAATATAGGTGACGCCGCCCTCCATATGCAGCCCGGGGCTCAACCAGGACATATTGGCGGGATTGTAATATGCCGCATCGGCGTAATTGGCATTGGCCACATAGGCGCTGGCCAGGGCGGTTGAATTAAGGGACTGTTCCGGTATGCGATAACCGGATGAAAATGCGGTGGGGGAAAAAGCGAGTACCGCCGCCCCCGCCGTCAAACACAACGTTTTTACATGCATGTCATCACCCTCGATTCATTGTTAGTCTTGAGCGGTCATCGCCGCTTCCTGTTGCGTGGTATCGAAAATTTTTCGTATCCTGCCTGCCAGGGCGATGGGAAGTATGGGCTTGTTCAGCAGGGTATAGTTCTTTTCCGCTATCTGGTGATGGGCAATGGCGTTGTCCGTAAAGCCCGACATCAGTATGATCCGGATGTCCGGGCGCTGTTGCTTGATCACCTCGACAAGCTGGGGACCGTTCATGCCGGGCATGATCACATCGCTCAGGATCATGTCGATTTTGTCCGGGAAGGCTTCGCTGAGTTGAACGGCCTCGGCGGCGGATGAGGCTTCCAGGGTGGTATAGCCGAGAGGCTGAAGGGTGTCGCTGATCATGCTGCGGATCGAATCGTCGTCATCGACGATCAGAATTGTTTCTTTGCCTTCCGACGGCTCCACATTTTCCTGTAACCCCGCGATTTCAACCTCCTGCTCAACGATGGGGAAGTAAATTTTAAAGCAGCTCCCATGGTTCAGCTCGCTGTAGACATGAATATGGCCGTTATGCTGCTTGACGATGCCGTACACGGTGGCCAGTCCCAGACCGGTTCCCTTGCCTACTTCCTTGGTGGTAAAAAAAGGTTCGAAGATTTTTTCCCTGAGTTCCGGATTGATACCCTCGCCGGTATCGGTCACGGTGAGCATGGAATAATGCCCTGACCTGATGAACTTTCTCTTCAAGGCATATTTCCGGTCGATATAAATATCACCTGTTTCGATGGTCAGTCGGCCGCCGTTGGGCATGGCATCGCGGGCATTGACCACGAGATTCATCAATATCTGTCCGAGCTGGCTGGCATCAGCCATGATATTACCGACCTTGGAGGACAGATACGTTTTGATCTGGATGTTTTCACCGATCAGCCGGGTCAGCATCTTGGACATGTCCTCGACAATTATGTTGAGGTTCGTCACCTTCATTTCCATGACCTGCTTGCGGCTGAAGGTGAGGAGCTGCTGGGTAAGGCTTGAGGCTTTCAGCCCGGCCTGATGAATGCTGTCGGCCATTTTGAAGACCGGATCATCGGAATCCAACTGCATGCACATCATCTGACTGTAGCCCAGGATGGTGGTCAGGATGTTGTTGAAGTCATGTGCAACCCCGCCGGCAAGATTGCCGACGGCTTCCATTTTCTGGATCTGGCGGAGATGTGCCTCCAGCTTGATGTTGTTCAGGCGGGAGCCGATTTGCAGGGCGATGCCCATGAGCAGATTCATGTCCCGCTGCACCAGGGGGCGTTTGCTGACGATGTTGTCAACGGCGAGGATGCCGAGGGCCTCCTCCTCGTACACTATGGGACAGCAGATCAGGGACTTGACTCCCATCTTCAGGGCAAATTCCAGGCTGCGCTTGGAGAGGTCCTCCTTGATTTCCTGGATGTCATTGAGCAGAATCGGTTTCTTGTCCCGGAATGAAATGTAGAA